>WNGB01000804.1_pt1 | contig 50175 bp, 47 predicted proteins | sample 5400681 | NCBI WGS metagenome assembly WNGB01 (sample SAMN13153367, study PRJNA577476) | soil metagenome | isolation source: 115 cm soil or saprolite under grassland replicate 2 | place: USA:California | collected 2016-06-15
CATCGTGGTAGCTCGACAAACGATTCACGTCGCGCGCCAACAATCCGCCGCCCTGGGCAGTGCGCAGAATCTGATCGGCGTCGACGTTGAACGACTGCCAGTCCTGGTTCTCGTAATCGGCATACAACGTGGCACGATATCGATTGCCGCCAGACTTTACGATGAACTGCATCTGCACGCCGGCCATCGGCCATTCGGCCCCATGCGCCGCGGTACCCACGGCGACCTCGTCGAACGAGCCGTAGTTCAGGCTGAAGCCCGTGTCGAGGATGCCCGAGACGTTCAGCCCCTCCACCATCGGGCGATTCTGGCCGGGAGTGCCGTAAGCGCTCTGCTGCCCGGCGCTCTGGGTATTGCCGCCGACTTCGAAGCGCGACACCTGCACGGCCGGTGTTGCGGCAAAGATCGCGGCCATGCTGCGCGATCCCGGTAGATCCGCGAGTGCATGGGAATCGAAATGGATGGCCGCCACCGTCGCGCGCCTGTCGGCGACCGTAGGATCGCGTGCCACGCTCACATCCTCGTGTACTGCGGCGATCGTCAGCGTGACATCCACGGTCGCGCTGAAACCAAGACCGACGTGAATGCCTTCGCGAGTGACCGTCGCGAAACCCTCATGCGAGCACACCAGCACGTACTCTCCCGGCGGGACGGCCGGAAACCTGTACAAGCCTTGCCGATCGGTGGTGGCGGTGCGAGTGCCGTTGCTGCCAATCAGCGCATCACTGGAGATGACAACGGTCACTCCGGGGACGGCCGCGCCGCTCGCATCGATGATGGTGCCGGTGATCGAGCCAGTCGTTGCATTGACGGTCTGGCCGTCAGCCGGACCGGTGTGCAGTATGAGCCAAAGGCGCAGCGCGGCGCCAAGCAGCGCGCGCAATGGCAGCGATAGCGGGTGACGCGGATCAGCCTTCAAGGCATTTCTCTGATCGCCGCAGCCGAATCCGATATTATCCCGCTCGCGTCGCCTCACGGAAGTGCGTATGCGGCAGCTCGCCGTCGTTGCCATCCTCTCTTATATGAATTACTCGTCTTATATGAATTACTCGCATCAGCGTGGCTGACGGCGATCTCGAACCGTCCCCCTCTCAGCGGCGGAGCGTAAGTTCAAGCCGAGAACCTCGCCTTACCGAAACATGAACGATGATGGTGGGCTACAGTTCTCCAATTTTGAGTTCCGAACAAGTTCCGCCCGACGGTTCGCCGCGCGCTCCTCTTCGGTATCACCGACCCATAGCGCCCGAGACGATCCGCATCCCTTCGCCTCCAGTCGCTTCGGATTAACCCCGCGTATAGCAAGCCACGCCACCACGCGTCGCGCGCGCTCCAGCGAAAGCCGCAGTCCATTTGTTTCGCGGGCGTCCGCGAACGCCTTCACCAAGAGGTTCAGTCGGGGATCACGTTTGAGTTCCGCGAGCACTTCGTCCAGCGCCGCCTCGGACTGAGCGCCGAGCATCGCCCGGTTGGCCTGGAAACGAATCTTGCCTCCGCGAAACGGCAACGTTGTCGCTGCCAGTCGCTGTCGGCGGCGCATCTCGTTGCTCGAGGAAATGACGCCTTCATCAGCATCCGAATCCTCGCTCAAGGAAGACGGCGAATTCCAGAAGACGATCGCGTCAACATCTTGTTCGACGATCCCGCGTGAAAAGTGGTGTCCGATCTCATGAACATCCAACTCGCCGAGCCACGTGTTTCGAACCGGCAACGCGAACAGAGACGGCCATGTCGCCAGGCGGGCAGTCACTGAGGCTGATACCTGATTGCGATCGACAGAATGGACGACCAGCGTGCGGTTCGGAAACCGCCGATCGAGCAGATGGATCAGGCTCTCGGGAAACACGACTCTCCGGCTCGTGTGCGCACCGCCAATCCACAGAAGCGCCTTTCGTTGTTTCTTGATCACCTGTTCTTCCACAACCCAGGCGAAGTGTGCATCGCGCCAGTCATTCATGTCTTCATCTGCCGGCCCTCGCACGAGACTCCAGTCAATCGGAGGATCGCCCAGCAACACGCGGAACTGCTTCGCTCTTGGTTGCGTCAAGTTGAATGCGCGGATATCCGCCAGGATCTGTTCGTAGATCGGCAGCTGCCAGATGCCACTGACAACCGTCGTGTTCTCCCAAATCTGTCTGACCTCGTCACGCGCAATCGCCTCGCCTGCGAAATAGCGATCGGCGACAGTTTGATAGCGGGCATTCCCACACTCGATCACGATGTCGTTCACTGTTCCCGCAAAGCCTGGATATCGAATAAGCGACGCCAGGAACTCCTTTGTCCCGCTCGCGCCGTGGCCGGGCTCGCTGAAGGCTGCGAGCGGATGCGTGTCAAAGGCGGCGGTAATGTATTGGGCGGCCGGCTGCGGTGAGCCTGTCACCGGGACCACGGACTGCGTCAGACCGGCCAGCATCAGTAACATCGGGCCGGCCAGGAGCAGCGTTCGTGCGCGTCCAGGTTTGATGACGACAAATGCCGTCAACAAGTGCTCACCAAACTGAGTCCTGCGTGCCGCAGATCACCGCTTTCCCGAGCATGACGCGCGGATTGATTTCGATTCGATCTGTGAGCGTCATTGCGCCCCTCGGTGCACGCGTCATTGGCGCGCCCGGCAGGATTCGAACCTTCGACCCCGGCTTAGAAGACCTGCCCTCAGGATGCAAGGTACCACCTTCCACCGAGAAACGAGCGTTAATCGAGCGGGGTTTCGTCGATGCCTTGGGACGACTCTGGCGACCTGGCATTCGTGGAGATGGGCGCTGGTGACCAATTGGTGACCAATCCCGTAGTGGGGACACTCCCGTTCCCGCAAGTCATTGATTCGATTCAGCGGTCTTCCGCCGAGTCCCCGGAAGGCATCTTAAGAAGAATTTAAGACATTCTTCCTGCCGTTTGAAAGCCCATTCAATACTTTCGCGTCGCGATCGGACAGCGTCGGCCGATGTCCATTTTTGCGACCAAGTCGATCGAACGTATCAAGACCGAACAGATCGGAAGCGGGGAAGGGACGCTCAAGCGCGTGCTCGGACCCTGGCAGCTCGTCATGCTGGGCGTCGGGGCCATCATCGGGACGGGCATCTTTGTCCTGACCGGCCAGGCGGCGGCCGCAAACGCCGGGCCCGCCATCGTGCTGTCGATGGTGCTCGCGGGGCTGACGAGCGTGCTGGCGGCGCTGTGTTACTCCGAGTTCGCCGCGAGCGTTCCCGTCGCGGGCTCCGCGTATACCTACGCGTACGCGACGCTCGGCGAGTTCATCGCGTGGGTCATCGGCTGGGACCTGATCCTCGAGTACGCGCTGGGCGCGGCAACGGTGGCGGTCGGCTGGTCAGGCAACCTCGTGACGCTGCTGCATCAACTTGGACTCTCGTTCCCGGCGATCGTCAGCGCCGCTCCCGGCACGGTCGTGCAGCTTGCAAACGGCGCCACTGCGACAGCGGTGTTCAACCTGCCGGCGGTGCTGATCACGATCGCCGTCACGCTTCTCCTCATCATCGGCGTCAGCGAATCGGCGACGGTGAACGCCGTCATTGTCGTCATCAAAGTCGGCATCGTGCTCGTCGTGATCGGCGCCGGCGCGATGTTCATCCAGACGGCGAACTGGCACCCGTTCATTCCGCAGAACACCGGCACCTTCGGTGAGTACGGATGGAGCGGCGTGCTGCGCGGAGCAGGCGTGATCTTTTTCGCTTACATCGGCTTCGACGCCGTCTCGACGTCTGCGCAGGAAGCGCGCGATCCGCAGCGCGACATGCCGCGCGGGATTCTCGGCTCTCTCGCGATCTGCACGGTGCTGTTCGTGCTCGTGTCCGCCGTCATGGTTGGCGTCGTCCCCTACAAGGAGATGCTGAACCAGCCGGCCCCTCTCGTCGTGGCGATCGAAGCCGCCGCGGGACGCGCGGCGGGCACGGCATGGGCGCCGCTGATGAATGCGTTGACACTGTTGCTGACAGTAGGCGCACTCGCGGCCCTCAGCTCGGTAATGGTGGTGATGATGCTCGCACAGCCGCGAATATTTCTCGCGATGGCAAGGGACGGCCTTCTGCCCGCGTGGGCGGCTGTCGTACATCCCCGGTTCAAGACGCCGCACGTCTCCACGATCGTTACCGGTGTCGCCGTCGCGCTGGCCGCCGGACTGACACCAATCGCAACGCTCGGATCCCTCGTCAGCATCGGCACGCTGATGGCGTTCGTCATCGTCTCGCTCGGTGTAATCGTGCTTCGCCGCACGCGACCCGATCTGCCGCGGCCGTTCAAAATGCCGATGGTGCCGCTGCTGCCGCTGCTGTCGGCGTTCGTGGCCCTCGTGCTGATGCTTGGACTGCCGAGAGCCACATGGGAGCGGCTGATCATCTGGATGGCGATCGGAATCGTCGTCTACTTCACGTACGGATATCGCCGCAGCCGCCTTCGGGCGTCATCCTGAGTGCCGGAAATCCGGCACACGCGCCGTAGTCGAAATCGTCCACGGGAACGGCCACATGTCCGCCGTTTCCGAGGACGATTTGGCCGCACGTAAACGGTCGCTCACGCGCAACTGCTTCATTTCATGCGATGCGCGGTAGCTGGCACGGCTCTCGCTCTCTGCGCCGGCGTTCAGCCAGCGTCGTCGATCGAAAGGAGAGCCGCAGATGTTCGCGCTCGGCACACCCCTGCTCTACACCGTGGTCCTTCTCGCCCAGGCCGGCTGGTCCGCATCGGCGGGACGAGAATCATTCTCGTACAGAGACATCGCGCGCAGCCGTCCGCCCGCGGACGCGTCGCCGGTTGCGTGGGTCGGCAGTGGGCCGTCGCTGTTCGTCGTCCACGAGCGCGCGAACGCGCGGCGGGCGCATCGCTTCAACATCGATCTCGCATCGGCCGGATCGTTCGAGTACGCCGGACCGATCGTGCGGAGTGATGCCCCCTCGGCCGATCGTGCGTTCCGCGTCGAGGGACGCTACGAGTATCGGCGATACGTCCTTCGCGATCGCGTGCTGCGAGGTCTCGACGCGGCACTTGGAATCCAGGGCATTGCGCGGAGGCTCTCGCTCACGCGACGTGGAGTGGGAACCGCGCGATTCGCCAGCACCGGCGCCGGCGTCGCGGGCGTCGCCGCCGCGCGTCTACATCGATGGTCTCGATGGTCGGCAGAACTGGCGTGGACGAATGGCCTCACGGCGCTTCGCGAACACGACACGGATTCAATCGATCCACTTGCGGACGTCCATCTCGCCGGCGGGAGCTGGCTGACAGACTTCGCAATTTCGGCCAGCGCGCACCTGTCGAAGCGCGCGTCGCTGACCGCATCCTGGCTGCGCACCGGCGAAGGCCACGCGGTGTCGCATCACAATTACGCGTTCTCGCGCCAGCGCATGGCGATCGGGGTGACGTATGACCGCTAGGAGACTAGGCACTGCCATCGTGATCGCGCTGGCACTGACGGGCTGCAACCGTGTGCTCGGCCCGTCGAAGGTGGACAAGAACTGGACGGTGTTCGAGAGCACGTACTTCTCCCTGCACACGCGGCCAGGGACGTTCGCGGAGCAAAGCGCGTCCGTGCTCGGGCAGGTGCTGGACGACCAGTACGAAGCCACGCAGCGGGCGCTCAACGCCAGCTACGGCGGCCGCATCAGCGGCTTTCTCTATAACGACGCGGCGGACGCCAACTTCGATTTCGAACACAGCGGGACCGCGTTCCCGGACACGGCTGCGTTCAGGGCAACGGCGACGCCGCCGCTGGACGCGAACCTGTTCGCGCTCGTCGCGCACGAGGCCAACCACGTGATCATCATGGGAGCGCTCGGCCGCGGTAACACTCATTTCATCGACGAAGGCCTGGCATCCGCGCTGATCTCCGAACGCTTTCATCCTCTCGGTCCGCACTTCTACTATCAGTGGACGAAAGCGCACCGCAGCCGGCTGATTCCGCTGACGACGCTCATCGATGACGGGCAGTGGCCGAACGTGGACCACAGCACGGCGTATTCGGAGGCGGCGTCGTTCATGGCGTACCTGCTGGAGACGCAGGGGCCCGCGAAGATGCGTCAGATCTACTACTCCCGGTCCGGCGAGCTCGCTCAGCGGTTCTCGCAGGTCTACGGCCGTTCCCTCGCCGAGGCCGAGTCAGCGTGGCTGGCGTTCTGCGACGGCAATGGATAGCCATTACGAAAAGTGATGGGTTCCATTCCGTAATTCTGTTTTGGTGTTGGCGCGGGGGGCGTTAATCTCTCGTTCATGAGCAAGAACACCAGCCGCTTTGTCGCAGTGAACCTCACGGAAGCGGAATGGCAGGCCCTGCGCGCCGTCACGCCGGATCCCTGCGGCTGGATCAAGGACCAGATCAGGCAGCTGCTCGAGGAATCAGGCGTGTCGATCAAGCAGGATGAACCGGACCCGTTCTTTGCGGTAGGATTTGCTGACTGACATGACGTCCGCCATCCTCGTCGCCGACCGAAAGCGGGCCAAGCGGGCCGGCTGGCCGGAGGTGTGGATGCGTACGTGACCTGAGACAGGCAAGCTCAAGCGCACGACTTCAGACCGCCGGCCTTTAAAGGCCGGCGGTCTTTTTTTTGCTCAGGTAGGCGATAGAGTTACGGGACTGGGAGGCGGGGGTTATGCGTGCGGTGGTCATGAAGTTCGGCGGCTCATCCGTGATGGACGCGGCGGCGATTGATCGCGTCGTTACCATCGTGAACCGCGAACGAGCGCGCGGCAGTGCGCCGGTCGTCGTCGTGTCCGCGCTGGGCGGCGTGACCGATGCGCTTCTGGCGCTCGGCCAGGCCGCTCGAGCGGGGGACGCGGCGGAGGTGACGCGCGGAATGGATGCCGTGCGGGAGCGGCATCTGGAGCTGGCCGATCTGCTTGGTGTCCGCCGGGAGGAGGTCGAGGGAGGCTTCACATCTTCCTTCAACGACTTACGATCCGCCCTGGATTCCATGCAGCGGCAGCGCGAAGGCGAGCCCCGCGCCCTCGATGTCCTCGCGGCGACGGGTGAGCTGCTGAGCAGCCGTCTGCTGGCGGCCGCGATGACGGTGCGCGGACTGGACGCGGCATGGGTCGATGCGCGCGACCTCGTGATGACGGACGATCGCTACACCGCTGCCGTGCCGATGACCGAACCCACGGATGCGGCGTGCCTCGCGGCATTGCCGCCGCTTCTCCAAAGTGGTCGCGTCCCTATCCTTGGTGGTTTCATTGGCCGCGCTCCGGACGGGAGTACCACGACCCTGGGTCGCGGCGGATCGGACTATACAGCGTCCATCGTCGGCGCGGCGATCGGCGCCTCGGAAATCCAGATCTGGACGGACGTCGACGGCATGCTCACGGCCGACCCGCGCATCGTCTACGACGCCGAGGTCGTGCGCCATCTGTCGTTTGCGGAGGCCTCCGAGCTCGCGTATTTCGGCGCCAAGGTGCTGCACCCGAGTACGATTTTTCCGGCGGTCTCGCGCAGCATCCCTGTGCGCATTTTGAACAGCCGGGGGCCTGATACCGAAGGGACGCTCATCACAGCGGACCCGCCGGCCAGCAAACGCCCCTTTGCAGCGCTCGCATGCAAGCGTGGCATCACCGTGATCGAGATCACCTCCACGCGCATGTTGATGGCGCACGGCTTCCTGCGGCGTGTGTTCGAGGCATTCGAAAAGGCCGAAACAGCCGTGGACGTCGTGACGACGTCCGAAGTGAGCGTCTCCGTTACGATAGATGACAACCGCCGCGGCCCGGACATCGTGGCCGAGCTGCTCCAGTTCGCGGAAGTTACCGTCGAAGAACAGATGGCAATCCTGACCGTCGTCGGCGACCGCCTGGCAACGAACTCGACGCTTGCGGCGCGCATCATCGGCGCGATGACGGGGTTTCCGCTGCGCATGATTTCGCAGGCGGCATCCCGCACGAACGTGACGATCGTCCTGCCGGAAGCCTCCCTGGCGCCGGCGATGATGCACCTGCACCGCGAGCTCTTCGCGGCGCCGCGTGCCTTCGCCGAAGCTACGGCGGCCAAGGAACCGTCGCGGTGAGCTCACGGGTGCTGCTCGTCGGCCACGGGCGGATGGGGCGGCTGGTCGAATCGCTCGCGCGCGAGTACGAGTTCGATGTTGCCGGCGCAATCGACAGCCGCACTGCGGCGGATGCGGCCTGGCCCGCGGCTGATGTCGCCGTCGATTTCTCGGTTGCCGACGCGGTCCCCGGAACGGTGTCGCGCCTCGCGCGCGCAGGTACACCGCTCGTCATCGGCACGACTGGCTGGCAATCGACGGAACCGTCGGTCCGCGAAACGGCGGCGCGCGCGAAGATGGGTGTCGTCGCGGCGCCGAACTTTGCGATCGGCGTCAACATTTTTCTGGCGGCAGCGGAGCGGCTCGCCGGACAGATGGCCGCGCAGCCATCGTTCGGCGCATGGATTCACGAGCTGCATCACGCCGCGAAGCGCGATGCGCCCTCGGGCACCGCGCTTGCCATCGAGCAAGGGATGCGGAGCGTGGGCTACACCGCGGACGTGCCGATTGCGTCGACGCGCGCCGGAGCGATTCCCGGCACACACACACTGGGATTCGACGCCGCATCGGAAACGATTACGCTCACGCACCAGGCGCGGGATCGCGCCGCGTTCGCGCGCGGCGCGCTGCTGGCGGCCCGCTGGGTGATCGGCCGGCGGGGATGGTTTTCCATGGCGGATGTACTCGGACTCGAAGGAGGCAGATCATGAGACGGCCATTCACCGGATGCGGAACGGCGCTGGTCACGCCGTTCCGGTCGGACGGCTCGCTCGACGAAGCGGGCGTGTCGCGCCTCGCGAAACGGCAGATCGATGCGGGCATCCATTTCCTGGTGCCCTGCGGCACCACTGGCGAATGTCCGACGCTCACGGAGGCAGAGCAGACGCGCGTTGTCGAACTCGTCGTCAAGGAGGCGAAGGGGCGCGTGCCGGTGCTCGCGGGCGCGGGCGGCTACAACACGCAGGAAGTCATTCACGCAGGCCGCCGGATGCGCGCGGCAGGAGCCGAAGGGATCCTGTCCGTCACTCCCTATTACAACAAGCCAACACCTGAAGGGCTGTTCCAGCACTACAGCGCGATCGCGAAAGCCGTCGGCCTTCCGATCATCGTGTACAACGTGCCGGGGCGGACCGGCTGCAACGTCGATCCTGCGACGCTTACGCGGCTGAGCACCGTGCCCAACATCGTCGGCGTGAAGGAGGCCTCGGGGAACGTCACACAGATGTGCGAGATCTGCGCCTCCGTGCCGGACGACTTCATCGTTCTCTCTGGTGACGATGCGCTGACGCTGCCGTTGATGGCGGTGGGTGGTCGCGGGATCATCTCCGTGGCGTCGAACGAGATTCCAGCGGAGATGAGCCGCATGGTCGAACTCGCGGAGCGCGGCGATTTCGCGGGCGCTCGCACGATGCACCAGCGCCTCTTGCCGCTCATGCAGGTGAACTTCATCGAGTCCAATCCGATCCCGGTGAAGAGCGCGATGGCGAGCCTCGGACTGCTCGAAGAGGTGTTCCGGCTGCCGATGGTGCCGCCGCGTCCCGCGTCGAAACAGAAGATCGAGGCGGTGCTGCACTCGCTCGGCATCACGGGAGGCGTTCCGGCGTGATACTCCCGTCGCTGCAGGACACGGTAGAACGACTCGCGGCGGCGGGCACGGAAGCGCCGCGCGACGAAGCAAGGCAGGCGTTCGCAGCCTTGCGCGCGGCGTTGTCGGAAGGGACCGTTCGCGCAGCGGAACCGGACGTGACGTCGCCGGCAGGGTGGAAGGTCAATACGTGGGTGAAGCGCGGCATCCTCCTCGGCTTCCGCTTCGGCGAAACGATCGACATGTCGGCGGACCACGGCCGCTGGCCGTTCTTTGACAAGGACACGCTGCCGCTGAAGTCGGTGGGCGCGTGGTCGGCCGTGCGCATCGTGCCGGGCGGATCGACCGTCCGCGACGGCGCCTGGCTCGGACGCGGGGTCATCTGCATGCCTCCGATGTTTGTCAATATCGGCGCCTACGTGGGTGACGAGACGCTGATCGATTCGCACGCGCTCGTCGGTTCGTGCGCGCAGGTCGGCGCGCGGGTCCATCTCAGCGCCGCGGCGCAGATCGGCGGCGTGCTCGAACCTGTCGGCGCCCTTCCTGTCATTGTCGAAGACGACGTACTGATTGGTGGGAATTGCGGGGTGTACGAAGGAACGATCGTCAAGCGGCGCGCGGTGCTCGCCGCGGGGACGGTCCTCACCGCCTCGACGCCGCTCTATGATCTGCCAAACGACCGCATCATCGAACCCGTTGCAGGGTCGCCGATGATCGTGCCCGAAGGGGCGGTGGTCGTGCCGGGTACGCGTCCCGTGACGAGCGGTCGCGGGCGCGAATGGGGACTTTCCGTCGCGACGCCAATCATCGTGAAATACAGGGACGAGCGCACGAGCGCACGGACCGCGCTCGAATCATGGATACGCTAGCGGCGGTCGCCTTCGCGCGCGACCTGATCGACATCGATTCGACGACGGGAAAAGAGCAGGCGGCCGCAGAGTGGCTCGCCGCGCGCCTCGAGCAACTCGGCTACGTCGTGGAGCGGCAGCCCGTTGCCGACGGCCGGTTCAACGTCTTTGCGAGGCTCGATCCCCCTTCCGTGGTGTTCTCCACGCACTTCGATTGCGTCCCCCCGTTTTTTCCCAGCGGCGTCCGCGACGATCTCCTGTTTGGACGCGGGTCGTGCGACGCGAAAGGCATTCTCGCCGTGCAGGTCGCGGCCGCGGAGCGGCTCCGCGCGGCAGGGGAGCGGCGCGTCGGGCTGCTGTTCGTCGTGGGCGAGGAGCGGGGGAGCGATGGCGCGGTCAGCGCGAACGCTCATCCCGGCGGATCGAGATTCCTCATCAACGGCGAGCCCACCGGCAACCGCCTCGGGCGGGCGACGCGCGGAGTCCTCCGCCTGCGCTTGACCGCGAGAGGACGCGCGGCGCACTCCGCCACACCCGAGCACGGCGAGTCGGCGATCGACAAGCTGCTCGATGCGCTCATACGGATGCGCACGCTGCGCTGGCCGGGCGATCCGGAACTGGGCGAGACGTTCTACACGATTGGACTGATCGAGGGAGGAATCGCGCCGAACGTGATCTCGCCGTCCGCATCCGCGGAGGTCATGTTTCGCATCGTCGGATCGGCCGACAAAGTCCTGCATACGGTGCGGGCGCTCGAGCCCGACGTGGATATCGAGGAAGTGCTCCGCGTGCCCATGGTGCGATTACACACGATCGACGGCATTCCGAGTGCAGTGTTCCCCTTCACCACGGACGTTCCGCTGCTCGATCGATGGGGGACGCCGATGTTGTTCGGGCCGGGCTCAATTCTTGTCGCCCACACTGCGAACGAGCACGTCGCCATTCCCGAACTGGCGGCGGCGATCGACGGCTATCAGCGCCTCGCGACCGGCTGCCTCTGAAAATACAAAGGATTTATTGCGAGCATCACGGAGCCGCATAACAGCGGATTCGTGCCCGAATGCACGCGCCAAGCTGCGCGTCGCATGAACGCGATGCCGAGAATGTATCGACGCGCCCGCGCTTCAGAAGCTAGCCTCGATCGCGGGAGGGAAAATTTGCTTACCGTCGTCGCGTCTCTGCTCATCGTTCAAGCCGTCGCTGCATCACCCGTCTGCTCCTCGGAACTGCCCGTGAACATCCAGCCGGGCCTGTTTCGTCCGGAAATGGTCCGCCTGCTGGAGCAGTCGCGGACCTCCCGGCAGCAGTGCACGCGTATTGCGGCGGCGCGCTACGTGCGCGTCGTCTTCGGCGTCGCGCTGACAGTCCCGGATGGCGCGCGCGCGCAGAGCGTGATCGAGCGTTTTGAGGCGGGAGCAATCGTGGCCCACGTGACGCTGAAGTTCTCCGAGGACTACCTCGAGATCATCCCGCACGAACTGGAGCACGTGATCGAGCAAATCGAACGGGTGCAGCTCCGAAAGGAGGTCGCGGCGCAGCGCGCCTGGGAGGGGAAAGGAGGAGCGTTCGAAACGAAGCGCGCAATTGAGGCGGGCATCCGCGTTCGGCAGGAGGTTGACGCCTTAGCTGTGGAAGCGATCCAGGCGGACACCAGGAAGCCCCCAGCACCGAGACACTCGATCCACTGACGCGTGTAATGCCGCATCGACCGACGGGCCGTCGTGGCCGATGGCCCGAAGATAAGCGAACCCGGGCGCGGATTGCGCGAACGCCACCAGTGGATCGGACTGGATTGCGCCGCCACTGGTGGTTTCTTCGCCCAGTGTGACGCCAGACCAGACGCCTGCCGCGACATAGCGCCGGCCCGCGAGCAGGGCCACGCTGGCGAGATCCGTGGCCTGCGGGTCGAGGTGGATGGCGTCCGCATATCGGACGACGCCGTCGATCGAAACCGTCGTGCGGCTCGAAAGAGATCGGAACTGCAGGTACTCGGATCGCGCGGCGCGGCCCATGCCCCAGCACTCGAGCAGCCCGACACGGGCACCGTCCGCGGCGTCGGCTGCAATCGTCTGAACGAACGCGCTGCCAGGATAGGGCAGCGTGATGCACGGATAGTACTCGAGCGCTGATGACACGCCGGCGCGAAGGAAGACGTGTTGTTCGGCGGAGATGTCCGGATCCATCGACATCACGCGCGTCGCGGCCGTGGTCGTGACGATGACGCGTGTGCCGGGCCCGGCGGTGACGTCCAGGCGCATCGTGTCTCCGCCGCACAGGCCGGGACCCAGCGACAGCAGTTGAACGAGCAATCCACCTTGTGGAAGCGCGAAAGGACGGATGACGGCCATCGGGGCCTCAACCCGCGATCGTGTCATCACCGTTCGCTCTCCCTGTCGCGTGAAAACGAGCTCCGCGCACCCGCAGATGCCGCGCGCCGGCGCCGTACGCACGATCACGGCGCAGGCTCGAAGAGTACGGAGTGCCGAATCCAGTCGACCACCGACTCGACTCCCTCTCCCGTCTTCAAATTGGTGAAGACGATGGGTTTGCCGCCGCGGATTGCCCTCGCGTCGCGATCCATCACGGACAGATCCGCCCCTACGAAGGGCGCAAGATCGGTCTTGTTGATGACGAGGAGATCGCTGCGGGTCACGCCCGGGCCCCCTTTTCTCGGCACCTTGTCGCCGCCCGCGACGTCGACGACGTAGATGCTGACGTCGACGAGCTCGGGACTGAACGATGCGGCAAGGTTATCGCCGCCGGACTCGAGAAACACGATCGTGACGTCCGGAAACGCGGCTACGGTCGCGTCGATGGCTTCCTGGTTGATGGACGTGTCGTCGCGAATCGCGGTGTGCGGGCATCCGCCGGTCTGCACGCCGCGGATGCGCTCGCGCGGCAACGCGCCGGAGCGCATCAGGAACTCCGCGTCCTCGTACGTATAGATGTCGTTCGTCACGACCGCGATGCTGTAACGATCGCGCAGCCGCTTGCACAGACTGTCGAGGAGCGCGGTCTTGCCGGACCCGACAGGACCGCCGACGCCGATGGTCACTCGCTTCACGCTCGCGTGACTCCTACGACTGGAACAGTCGCGTGTGCAGCTGCGCCTGTTGATGGCTGCGGATATCGAGCGCGGGCGTCGCGGTGAACAGGGAGCCTTCCGGATCCGCCATCGCACGATCGACAGCCTGGCTGAGTCGCGCGTGGACCTCGACGAGCAGGGTTTGCGCCTGCGCGGGGCTCACCGGCATGCAGCGCAGTGCGGCCGTGAGCGTACCTACGGCGAGACTCTGACTGTATGCCAGGAGCAAGTCACGCGGCTCGACGTCGAGCCGGCGTCCCGCGGCGCCGACGATCACGGCATGATGAGGCGGAGTCACCTCGACGACCGCGTGCGGATAAATCCGCGACAGCAGATCGCGCGTCCGTCGTCCGAGGCCGAGGCTTGTTTCGCGCACCGATGGCACGACCTTGAGCGCGTCCATCAACTGCGCGAGCCGCTCGAGCGCGCCGCCAACGCCATCTCCATCGACCGCATGCCACGCGAGGAACGCGCCCGCAAGCTCGCTGCGCCCCCACCCGAGATCGATCTGAGCGATGAGGACTTGACGCAGCTCCGGCAACGATCCGCCAAGCGCGGCGTAGGTCTCGAGGCCTCCCGAATGCGCGAAGGCGCCGACGGGAAACTGCGAGTCGAACAATTGCAGCAGGCGCAGCAGCGCGAGATCGCGCTCCGGCCCGCCGAAGCCCGAAGGGCGAAGAAGGCTCAATGCGCGTGCTCCCCTGGCGCGCGTCCATGGAACGCGCGCTGATCCGCCGTGAAAGGAATGCCGGCACGCCGGAGCCGATCGGCGAGCGCGGCGTCGGCGAGCACGATGACTTCTCCGTCCCGTGCCTCGATGTCGCGATGCAGGTTTCCGATCAGGTGGCCGAGACGCGCCGCTTCATCGAAATCGCGCGGGCGCGCGACCAGCACCTCCTCGAGCGCGGCGCTCACCACGTACGCCCGAGACGCCGTCCGATGCAGTACCTGGCCGGGCTGCAGGACCGTTCCCGTTGCGAGTTCAAGGGCAAGCGTTGTGCCGTCCGGTGCATCGATCAACCGCCGCACGCGGCGCCGATCGTGCGCGGTCATCGGGAGATGAACGATCGTCGCACCTGCAGCCGGCGAATCGGCTGCAGGCAAGTGCTGAATCGTGATGGGCTCCTGCATATCACCCTCACTCAGAAGAGGAAATACCGCTGCGCGAGCGGCAGCCGCGCCGCCGCGCGTGGTTCGATGCGCTCGCCATCGATCGTGACGACATAACGCTCCGGATCGATTGCGATCTTCGGCAGTGCATCGTTCAGCGCCATGTCTTTCTTGCCAATCCGCCGCGTATGGCGAACGGGCAGCAGCGCCCGATCGCGCGTCGCGGGCAACGTTCCAGCCGCCAGCGACGCGCCGGAGACGAACGTCCAGCAAGTCGCCGACGGTGCCCGGCCAAATCCTCCAAACATCGGACGATACCGCACGGGTTCCGGCGTAGGGATTGACGCGCCCGGATCCCCCATCGCCGCGGCCGCGATGAGTCCTCCTTTCAGCACCAGATCGGGCTTCACGCCGAAGAACGCCGGGTGCCATAGCACCAGGTCCGCCATCTTGCCGACCTCGATCGATCCTACGTAGTCGGCGATCCCATGCGAGCGCGCCGGGTTGATCGTGTACTTCGCGACGTAGCGTTTGATGCGCTGGTTGTCGTTCCGGCCGTCGCCCGGCAGGGGGCCGCGCGCTTCTTTCATGACGTGCGCCGTCTGCCACGTGCGCGTGATCACTTCACCTACACGTCCCATCGCCTGCGAATCGGACGACATCATGCTGATTGCCCCGAGATCGTGCAGCACGTCCTCGGCCGCCATCGTTTCCGGACGGATGCGCGATTCCGCGAACGCGACGTCCTCCGGCGCCTGAGGGTTGAGGTGATGGCACACGAGCAGCATGTCGAGGTGCTCGTCGAGCGTGTTCACCGTGTAGGGCATCGTCGGATTCGTACTCGACGGCAGGACGTTCGGCTCCGCGCAGACACGCAGGATGTCTGGCGCGTGGCCCCCTCCGGCCCCTTCGCTGTGGTAGGTGTGGATGGTGCGTCCCTTGAAGGCGGCGATCGTCTGCTCGACGAAGCCCGACTCGTTGAGCGTGTCCGTGTGAATCGCGACCTGCACGTCGTATTCGTCCGCGACGCCCAGCGCGGTATCGATCGCCGCGGGTGTCGTCCCCCAGTCTTCGTGCAGCTTCAATCCTGCCGCGCCCGCTGCGATCTGCTCGACGAGCGCTGCAGGCGTTGCCGCATTTCCCTTACCGAGGAATCCGAAATTCATCGGCAGGCTGCCCGTGGCCTCGATCATCCGGTGCAGGTTCCACGCGCCCGGCGTGCACGTTGTCGCGCGCGTACCTTCGGCGGGACCCGTGCCACCGCCGATCATCGTCGTGATGCCGCTGTAGAGCGCCTCCCAGACCTGTTGGGGAGCGATGAAGTGGATGTGCGCGTCGATGCCGCCGGCAGTCAGAATGCGATGCTCGCCGGCAATGATCTCGGTTGAGGGACCGATGGCGAGGCCGGGCGTGACGCCGTCCTGGACGTCGGGGTTGCCGGCCTTGCCGAGCGCGCAAATGCGGCCGTCGCGCACGCCGACGTCCGCCTTCACGATGCCCCAGTAGTCGAGCACGATCGCGTTCGTGATGACGAGGTCGGGCGCTCCATCGGCACGTGATACCTGCGACTGCCCCTGCCCATCACGAATTACCTTTCCGCCGCCGAACGTGACCTCTTCGCCGTACGTGGCAGAATCACGTTCGATTTCGAGGAGAAGGCCGGTGTCGCCGAGCCGGACGCGATCGCCGGTGCTGGGGCCGTACAGGCCGACGTAGGCGTCGCGCGCGATCCTCATCGGCGGTCCAGTGGCCCGTTGACGCGCGCGCTCATGCCGCGGGCGATGCGCAGGCCTGCGAGTGGAATCAAGGAGATGTCGCGCGCTTCACCGGGCTCGAAGCGCAGCGAGGTGCCCGCCGGAATGTCGAGCCGCCGGCCGTACGCAGCCTGACGATCGAACCGCAGCGCATCGTTGACCTCGAAGAAATGTGTGTGGGATCCGATCTGGATCGGCCGATCGCCGGCATTCTCGACGCGGACTGTCACCGGAAGGCGCGCGGCGTTCAGCTCGACGATGCCGCTCTCGAGAAAGTATTCGCCCGGCACCAAAACGAAGAACTCCTACCGGATCGGATCGTGAACGGTGACCAGCTTCGTGCCGTCGGGGAACGTGCCTTCGACCTGGATTTCCCGAATCATCTCCGGGACTCCCTCCATCACGTCGGCGCGCGACAGGACGTGCGTTCCGAAGTCCATCAGTTCCGCGACCGAGCGGCCATCCCTGATGCCTTCGAGGACTTCCGCGCTGATGAGCGCGACCGCTTCCGGGTGATTCAGCTTCAGCCCGCGGGACTTCCGGCGGCGCGCGACGTCGGCGGCCGTGAACACGAGCAGCTTGTCGATTTCGCGCTCGGTGAGCCTCACGACGCGCGATCCACAGCCGCCTGCAGCTGCGGCATGATCCGCGTCAGCGTCGCCATCATCTCCTGCACCACGCGCGGCACGCGCTCGCCGGTGCGATAGACCCAGCCGGTTTCGCGCACGAGCTGCTGCCCGCGGATCCGCGCCACGTGCAGCGATCCCCCCTGCGTTTCCCGCTCGACGGGAGAGAAGGGGACGATGCTCATGCCGAGGCCGGATGCGACCATCGACTTGATGATCTCGACGTTCTCCGTTTCCGCCACAACGCGCGGCTTGATCTGCTCGCGGACGAAGAACTCGTCGAGCGTCCGCCGCGTGTTGGAGCCTTGTTCGAAGACGACGAACGCCTGCCCGACGAGCGCACTGACGGGAATCGCGCCCTTCGTAGCCGCGAGCGGATGATCGACCGGCATTACGAGCATCAGCTCTTCACGCAGCACGGGCACGGCCGTAAACGCCTGGTCGTCGATGGGCAGTGTCAGCAGCGCGAGGTCCGCGCGGCGCGTCCGCAGCCGGCGCAGCAGCCGCTGCTGGCCGCCGGTCGCGACCTTGATGTCCACGTGCGGGTGGTGCTTCTTGAATTCCTTCAGGAGCAGCGGGAAGACGTAGAGGCACACCGTCATGCCCCCGACGAGATTCAATGGCCCGCTGAGCGTCTTCTGCCGGTCCGTGATGCTCGCGGACGTGTCCCGGATGTCGCTGAAGACGCGATGACTCAGCTGCAGGATCGCCTCGCCGGCGGCCGTGATCTGGACCCGACGCCCGAGACGCACGAACAGCCGTTCGTGGAACTCATCCTCGAGCAGGAGAATCTGCCGACTGATGGCGGACTGCGAGACGTGGAGCTGAGCACCGGCGCCGGTGAAGGAGCCGGTTTCAGCGATGGCGCGGACGATTTCGAGTTGTCTGAGATCCATAACCCCGAATGCCCTTTGTAGGGTATCCGGAGCTAGAAGGGAAATAGAAAGTTTTTATTCGAACTATGCGTGCTGCTTATATCAGCGGACGGTGAGAGTGCCCTTCATGTCTCTGCACTTCTCGTCTTGCGACAGGGCGCAGTAGATGGGCCACGAGCCGGCCTGATCTGCCCGGAACTCGAACGTTACGGACTGGCCGGCGCCCGCCCGCTTCGAGATGCGATATGGACCGTCGATCGTGAAGCTGTGCGCGATGTCTTTGGCCGTGAACGTGACCTTCACGAGGTCGTTGCGGTTTACCGACAGGGAGGCGGGGGAGAACGCATAGTGGTCGCCGCTGACCGCGAACTCGCGAACCTGTCCTTGATCCTGTGCGGCCGTCCGGACGAGGAACAGCACCGCTGCGGCGAGCGTTGCGAACGGGATCGATTGGCGCGCACGGATAGACATGAAGCCTCCCGTTTCATTAGACGTGCCGGTCGGCCAAAAGGTCGCCCACCTTCGCGCGGACGCTCCGGTGGGCGAGCCAGCACGTCCGTATGCGGATTATTCCCTGCGGGCGGGCGCGACCGGTTCAGCGGCCGCGGGCGGCGGCAGCAGCGCCTTGCGGCTGAGACGAATCTTCCCGGACGGATCGATGTTGATCACCTTGACCATCACCTGGTCCCCTTCCTTCAGTTCGTCGCGCACGTCCTTGACGCGATAGTGCGCGATTTCCGAGACGTGCAGCAGGCCGTCGAGGCCGGGCATGATCTCGATGAACGCGCCGAAGTCGGTGATGCGCTGAACCTTGCCCAGATACGTCTTGTTCAGCTCGGGCGTCGCGGTCAGCTCCTGGATGATGCCGATCGCCTTCGCCGCCGACGCTTCGTCGGCCGACGCGACGTTCACCGTCCCGTTGTCCTCCACGTCGATCTTCACGCCGGTCCGCTCGATGATGCTGCGAATCATCTTGCCGCCCGGGCCGATGACGTCGCGGATCTTGTCGACCGGGATCTTGATCGTGACGATGCGCGGCGCGTGCGCGGACACGTCCGAGCGCGACTGCGCCAGCGTCTCCTGCATCTTGCCGAGAATGAACATCCGCCCCTGGCGCGCCTGCTCGAGCGCCTTGGTCATGATCTCGGCGTTGATGCCCGAAACTTTAATGTCCATCTGCAGGGCGGTGATGCCTTCCGCGGTGCCGGTGACCTTGAAGTCCATGTCGCCGTAGTGATCTTCCGCGCCGGCGATGTCGCTCAATACGGCGTACTTGCCGGTGGACTCGTCCATGATGAGTCCCATGGCGACGCCGGCGACGGGCTTCTTCAGCGGCACGCCGGCATCCATCATCGCCAGCGACCCGCCGCAGACCGACGCCATCGACGACGAGCCGTTCGACTCGAGGATGTCGGAGACGATGCGGACGGTGTAGGGGAACTTGTCCTCCTCGGGCATCATCGGCGTCAGTGCGCGCTCGGCGAGCGCGCCGTGTCCGATCTCGCGCCGGCCGGGGCCGCGGAGGAACTGGACTTCACCGACCGAGAACGGCGGGAAGTTGTAGTGGAGCATGAAGCGCTTCCACACCTCGCCGTCCATCGTTTCGATCTTCTGCTGGTCGTCGGCGGTGCCGAGCGTCGCGGTGACGAGCGCCTGCGTTTCGCCGCGCGTGAACAGGGCTGAGCCGTGGGTGCGCGGCAGCACGCCGACTTCGATCGTGATCGGGCGGATCTGGTCGAATTTGCGGCCGTCGAGCCGCCGGCCGCGCTCGAGGGCCTCGTCGCGCATGACCTTCTCTTTCAATTCCTTGAAGATGGCCTTGGCTTCGCTGCGGCGCTCGATTTCGGCGTCGGGGATGCTGGCCACGAGGTTCGCGAGAACCTCGTCGACCGTCCCGTAGTTCTCCAGCTTGTCCTTGATGCGCATCGCGTCAGCGAGCGGGCCGTACGCCTTTTCTTCGACTTCGCGATAGAAGCCCTTGTCGAATTCCTTCTTCGCGACCGTCTTCTTCGACTTGCCGGCCTGCTTCGCGAGCGCGTCGATGCCCGCGATGATTTCCTTGATCGCGTTATGCGCCGTCTCGAGCGCGGTCACCATGTCCTTCTCGGTGACTTCCTTCGCGCCCGCTTCCACCATCACGATGCCGTCGTTCGTGCCCGCGACGATCAGATCGAGCTGGCTCGCCTTGCGCTGCTCGAACGTCGGGTTGATCATGAACTTGCCGTCGATCTGCCCGACGCGAACGCCGGCGATCGTCTTCTCGAACGGAATCGTCGACAATGCGAGCGCGGCCGAGGCGCCGGTGATCGCGAGGACGTCGGTGTCGTTCTCCGCGTCCGCCGAGAGCACGAGCGCGATGATCTGCGTCTCGTGGCGCCAGCCGGCGGGGAACAGCGGACGGATCGGCCGATCGATCAGGCGGCTCGTGAGCACTTCCTTCTCGCTCGGCTTCCCCTCGCGCTTGAAGAACCCGCCGGGGATACGCCCCGACGCGTAGGTGTTTTCCTTGTAATCAACGGTCAGCGGAAGGAAGTCGATGCCCTCGCGCGGGTTCGTTGCCGCGCAGGCGGTGACGAGGACGACTGCGTCCCCCGAGCGGACGAGCACGGAGCCGTCTGCCTGTTTGGCCATCCGGCCGGTTTCGATGGAGATCCTGCGACCCCCGACGGAAATATCGCGTGTGTGCATTGTGCTGTCTTTCGAAATGAGCTGCGCCAGCTTCCAGTTGTGTGCGCGGATTTACTTGCGGATTCCGAGGCGCTTAATCAGTTCGGCGTAGCGGTCCGTGTCCTTGCGCTTCAGATAGTCGAGGAGACGGCGGCGCTGGCCGACCAACTTCAGCAGGCCGCGGCGCGAATGGTGGTCCTTCGCGTGTGACTTGAAATGTTCGGTGAGGTAGCTGATGCGCTCGCTGAGGAGCGCGACCTGCACTTCGGGGGATCCGGTATCGCCTTCGTGGGTCTTGTACGTGCTGATGACTTCGGTCTTGCGTTCCTTACTGAACACGATGGATCCTTCCACGCACGGTCCAGACATCGACGCGGAATGCGCCGCACCGGGCCCGCCGTTGTCCGTATTTCTAGACGGTTCAGTATTTTACCTCAGTACCAGCAGGGGATGCAAAAGCCCGTCGGGGCGCCCTTCGGCGACCGACAGGACCTCTCCGCTGGCATCGAGAACCCTGACCCGGTCACCTGACCGAACGGCGGATGCCACCGCAAGATGATGGGGCGCGAGACTGTTCCCATTGCCCGCACGGCGCAGCCCTTCCTCAGTCAACGTCACGGCAGGAAGGTCCGACAGGAGCGTATTCAGCGGGATCAGCCGCTCCGCCGCCGCGGGACCCGCGGCCTCGAGCACGTCCAGCGTCGCAGCCTCCTCGACGCGGAAGCGTCCCACGCGCGTCCGGCGCAGCGCTTCCAGGTGCGCGCCGCATCCGAGGACCTGCCCGATGTCATGTGCGAGCGAGCGGACGTAGAAGCCGGAGCTCGCCACCACGCGCAAGCGGAGCGGCGGCGCTGCGTCGATGTCCGATATCCGATGTCCGGGATCCGATGTCGGGTGTCCGATGTCCGATGTCCGATGACCGATGACCGATGACCGATGACCGATGTCCGACGCGGGTAGAACTTCTAACTCTCGGACGGTTACTTGCACCGGTTTGAGTTCGACTACCTCATTCTTCCGCGCCTTCTCGTAGGCCCGCACGCCTTCAATCTTCTTTGCTGAGAACGGTGGCGGGAGCTGCGGATAGGTACCGAGGAAGTCGGGCAGGATGCGGGTGAGATCTTCCGGCTGAAGCCGGAAGCCACGCTGTTCTTCGTCCGAGAGCTGAGTGGCTTCCGCCTTGAGGCGGAAGGCCTCTTCCTTCAGGCGGGCCTCCTCCAGCGACTGCGAGTCATACGTCGGCGTTGCGATCCCCAGCCGGATATCCGCGATGTACTCCTTCTCATCGGCGACGAGAAACTGCGACAGACGCGTGGCGTGACCGACCAGCAGAACGAGCAATCCTGTCGCGAGTGGATCGAGCGTGCCGGTGTGGCCGATGCGCTTCGCCTTCAGCAGCCGCCGCGTAACCGCGACGATGTCATGGGAAGTCGGACCTGATGGCTTGTCGACGAGCAGGGCGCCGTGAAGTGCTCGCTGCCCGGGAGGTGTCATCGCTGGCTTCTGCCCGACAGCGCGGCCGTCAAGGCCGCGTCTGCACCCCAAGCTCGATTGCGTCCGCGAGCTCTTTCAGCACGCCCTGGCGGATCGCCGGAAGCGGCCCCTTGGTCTTGAATCCCGCCGCGTTCTTGTGCCCGCCGCCGCCGTGGCGCGCGGCGATCGCGCGCACGTCGACGTCGTACTTCGAGCGCATGCTCACGTGCAGGTCGCCGTCGGCGCCGAGTTTGAAGAACACGACCGCGTGGATTTCGCGCGCCGTCAGCGGAAGGTTGATCAGCCCCTCCGTGTCGTTATACGTCGTCCCCGTCGCGTTCATGATGTCGTCGTTGAGATACATGACGGCGAGGCGGCCCCTGTCGAGGAGCTCCATCTCCGCAAGGAGGGCGCCGATCAGTTTCAGCTTGCCGAAGCTGTTCTGGTCGAAGACGCGCCGCGCCATCGTGGCCGGGCTCACGCCCGCTTCGACGGTCTGGCGGCAGATCTCGAACGTCTTCGGCGTGATGTTCGAGTAGTGAAAGGATCCGGTGTCGGTCAGGATCGCGAGATAGACGTGCGTCGCGACTTCGATCGTCAGCGGGACGCCGAGCGCCACGATCAGGTCGTAGACCATCTCGCCGCACGCGGCGGCGCCGAGGTCGATCCAGTTCAGATTGCCGTAGTAGGTGTTTCCCTGGTGATGATCGATGTTGATCGTGAAGCGTCCTTCGAGGCCGGCCACGCCGGTGCGCTTCAGGTCCCCCGACTCCATCACGATGAGCGCTTCGGCGTCACGCTCTTCGATCGCCCGGGTGATCTCGATGTGATCGACGCCGGGAAATTCCATGTAGTGATCGGGCGCCGGGTCGGCGTTGACGATCCGGATTTCCTTGCCCAGCGCCACGAGCGCGTAGGCCATGGCGAGCTGGGAGCCGATGGAGTCACCGTCGGGACGCGCGTGCGAGCTGATCAGGAACCGCTGGCGCGCGTGAATCGCATCGCAAATCTCAGTCTTCGGATTCGTCGTCATCGGAGGGGGAGCGGTTGGCCGCTTCTGCTTTGAGGTTCTGGAGAATCTGCTCGATCCGGTCCTGGCGGGCGATCGATTCGTCGTAGAAGAACTGCAGCTCCGGCGCGCGCCGCAGCCGGAGCCGCTGCGCGATTTGCCGGCGGAGGAACGGCGTCGCCCGGCCGAGCGCCTTCGCCGTTTCACGCAGCGCTTTCTCGTCCCCCATCGACGTGTAGTACACGCGCGCCAGCTGAAGATCGGGGGACACCTTGACGGTCGTCAGCGTGATGAAGCCGACGCCCGGGTCGTGCACGTCGCGTGCGAGAAGCGTCGAGAGCTCGTCTCGAATCGCTTCTCCCACACGTTCTGGACGATTGCCCATCTATGCCGTGGCTGCGACCCGTTCCACGACGAAGGCCTCGATCACGTCGCCGACCTTGATGTCGTTGAACTTCTCGAAGCCGATGCCGCACTCGAATCCGGCCTTCACCTCGGACACGTCGTCCTTGAAGCGCCGCAGCGAGCCGATCTTGCCTTCGTGGATGACGACGTTGTCGCGCAGCAGCCGCGCCTGCGTGTCCCCGGAGCGCGCGATGCGTCCCTCGGTGACCATGCAGCCCGCGATGGTGCCGAACTTCGGCGTCTTGAACGTGTCGCGCACTTCCGCCGACCCGATGCGCACTTCCTTGAGCGTCGGCTCGAGGAGGCCCGTCATCGCCTTCTTCATCTCGTCAACCACGTTGTAGATGACGGAGTGGAGGCGGATGTCGACCTTGTCGCGATCCGCGACGTCGACCGCGTTGCGATCCGGCCGCACGTTGAAGCCGATCACGATGGCGTTCGATGCTGCGGCGAGCAGCACGTCGGACTCGTTGATCGCGCCGACGCCGCCGTGGATGATGCGGATCTTCACGCGATCGTCGCTGAGCTTCGTCAGCGTATCGGCGAGCACTTCCGCCGATCCCTGCACGTCCGCCTTGACGATGATCGGCAGCTCCTTCATGCCGCCTTCGGCGAGCTGGGCCTGGAGCGACTCGAGCGTGAGCCGCGCGCCCTTCGCGCCGAGCGCTTTGTCCTTCGCCTGCATCTGCCGGAACTGCGCGATCTGCCGGGCCTTGGCCGCGTCTTCCAGAGCCTGGAAGGCGTCGCCCGGCTGCGGCAGCCCGCCCAGGCCGAGCACTTCGACCGGTGTCGCCGGCGGAGCGCTCTTGATCGACTTGCCGCGGTCGTCGATGAGCGCGCGCACCTTGCCGACAATCGTGCCGGCGATGAGCATGTCCCCGACGCGCAGCGTGCCGTCCTGAACGAGGATCGTCGCGACGGGGCCGCGTCCCTTATCCAGCTTCGCCTCGAGCACGGTGCCCGATGCGTTCCGCTTCGGATTGGCCTTCAGCTCGCTCAGTTCCGTGACGAGGAGGACCATCTCGAGCAGCGCCGGGATGTTCTCGCGCTTCTTCGCCGACACCGGCACAGTGACCGTCTGGCCGCCCCAGTCTTCCGGCACGAGCCCGAGGTCCGACAGCTCCTTCTTCACGCGGTCGGGGTTCGCATTCGGCTTGTCGATCTTGTTGATCGCGACGAGGATCGGCACGCCGGCCGCCTTCGCGTGATCGATTGCTTCACGCGTCTGCGGCATGACGCCGTCGTCGGCCGCCACGACCAGAACGACGACGTCGGTGACGCGGGCGCCGCGCGCGCGCATCATCGTGAACGCTTCGTGACCCGGCGTGTCGAGGAAGACGACGTTGCGCTCGCCGACCTGCACCGAGTAGGCGCCGATGTGCTGCGTGATGCCGCCTGCTTCGCGCTCCGCGACGCGCGTTTCGCGGATCGCGTCGAGCAGCGTCGTCTTGCCGTGGTCGACGTGCCCCATGACCGTGACGACGGGGCCACGCGTGACGAGGTCCTCCGGCTTCGCCTCCTCGGACTCGACCTGGAGCAGTTCCTCTTCGAACGACTGCATCTTGACGTCGGCGCCGAACTCGCGCGCGATCATCGACGCCGTTTCCGTGTCGACAGTGGAGTTGATGGTCATCATCATGCGTTTGTCCATCAACTTCTTCAGGACGTCCTTCGCCTTGACGTCCAGCTTCGTCGCGAGGTCCGACACCGTCATGCCCTCGGCGAGCGTGATCGTGCGCGTGACTGGCGGCGGCGGCGCGCTCGACGGAGGCGGCGGCTGTACGCGCGGCTGCTCGCGGCGCGGGCCCGAGGGACGCGGTCCCGACGGGCGCGGCGGAGGCGGACGATAACCGGGGACCTGCGGCCGTTGCGGCTGCGAAGGCCGCACGGGCTGCGACGGCAGCGGACGTGGTCCGCCCATTGGCGCCTGCGGGCGCGGATACGCACCCTGCCGCGGCGGTCCACCCGGACGCGCCGTCGCCGGTGCTCCTGCTGCCGGACGCGGCGCGGCGGGCTTGCTCAGATTTCCCGTGGCTGCCGGCGGCGGCGTCGCCGGTTGCGGCGGGCGCACAAGCAGCGGACGGCGAGGCGGCGCGGGTGGCGCCTGACCGGTCTTCGGATCTTCGACCCGCAGACGCAGCGTCGGCGGAACGACGCGACCCGGCATCGCAGTCGGACGCGGCGGCGCCGCGGACGGAGTGCCCGCTTCGGGCTGTTCATCCACGTCCGGTGGTTCCATGACGCGGGCAGGCGCTGGTTCGGGCGCCCGGTGAGTAACAACGGGCGGCGTCTCAACGGATGCCGCGGCGGCAGGCGCGGGCACGTGGACTTCCGGTTCGGGCGCAGGCGGAGGCGGCGGTTCGACGTGAACCGACGGCTCCGGAATGACCGTCGCGGCGGGCGTCGCGATGATGCCAGGCTCCGCGGTCAGCGGCGCGGCCACGACCGGTTCGGCGGCCGGTGCGGCCGGCTTTGCGGTCTTGACCAGGCGCGGCGCCGGCATCGCGGGCGCGGCAGGCTTCGCCGGCTCCGCCGCTTTGCCGCCGGGCTTCTTGAGCCCGCCGCTCTTCGCCGGGCCGGGCGTATCCGCGAACGACGCGTTCGTCGGAATCTTGATGTTCCGCTGCCGCGCCTGCTTCCCGACGAACTCGCGCGCGACGACCTCTTCGATCGTGCTCGATGCGCTCTTCACCTCGATGCCGTGGTCCTTTTTGAGAAGGGCCATGACTTCCTGGCTCGAGAGGTTGAGCAGCTCCGCGACCTTATAAATCCGGACTGTTGCCAAAAATAAGACCTCTTTATTTACTTCGCTCCGTGGGGCCCCTGGAAGTGCCCCACCTCGCTGCGCGCTCGGGCCGCCGCTACGCGGCGGTCCCCTCCGGCCCTCGCTTGCGGCCGCAGGCGCTGGCGCGCGTCTTACTCCGCCTTCGCTTCTTCCGCCGTCTCCGTCACCGCCGTCTCCGTCACGGTTTCCGAGCTTGCTGCTTTCAGCTTCTCTTCTTCCGCCTTCACATCTTCCGCCTTCACATCTTCCGCCTTCACATCTTCCGCCTTCTCGTCTTCCGTCTTCTCGTCTTCCGTCTTCTCGTCTTCCGTCTTCTCGTCTTCCGCCTTCTCGTCTTCCGTCTTCTCGTCTTCCGTCTTCGCTTCTTCCGTCTTCGCTTCTTCCGGCTTCGCTTCTTCCGGCTTCGCTTCGAGCGCGCCGAACTGCGCTTCGACTTCCTTGCGCTTCTCTTCTTCGCTCTTGATGTCGATCTTCCAGCCGGTCAGCTTCGCGGCGAGACGGACGTTCTGCCCCTTCTTGCCAATCGCGAGGGACAGCTGCTTGTCCTCGACCACGACTTCCATGACCTTCTCGGCGTCGTCCACGATCGACACGCGCTGCACCTTCGCCGGGCTGATCGCGTTCGTCACGAAGAGGACGGAATCTTCCGACCACTCGACGATGTCGATCTTTTCGCCGCGAAGCTCGCGGATGATCGACTGCACGCGCGTGCCCTTCATGCCGACGCAGGCGCCGACCGGATCCACATCGCGCTCGCGCGAATAGACCGCGACCTTGGCGCGATCGCCCGCCTCGCGAACGGCGCCGCGAATCATTACGGTGCCGTCATAGATCTCCGGCACTTCCTGCTCGAACAGCTTGATCAAGAGGGCCGGGTCGGTGCGGGACAGCACGATCTGCGGTCCCTTCGCGCTCCGGTTCACGCCGCGGATGACGGCACGCACGCGGTCACCGACCGCGTAGTTCTCGGCGCGCGACTGTTCCTTGCGCGGCAGCTGCGCCTCGATCCGCCCCAACTCCATGATGATGTCGCCATTCTCGAAGCGCTTGACGACGCCGCTCACCACCTCGCCGACGCGGTTGCTGTACTCGGCGTAGACGTTCTCGCGCTCCGCCTCGCGGACCTTCTGGAAGATCACCTGCTTGGCGGTCTGCGCCGCAATGCGGCCGAGATCCTCGGTCGGACGCGGAAATTCGACTTCCATGTCCACTTCCGCTTCGTCGCCGTACAGCTGCTGCGCTTCCGCGAGCGAAATCTGGTTGGGCGGATCGGTTACTTCGTCGACGATGCGCTTCACGGCGCAGAGCTCGATCTGCCCCGTGTCAGTGTTGAACCGCGCGCGCAGCGTCTCGTTCTTGTAGCGCTTCCGGGCGGCCGCTTCGATCGCGTCCTGCACGGCGCCGATGATGATCTCAGGCTCGACGCCCTTTTCTTTGGCGATGGCGTCGATCTGCTGTAACAGCGGGTTCTGCATAAATCAGTTACCAGTTTCCAGTTGCCAGTTTCCAGTTACCAGTTTCTGGCAATTTAGAATTCCACGTCCAGGTTCGCCCGCTTGATCCGGTCGAGCGGCACCCGGTGCGTCTTCCGTCCTTCTTCCAGCATCACGGCGCCGTCCTCGACGCCCTTGATGCGTCCCGCGAACGCGCTCTGGCGCTCGATGGGCTCTCTCGTCACGATCTTCGCGAGCCGTCCGCTGAACCGGCGATAGTCCGCCTCGTGCCGCAGCGGCCGATCCAGGCCCGGCGACGAGACTTCGAGCGTGTATTTCTCGCCCAGATCCGTCCCGAATTCGTCTTCCACATCGAGCAGCGCGCTCAGGTCCTGGCTCACGCGCTGGCAATCCTCGATGCCGACGCTTTCCGCCGGCGTTTCGACGCGTCCCAGGTCCGGCCGGTCGATCACGACCCGCAGCACCATCCCGATTGGCTCGCGGCGTAACTGGACGTCGAAAATTTCGAGCCCGTAGCTGTTCGCGACGCGCTCGGCCGCCGCCCGCAGCCGGGTGATTTCTTCAGCTTTCGGCGTAATTCGGCCCCTGAAAAACAAAAAGTGGGCAACCGGCCCACTGTCAGAAACCCCCCCGCGCCTAGCACTCAATAGTATACAGGATCTTCCCACTCACAGAGTAGCTTCCACCTTTAGGTGGAAGGAGCCACCACCAGATCGTATCCCTGAGCTCCCACGACGCGCGCCTTGATGAGCTGACCCTTCGAGTAAAGCGAAGAATCTGTATCGGTGAGATACACAACCGGATCGATGTCGGGCGCCTGCCCCTCGAGCCGGCCCTGCAACACGAGCTCGTGCTCGGGCGATGGGCCATCGATGAGCACGTCGACCTCGCTGCCGATGCGCGCTTCCTGTTTCCGCGCCACGATCTGCTGCTGAAGCTTCATCATCCGGTCGCGACGCTTCCGCTTCGTCGCCGCCGGCACGTCGTCCTTTACGGCGTATGCGCGCGTGCCTTCTTCGTGCGAGTACGTGAAGACGCCGACGTGATCGAACTCGGTATCGCGGATGAATCCTTCGAGCTCCGCGAGCTCGCGTTCGGTTTCGCCAGGGAACCCGACGATGAACGTCGTCCGCAGCGTGACGCCCGGGACGCGACCGCGAATGCGCGCGAGGAGCGCATCGTAGGTCTTCCGGTTGCCCGGCCGGCGCATCCGCTTGAGGACGTCCGCCGACGCGTGCTGCAGCGGCAGATCCACGTACCGGCAGACCTTCTCGCACTCCGCCATCGCGGCCAGAACGTCATCGGTGATCGTCGTCGGATAGAGATACAGCAGCCGGATCCACTCGATGCCATCAACCTCATTCAGCTCGCGCAGCAGCTTCGCGAGCGCGCCGCGCTCCTGCCGATCAATCCCGTAGAAGGTCGTGTCCTGCGAGATGAGCAGCAGTTCCTTCACGCCTCGCGCCGCCAGCGCACGCGCCTCCGCGACGATCGACTCGCGCGTGCGGCTCCGATACTCGCCGCGCAGGGTCGGAATGATGCAGAACGCGCACGTGTAGTCGCACCCTTCGGCGATCTTCATGTAGGCGAAGTGGCGCGGCGTCGTCAGGACACGCGGGGTATCGGCGTCGTAGATGTAGGTCGGCGCCGGCGGTCGATGTCCAATGTCCGATGTCCGGGTATCGATGACCGATGACTGTGTGTCGATGGTCGATGACCGACGGCCGATGCGTGACTTGTGGAAAATCAGAGGGCGAACTTCGCCGCCTGCCGCACCGTTCACATCGGACATCGGATATCGGCCATCGGCCATCGGGCTTCGACCATCGGCCTTTGGATATCGGCCATCGGACATTGGCCCCACCGCGTCGACGATGCCCGGCAGTTCGCCGGTGCCCAGGAGTGCGTCGATCTCGGGGATCTCTTTGCGCAGCTCGTCGCGATAGCGCTCCGCCAGGCATCCCGTAACGACAAGGCGCGAGCATTTGCCATCGCGCTTCTGCTGCGCCATCTCGAGAATCGTGTCGATCGACTCCTGCTTCGCGTTGTCGATGAACGCGCAGGTGTTGACGACAATGACGTCGGCGTCGTGCGAGTCGGCCGTGATCTCGTGACCCGCCTGCTGGGCGTACCCCAGCATCACCTCGCCATCGACGAGGTTCTTCGGACATCCGAGCGAAACAAAACCGACTTTCATGCCTGGTGCTGCTTGTCTTTCTTTACAGGAGTTACAAGAGATCAGGAGAAGGTAAAGGCTCCTGAACTCCTATAACTCCTGTTCAAATCTTCATGGGTACATGCGGTACAGCATGCGTGGATACGGAATGGCCTCCCGAAGGTGCTCGAGGCCGCAGATCCAGCTGACGACACGCTCGATGCCCATGCCGAAGCCGCCGTGGGGAACGGTGCCGTACCGGCGTAGATCGAGATACCACTCGAAGGCTTCCTGCGGCAGATCGTGTTCCTTGATACGCCGCAGCAGCAGGTCGAGATCGGAGATACGCTCGCCGCCGCCGATGATCTCGCCGTAACCTTCGGGGGCGAGGACGTCCACGCCGAGCGCGACTTCCTCGCGCTGCGGATCGGGATTCATGTAGAACGCCTTCACCTTCGAAGGATAGCGGTGCACGCAGATCGGCCGATCAAACTCCTCCGAGAGCGCGGTTTCATCGGGCGCGCCGAAGTCGCCGCCCCACTCGAACGGCAATCCTTTCTTCTTCAGGATCTCGACCGCCTCGTCGTACGAGACGCGCGGAAACGGTGACCGAACGTTCTCGAGCTTCGACGTGTCGCGCTCGAGGACCTGCAGCTCGCGCTTCCGTTTGTCGAGCGCGCGGCCGACGACGTAGGTCACGAGTCCCTCGGCGAGCTCCATGACATCGTCGAGCGTCGCAAATGCCATCTCAGGTTCGACCATCCAGAACTCGGTCAGATGGCGGCGCGTTTTCGACTTTTCCGCGCGGAACGTCGGGCCAAACGCATAGACCCGGCCGAGCGCCATCGCGTTGGCCTCGTTATAGAGCTGCCCGCTCTGCGTGAGGTATGCCGTCGTGTCCTCGAAATACTGGACGGGGAACAGCGTCGTGGTGCCTTCGCAGGCGGCCGGCGTAAAGATCGGCGTGTCTGCGAGGATGAATCCGCGCCCGTTGAAGAAGTCGCGGACGGCGCTGATCACCTCGTGGCGCACGCGCAGAATTGCCTGCTGCCGCTGCGAGCGGATCCAGAGGTGCCGGCGATCCATCAGGTAATCGACGCCGTGCTCCTTCGGCGTGATGGGGAAGTCCTTCGCTTCCGAGACGATTTCGATAGACGAGACGTCGAGCTCGTAGCCGCCCGGCGCGCGCGCGTCGGCGCGCGCGGTGCCGTCCACGATCAGCGCGCTTTCCTGCGCGAGGTGATCGGCGCGCTTGAACATCTCTTCGCCGACCGCCTGCTTCGACATCACGCACTGGATGAAGCCACTGCCGTCGCGCACCGTGAGGAAATGGATCTTCCCGCTCGAACGCCGGTTGTGCAGCCATCCGCGCAGCCGCACCGCCTGCCCTTCGAACTTCGCGATGTCCTCGATGTAAGTGACCGTCATGTCAGTACGCCATCAGCTTTTCGAACTTCTTCCGCGCCGCCTGAGCCTTCTGCAGCACCTCGGCCGGCGTGCTCAGGTTCGCGAGCTCCATCAGGTACGTCCCGTCGTACCCGACCTTCTGCATCGTCATCAGCGCGATGTCCCAGTTGATCCGTCCGTCGAACGGCGCGAGGTGCTCGTCTTTCTTGCCGTTGTTGTCGTGCACGTGCGTCGTGACGAGATGCTCGGCAACGGCTTCGATCGCATCGACCACGTCACCCATGAGGAACGCGTGGCCGAAGTCGAGACAGATCCCGGTCTGCGGAAAATCAAGGTCCCGTTCCAGCATCGTGACGAGCGAAGCGGCGTCCGAAAGCGGGTTCGGAATCGTCTCGAGCGCCACTTTGATCGCGACCGGCTCCGCCAGCCTGCAGATGTCCTCGACGCTGCGGAACGCAGCCGTCCTGTTGTTCTCGCCTCCCTGGACGGTGGGTGTACCGAGGTGCACGACCAGCACGTCCGTCGTGATCTCGCGGGCGATGTTCAACGCGAGGTCGACTTCTCGCACCGCCGCCTGCCGCTGCGCCGTGTCGCCGACCGCGTTCGAGATCGTGGCGCCCCATTTGTCTCCGCCGTGCATGCTTTCCACGATCGGCGCGTGGACGCCGTGCAGCGCCAGCCCCGTTTCGTTCAGCCACCCAGAGAGCTCTTTGATTGCAGACGGATCGTGATAGTCGAAGTGGCTGCGCGTGGCGAACACTTCGACCGCCTCGAACCCGTGCGCCGCAATCAACGCCAGGTGCTCCCGGCTCAGGCGCTGGTCGTGAAACAGGTGTGTGGAAATACCGAAACGCATGGTGAGCTTAAGTGTCCAGGACGAAACTACTTATTGTAGCAGGGACTACCGGAACTCTTCGACGTAGGTCGCCAGGAGGTCTCGCAGGCGCTCGAAACGGGGCTGTTGATCGAGGTTGTCGCGGACGTAGCGCAGCGTGCGCGGGATGTACTGAATGTAGACCGGGTTCCGGCGCGCGGTCGTCTGGTAGCCGAATGTGCCAAGCGCCTTGAGGTTGCGCTGCAACGCCATCACGTCGAAGCGCCGGCGGAAGTCAGGATCTTCGCCCGCCACACCCTTCACTGCGAGAAAGTACGCGATGAGCTCGTTGACCGTACTCTCCGGAAGGTCCACGTATGCATCCCGGAGCAGCGATACCAGGTCGTACGTGTCGGGCCCCATGCGCGCGTCCTGGAAATCGATGATGTACAGCTGTCCCTCGCTGAGCATCAGGTTGCGACTGTGGTAATCGCGATGACAGAGCACGCGCGGCTCCGACGCGAGCTCCCGCACGATCACCGAGAACTCTTCCCGCAGCATTGCGCGCTCGGCGTCGTTCAGCATCACGCCGCGATAAGCCTCGAGGAAATGCTTCGTGAAGAAGTCGAGCTCCCACGTCAGCTTCTCGACGTCGAATGAAATCCCGTAGGGCAGATAATCGGCCGACGCGAGCTGCTCGCCGCGCTTCTGCAACGTGGCGATGAGCGCAACCGCCTGGCGATACAGCGCCGCGTGTTCAGACGGCGTTGCGGCACCGAGATGCGCCTGCAAGGTCACGTCGCCGAGGTCCTGCAGCGCCAGGATGCCCAGATCCTCCGCGTGGCCAAGCACCTCCGGAATCGGCACGGGCATCTTCGCCATCAGCGTCGCGACGTTGACGAAGGGCAGCGTCCGTACGTCAAACGGCGTCGAATACAACGACAGCACGATCGACGTTTCGCCAGGGATCAGGATGCGGAAGTAGCGACGGTCCGATGCGTCAGGCGTCAGCGGGACGACGCGAGGATTGCCGGCGCTAAGGCCGGCGCGGTCGAGGTAGGCCTGAATCAGCTCGCGTGTGTCGTCCTGACGCCTCTCCATTTTTAGGACCGGGGAGCTTCGCCCCGCCGAACCCCCCAACACTTTTCTGGATCGCCGGGGACCCCTGCACCCCGGCTGGCTCGCTTCATTACGCGGCCGATTACGGGCCGCTCCATTCCGCTCGCTTGCTCGCGCTCCCTGGCCCGCCGTAGCAGCCTGGACATGCGTGGCTGCGAAGGCGGCCGCTCGCGTGGCTCACTCGCTGTCGGTCGTTCGCGTGTCACACCCATAATCTAATCGAGCTTGACGATCATCAACACACCGTTGTTGCGAACGATCGCGCAGCGGCTGTGGACGGCCCCGGCCGGTATCGTCACGTCGTCAGCGACAACGCACTCGGTGAGTGACGCGCCGGCGCCGACCTGGATGCGGTCCCACAACACGCACCGCGTGATCTGCGCGGATGGATCGACGACCACGTCCCGTCCCCAGCGCGGACGGCCGGAACGTCTGTCCGCGGCCGCGAGTTGGAGCGACGTCTGCAGCAGATCCGCCGGCGTACCGATGTCGTTGAATGACGCGTCGCTGACAAACCCCATGACCGACCCGCGGCGCGCCTGCATCAGTCGCGGATACACGCCGAGCACCGATTCCGCGGGGACGCCATCCTCCAGCGACATCAACGCGTCCGCCTCGATCGCTTGAGGTCCGATGAAATGAAATGACGTCTCGGTGCTGCCGCGCCGTGTGAAACCTGTGACCGCGCCGTACGCGTCGAGCAGGACGCCACCGTATTTGTCCGGCCGCGGATTGGGAATCAGGGCCATCGTCACCAGCGCGCCGGTCCGGCGATGCTGTTCGATCATCGCCGCGAGATCGACATTCGTCAGCGTGTCGCTATTGACGACGACGAAGGTGCGCTCGGCGGTGCCGTCCAGCAGAAGCGGCAACGCGTGACGCGGTCCGCCGGCGGATCCGAGGACCGGCGACTCCCATGAGTAGCGGACGCGTGCGGCAAGATCGCTTCCGTCGCCCACGGCGGCGGTGATCGTCTCCGGCTTGTGGTGAAGATTGACGACGAGGTCGGCGAAGCCCTGCGCGACGAGCGAGCGAATCGTGCGCCGGGCGAGCGGCTCGCCGTCAACGGGGGCGGCGGCCTTCGCGCGCGCGAGCGTCAGGGGATGCAGGCGGGTGCCGAGTCCCGCGGCGAGGACGAGCGCCCGCATTTACTCGGCGCGATCGAAGAGCATGTCGCTGCCGTCGAGCCCGTACTCGTCGCGATACTTGAGGAACAATCCGCGGTAGGAATCGAGCACGTAATCGCCGGGCCGCCTGCCGAGCAGCCGCGCCATCGCCGCGATGCCCGGCTCGCTGCCTTCAATCTCGACGAACACGCCGACGGGCGTCTCGTCGATCGCGACGATCACTTCCTCGTGCGAGAACTCTTCGCGATACTTCTCGTAGCGGAACCAGACGTGAAAACCGAGCTCCTCGAAGATCTGCAGGAGTAGCATGCCGTCGCCGACGATCGTTTCGAGCTCGTCGCGCATTTTCATGTCGGACGGCTGCTGCACGGGTCCCTTGAACGTGATGCGGCTCTTGCCGTTCTCGACGCGGATGCGCAGCGCGCACTGGCGGCGGCGCAGGGATTCGTCCTCGGTGTCGAGAAGCGCGTCCTCCTGCAGCCGGCGGCCGAGCAGCGGCGTAGCGCCTGCCGCGAGCACGGCCGCGCGCGCCGACTCTACTGAGTCATACCTGAGCTTGATCTCACGCTCGACGATGGTCGTGATGCTCATGACCGGCCGATTATAGGGCCGTCGGGCGCCACGATCCACGCCAGAGCGCGTGCCGCACGAAGACGTACATCACGAAGACTTCGACCGCGAAGGCCGGAAAGCCAAGATATCCGGCGATGGGCATCTCGAAAACCTTGATGTTCGGCGGCACCGGCACGGTGTAAACCCACTTGCTGTGCGCCCAGTAGTTCCAGCATTCCCAGAGAATCCCGCAAATCACCCCGGAGATCAGCAGGTTGACGAGCCGGCCGGGATGGCCGGATGCGAGATCTCCGCGCAGCGATTCCGCGCCGGTGCGCGCATTGAGCGGATCGAGCAGGAAGACGAAGCCCAGCCATACAGGCGCCGCCAGCCACGGTGATGGATGGATGATCGGAACGATGAGCATGGCCGCGCCGGCGATGATGCTGACCCAGGCAATCGCGTCGAGCGGAATCCGCATCGGATCGAGGCGGCGGAACGCCGGCGCGCGCCGGTCGCGGATCGCGCCGACGAGTTCCGCGCCGATGAGGATCGCCGGCCAGATCGTCGCGAACGACCACGCGTACCCGACGTACCGCACGAGGAGCGTCTCGGGAAGGCCGACGTAGTGCCAGTTGTGCAGGAAGTACTTGTTGTAGATCTCGAAGATGATCCACAGCGGCACGCTCGCGAGCGCGAGGAAGACCATTTCCGCGCGATCGTTCCTGATGGGGGATTCGCCGCGGCGCTTCCAGATCCAGCCGTCGGCGAACAGGATGAACCCGGTCCACGCGATGGGCGTGTGCCACGACCAGAACGGCTCGATTTTCGCGAACATGCCGGCCTGGGAGATCGCGATGATTCCGAGGCCGACCAGCGCCGAGACGGGAAAACGCCGGTTTCCCGTTTCCACTAGCGCTTCGTCATCGTGACGAAGACGTTGTTTCCATCGCGCCAGACCAGCATGAACACCGGCTGGCCAGGCTGCGCCTTCTGCAGCTCCCGCGTGATCTGGCTGACGTTGGCGACCTTCTGCCGATTCACTTCGAGAATGACATCACCCGGCAGCACGCCGCCGTTGACAGCGGGGCTGTTGCGTTCGAGATCGGAGACGATCGCGCCCCCCGCGTTCGACGGCAGATCGAGACGCCGCGCGATATCGGGGGTAATCGGATCGAGCGTCATGCCGAACCCCGTGGCGGTTGGCGTTGACTCGTTCGGGCTGGTGCCGCCGCGGCGCGCGCCACGCGACTGTTCCGCCTCGAGATCCAGCACGTCGATCACGACGTTGAGCGACTTGCGCTGGTTGTTGCGATAGACGACGACCGGCACGCTGGTGCCCGGCTTCGTGTTGACGACCATCGCGACGAGCGAGTCGCTGTCCTTCACCGGCTTGCCCGCGAACTCGATGATCACGTCGCCCGGTTGGATACCGGCCTTATCGGCAGGACCGTTCGGGTTGACGCTGTTGATCACCGCGCCACTGGCGCTCGGCAGGCCGAATGCTTTTGCCGTTTCCTCCGTGAGATGGTCCCTTGAGACCTCGACGCCTATCACTCCGCGGATGACCTTTCCGTTACGCAGCTGCGGCAGCAGATCGCGAATCGCATTGGTCGGCGTCGCGAACCCGATGCCGATATTCGCGGAGCGTTGGTCCGTGTAGATCGCCGTGTTCATTCCGATCACTTCGCCGCGCACGTTCAGCAATGGCCCGCCCGAATTGCCCGGGTTGATCGCCGCATCGGTCTGCAGCATGTTCTGCTCGCGTCCCAGGACGCCGCCCAACGGACGGCCCAGCGCGCTGATGACGCCGACGCTGACGCTGTGGCCCAGACGGAACGGGTTCCCGATCGCCATGACCCAGTCGCCCGGCTGCATCTGTTCCGAATCTCCGAACTTGATCGCGGTCAGCGCCTGCCGCGGCTTGTCGGTGAGCTGCAGCAGCGCCGTATCCGTCAGCGAGTCGTGGCCGACGACTTTCGCCGCGAACAGATCGAGACGCTCGCCGCCGAAGAGGCTCACGCGGATTGTCTCCGCGCCCTCGACAACGTGATTGTTCGTGAGGATGAAACCGGTCGAATCGATGATGAAGCCCGTGCCAGCCCCCTCCATAATCGGCTCCGGCGGCCGCGGGCTGCCGCGGCGGCGCGACGGCGGCGTCTGCGGTTCGTCACCACCGAAAAAGCGCCGCAGCAGGTCGTCGCCACCCTGGCCGCCGAAATACTCGGTCAGGTCGCGCCCGCGCTGCCGCACCTGGGTCTGGATGTTCACCACCGCCGGCGCGTTGAACTTCGCGATGTTGCGGAAGGTCGTCGCGTCGATTGGCCCCGACAACGGCGCACTGTTCATCGCCGGGATGGCGACCGCCTGCGCCGAAGAGGTGGACGGCAGGTCTAGGCGGGAGGCGATCACCATGCCGACGGCCATTCCGGCGACCGCGATGAGGATGGCGTAAAAAGCCGACGTCTTTCCAGTGGACATCACAAACTCCAGTTACCAGTGCCCAGTTGCCAGTTGCCAGTTGCCAGTGCCCAGTTGCCAGTTCCCAGTTGCCAGTTATAGCAGGACGAATTCGGTCTGCAGCGGCCCCGTGACGGTGGCCTCGCGCTCGCCGACATACATATTAATTTCGGTCCGAACGCCGAACTCTTTGGTATAGACGCCTGGCTCGATGGTAAACCCGGTGCCCGGGATCAGACGGCGCTCATCGTGTGTTTCGTAGTCGTCCATGTGGACGCCGTTGCCGTGCACGTCGGTGCCGAGGCTGTGGCCGGTCCGATGGATGAACTGCGCGCCGAACCCGGCCTTTTCCAGCACGGCGCGGCACGCGCGGTCGACTTCGAATCCGCGGATTTCCTGGCCAGCCCGCACCCGCTGCTGCACGAGCGCGACCGCTGCGTCGCGTCCGTCACGCGCGGCGTTGAATGCGTTCATGTACTTCTCCGGCACGGCCGGGGCGGTGAACCCCACCCACGTGATGTCAGCAAACACCGCGCCCGGCGACGGGAGCTTACCCCAGAGGTCGAGCAGGACCACCTCGCCGTCGCCAATCGCGCGGTGCCTGGCGTCGGTGGGCATGTAGTGCGGGTTGCCGGCGTTTTCCTGCGCGCCGACGACAGGGGGCGCGTCGGTGATCAGCACTTCCGAGTCGAACCATCCGACCATGGCGCGCTGCACGTCGATCTCGGTCAGCTTCCGGCCCGCACGGCGCGATTCACGGATCAACTCGAACGCGCGATCCTTGATCCGGTACAGCCGTTCCGACGCGTCGCGGTGCGTCTGCAGCGCGTCGGCAGACCAGATCGCTTCGAAACGCTGGATGAGATCGCCCGAAGACGACACGGACACGCCGAGCTGACGGACAGCTTCGATGGTGCCGGCATCCACGCGCGAGATGTAGGGAATCGCGTTGTTCGGCGAGTACTCCATGGCGACACGCGACACACCGCCGAGGATCTGCTGCAGGCCGCTCGTCAGTGTTTCGCGTTGCGCGTAGATCGTCTTGCTGCCCGGCATGTGATCGAGGTTGTACGGCTCGATCGCGTGCATGAGTTTCCGCGGATCGCCGCTCGCGGGAATCAGATAGTACCAACGGCGCGACGTCATCTTGTCGCCCGTGTCCAGTCCCGTCAGCCGTCGTGCGATTGGATTCGATCCGTGAAAATCGTACAGCAGCCACCCGTCGAGTCCCTCCTCTTTGAGGGCCTGCTGGACTGCGGGAATCGAGACGGGCATGGTTTGAGTATATGGGATACGCCTTCGTCGATCACACGGCCGACGTGGCCGCGGAGCTGACCGGCCGGACCCTCGGTGAGCTCTTCGTTTCGGCCGCTCAGGCCCTCACCGATACCATCACCGAACTTTCTTCCGTCCACCCGGCCATCACACAGTCCGTCACACTCGAGTCCGGGTCCGTCGAGGACCTGCTCGTCGACTGGCTCAACGAGCTGCTGTATCGCTTCGAGGTACAGAACATGCTCGTATCCGACGCGACGGTCGCGATCGAGGAACGCACGGCTCGCTGGTATCTGTCCGCCACGATTGCCGGAGAGCCATGCGATCCCGCGCGCCACCCGTCCCGCGTGCTGGTGAAGAGCGCCACCTATCATGGCCTGAGCGTCACGCAGAAATCCGGAACTTGGCGCGCCAGGATTGTGTTCGATATTTGACGATGAGACGTACACCACAGAATCTCAGAGATCTCAGAGGACGCGCAAAGACTCTGTGCTGTTTTCCTGATCTGCTCTGTGCGTTCTCTGTGTTCTCTGTGGCTCTGTGGTAAACGTGGCGACCATCGAACGTATCGACGACTATCGCGTCCGGCTACCGAAAACCGGCGGCATGCGCGTGGACGGCATCGTCTACGCCGACGAGCGCATGATGCGCGACATCGAGAAGGACGAGAGCCTGCAGCAGGTGCGGAACGTCGCGCACCTCCCGGGGATCGTCGGCGCCTCGATCGCGATGCCGGATATCCATTGGGGCTACGGGTTTCCGATCGGCGGCGTCGCCGCGATGGACGCGGATGAGGGCGTCGTCTCCCCCGGCGGCGTCGGCTATGACATCAACTGCGGCGTGCGGCTGCTGCGGTCGACGCTGACGCGCGACGAGATCACGCCGCGCCTCGAAGCCGTCGTCGCGCAGATGTACCGGAACGTGCCGACCGGCGTCGGCGCCCACCGCAAGGATCTCAAGGTTGGTGGCAAGGATCTGCGTGGCGTGCTCGAGAAGGGCGCCGCCTGGGCCGTCTCGCAGGGGCTCGGACGCGCCGAGGACCTCGAGACCGTCGAAGAGCGCGGCTGCATCGCCGGTGCCGATCCCGACCTCGTTTCCGATCGCGCGGAAGAGCGCGGGCAGACGCAGCTCGGGACGCTCGGGTCCGGCAATCACTTCGCCGAACTGCAGTACGTCGCGGAAATCTTCGATGAGCGCATCGCCGCGGCGTATGGCCTCGAGAAGGATCAGATCACCGTGATGATCCACAGCGGATCGCGCGGGCTGGGGCACCAGGTCTGCACGGATCACCTGCGCGTGATGGGAGACGCGAGCCGGAAGTACGGAATCTCGCTTCCCGATCGGCAGCTCGCCTGCGCGCCGATCGAGTCCCCCGAAGGACGGAATTACCTCGCCGCGATGGCCGCCGCCGCGAACTTCGCCTTCGCAAATCGCCAGGTGATGGCGCACTGGATTCGCGAGAGCCTCGCCATCGCGCTCGGCATCGCTCCCGACCGCACCGGCGTCGCCGTGGTCTACGACGTCTGCCACAACATCGCGAAATTCGAGACGTTCACCGTCACCGGCAAGTCGCGCCGGCTGTGCGTGCACCGCAAGGGGGCGACGCGCGCCTACGCGCCGGGGCATCCCGGCACACCGGCGGCGTACCGCGAAGTCGGACAGCCGGTCCTGATTCCGGGTGATATGGGGCGGTATTCGTACGTGATGGCCGGCACGTCCACAGCAATGGAAGCCACCTTCGGATCCGCCTGCCACGGCGCCGGACGCCTGATGAGCCGTTCGGCAGCGAAGCGATCCGTGAAGGGGCGCTCATTGATCAATGAGATGCGCGAGCGCGGCGTTCACGTGATGGCCGCCGGTATGGCGACCGTTGCCGAGGAAATGCCGGAGGCCTACAAAGACGTGGCGGACGTCGTAAACATCGTGCACGGCGCGGGGATCGCCGTGAAAGTCGCGCAGTTGCGGCCGATCGGCGTCATAAAAGGGTGATAATCGCTGCATGCGAAGCACGTTATCGCTCGTTTTACTTGTGGCGCTCGCCCAGGCACCTGCGCCGCCGGCACAGCCGCCGCAGCCCCAGCCACCCGTCACGTTCAGGGTCGAGGTCAACTACGTCGAGATCGACGCCAACGTCGAGGACGCGCAGGGAAATTTCGTCAAGAACCTGACGCGCGACGACTTCCAGATCCTTGAAGACGGCAAGCCGCAGGCGCTGACCGCGTTCTCGATGGTGGACATTCCGATCGAGCGTGTCGATCCACCACTCTTTTCGAAAACCGAGATTCCGCCCGACGTCGTCTCGAACAGGAAGCCGTTCGAAGGACGCGTCTTCGTGCTGGTGATGGACGACCTTCACACGCGCTTCAACCGCACGGCGCGCACCCGCGCCGCCGCGCGGCAGTTCATCGAGCGTTACATCGGCGCGAACGACATGGTGGCAATCGTGAACACGTCCGGATTCGGCAAGTCGATGCAGGACTTCACGAGCAACCGGCAGCTCGCGCTCAAGGCGATCGATGCGGCGATGGGCGGCAAGGCCGATTCTTCCACGTCCGCCGCGCTGCAGGATTACTACATGAACCGCGACACGCCTGGCGCGGCGTCCAACGCGAACGCGCAGTTCAACGAGTTGCAGCGCTACACGAACGCGCGCAACTCGATGCGCACCCTCCGCAACATCGCGGACTACATGGCCGGGATGCGCGGGCGTCGCAAGGCGGTCGTCTATTTTAGCGAAGGCATCAACTACAACGTCGTCGATCCGATCTCAAACGCGCACGCGACCGATGTGCAGCGCGAGATTCGCGAGCTCGTGGCCGCCGCCACGCGCGCCAACGTGAACGTGTACACGGTCGATCCGCGCGGCGTAACGACGGGGATGGAGGATGCCATCGAGATCGGTGGCTTTCCCGCGGACGGCTCGATCAGCAGCACGGGGCTCATGGAGGAGATGCGGCTCGAGCACGACAGCCTGCGCGTGGTCGCCGACGAGACCGGCGGTTTCGCGGTGCTGAATCAGAATGATTTCCGGAACGCGTTCTCCCGGATCCTGCAGGAGAACAGCAGCTATTACGTGCTCGGCTACTACCCGGCGAACGAGAAGCGCGACGGTCGCTTCCGGAACGTGCAGGTCAAAGTGCTCAAACCAGGCCTGCGCGTGCGCGCGCGCCGCGGGTACGTGGCGCCAATTCCGAAGAAGGAAACGTCGAACACGAAATCGGCGGCGCCCACTACATCGCCCGAGCTGCGCGACGCGCTCGAGAGTCCCGTGCCAATCAGCGGCCTCACGATCAGCGCGTTTGCCGCGCCGTTCAAAGGCGAAGGCAACAAGGACTCAATCGCCATGGCGATCGAACTCGACGGCAGCACGCTCAAGTTCACGCCGACGCCGCAGGGGCTGTTCGCAGATGACGTCGAGATCACGCTCTTCGCGGCGGATAGCAAAGACGGCAAGGTCAGGGATGGCGCGCGCGACATGATCAATCTCGCGCTGAAGCCCCAGACGCACGACATCGTCCGCCAGGGAGCTTTCCGCGTCATCCGCCACATCCAGGTGCCCCCAGGCAAGTACCAGCTGCGCATTGGCGCGCGCGAATCGGGCGCGGGCAGGCTGGGCACGGTCATCTACGATCTCGACGCGCCGGATTTCTCGAAGGGCTCGACGTCGATGAGCGGCATCGCGATCGCCTCAGCATCCGGGAGCCGGATTCCGACCGCGAACCCTGACAAGAACGCGAACGAGTTCAAGGACGTGCTTCCTGCCCCGCCGAGCGCATCGCGGGAGTTCCCGCGCGCTGACACGCTGTTCGTCTTCGCGGAGATCTACGACAACGCGGTCAGGACGCCGCATCGCGTCGACATCACTGCCACGATTCTTGCAGACGATGGGAAGGTGGTGCAGACGAAGGCGGATGAACGGAAGAGCGAGGAACTGCAGGGCGCAACCGGCGGCTACGGTTATACCAGCCAGTTTCCACTCTCGAGCCTCGCGGCGGGTCGTTACGTGCTGCGCCTGACAGCGAAGTCGCGCCTCGGCAACGCCGAGGCGGTCTCGCGGGATGTCGAATTCCGCGTGAGGTGAGTGGAAGGTCGATGCTCGAGGAGCAAGGATCGTCTACAGGGTTGGATCCGAGGACGGCAGCTGCACTGGCGTACCTGGCGGGTCCTTTTTCCGGCGCCCTGATCCTGTGGGTGGAGACGGTAAACCATGACGTGCGGTTTCACGCCTGGCAGTCGATCATCGGGCTCGGCGGCCTGGGTATCGCGGTGCTGGCGAGCTACATCTTCGCGGCCATCGCGCTTTTCATCTCGGCGACGGCTGTGTCCGTAATGCTCGACGTCGCGAGAGTCATCTGGATCGTGCTGGTGATTGTCTGGGCGCTCTGCCTGTGGAAGGCGCTGGCAGGCGAGCGGTGGAAGTTGCCGCTCGCCGGCGACTACGCCGATCGGTTCGTTACCAACCCTTAACCGAGCGGAGCGTCGTGATGTGTGCGACGTGGTGCGCCCCATGCCATGCGTAGGTCTGCAGCAGCCGATCGAGCGTAATCTGCCCGATGTCCGGATGCACGAGCGGCCGCTCGAAATCGATTTCCTTCATTGTTTCCAGCAGGGTGACCCATCGCTGGTGCAGCACGTCCAGCAGCACGAGTGACGTCTCGATCGGCGTGCGCGGGACGTCCCCGAGCCTGACCCACAGGTCTTCTTTGTACGGTCTGATCGTCGGGTTGTATTCGGTCAGCGCCAGCTTGAACCGCACGAACGCGTTCATGTGGCTCTCCGGGACGTGATGCACGACCTGGCGGACGGTCCAGCCGCCATCGCGGTACGGCGTTTCTATCTGCGCGTCGGTCAGGCCCCTGATGGCGGCGCGCAGTGCCGCGGGCGTTTCGCGGATAGCCGCGATCGCTTTCGTTCGTTTTTCAGGAGTGACGTCGGGATCGAACTTGAACGGACCGGTGGGGAAGCGCGGATCGGTTTTGCTCGGTGAGGTCATGCGCGCATTGTAGTGCTGACATGACCTCCCGAGCGGGCCAAGCCTCGCTTGGCCGTTTCCTCTATTTCTTTTCTTCCGTGAACTTCTTGACGCCCTTGGCGTCCACTTTGCCGTTCGCGTGGGTGAACATCAGGCGGCTCGTGGACAGGTTCGGCTTCACGGGCGACTTCGTGGTCACCTCAATGACTTCACCTGGAGCGATGGGAGCGCGAACGCGTTGCGTATCGCCGGTCACTTGCTCTCGTTTCGTGTCGTACCAGTACTCGTCGACGCGCAGGCCCGCGATCGGCGCGTTCGAGACATTCTTGATTTTGGTGACCGTGACAATGTCGTCGCCGATCTTCTTGCCCTGCGCCTGAATCACCTCGATCCAGGCGGTACCTTTGACCGGCGTCGACATGCGGGCTTTCGCGACACCAGGTGGCGGTGCGGCGGCGGACGTGGCGGGAGTGGCCTTGGCGGCCTGAGCGAACGCTCCTGGCGCGAACGCCAGGAACCCGAGAAGAACAGGAGTGACGGCGAAGCGCTTCATGGTCGAACCTCCAGGGACCTACGACTAGGGACGAGTGACCCAGCGACCGGAAGTATAGACCTCTACATCTCGCCGTTCCAGTCCTCCGGCTCTGGATTGCTGGCCCGGAACACTTCGAGATGCCACTTGCCGCCACCCCACGGCTCGATGACCTCAGCCGCGACGACATCCACGAGGATCTCGGCGAACGTGCGTCCTTCGGGATCGCCGTCGAGGTGGTACGCGGGCTCGTCCCAGGCAAAGGTGGGGTACAGCATCATCGTCAGAAACAGGTCGTACCCGTCGTCGACGACGATCAACTGGCCGCAGGGGCGTTTCTGCGTCGAGTGGTAGACGAGATATTTCTCAGCGCTGTGCGCGCGGATGTATCGTTTCAGCGCGAACTCGCGCGCAACGATCTCTTCGACGGCGATCTTTTTGTCCCAGCAATCGCGACAGTACTTCTCTTCGCCGCGGGGCTCGGAGACCTCCTTCGCATTGCAGAGCGCGCACCGTGTCTGCGCGACGGATTTACGGGGCATCGCCACATTGTACCAGTTTGGGGAGGCGTGTTCTGGTCGGGGCTACTGCCCGACGCCTGCCCTATGGCGCAGCGCAGGCGCGTACATGTTGTCCGCGTAGTCCTTCACCATCCGGCGCGCGCTGAAGCGCGGCGCGACGGTGACGATCGCCTGCCGGACGACGGAGAGCCAGCGGCGCGGGATGCCGTCGTCATGATCGTAAAAGGCCGGAACGATCTCGGTTTCGAGGAGGTCGTACATGCGCGCGGCATCCATGGCGTCCTGCGCTTCCTGGTCGGGAGCTTCGGCGGCATCGATCAACCAGCCGTTCGCGCCGGTAAACCCTTCGGCCCACCAGCCGTCGCCGATCGAAAAGTGCGGCACGCCGTTGACCGACGCCTTCATGCCGCTCGTGCCGCTCGCTTCCATCGGCTTGCGCGGATTGTTCAGCCAGATGTCGCAGCCCTGCACGAGGAAGTGCGCGACGTGGAGGTCGTAGTCGTCGACGAACGCGATGCGGCCGCCGAACATCGGATCGATCGCGCGGCGGTAGACCTGCTGGAGATGGTGCTTGCCCGTTTCGTCCGCGGGATGCGCCTTGCCGGAGAAGACGATCTGGACCGGACGCCGCGACGCGTTCAGGATCGCCTGGAGGCGTTCGGGATTGTGGAAGATCAACTCCGGACGCTTGTAACCGGTAAAGCGCCGCGCGAAGCCGATCGTGAGCGCGTTGGGATCGAGCAGCGTGCCGGCGGCAACGACACGCGCGACGCTGACCTGCTCGTCGCGCCACCGCTGCCGCGCGCGCTCGCGAACGAACGCGAAGAGATAATTGCGCAGCAACTTCCGCGCGTTCCACAGCGCCTCGTCCGGGATGTCGAGGACGCGCTGCCACAGCTCGGGGTCGTCGTGGCGATCGCGCCAGTCCGTGGGCATGTACTCGTCGAACAGCCGCGACAGCTCGTTCGAGAGCCAGGTCGGCATGTGCACGCCGTTCGTGATCGCGCGTACGGGCCGCTGTTTTTCCTCGACGCCGGGCCACATCGGCGCCCACATTTCGCGCGTGACCACGCCGTGCAGCTGGCTGACCGCGTTCACGCCACCTGCGGTCCGCAGCGCGAGCGCCGTCATGTTGAACTGGGGCCCTGAGCCGTTGTCGTACGAGCCGAGCTGCATGAAGCGGTCGCGGTACTCGCCGAGCGATCCCCAGCAACCCGCGAGGTGCGCTTCGACGAGGTTGAACGGGAACGCGTCGTGACCGGCTGGCACCGGCGTGTGCGTCGTGAACACCGTCGTGTGGCGCACCTCTTCGAGCGCCGCGTCGAACGACATCCCTCCTTCGATCAGGTCGCGGATGCGCTGCAGCACGACGAATGCGGCGTGCCCTTCGTTCAGATGCCAGACGAGCGGCTGCGAGCCGAGCGCTTTGAGGGCGCGGACGCCGCCGATGCCGAGAATGATCTCCTGCTGCGCGCGCGTCTCGCGGTCGCCGCCATACAGCCGCGCCGACAGCTCGCGATCCCATGGCGCGTTCTCCTCGAGATCGGTGTCGAGGAGATACAGCTTCACGCGTCCGAGCCGCACGCGCCAGACCTGCACCAGCACGCTGCGGTTGCCGAGCGGCACGGGGACGATGCACGGCGACCCGTCCGCCGTCATCGCCAGTTCGATCGGCGCGTCGTTCCAGTTCAGGCGCTCGTAGGATTCCTGCTGCCAGCCTTCGGGCGAGACGCTCTGGTGGAAGTACCCTTGGGGGTACATGAACCCGACACCAATCAGCGGAAGGCCGAGGTCGCTGGCCTCTTTGCAGTGATCTCCCGCAAGCACGCCGAGGCCGCCCGCATAAATCGGGAGGGACTGATGCAGCGCAAACTCCGCGGAGAAATAGGCGATCGGCCCGGCCGTGTCGCTGAAGCGGTGCTGCCACCACGTATCGCGGGCGCTGCGCGCGCCGTCGAGCGCATCGATCGCGGCGTCGTAGATGCCCAGGAAAGACTCGTCCTCCACGGAGGCCGCGAGCAGCTCCGGCGAAACGTGCCGCAACATCAGCACGGGGTTGTGCGCCGTCTGCCGCCACAGCGTGTAGTCGAGGCGCCGGAAGACCTCGCGCGCCTGCGGGTTCCACGTCCACCACAGGTCGGTCGCAAGCTCGGGTAATCGCCTGATGCGTTCCGGAATAGTCACTGGGTTCATTGTTACTTACACGCGCCCACAAGTTGGGCAAACTTTGCGAGGTCCACGTTGCCGCCGGACACGACGGCCACTACCTTCTTATGTCCGTGCGCCGCCAGCGCCGGCGACACCGCGGCCGCGACGGCGCACGCCGCGGCGCCCTCGGCGATCACACGCGCGCGCTCGGCCACCAGCCGCATCGCCTGCGCCGCGTCGTCGAGCGACACGACGATCGATTCATGCACGTACTCGTGCAGCAGCGGCCACATCGTTTCGAGCACGGACTTGCCGCCGGCGCCGTCGACGAAGGAGGCCGTCCATTCCTCGAAGCGGCTGGCCTTGCCGGCGTCCATCGAACGTTTGAGCGGCGCGGCGGTTTCCGGCTCCGCTGCATAGACGCGCGCCTCGGGGCGCAGCGCCCGGAACACGACGCCGATGCCGGCGAGCAGTCCGCCGCCACCGACCGGGGCGACCACGGCGTCCACATCCGGGAGATCTTCGATGATTTCGAGCCCTGCGGTGCCGTTGCCGCTGATGAAGTCGTCGTCATCGAACGGATGGACGAAGTGTCCCTTCATGCGCGCCGAGCCGTGCGACTCGACGGTGCGCCAGCACTCGTCGTACGGCGCCTTGACGATGGTCGCGCCGAGGCGATCGATCGCGGCGAGCTTTGCCGCTGGCGCCGTGTCCATCACCATGACGCTGCAGGGCACACCCGCCTTGCGGGCGGCGAGCGCCACCCCTTGAGCGGCATTCCCGGCGCTCACCGTCCAGACGCCATTGGCGATCGCGTCGCGGGAAAGCCGGCGTACGGCGTTGTACGCGCCACGGATCTTGAACGATCCGATAGGCTGCAGCGTTTCCAGCTTTAAGTAGATGTCCGGGCCGCCAGAGGAGATCGGGCCGAGCGGCACGAGCGGCGTCCGCACGGCGACGTCGTAAATATTCCGCGCCGCGTCGCGGATCGTGTCGATGGAGATCGATCGCAATAGAAAAGGTAGTCTACAATCACCGAGCCCGTCCGCAAACCTGAACCTTAAGGGGTTTTCGCCATGAGTCAAAGAATTTCCCGCCGCGACTTCGTTATCACGAGCACCGCCGGCCTCGCGGCGGCCGCCGCGGCCCCGGCTTTCGGCCAGGCTCCCACCGTCATGACGAAGAAAAGCGTCAAGCCCGTCGTCATCTCGTCCGCGAACGGTAATCAGTACAAGAACGGCGGCACGATGACGTGCGTCGAGAAGGCGTTCTCGATGATGACCTCCGGCACCGACGTGCTCGAAGCGCTGATCGCGGGCGTCAACATCGTCGAGCTCGACCCGGAAGACACGAGCGTCGGCTACGGCGGCCTGCCGAACGCCGAGGGTGTCGTGCAGCTCGACTCGTGCTGCATGCACGGCCCGCTGAAGCGCGCGGGAGGCGTCGGCGCGATCGAGGGGGTGCGCACGCCGTCGCTGGTCGCCTACAAGGTGATGCAGGAAACCGATCACCATCTGATCGTCGGCAAGGGGGCGCAGGATTTCGCGCGCGGCATGGGGTTCAAGATCGAAGACGACCTGAACACGGAGCGCTCGCGCAAGGCGTGGCTCGAATGGAAGCGCCGGACCGATCCTCTGCATTACCTCGATCCGATCAAGCGTCAGGCCGAGATGCGCCGCGTCGATCTCGAAATGATGGCGGAGGGCTGGATCGATCCGAATCATTTCTACGGCACGATCAACTGCGACGGCGTCAACGCGAAGGGGGAAGTCTGCGGCGTGACGACGACGAGCGGGCTGTCGTGGAAGATTCCGGGGCGGCTTGGCGACTCGCCGATTCTTGGTGCGGGACTCTACGTGGACAACGAAGTCGGCGCCGCCGGTTCCACGGGCCGCGGCGAGGCCAACCTCTATAACCTGACGTCGTACTTGATCGTCGAGAACATGCGGCGCAGCATGCATCCGAAGGACGCGGGCATGGATGCGTTGAAACGGATCAAGGCGAACACCGTCGAGAAGCGGCTGCAGAAGGCGAACGGCGATCCGAACTTCAACATCAACTTCTACATCCTGAGCGCGACCGGCGAGCACGCGGGCGTGGCGATGTACGGCGGACGGAACGTGAACTACGCGGTCTGCACGGAGCAGGGCGCGAAGACTCTGCCATGCGAGCCGCTACTCTCCGGAGCGGCGACGGACTGAGAGGGAGGGGGAAGCGCGAGGCGGGTTTCATCGTCGCTTCGTGTAGCTTCCGCGTCGTCACTCTGTAGCTTGCGCCTTTAGGCGGAAGATGAGGAGCGCGTGCTCCAGGACTTGCGTTACAGCCTGCGCGCGATGGCCAAACGTCCGTGGTTCGGCGTAGCCATCATCCTCGTACTCGGCCTCGCCGTGGGCGTCAACACGGCCGTCTTCAGTCTGATCAACGCGTTTCTTCTGAGCCCTCTTCGGGTCCGGGCGCCGGACGAACTCGCGTTCGTGTACCACAGCAACGATCGCGTCGGTGGGGTCACCTACTCGGCATTTCTCGAACTTCAGCAGAGGGTTGACGCGTTCAGCGGTCTGGCAGCGCGCAGCGGCGATACCGGTCGTCTGAGACGCGGCGACGACGTGGTGCCGTTGTATGGCGAGGCGGTGTCGGCGAATTATTTCGACGTGCTGGGCGTCGCCAAAAAAATCGGGCGCGCGTTCTCCGCGAATGACGAGTCTCCGGCATCGACGCCTGTCGCCCTGATCAGCGAAGCGCTGTGGAAGAGTCAATTCGCCGCCGATGCTGCGATCGCCGGCAAGCTCCTTCGGATCGATACCGCCAGTCTGTACGCGGGTCGCTATACGCGCTGGAAGGACTACACGATCGTCGGCGTCATGCCTGCCTCGTTCGCCGGAACAGGTAATCCGTGGCAATCGGCGCGCTACTGGGTTCTGCTCACGCAGCGGGCGGTGGACTACCAGGCACTCCGCGAACGTGACACGCTCGCGAACCGGGCGGTCGTCCCGATCGGGCGCCTCAAGCCCGGCGTGCCGCTCGCGCAGGCGCGTGCGTCGGTCGAGGCCGCCGGCCGCGACATCCTGCAACGGTCTCCGTATCCGACGAAGCCGGGAGATGCGTTTCAACTCCTTTCGACACGCCGCGTGCGGCCGCCGTTCTCCGGCGCCTACGTCATGGACATTCCGCGAATCACAGCCACGCTCGCGGCTGTCGGCACCATGCTGCTGATCATCGCCGGGACGAACCTGGCCGGCATGCTTCTGGCGCGCGGTGTCGGCCGGCGCGCCGAGATTGCCATCCGATTGAGCCTCGGAGTGGGTCGAATGCGGTTGATGCGGCAGTTGATGATGGAGAGCGTGTCGCTGGCGATCGGCGGCGGGTGCGTCGGCCTGCTGGCAGCGCGAGTACTCGTAGCGGCGGCACTGCACGGCCTGCCATCGGAACTGCCAGGTTCGAGCG
>WNGB01000805.1_pt1 | contig 50149 bp, 49 predicted proteins | sample 5400681 | NCBI WGS metagenome assembly WNGB01 (sample SAMN13153367, study PRJNA577476) | soil metagenome | isolation source: 115 cm soil or saprolite under grassland replicate 2 | place: USA:California | collected 2016-06-15
CGGCTGGATCCGGCGGCCGCCGTCTCGCCGCTCGCGCTGCCGGCCGTGCGCCTCGCGGTGAGCGCTCTCCTGTCGTAGCGAGGGTCACGCGGCCCTCGAGGCGCTAAGGATCCCGGCGAGCGCAATTCCCTTTACCATCGCACCGTGAAGGCGACCTGCCCGTCGGACATAGATGGGATCGGGCCCAGCGCAGGGATCTTCACCAGCCACGAACGCTGGCCATCGCTCGCTGCGGCCCTGGTCGACCACGGCTACCGCCGCGAAGAGACGTCGAAGATCCTCGGCGGCAACGCCCAGCGCGTGTTCCGGGCGTCGGCGCGAGCGCAGCACCCCGTACCGGCGGATAGATGGTAGGCGCCTCGCGCAGGATCAGGCTCAACCGCGCGCCGGTCCTGACGCTTTGGGCCGCCGTCGCGGCCGAGCGCCTGAACGGGCCCGTCTCGCACATGGCGACGGCGGGGTGCGTATTGATGTGATTGTTACCTTTTCGCTTCTCGGTGACGGACAACGATGAACACCTGTTTCTGAGGCATCACGGGGCCCCGGGCGGCTCCAGCGGTGCGGGCCGCCCGCGCTCGCCCTCCATTGACAAGGCCCCCGGACTGAGCATAATGGGGCAACCTTTCGGGCCCGTTGCGCTCCTTCTCGGTTAGCGTGAACAGGAACCTCTCACGAGGAGAGGAGGATCGGTCATGGCTCGACGTCTGGCGCTCACCGTCTGCGCCGCGCTCGTCAGCGCTTTGCTCACGGCGCCGCCTGCCCTCGCCCAGACGCCCAAGCGAGGGGGGATCGTCCGGATCGCCGACCGGGAGGCGCCGAACCTCGACCCGCACCTCAGCATCAGTTTCCTGACGCATTCGTGGTCCGGCATGGTCTACAGCCAACTCGTTCGCTACCCGCACGGTCCCGAGCAGAAGCATCCAGCCGACTTCGCGATCGTCCCCGACCTCGCCGAGAAGTGGGAGTACAAGAGTCCCACCGTCATCGAGTTCACGCTCCGGAAGGGCGTCAAGTTCCACAATAAGCCGCCGGTGAACGGGCGCGAAGTCACCGCCGATGACGCGAAGTACTCGATCGAGCGGTTCATGGCCAAGTCGGGGTTCCGGGCCCGCTTCGACGTGGTCCAGTCAATCGATGTCGTCGGCCGCCACACCCTGCGCGTCACGTTGAAGGAGCCGTCGGCGCCGTTCCTGAACCACCTGGCCGCCTCGAACTTCGTGGCCATCCTGCCCCGCGAGGTCGAGGAGAAGTTCAAGGACTTCAACCGGCCGGAGGCGATGATAGGCACGGGCCCCTTCATGGTGAAGTCCTATCAGAAGGGCGTGCAGATCGCCTTCGAGCGGAACCCTGACTATTACCTCAAGGGACTGCCGTACCTGGACGGGGTCGTGATCGAGATCACCCCCGAATCCTCGGCCCGCCTGTCGATGCTTCGGGCGGGTAAAGTGGACTTGGGGCACATGTGGGGCTTCCTGGTGCCGGAGGAAGGCAAGGCCCTCAAGCAGACGAACCCGGAGATGGTCCAGACGCCCACGATGATCCTCGGCAGCGGGATCCTCTACTTCCGGACGGACCAGCCGCCGTTCAACGACGTGCGCGTGCGGCGGGCCATCTCCCTCGCGATCGACCGGAAGTCGTGGAATGACTCGCTCCATTTTGGCGAGGGCTGCATCGATTCCGGCCCGGTGCCCTGCGCGCTGGCGGACTGGCAGCTTCCCGCGTCGAAGATGGATCCGGTGAAGGCGAAGTACCTCGTGGGCTACGACCCCGTGGAGGCCAAGCGTCTCCTCGCGGAGGCGGGCTTCCCGAAGGGCTTCACCACGCCCATGTTCCACTGGCCGGGATACGCCCCGCCCTGGCGAACGTACTTCGACCTCGCCGCCGACGACCTTGCGAAGATCGGTGTCAAGGTAGAGTTCAAGCCCGAGGAGTACGGCAAGTACATCTCCACGACCTATCTCGGCAAGTTCGAGAAGATGGCGATGGGCCCCCAGGCCCCCGGTTACGAGATCGACGACTGGCTCTACAGCGCCTTCTACCCCGAGCAGCCCCACAACCGAAGCCACGTCGCCGATGCCGAGCTGAACAAGATGCTGGTGGCGCAACGGCGGGAGCTGGACGCCAAGAAGCGCCTGGCCATCGTGCACGACATCCAGCGCTACCTCGCCGACAAGGCGTACTATGTCTACCTCCCGAACCCGCCGCAGTACATCACCCACGCGCCGCAGGTGAAGGGCTTCAAGCACCACGACGGCTTCTCGCTCGGCTACCGGCTCATGTTCACCTGGCTCGAGCGGTAGGCGGGGCCGCGCGGCCGCGAGATGAGACCCTACATCCTCCGCCGGCTCGCCCTCGCGATTCCGACGCTCGCCCTCGTCAGCGTCATCGTCTTCTCGATGATGCGCCTGATGCCCGGCGACGTGGCGATCCGCATGGTCGAGGGTCACGCCTATGCGCCGACGATCGAGGCCCTCCGCCAGGAGCTGGGGCTCGACCGGCCGGCCTACCTCCAGTACGTGGAGTGGATCGGCGGGATCCTCCTCCGCGGCGACTTCGGCAACTCGTACTGGACGCGCCAGCCCATCCTCGACGAGTTCGTCGGACGCTTCCCGGTGACCCTCGAGCTGGCCGCGCTCACGATCCTCGTGTCCGTGGTGATCGGCGTGTTCGTCGGGATCGTGTCTGCCGTCCGCCAGGACACCATCTCCGACTACGTCGCCCGCGTCCTCGCCATCCTCGCCCTGTCCGTGCCGTATTTCGGGCTCGCCGTGCTCGTGGTGGTCCTGCCGTCCATCTACTTCAAGTGGACGCCGGTATGGACGTACGTCCCGTTCACCGCGGACCCTCTCGCGAACCTCAAGATCATGACCGTGCCCGCATTCGTCTTCGGCATCACGCGCGCGGGGCCGATCATGCGCATCACGCGGTCGGCCCTGCTCGAGGTCATGCGCCAGGACTACATCCGCACGGCGTGGTCGAAAGGGCTGCCGGAGAGCGCCATCGTCGTTCGCCACGCCCTCAAGAACGCGATGATCCCCGTGGTCACGCTGGTCGGTCTGCAGATGCCGCTCTACATCGGCGGGTCGGTCATCATCGAGGCTATCTTCCGCCTGCCCGGGGTCGGCCTCTTCTTCTTCGAGGCGCTGACACGCCTCGACTACCCGGTGGTGCAGTCGGTCAATCTCATCATCGCCGCTCTCGTCGTGGGTTTGAACCTCGCCATCGATCTGACCTACGCTTTCCTCGATCCGCGCATTCGCTACGGGAAGTCCTGAGATGGCCGTCTCGCCCACCGCCCTCCCGCCCATCGCCATCGACGCCTATGCGTTGCCCCCCGCGCAACCCTGGTACACGGACGTCTGGGTTCGCCTGCTGCGGCGGAAGCCGCTCGGCACCGTCGGGGGTGTCATTGTTATCGCGATGCTGCTCGCCGCCGTGTTGGCCGACGTCCTCGCGCCGTATAGCTTCTCGCAGACGAACCTGCGCGAGCGCTTCATCGCCATGAGCGCGGAGCACTGGCTCGGCACCGATCAGCTCGGCCGGGACTTGCTCACGCGCATCCTGTACGGCGCCCGCATCTCTCTCTACGTCGGCTTCGGGGCGGTCGCCCTCGGCAGCCTCCTCGCGACGGCGCTCGGGATCCTGTCCGGCTATGGGGGCGGCCGCGCCGATCTTATTCTCCAGCGGGTAGTGGACGCGTGGATGGCCTTCCCGCCGCTCCTCATCCTGATGTCGATCATGTCGCTGCTCGGCCCGAGCGTGCTGAACATCACCCTCGTGCTCGGCGTCGCCGCGGGCATCCGCGAGTCGCGCATCGTCCGTGGGGTGGTGCTGTCCATCAGGGAGAACACCTACATCGAGGGCACGCGGGCCCTCGGCTCGGGGTACGTCCGTGTTGCCATCGTACACATCCTGCCCAACGTGCTCCCGACCATCATCGTGATCGCGACCACCGGCCTCTCGACGGTCATCCTGACCGAGGCGAGCCTCTCGTTCCTCGGCCTCGGCGTCCCCCCGCCCTATCCGACGTGGGGCGGGATGCTCTCCCTCGCCGGGCTCGACCACATGTACCGGGCGCCGTGGCTCGCGATCTGGCCCGCCGCCACGCTGTCGCTGGCCGTGTTCGGCTTCAACATGCTCGGCGACGCCCTCCGCGACCTCCTCGACCCGCGCCTCAAGGGCGGCTGATCCGGCGATCCGAGAAATGAGCTAGGCCCGGCCACGGCATCCCCGGGGCCGCGCTCTGCCCGACCTGGAAGGTCACGCCGCTGCCTTGAATCTCGATCGATTTCAGATTGGTCGCGCCCAGCGCCTTGGCGACGCTCTCGAGCGCCGCGCGACTGTCCTGGGCCTGAGCGGCGACCGGGAAGAGCAGCAGAACTGCGGCCAACAGGGAGACGAAGGTACGCATCGCGACCTCCTTGCACGTGTGGGTGGGGGCGACCGCCGTTTCTTGGCGGCGAGACATTACACCGCCGAGACATCGCCGAGCGGTGCTTTTCCCCCGGAGTGCTAGCGGATTAAGCGGTCTGCGTGCTGGACCAGCGGCGGCGGCATCGTGAGCCCGAGCGCCGTCGCCGTCTTGCGGACCTTGTCAAGTCGTGACGGCTTCGCTCAGCGCTCCCGATGGAATGCCGGCACCTTGTGCGGTATCTATCGGTTCGAGGTGGAGGGTTCGTACACCCCGGCCCTGTCATCGCGATGCGTCGGAGCGAGCTCGGTGGCCGGATCGCCCGCGACCCGGGTGTGACGCATCACGCGAGCCTCGCGGTAGTCGTACGGACGAGCCCGGTGCAGCACGCAGCGGTTGTCCCAGATGACCACGTCGCCGGGACGCCACCGATGCGCATAGATTCGGGGAGGTCGACAGGCGAAGTCCACGAGGTCGGATAGGAGCTTCTCGGATTCGGCCTCGCCGAAGCCGGGAATGCCGTAGGCGTGACGTCCAATGAAGAGGGCGGGGCGACCCGTGATGGGATGGACCTTCACGAGCGGGCGCAGCGGCGCCCCCTTCGTATGAAAACCGTAGGAGGTTCCCGTCTGGACCACGTGACCAATCCTGGCCTGTGAGTAATAGAGAGAGTGGTGAGCCGACAGCTCGGCGAGGCGCCGGCGCGTCGTGTCGTCGAGCGCATCGTAGGCGGCCCGCATGTCGGCCCACTCGGTTTCGCCGTCGGCCGAAGGAACCACCTGTGCCGAGAGGACCGACGCCTTGGCGGCAAGCGGCATGTAAGAGCTATCCGTGTGCCAGCCTTCATTGCCGCGCAACGACTTGAAGCGATGCTCGTGCGCGTCCATGACCGAACCGTCGGGCTTCTGGTTGCTAATCGCCACTGCCTTCTGCTCAGGGTCCGGGGCCAGGAGCTCGATATCACCGAAGCGATTGGCAAACGCCACCTGCTCGTCTTCGGTCAAGTGCTGCCCGGGGAACACCAAGACGGCATAGTCGTGGAAGGCCTGCTCTACGGTCTTCCAGGCTGAGGCGTCCATCTGGGAGAGGGCGAATCCGGTGACGACGGCTCCCAGCGTGGCATCGATCGGCGTGACTCGCGGCTCCATGGGATCTCCTCCTAACCTGGAAGAATGCTTCCGGGTGCACAATAGAGTCAAGAGCGACAGTCCAGCGGCCTCTAGCCACGCTTCCAAGGCACGCGGCCTGGGGATCACTAAGGTTCGCGAGAATGAGATACAGTGAGGCCATGCTGCACGCCGCCGGACCCCTCGTGGCATCGGGTCGAGACTCCGAGATCTTCGAGTACGGCCCGGGTCGTGTCCTCCGCCGCTCGCGCAACCGGCGCTCCATGGAAAAAGAGGCGAAAGTCATGGGCTACGTTGCCCAGTACGGTTATCCCGTCCCGCGGGTCGAGGAGATCAGCGCTGACTGCTCGGAACTGGTCATGGAGCGCATCGATGGCCCGACCATGCTCGAGGCCCTCTCGCGACGGCCGTGGACGCTCTGGAGGCATGCCGCCGTATTGGCCGGCCTCCACGATCGCCTCCACGAGATCCCAGGACCACAATGGCTTGATCCGTTTCTCTCTGGCAGCGCCTGCCTCGTCCACTTGGACTTGCACCCGCTCAACGTCATCCTTTCGCCCAAGGGACCGATGCTCATCGACTGGAGCAATGCCGCCCGCGGGGCGGGGCAGGCCGATGTGGCCCTCACATGGCTTGTGATGATGGCTGCCGAGATCCCGGGGGGAGGGGTGCAGGCAGCCGTCGGTCGGGTGTTCCGACGTCTGTTCGTCCGTTCATTTCTCAGCCACTTCGACCTCGCACCCGTCCGGGCCGTCCTCTCAGCCGTGGGGGCGTGGAAATGCCAAGACCGGAACATGGGCACCGCAGAGGTTGCGCGCATGCGGTGGCTCGTGGCCCGACAGTCCGGCCGGCCTTGAACGATTTGCGTGACTGCCCTCCGTGACGGCGGAGCACGCTCCGCCTATTGTCCGCGCGCGCGCAGCTCACGGGCCACGCGGTCGCGATCTATCGAGACGGCGGCAGCGCGGCGAGCTGTTCTTCCAGCCTCTTTCTTGGCGTCTCCTCGGCACGGAGCGTGCTGAGCAGGGCCTCAGGGGCAATCCCATGCGAGATAGCCTCCGCCAGCCGCTGCTCCCGGCGACGGCAGCCGTGATGACGGCTCATGGCAATGATCGGCCCGCCACACGAGGTACAGCGGGCGAGCAGGCTATTGTTCCTGGCCAAGGACTGCGGTACAGTACCGCCCACTTATCGAGCTCGCGTCCGACCCGACCCGTCCTAGACTCAAATGAGGAAGGAAGGACACCATGCGCTCACGGCAAATCCTCGTCGGCCTGTTCGTCACGATTCTCGCCTCGACCGTCGACGTGCCCCCCTCCGCCGACGCGCAAACTCCGAAGCGAGGCGGCACGTTGCGGGTCTCCTACGGCAACGAGATCGCCAACCTCGATTTCCACACGGCGCCCGGCTACGAAATGATGTGGGTCGCCATGAACGTCGGCTGCAGCCTCACCAACATCACGCCAGACAGCAAGTTCGTGGGCGATGCCGCGGAATCGTGGACGACGTCGTCCGACGGCCTCCTCTACACCTTCAAGCTGCGAAAGAACGTCCTCTTCCACGACGGCACGCCGGTCGACGCCGCCGCGGTCAAGTTCAACATCGACCGCATCAGGGACCCGGCCACCAAGTCCGGCATGCGAGCGTTCTACGAGCCGGTCCACAGCGTCGAGGTCGTGGATCCACAGACGGTCCAGGTCCGGCTCAAGTATCCCTACGCCTTCTTCCTGCACATGCTCTCCGCCTACCGGACCGGCCTGATCCTCCTCTCGCCGGCCTCCCTCCAGAAGTTCACGGTCGACGACCGCAAGCAGGGTAAGCCGGGATCCATCATCGGATGCGGCCCGTTCAAGTTCGTCGAGTGGGCGAAGGGCAGCCACCTCGCGATGGAGCGCTTCGACAAGTACTTCGTGCCCGGGCTCCCCTACCTCGACAAGGTGCTGATCCGGGTCATCAAGGACCCGGTCACCGAGATGGCGGCGTTCAACGCCGGTGAGGTCGATTTCATCGCCTCGTTCTCACCCGAGCACGTCGACACGATGAAGGTGACGAAGCCGAAAGCCCAGATCATGACGGGCAAGGAGACGACGCCGATGATGGCGGCGATGAAGGTGACCGTCCCGAAGGACGGCAAGCCGATGTCGCCGGACCGCGCGCCGCACCCGATCTTCGGCGATCTCCGGGTGCGCAAGGCGATCGGCTGCTACGGCATCGACCGGCAGGAGATCGTGAAGATCGCCTTCAAGGGCCAGGCCACGCCCTGGGTGGGTATGGCTCCCCCCGGCACGCTGGAATCGGTGAACGTCAACCACCTGTGCCCCTACGACCAGGCCAAGGCGAAGGCACTCCTGGCCGAGGCGGGCTACGGTCCGTCGAAGCCCCTGACCCTCGAGCTGATGACGAACACCGAGAAGAGTGTGTTCAACATCATCGCCACGGTCATCAAGGAACAGCTGGCCCGCATCGGGGTGACCGCGAATATCCGGCTGGTGGACAAGGTCACCTGGATGAACGCGGCGAACGGGGACGGCCCGTGGGACATGTACGTCGAGGACCTGCTGTCGCTGCTGACCATCGACAGCAACGGGTATCTCTCGAGCGCGTACGTGTCGACCAAGTCGTCGGCGTGGAGCCATCCGCGCCACACCGACCTCAAGGTCGACGACTACTACGCCCGGTACGCGAAGGAGCTGGACCCCGCCAAGCGCAAGGCCCTCGCGAAGGAGTTCCTTGAATACATGGCCGACAACCAGTACTGGAACACGATCTCGGGCTCGCCCTTCTTCATGGTCGCGCAGCCGTGGGTGAAGGGGTACACGTACAACGCGGAGTTCGAGGTGCACTACCACAAGGTGTGGCTGGACAAGTAACGGATGCGGACCTACATCCTGAGGCGGCTGCTGCAGATCGTGCCGACCGTTCTCATGATCACCCTCGTGGTGTTCGTCATGATGCGATCGGTCCCCGGCGATCCCGTCGTGTCGGTCCTCGGCGACGCCTACACCGAGGAGGACGCGATCAAGGCGCGTGAGGCGTACGGGCTGAACAAGCCGATCCTGGTCCAGTACGTGATCTGGCTCGGCAAGCTCGCGCAGGGCGACTGGGGCGCCTCGATTCTCAGCGGGCGTCCGGTCCTCCAGGATGTGCTGATCCGCCTGCCGGTGACGCTGGAGCTGATCGCGCTCTCGATGGCCGTGGCGCTGGTCATCGCCGTCCCGGCCGGCATCATCGGCGCCCTGCGCCAGAACACCTGGGCCGATTACACGGCGACCACGGTCGCCATGATCGGGGTCTCGATCCCCGAGTTCTTCCTTGGTGTCCTGCTCCTGCTGGCGTTCTCCTTTGGGCTGCACGGCTTGCTGCCCAGCTCCGGCTGGGTCTACCTTCCCGGAACCTGCCCGACGATGGTCTGCGGGTCGAGCCTCTGGGGCAACATGCAGCACGTCCTCATGCCCGCCATCGCGCTGGGGGTGGGGCGGGCCGCCATCCTGACCCGTCTCCTCCGCGCGAGCATGCTGGAGGTCATCCGCACCGAGTACGTCACCACCGCCCGCGCCAAGGGCCTCTCCGAGCGGCCTGTCGTGTTCAAGCACGCGTTGAAGAACGCCTTGATCCCCACCGTGACGGTGATGGGGCTCCAGGTCGGGTTCCTCATCGGCGGCGCGATCGTGGTGGAGACGCTCTTCGCCATGCCGGGGTTGGGCACCTTCGGCATCGACGCCATCATCGCGCGCGACTACCAGCAGGTGCAGGGCTTCGCCCTGCTGACGGCACTCGCCTTCGTCGTGATCAACCTCCTTGTCGACCTGACGTACACCTTCCTGGATCCGCGTATCCGTTATGCGTAAAGGACGCCTGGCTGACGATCGACAGCCTATCCCGGCAAAGGTACGGCCCATCAGCGGCGGAAGCACGCCCGAGGCCGAGCTCGCGGCGGTCCCCGGAGTCGCCTGGCCCGCGCGCGCGGCGCCGTCGGAATCGCCGCTGGCCCAAGGGCTGCGCCGGTTCCGGCGCAGCACGACCGCGCTCGTGGGCGTGGCCATCGTCCTCGTCCTCCTCCTGGTCGCGCTGTTCGCGGACGTGCTGGCGCCGCGGAGTCCGATCGCCAGCAACCAGACCCGCACCTTCGAGCGGCCGAGCTGGGAGTATCCGCTCGGGACGGATCAGCTCGGGCGCGACATGCTGAGTCGCATCATCCACGGCAGTAGGATCTCGCTGGCGGTGGGCGTGTCGTCCGTGCTCCTGGCGCTCTTCGTGGGCGTGCCGCTGGGGCTGATCGCTGGCTATCACGGGGGACGCATCGACAGCCTAGTGATGCGCGCGATGGACCTGATCCTGGCCTTCCCCATCTACCTGCTCGCCATCATCTTGATGGTCATCTTCACGCCGACCGCGGGACTGATCGGCACCATGAAGGTGACCGGTGCCATCGCCATCGTGCGGATCCCGATCTACGCCCGCCTGGTGCGGGGCAGCGTGCTCTCCGTCAAGGAGAAGGAGTATGTCGAGGCCTGCCGCGCCCTCGGCGTGCGCGATATGTCGATCATCTTTCGTCACATCCTGCCCAACTGCCTGGCGCCGATCATCGTGACGACCACGCTCGGCATCGCAACCTCCATCATCGTGGAGGCCACGCTCTCCTTCCTCGGGCTGGGTACCCAGCCGCCGACGCCGAGTTGGGGCTGGGATCTCAAGGCGAACATATCCTTCATCCAGGCCAACGCCTGGCTGACGCTCTTCCCCGGCCTCGCCATCTTCGTCACGGTGCTCGGCTTCAACCTCTTCGGGGATGGCCTCCGCGACGCGCTCGATCCGCGGCTCAAGTAGCGCCAGACTCGACACGATCGTCACCGTCGACCAAGCCAGGTGGATCGGTTACCCGCCCTCTGCTACGCCATTCAGGTGAGGTAAGCCCCGGCAGGAGACCTCCAGCAGCTCGTGCACGAGCGGGTGCGGGTCTCGCCGATCTGGGAATACATCTGGCCCAGCGGGATCGGGCGCGGGGGAAGCTTCTCGGCACGGCTCAAGCTTAGCAAAGTGGATTTGGATCGGGAATCTTCATCAGGCTGGTTGGAATCGGGCAGAGAGCCGCGCCCTCCACTGCTTGATCGCATGTGCGTGCTTTGGATAGTGCCCGTACGTATCGAGGCGGAGGCGATGGCGGAAGCGGGTATCGCCGCCGAGTTGATCTTCGGGGACGCCTTCGATGAGCTGGATCAACCGGTGGTGAACGTCCCCCTGGTGCCGGAACACCTCGAGCAGCGATAGGTTCTTCTTCTGTTCGGTCGTCTGGGGGTTGAAGGCGTCGATGCCGCCGTACGTCACCGAATATCGTGGTGGCCTTTTGCCCATGAGAACGAGCGGCAGATGCTTCAACGCCTCCGCGCATCTCTATCGCGTGCGAGGGCCGACGGGTGGCGGAGTATGGCAGGATTCTTGGGCTGATTGTCATTGCTGACATAGGGGCGGAGTGAGACAAGGGAGGCCCGGGGGCGCCTTCGGGGATAGGAGGCAATAATGGCGGATCGACGCGTGGTCATGGTTGCGATGCCCTGCCGCGAGGTCGTCGAGATCGGCGGGACGCTCGACATATTCCACGCCGCCAACCTGCACCTTCCCGAACACCAGAGTTACGCCGTGGACGTCGTGTCGCCAGTGGCCACGGTCTGCGCATGGGGAGCGTTCCGTCTGGCGGCTGATCGTTCGTACCGCTCGGTCCGGGGCGACATCGACACGCTCATCGTTACTGGCATCGACGGGCCCGACGACGCCCGTCGGGATCCGGATCTCATCCGCTGGCTCGCGCGGATAGCGCCCCGAACCCGGCGGCTGGTCGGACTCTGTACCGGGACGTTCGTGCTGGCAGAGGCCGGATTGCTGGACGGCCGGCGCGCCACGACACACTGGATGGACTGCGACGAGCTCGTGCGCCGGTTCCCTCGTATCGCCGTCCAGCGGGATCCCATCTACGTTCACGATGGCAACGTCTACACGTCGGCCGGTAGCACGGCCGGCCTGGATCTCGTCCTGGCCCTGGTGGAGGAGGATGTCGGCCGCCGCGTAGCGCTCCAGGTGGCGCAGCGGATGGTGTTCTTTCTCAAGCGTCCGGGCGGGCAGGCACAGTTCAGCGCTCAGCTGTCCACGCAGATGGCCGAGCGCCAACCGCTGCGCGAGCTGCAAACGTGGATCCTCGACCACCCAGGGGCCGACCTGTCGGTCGACACGCTCGCGTCCCAGGTGTCGATGAGCCCCCGGAACTTTTTCCGTGTCTTCGTCCTTGAGGTCGGCATGACGCCGGGACGGTTCGTCGAGCGTGTCCGAGTGGAGGCCGCACGCCGCCTGCTGGAGGAGACGTCGCGCGGCATCCCGGACATCGCCGTCGCGTGCGGATTCAGTAGCCCCGAAACGATGCGGCTCGCGTTCCGCCGAGCGCTCGGGGTGAATCCGAAGGGCTACCGTAGTCGCTTCCATACGACGGCGCTGGCATAGGCCGGGGGGCCGAGCAAACCGGTCAGCCACGTCGATGATTCAATCGCCAACCAGCCTGACGAGAAGGAGCACGCCATGGGCGAGCGACGAATCCGCACCATCGATGGAAAGGAGCGAGCGCTCGACGATGCGGTGATCGACAAGTTCGAATCCAGTCTCCGCGGTGCGTTGCTGCGCCAAACGGATCCCGGTTACGACGCGGCGCGGACAGTGTGGAACGGGATGGTCGACAAGCGTCCTGGGCTGATCGTGCGCTGCGCCGGAACCGCTGACATTATTCACGCGGTGCGTTTCGCGAGGGAGCACGACCTGCTCGTGTCCGTGCGAGGCGGTGGGCACAACGTCGCGGGCAACGCGGTCTGCGACGGCGGACTGATGATCGACCTTTCTTCGATGAAAGGTATCCGGATCGATCCGACTGCCGCGACCGCGCGTGCCGAGCCAGGCCTACTATGGGGCGAGTTCGACCGGGAAACGCAGACGTTCGGTCTTGCCACGACCGGCGGAATGATCTCGACCACGGGGATCGCCGGGCTGACCCTTGGCGGAGGGCAGGGGTGGCTGGCCAGCAAATACGGCTTCGCCATTGATAATCTGCTCTCGGTGGATCTCGTGACGGCCGACGGGGACCTGCTGACCGCCGGTGCAACGCAGAACGAGGATCTCTTCTGGGCCTTGCGCGGAGCCGGCCACAACTTCGGGGTGGCGTCTTCGTTCGAATATCGACTGCATCGCGTCGGCCCGGTCCTCGGCGGCATGGTCATCCACCCCTTTCAACGAGCGACCGAGGTCTTGCGCTTCTACCGGGACTTCACCGGCGCGTTGCCCGATGAGCTGACGACCTCCGCGGGAATACTGACGGGGCCCGACGGGAATCTAGTGGCCACGGTGGCCGTGTGCTTCACCGGCGATCTCGATCAGGGAGAACGAGTCCTCGCCCCGCTACGGCGCTTCGGGTCGCCGATGGAGGATACGATTGCCCCGTGCTCCTACGTGACCATGCAGACTATGCTGGACGGCGCATTCCCGGCTGGGCGGCTGAACTACTGGAAATCGAGCCTGACCGACCAGATCAGCGATGAGGTGATTGGCGCAGTGATCGACGCTGCCGGCCGGATGTCGCCGCTCTCCCTGATCGTCATCTCTGACTACCACGGAGCGTATCGACGGGTCGGCAAGACAGACACCGCGTACTATCATCGGGATCTCCAGTACGACATCATCATCGCGGCGAACTGGATCGGTCCCGCCGACTCGGAGCGCAATATCCGCTGGGCCCGCGAGCTCTTCCAGACGTTGCAGCCGCATGTGCCCCGAGGTGTGTACGTGAACGATCTGGACCAGGACGAAGGGGCGGAGCGTATCAGGCACGCCTACGGCGAAAACTACCAGCGCCTCGCCGGACTCAAGAGCAAGTATGATCCGAGAAACTTCTTCCGGTTGAACCAGAACATCCGGTAGAGGCGGGCGGCGAACGCCGTCGGCTGGGGCCCGGTTTCCCGGGGAAGCAACGATTGCCGAAGGCCTGCGGCACTCGGTGCGGGCCGCGGTGCCAGTGCTCGCCGGAATCCCCTTTCCCCCGGGACGCTATCGATCAGCATCCGCATCGCGGAAGATAGGAGCCCCCGTGGCCGCCGAGCGACCTCCTCTCTCGCTCGGCGGCCGCGGAACCCTATTGGGAGATCACGATTGGCGGGAACTGAACGCTGGTGGAGAACCAGCTCCACGCACTGCCGGCCGTCTGCTCCATGAATCCGAAGACCTGTTGCACGGGCGACAGGTTCGGAAAGATCAACGACACCTTCGCCGGGCCGTTCAGCACTTTGGTGCCCGCATTGGTGACGGGGGCGGGTCCTCCGCTCAGGGTGAAGGTCGACTGGCCGAACGTCTGAATCGTGAACTCCATGATGTAGGTGGCGACGGAGGTGATGCCGTAGGCGATCGGCTCGAAGTGCATCTGGATGATGGGATTGCGCGAGGGCGTAGCCCGGCGGTCGAAGCTCGCCTTGGGTATGTTGCTGTCGATCTGCACGATGGTCGACATGATGATGGTCAGGTTCGTCCGGCCGCGGCCGATGGTCTTGGTGGCGCTCAGCGTCTCGATGGGACCGAAGGGGAACACCACCAGTCCGCCCTTGGGGCCGAAGAGCTTCTGGAGGTCTTTGGCCGTGAGGTCCGGTTTGAACTTGGTGAAGTCGACGCTGCGCTTGTCGAAGGGCTCGACCTCGGTGACCTTTTTGCCTGCCGCCTTGGCGGATGCATCTTTCATGGAGGGTTCGCTCCTTTCATCGTGGTTCAGGCGCAAGGACGTCGGTCGCTCGGAAGGCCGGCCGGACGTGTCAGTGGGCACGATCCTGCACCAGGGCTACGAGGCCGTCAAGGTTGCCGCGCCGTCGCTCCTGGGGGGGCGGACGAGGTGACATCAATAGTGAATTGACGAACCTTCATCTGCCCCATCTGAGCTCGGTGGCTCTCATGACGGGGTTCTCAGCTTCACGACGGCGCGGCAGGCCTCAGAAGATGGACGGCGATCCGCGATCGCGCGCTCAGGAACGTGCCGTCGGCTTACTACGCCGGATCAGGCCGAGTCCAAGGAGCGCCGAAGCGAGAAGGACCAGGCTGGCCGGCGCGGGCGCACGGGATAGCTGGCCACGGATCTCACCGCCCGGGAAGTTCGCGGTGTGAATGTTCAGATAGGTCGCTCCGTTTTCGATGCCCGCGATCAGCGCTGCCTCGGCCTGCGGGATACCGCCCTGCGAGGTAACGAAGGCCGGATTGTAGATTGTCGGCTGTGTGAGATCAAAGACCACGGATTGGTAGCTCCCGGAGGTCACTCCCAAGGGGAACCCAGGAAACGCAGGAACGGTGGTTGCGACCGGGGCGTTCGTGCCGAGTGGGGCGCAACAGTGGATGTGCGCCGCCATGTCGTTTGACGTCAAGCCGCTAAACGTCGCGTTGATCTGTATCGTTTGGGCTGTCGGATCCAGCACCACCGTTGCGAGGCCCGTCCCCGGCGAAGCGACAGGAGGAACCTCGTTTGCAGCAGAGAGGTGGCCCACGAAGGTCAGCGGTATCGCATAGCTGGCCGGGGCCGACAGTATCAGCGTCGCCGTGGCCACAACTGCCGCGAGGAGCGTAGGAACCACCGATAGAAACCGAATCATGTCGGCCTCCCTCCCGGGTCAATGTTTCCGGTATCGTCTAGCCGCTGGACACCTCACTGGACATTCCGGAGTGAGTAATATCGTCCGATGGAATGACCGGCGTTGGGATCAAGAAGTGCCCGCGATTGACCACTCCATCCTGTCGGCATCCTTGACAAAGAAGTCCGAATGCAAGCCCTCGGCAGGAGCGACGCAAACCCAATGCCATTCTGGGAAATCACGTCTCCAGCAGAAGATAGGAAGAGGCATGTCCATGGCCTCGTCACGCTTTGGAAGGAATTGCGACACGCTCTACAACTTGTTGCGGCCCGTGCATGGTCACGGCCCGAGGCAGTGGTCTTCATGGCTTCCGCGGCCCGGGTGCTTACAGATGGTGCAGCGCGCCGTGGTGTTGTTCGCCGCGGAATTTAGATCCCCTGGGGGGCGAATGAAGCGTGCTCAGGAAAGACGCGCGAGATAGTGGACATAGATCTCACGCCCATTCTCGTCGGTCGCCGTCTCCTGCTTGATGAGGTTGATCTGCTTGTTCGCCTTGGCCCAACCCTGCATGTCCAGAACCGATCCCTTGTCGGTCGCGAGGACCTTGAGCACGTCCGCCGCGCTCAAGAACTCGAGCTCCTTCTTCGCCTTCGCGATGGGCATGGGGCACTTCAGGCCCCGCGCATCCAGAACCTTCTCCACGATCTCCTCCTTCCCCGATCAGGCTCGCGGTCCCGCCGGCACGGACACCGCGCACTGGTTCTTGCCGAGTTCCCACTCCGAAGCCACCTCGTCGCGCACATCCCCGGGGGAGAGGTTGGCCGCCATGATCCTCTGATACACGTCCGGCGGCGGCTTCACGCTGCGGCGCATGGCGTCGACGAAGGCCTCCTCCGTCGGCAGCCCGAGCTCCGGGGAGGACACGCGAATGTCGCCCAGCCGCCGCCGGACGACGCCACTGCCGTCCAGCTCTGCGGGCGACGCGAAGTGGGCCGGCAAGACCACGACCTCATCGGGCAGCGTGCTGAGCGGGCCGCGGTGGAGCGTGCGGTAGAGCGCGCGGCCCCAGGCTTCCACGAGCCCGCCGAGGTCCGGGCGCCCGATGCTGTTGACGAAGATCGTGTCGCCGGAGAGGAGCCAGCGTCCGTCCACGAGGTAGCAGGTGGACCCCGGCGTGTGGCCCGGTGTCGCGATCACGCGGATGGTTACGCCACCGTTGTCCCCTCCCAGCATCAGCTCGGTCCCATCGGCCAGCGGCTGGACGGTCCTGCGCAGCTCGAAGCCCTCGCCGGCCGCCACGAAGAACGGCGCGCCTGCCCGCCGGGCAAGCGCCGCGCCACCGGAGAGGTGATCGGCGTGGACATGCGTATCCAGGACCTGGACGAGTGCGGCCCCACGCTTCCTGAGAAACGCCTCGTAGAAATCGAGGTGACGCGAGGGATCCACGACGATGGCTTGCCCGCCGGCGAGGATGACATAGGACAGGCATCCCTTGCCGTACCGGTTGATCTGCCAGAGCTCGCACCCGCCCGCGGCGCTGCCCACCCGCACGGGGACGTGCAGGTTGCCCCAGGCTTCCATCCCACCGGCCAGGTTGACCGCGCCGATACCCCGTTCTCGGAGGACCTCGGCCACGAATGCCGAGGAATCTCCCTTCGCACACACCGTGATCCAGGCATCACCGGCCTGCGCGACCCGCTCGGCGCTGCGTTCGGGCTCGTCGATGAAGGCGAAGTACGGCAGATTGAGGTAGGTGAGCGACCGTGTGCCTTCGATCTTCCAGGCGGCGAATTCCTCCTCGTTACGCACATCCAGGACGGAGAGCGCTTCCCCCTGGGTCACCAGCCGCTCGAAGAGCTCTTCCGGGATGATCTCGGTGCGATCCGCCATGGACACGACCCCTCGCCACCCGGCTCAGATGAACAGCGTGACCTTCGAGTCCGACGCGTCTCCCAGATACGTCGCCACGCCGCCGAACTCCAGGCTGTCGATCAGCTCGCCCTCCTTCACGCCCATGACGTCCATGGACATGGTGCAGGCCACGAGCCGGACTCCCATCTCGCGCGCCATGGCGAACAGCTCCTCGACACTGGCCACGTCCTTGTCCTTCATCATCTTGCGAAGCATCAGGGCGCCTACCCCGGCGAAGTTCATCTTCGAGACACCCAGGCCCCGGATTCCCGCCGGGGTCATGACCGAGAAGGCTTTCTCCAGCACGTTCTTCCCGGTCAGCCGGCGTTCCTTCTTGAGCACGGACAGCCCCCAGAAGGTGAAGAATATGGAGACCTCCATCCCCATGGAGGCCGCTCCCGTGGCGATCACGAGCGCCGCCATCACCCGGTCCAGGTCCCCGCTGAACACGACCATGGTGACCCGGTTCCCCACGGTACGCTCGCGGAGCGCGTCGATTTCCTCCTTCAGCTCCTTCCGGAGGTCGCCCACGCGCCGCTCGACTTCCTGAATCACCAGCGCTTCCAGTTGGGCGTGATCTGCCGCACTCGGTGTCATCGGCGTTCCTCCCCCTTCGCGCGTCTGAGAATGCTCCCGATCAGGGCCGGTAACCATCGGATCGCTCGATGCGTCCGAGGATCGGCCCAAACGGGCGCCCCGTCAAGGGAACACTGGGCAAGGACAGGCCGTGACATTGACGCTTGGTGAGCACATCGAAAGACACAACCAGCAACCGCAGGGAAGGCAGCACACGCCGATGCTCTATGAAAAACCCTCGTTGCCAAACTCCTCCAGCACTGCTATCTGGCCATCGATAACCGCCAACAGCTCAAGTATGTCGCCAACGAACCTATCGGATCCGCTGAGCAAGAGCATGTCGAGTGCGGAAGCGAGGTGGCCTGCGACACCAGAGAGGGCACGAAGCTCACGAGCGCGCATGCCAGAGCCGACCATCCCCCGCTTGGTAATCCCTAGACACCGATCCTGTCAACCAGGAAGTTATCCACATATCCCCGGAAATCCACTGAGAGGTTTCCGAATAAGAACGGCCTGTTAGGCCTCCGATCGGTCTGGGGACTGAAAGTCGCGTTTCGGTACCCCTACGTCACGTGCTCTCTGGCGAAGCCGGCGATGCGCTTGTACTCGTCCGAGAGCCGCTGGAGCTCGGCGCGGGTGATGTAGCTATCGAGATCGTCGAACGGCGCATCGCCAACCAGCTCCTCCACACGGCGGATGAGGTAGTCCGGCGGATGCTCGCGGTTGGTGCGCACGACCCGGGCCGTCGGCCCCGAGCGCGCGGTTTCGTAGGCGGAGAGCGCGGCCAAGGAATCGCCCCCCGCGGCCAGGCAATCGGCGAGCGTGCGCGCGTCGAGGATGGCCTGGGCCGCGCCGTTGGAGCCGCGCGGGTACATCGGGTGCGCCGCGTCGCCCAGCAGGGTGACGCGCCCGAAGGTCCAGCGATCGACCGGTTCCCGGTCCACCATGGGGTACTCGAAGATGACCTCGGAGCGCCGGAGCAGGTCGGGGACGTTGAGCCAGGGGAAAGTCCAGCCGGCGAAGATGGGCAGGAAGTCATCGAGCCGGCCCGGTTTGTTCCAGTCGTTCCGTTCGTAGCCGGGCTGCGCGACCTGTGCGGTCCAGTTGATGAGCTGCTGCCCTTGCCCGTCCGCATCATCCATGATGGGATAGATCACGAGATTGCCGGACTGGATGGAGCCGATGCGCACGTAGCTGCGGCCGGTCAGGAAGGGCTGGGCGCGCGTGACTCCCCGCCAGGTATTGATGCCACCGAAGCAGAGCTCCTCGCCCGGGTAGAACTGGCGGCGCACGGCCGAGTTCACCCCGTCGCATCCGATAACGATGTCGGCGGTGATGGCCGCGCGCGTCGTGCCGGTCGTGGTCGATCGGAAGTGTAGCGTCACGTCCCGGGAGCCCTGGTCGAGCCCGACACACTGGTGATCGGTGAGGACACGGCCCGCCCCGAGCCGCTCCATCGCGGCGCCCCAGAGAGTCAGATGCACCCGACCGCGGTGGATACCGACCTCGGGGACCGGGTAGCCCGCGGCCCGGCCGCGCGGCTCAGCGTAGATGAGCTGGCCGAAGCGGTTGAAGAAGCAGCTCTCGCGGTTCTCGATGCCCTGGCTCGCCAGTGCCGTCCCGAGGCCGAGCGCGGTCAGCTCGCGCATGCCGTGGGGGAGCAGTGTGATGCCCACACCCAGCTCCTTCACCTCCGGCGCGCTCTCGTACACGCGGCAGGGGAGGCCGCGCCGGTGCAGGGCGAGCGCGAGCGTGAGCCCGCCGATGCCGCCGCCAATGATCGCGATGTCCATAGGCCCGTGCTCGCTCCGTGGTGGCGGAGTGTAGCGTGCGTGGGCGGGCTCGGCAACGGCCGGACGGATCGGCGGCTCAGACGCAGACGGCGCGCTTCAGTGCCAAAGCCAAGACCTCAGCCTGGCTCGATACCGCCCGGCGAGTGTGGCTATCCGTGATGGCGCCAACCCTCACGGCGGCCGGCATGCCATCCAAACGCATGGGCAGGGACGACGACCACCGGGGCGGGAGCGACGAAGATCCCAGCGGCGGGCGCTCCGCCATAAGGGAAGGGCTCGGCGTAAACGGCGCAACCGCCCAGAAGCAGCGTGACTAGGAGCAATCCGACTATGCGTCTCATGGTTGCACCTCCTGTGTCAGTCTCCGCACTCTCCAACGATAAGACGCGCAGCGTGGGGCACCATTTACTCCGGCGCATGAGAGGACGATGAGAACCCGGTGAGAACATTGTGCCGGGCCCGGGGGAGAGGACGACCTCGACCTCGTGGATCCACTGTTCTTGACAAGCCTGACGACCAAGTGGAGACTGGCGCGCGCACATCCAGGCGGGCCTTTTCTCAGTCCACTCCCATAGGAGACACACGATGGCACGCACGGCAATCCAACCCGATGACATGGCTGATCCTCGACCGCGCTACACACATGGCTGGCGCGTCGGGAATACGGTCTATGTCGCCGGTCAGCTCGCGCTCGACAAGGAGGGCAAGCTCGTCGGGCCGAACGACATCGGCGTCCAAACCCGTCGTGTCCTCGAGAACATGCGCCGCATCCTCGAGACCGGCGGGGCCAGCCTGCGGGACGTCGTGAAGGTCACCGTCTTCGTCACAGACATCCGCTATCGGGAAGGCTACGGTGAGGTGCGCCAGGAGTTTTTCGGCTCCAACCCGCCTGCCAGTACCCTGGTCCAGGTGGCCGGTCTCGCCATTCCGGGCGCCCTGATCGAGATCGAGGCAGTGGCCGTGATCGATTGAGGGGCGAACGGCTCCAGCTCGCGGTGCAGGGGACTGAAGTCGCGTTCCATTCCCCGGTGAGGCGGATCCGGCGGACAGTCAGGCAGGAGGGCGGCTACTCTGCCAGTTTGACCGTCACGTGCAAGAGATTGGGCAGGGGGGACCGCTCGGCCTCGAGCTGCCACGAGCCGATGCCACGCAGGCCTGCAGCGAAGTTGCCATAGTTCGACTGCGGGACGACACCTTTGACCACAGTGACCGTTGGCCCGCGCTGCCGACTCAGTGTGGTCCCTCCCGCTCGCGCGAGCAACGACGCGAGGTCGCGCTCGGCCCCGCTTCGACTTCTCACCAACAGCCGCCCAACCACGTCCCCGGGCCGCTGCGTGTCCCCGGGGGCTGCAGCCGTGGCGGCGACCGGGATCGGCCTCGAAGGCTCCGTGCCAGATGGCCCGTCTCCCTTGCCACCGTTCTTGGATTTCGGGATCTGCTGCTCTGGGATCCTCAGCTCGACGCCGAACGGGACGGACACCTCGACGTTCGCGACGTTCAATTCACTGAGCAACGCGGTGGCCGGCTGCATCGCCGACGCCCGCGGGCCGTGCCCCAGCCGGCCGGCCTCATCCGCGGCTCAATGAGACACAGTCAGCGAATCGCCATGTCGTAACCCTTGATGCGCTCGTCTCCCCTCGCCTTCCAGACCAGGCGCCTGGTGGCCCCGTAGAGATCGATCTGCTGGTAGAGCGGCATGGCGGCGGCATCGTCGACCACGATGCGGTTGATGCGATGGAACAGCTCCAGGCGTCGCTTCGGGTCCATGCTCTGCTTCGCCTCGTCGTTCATGCCGTCGAGGTCGCCGTTGTAGTAGTTGGCGTTGATCTTTCCCGAGCGAAAGAGCGGGTCGTAGACACCTTCTGCGTCGTAGGTGCCGCCCGAGCCCCAGCCAATGAGGTAGATGGGCCCCGCCTTGTGGACGTAGACCATGTTGTTCAGGTAGCTGCCCCATTCGTGCACGCGCAGGGTCGTGCGGATGCCGGCCTTGGTCAGCTGTCCGGCGACGGCCTCGGCCACCTCCCGGTCGCGCACGTAGCGCCCCTGGGGCGAGTTCAGCACCATGTCCACTCCATTCGGGAAGCCGGCCTCGGTCAGGAGCTGCTTTGTCCGTGCCAGATCCTGCGCGATGGGCTTGAGGGCGGGCTCGAATCCCACATGCTTGGGGGTGAGCATCAGGGCGAGGCGCACGCCCTTGCCGTCGAGGACCGTCCGGATGATCTGGTCGACGTCGAGCGCGTAGTTCATGGCCAGCCGTACCCGCCGGTCGGCGGTGGGGCCTGCGTACGGGCCCACGAGCTTGTGCTGGGCATCGTACTGGTGCGTGTAGTAGAGAAGCTGGATGGTCCGCGTGCTGGGCGCAGTGGTCAGGAAGAGTTTCGGATGATTGGCGATGAGGCTGGCCAGGTGCGGCGGGATATTCACCGCTACATCCACCTCGCCGTTTTGGAGCGCGGCCACGCGGACGGCGTCGTCGGGGATGGGCTTGAAGACGAGCCGCTTGATCCGCGGGGCGCCGCGCCAGTACTGCTCGTTGGCCTCGAGCTCGATGCGGTCGTCCTTCACCCACCGCACGAGCTTGAACGGTCCCGAGCCCACCGGATTCTTCTGCAGGTAGGGCATGTCCTTGTCCCGATAGTATTTGGGCGGGAGCATGGCGGCCTGACCAGTGGTCAGCACGGCAGGCAGGAGTGGCCAGCCGGCCTTGCTGTGCACACGCACGGTGAGGGGATCCACGATTTCGACGTGAGTCAGGGGCGTGAAGGCCGACCCTCCGCGCAGCTTGAGCCTGGGATCGATCAGCCGCTCGAGGCTGAACTTCACGGACTCGGCGTCGAAGGGCTCGCCGTTGTGGAACCGGATGCCCCGCCGGAGCTTGAACTCCCAAGTCGTCGGGCTCACGTTCTGGTACGACTCGGCCAAGAGCGGGACCAGATTGAGGTCCGGATCCCGCTCGATCAGCCCATCGAAGAGATTGTTGGCCAGTACGGTCGCCGGCGCTTCCTGGTGGTTCATGGGATCGAGCGTGGTGGGATCGACGCCTTGCGCGACCACCACGGTGGTGGCGGCGGCGGCCCAGGCCTGAGGGGTGGTCTCAGGGGGGCTCGACGCGGCGAGAGCGATGAGAACGAGCAGGCGAAGCCACGACATTGGCGCCTCCTTTACGAGCGTAGATAACATAACGCCCGTTCTCCGTCAGAGCCAGCCGGGGCTCAGGCTTGGCACAGATGGCGGAGTGGGTACCGGGCGAGGGGGTCTACGTCCCCCCTGGAAGAAGTACGCTGAGGAAGCGGCAGCCCAGGCCGGATATACTGGGCGGGCGATGAGCTACAACGCTTGGTTTTCCTGCATCAACGGCTGCCCGGGGCAGTACGGCCTCCTGGAGGTGATCTACCGCTGCCCCACCTGCGGCGACCTCCTGGAGGTGCAGCACGACCTGGACGCCCTGCGCAGCCGGTCGGCCGCGGCCTGGATACAGCTCTTCGACGACCGCTACCGCCGCAACGTCTATCCCTACGGCTCCGGGGTGTGGGGCAAGAAGGAGTGGGTCGTGCCCTTCATCGACAACGAGAACATCGTGTCGATGTACGAGGGCAGCTCGAACCTCCTGTGGGCGGACCGCTACGGCAAGCAGCTTCACGTCGACGACCTCTGGGTGAAGCAGTGCGGCAACTCCCACACCGGGTCCTTCAAGGATCTCGGCATGACCGTGCTCGTCTCGGTGGTGAAGCAGATGATGGCCGACGGCGTGCCGATCGACGCCGTCGCCTGCGCGTCCACCGGCGACACCTCGGCGGCGCTGGGTGCCTACTGCGCGGCGGCCGGCATCCCGGCGGTGGTCCTGCTGCCCCGTAACAAGGTGTCGATCGCCCAGCTCGTGCAGCCCCTGGCCAACGGTGCCCTGGTCCTCGCGTTGGACACCGACTTCGACGGCTGCATGGCCGTCGTCCAGGAGATCACCCGCGACCGGCGCGTCTACCTCGCCAACTCGATGAACAGCCTCCGCATCGAGGGGCAGAAGACGGTGGCCATCGAGATCATGCAGCAGTTCGACTGGGAGGTGCCGGACTGGATCGTCATCCCCGGCGGTAACCTGGGCAACGTCCACGCCCTCGGCCAGGGGTTCACGATGATGCACGAACTCGGCCTCATCCAGCGCCTGCCCCGCATCTGCCTGGCCCAGGCCGAGCGCGCCAACCCGCTCTACCGCGCCTACCAGCAGGGGTTCCAGCACTTCGATCCCATCGTGGCCCAGCCCACCCTGGCCACGGCCATCCAGATCGGCAACCCGGTCAGCGTCAAGCGGGCGATCCGCACTTTGCAGCGCTTCGACGGCGTGGTGGAGCAGGCCAGCGAGCAGGAGCTGGCCGACGAGGCCGCGCGGGCCGATCGGACCGGGATGTTCAACTGCCCGCACACGGGCGTGGCCCTGGCCGCGCTGCGCAAGCTGGTCGAGCGCAAGACGATCCGCTCCAACGAGCGCGTGGTGGTGCTCTCGACGGCGCACGGGCTGAAATTCGCCGACCAGAAGGCGGCTTATCACATGGGGACGATCGACGGCGTCCGGCCCACCTACAAGAACGTACCCCTGGAGCTACCGCCCGATGCCCAGCAGGTGACCCGGGCCATCGCGCGTCACGTCGAGCGCACGCGGTTGCTCGTCTGATGCCCGTGCCTCGGCGACGTCAGGGCAGGAAAGGCGCGCCGGAGAATATCGGCGGGAACGCCGCCGTGCCGCCGAGCCCTCGCAGCGAGCCGCTGGCCGGTCCGCTGGGACCGAGCACCACGGCCGTGCACGCCGGCGAGCCCCGCCCCAAGCCCGCGCACTCGCTGGCCACACCGATCGTGCAGACTTCGACCTACACCTTCGCGAACACCCAGGAGCTCAAGGACCACTTCGACGGCAAGATCGAGCGCGTCGAGTACGGCCGCTACGGCAACCCGACCCAGCGCATCGCCGAGGCCAAGCTGGCCGCGCTGGAGGGTGCCGGCGACTGCCTGCTCTTCGCCAGCGGGATGGCGGCGATGACGACGGCGCTGTTCGCGGTGCTGTCCCGCGGCACCCACGTCGTGGTGACGGACGACAGCTACCGGCGCACGCGGCAGTTCCTCAACCAGACGCTGCACCGCTACGGCATCGAGGTCTCGACCGTGCCGGCGGGTGACTACGAGGCGCTCGAGGATGCCATCCGGCCCACCACGCGCGTGCTGGTGAGCGAGTCACCCACCAACCCCCACAACCGGATCCTGGACATGGCCCGCTTCGCCGAGATCGGCCGGCGCCACCGGGTCAAGACGCTCGTCGACGCCACCTTCGCCACGCCGTACAACCAGCGCCCCCTCGAGTTCGGCATAGACCTGGTCATGCACTCGGCGACGAAGTACCTGGGCGGCCACAACGACCTCATGGCGGGAGCGGTGCTGGGATCGCGCGACCTTGTCGACGCCGTGCGCGGGCTGCAGGGCATCACCGGCGCCGTCGTCGATCCCTTCGCCGCCTACTTGCTCGTGCGCGGGCTCAAGACCTTCGCCCTGCGCATGGAGCGCCACAACACCAACGCCCAGAAGATCGCCGAGTTCCTGGCCGGCCACCCGCGGGTGGCCGCGGTCCACTACGCGGGGCTCCCCACGCACCCGGAGTACGAGGTCGCCCGCAAGCAGATGCGCGGCTTCGGCGGCGTGGTCTCGTTCGAGGTCCGGGGCGATCTGAAGACGGCAGCCCGCGTCGTGGACGCCTGCCGCATCCCCCACCTGGCTGTCTCGCTTGGCGGCGTCGAGAGCCTGATCGAGCAGCCTGCCATCATGAGCTTCTACGAGCTGACCACAGAGGAGCGGCTGACCATCGGCATCAAGGACAGCCTCATCCGCTACGCGGTGGGGATCGAGGACGCGGACGATCTGATCGCCGACCTCGGCCACGCGCTGGACGCCGCGGGTTGATCACAAGGGGGGCCTCGATCACTCCCGAGACCCTGCCTCCTCCGCGAGGTCATCGAGATGAGCCACATCCGTCACAGCCCGAACCGCGATCGATCCTCGAGGTGCTTTCGACGCCCGCCTGAGCTGTCGGTCGCTCCCGGGTGCTCCTGGGCCTGGCGCGCGGCGCCGCGGGTCGAGCAGCTGGCGGTTCTCACCCTGGGCTGAGCGTCATCTCCAACCGGCGGCGAGACGACGGAGAAGCCGCCCCGGGGGCCGGGCGATCAGGGAGATGGCTGTCCTTCGAGCCAGAAGGCGCGATTTGAGCCGCTTCTCGGCGCCCAGGCGGCGGATGTCTCTCGGCGAGACGTCGATCGGGACCGTGCGGCCCGGATCCATATCGCTGTCGATCGCCTCGAAGGCCGCCTCGAACCTCCGAAGGAAGGCTTCCTGGGCCGGCGCCAGCACCTTCCATTGCTCGGCGGACATCGTGCTCGGGGCTCCAGTGCGGCGAACGAGCGTCGGGTTCGTATTGATCTCCCAGGCCTGAGGCACGCCGTCCTTCACGCCGTAGTCGATCCGGCCATAGGCGATCCCGGCCAGCGCGAACGTCTCCTTCAGCCAGGCGGCGTGGGGATCGCCCTCCACGTATTCGGCCTGTTCCCTCGCCTTGTCGGCGTCGAGGAGACGCCCCTTCCACTTGGTGACCCAGTTGCGGTTGTGAATCAGCGTCTTCGGAATGATCCGGTCGCCCACGACGGCGGCCGAGTACATCCGGTAGACACCCGATCGATCCGCGGTGTCGCAGAACTCGATGATGAGCAGGTCCCGAAGTCGATAGCCCCGCACCACAGTGGCCACGAGAGCCCGGACCAGCTGTCCGCGGCTGTGGAGCACCGGCGTCAGGCTGCCGAGGTGCTCGTGGGCGGGCCGCACGAAGACCGGGAATCGCCGGCAGCGATGGAACTCCGAGGCGCGGCGAACGCGAAACACGTTGCGCTTGCCCTCGAAGCATGCCCGGAGGAGATCGTACCTCAGCAGGACGTCGGCGGGAGGGTTGATGAGCCGGATGGCCGGGCTCGTCCGTCGCAGCTCCTCGCAGCACCGCGTGGCGATCTCCCGCTCGGTCGGAGTGAGCTCATCGATCGCGGCGAAGATGTAGGTTCCCAGGGCCAGCCGACGGCGGGCCACGATCTCGTCATACGTCACGGTGGTCAGCCGCCGACCCAGCGCGGGCCCGGCCTGCTGCAGATACTCGGTTATCCCCTCCAGATCGTCCGCGGGAGCGACAAAGAAGATCACGCGTCAGACTTGCCGCCGCCAGATGGCGATCGTCGCCGGGCCGGGCAGGAGCAGGAAGGGAGAGGGGTCGGAGATCACGCTGTCCACGCCGTGGTCCGTGTAGTAGTGGCCGAAGTTCTTGCCGGTGATGGCCCAGATCATCGTCGACGTGTTGTGGGTCTTCGCGAGGCTCATGAGTTCCGGCATCGTCCCGTTCGTCAACGATATGCCGGTGACGATGGTCAGGTCGGCGTCCTTCATCAGCTGGGCATTGGCGGTTTTTCCGTCCAGGACTTGCACTCCGCCGAGCGGCTGGCCGACGACATCGGGCGACAGGTCGGTGGCGCAAACGTCAAGCCCGCGTCTGAGCAGCGCATCGAGGATGCCCGCGGTGGCGCCCACGACGAGGACGCGGGGCTGATTCGCCTTGCGATGCTCCGCGTCCCGGCGCTGCAAGACCTGGTTGGCCTCGTCGGCGAAGATCTTCGCTCTCGCGGCGTACTTGCCGCGCAGCGTGTCGTCGAGCACGATCTGTTCGTCGGCCGGCCGGGAGACCTGGCCGATGACCAGGTCCGCGATGGCCGCGTGATCAGCTTCGTCTCGCCACCGCTGATCCTTCAGTATCCGTCTCGTGTCCTGACCCACCAGATCCGGATCCGGATCCGGCAGTCCGGGACCGAGCGCACCAGAGCGGCCGTAGCCCTCGGCCTGGGCGATCCTCATCGTGTAGCGGGTCTTCCGCTCGCTCGGATCGACCTGAACCAGGAAGCTCACGGACCAGAGTGCCAGCAGCCGGAAGGGATCGGGGGCTAGCGCCGCGGCGCGGTGAAGGGCCCACTTCTCCGCGGCTTCGACGGAGAACGCAGACGGGGTCAGCGCGTCTTTTGGTTGGCGCAATGCCCGGCTTCGAATCGCTCCTGCTCTACTCGGCGATCGACACTGTATCGAACTGGTCGCTCATGCCGACTACTCGCCCCGGAGTCGCGGATCGAGCAGGTCGCGGAGGGCGTCGCCTACGAGGTTGAAGGCGAGGACGGCCAGCATGATGGCGAGCCCGGAGAACGTCGTTATCCAGGGGCAGCACTTGATGTACTGGCGGCCCTCGCTGAGGATGTTGCCCCAGCTCGCAGTCGGCGGCGGGATACCGAGCCCGAGGAACGACAGGCCGGCCTCGGTGCGGATCGCCGTGGCGATGTAGAGGGTGGCCACGACGACCAGCGCGTAGAGGGCATTGGGGAACACGTGGCGGGCCATGACGCGGAGCTGCCCGCTGCCGAGCGCCCGTGCGGCGAGGATGTAGTCCTGCTCCCGGATGGTGAGGGCGAGGCTCCGCGCCAGGCGCACGAAGTTCGGCGTCAACGCCACACCGATCGCCAGGATCTCGTTGGGCAGCGAGCCGCCGAGCGCGGTGACGATGATCAGGGCCAGCAGCAGCGTGGGGAACGCCATCAGCATGTCCGCGCACCGCATGATGGAGGTCTCGATCCGGCCCCCCTGAACTCCCGCGAGAATTCCCAGCGGCACCCCCAGCCCGAAGCCGAAGATCACCGAGGCGAGGCCCACCTGAAGCGACACGCGCGCCCCCCAGATGATCCGGCTCAGCAGATCCCGGCCGAACTCGTCCGTCCCCAGGACGTGTCGCTCGACGGCGCCCGGACCCTTGAGCACGGCGTCGGCGAACTGCGCCGACGGGCTCAAGGGGGCGATGAGGGGCGCCCCGGCCGCCATCACGATCATGGCCAGGGCCATGGCCACGCCGATCCCGATCGGCGTGTACCGGCGCAGCGCGCGGCCGAGCGGCCGGCTCGGGGCCTCCTGGAACGCCCCAGCGGTCAGCTCGGGGGCGGTGGCGTCACGAAGGATGGCCATCGCCGCGGTGTCCGCCCTCCTCGCTACCGGTAGGAGACCCGCGGGTCGACGACCACGTAGAGCATGTCGACCACGAGATTGACGGTGATGATGATCATGGTGAAGACGGTGATAGCGCCCTGGGCCAGCGGGTAGTCGCGCGCGAGGATGGCGTCGACGAGCATCTTGCCGAGCCCGGGGCGCGTGAAGACCGTTTCGGTGAGCACCGTCCCCGTGAGTGCGATGGCGACGAAGAGCCCCACCACCGTGAGCAACGGGACCATCATGTTGCGGAGCGCGTGCTTGTAGACCACGGCACGCTCGCCCTGGCCCTTGGCGCGGGCGGTGCGGATGTAGTCCTGGCTGATCACCTCCAGCATGGCGGAGCGCGACAGCCGGCTGACGGTGGCCGCTAGCGTGAACCCGAGCGCCAGGGCCGGCAACGTCAGGTGGTGGAGCACGTCACCCACCGCCGTCAGGAAGTCGGCCGGACTCGAGACGATCTCCCCGGTGCGGATCATGTGGATGACGCCGTCCAGATCGCCGCCCCCGATGAGGGGGAAGAGGTCGAGGCGAAGGGAGAAGAAAATGAGGAGGAGGATCCCGAGCCAGAACACGGGCATGGAAAGGCCGAGGAGGGCGAGGATCCGCAGCGGATAGTCGATCAGCGGGCTGCGGCGCTTGAGCGCCGAGACGATCCCGATCGGGATGCCGACCAGGGCCGCCACGATCGCGCTCGCCATGACGAGCACGAAGGTATGAGGGAACATGCGGGCGATGTATTCGCCGACCGGGTAGCCCTGACGGAGGGAGCTGCCGAAGTCGAACTGCACCGACCGCCAGAGGTAGTCCACGTACTGGATCGCCAGGGGCCGGTTCAGCCCGAGGTTCTTGGTGCAATCCGCGAGGGCCTCGGTGGTCGCCTGGTCGCCCATCATGGCCACGCAGGGGTCGCCCGGCAAGACGCGCATCGCGAAGAACACGATGCTCATGGCCCCGAGCAACATGGGGACGGCGACGAGGAGGCGGCGCAGCACGTACTGGAACATGGCTCAGCTCATCCGTCTCGCCGGGCCCTTCAGTTGAGGACCTTCAGCAACTCAGGGTAGTTGTAGCTGTAGTGGAGCGAGAACTCTCCGTAATCGGGATCGAACGGGGTGCTCACCCGCTTGGGGTTGCGCGCCCACTGGCCCGCAACGTCGGTGATGGGCAGGCACACCAGGTCGCGCTCAATGCGCTTCTGGGCTTCGGCGTAGATCGCGGCCCGCTTCTTGACGTCCCGCTCCAGGCGCCCCTTCGCGAGCAGGTCGTCGATCGCCCGGTAGTGGGCGAAGTTGGTGCCCTTGTTGCCGGTGACCGGGTCCGGAATCTCCTTGGAGTCGAAGAACAGCGACAGCCACGGGTCGGCATCGGTGATGCGTGTGCCGCCGTAGAGCACGAAGGGATCCAGGTTCTTCCGGATGTTCTCGTGGAAGGTCGCGTGCTCGACGACCTGGAGCTCCACGATGATGCCTACCTTCTTGAGCTGCTCCTGGGCGAGGGTGAGCACCTTGGGATAGAAGAAGGACTTGCTGATGAAGTAGTTCTTGATCGTGAAGCCGTTGGGATGGCCCGCCTCGGCGAGAAGCTTCCTGGCCTTTTCGGGATCGTACTCGGGGAATGTCATCGGGATGTGGCCGAAGTAGCCGGGCGGCACGCAGCTGATGGCCAGGCGCCCCAGGCTGCCGGGGTACATGGTCTCCTTGATGGCCTTGCGGTCGATGGCGTGCATGAATGCCCGCCGCACGCGGATGTCGTCGAAGGGGGGCTTGGTCATGTTGATGTAGAAGCGCTCCTGCTGGCCCGGACCTCGCCGGTCGATGACGGCGCCCATCTTCTCGACCTGGCCGGCGAAGTCGGCGGTGACCGCCTCGGGGTAGAGCAGGTCGAACGTCCCCTTCTCGAGGCCGATCAGCTTGGTGGAGTCCTCGGGCACGTCGAACCAGTGGACCTCGTCGATCTGGGGGCGGCCGGCGTGATACTTGTCGAAGGCCTTGAGCACGATCTTCTCGCGCGGCAAATGCCGCTCGAAGTAGAAGGGGCCGGTGCCGATGGGGTTCCACTTGTACTGCTCTCCGAATTTCTCCACCGCCTTCTTCGATACGATATAGCCCTGCTGGTAGCCCACCATGCGCAGGAGGAAGATCGCGTCGAAGGACTTCAGCACGATCTGCACCGTGTACGGATCGACGACCTCGATGGCCTTGATCACCTCGAGGTTCACCCCGAAGCGCGTGCCGGGCGCCCGATTGATCTGTCGCTCGAAGCTGAACTTGACGTCCTCGGCGGTCAGCTCACCGAAGCCCTTGTGGAACTGCACGCCCTTCTTGAGCTTGAACGTCCACACCGTGCCATCGGGCGAGAGGGTCCAGCTCTCGGCGAGATCCGGGTCCACCTCGGCCGTGGTCACCTTGCCGTCCCTGATGGCGAAGCGCGTGAGCCCCCGGTACATGAAGCGCTTGATCGCCTGCGTCTGGCCGAGGATGCTCATGTGCGGGTCGAGTGTCTCGGGCTCCTTGGCGGCGATGTTCACGATCTTCTTCTTCTCGGCCTCGGCCGGCGGAGACTCGACCAGGACGCACACGGAGAGGACGGCGAGGGCCGCCACGAACACGGGCAACCAACGTGACCGGTCATGACTCGACATGGGATTCCCTCTTTCCTGATAGGGGGGGCGTGGGCGTGAAGGATGGGGGAGCTCAGCGGGCGAGGGATTCGCGCGGCGGCTGCGGCAGCCCGCAAGCATGACCGTCAGCGGGACCGGGTGGTCAATCATGCGACCTCCGGCGGACCATTCGCGGGCCAGCCCTGGTGCATGAGCGCGGGCGGGCCTTGAAGGTACCGGGCCGGCTGCTCAAGCTCCAGAGTGGCGCAAGGATAGTCGAGGTCGGCGACGGCCACAAGGGGGGCGACTGAACCGCCCCGGGCTTTCCGGAGAGCCAGGATCAGCGTCGGCACGCGGATCACCGGGAGCACGTGCCGGACGTCGGTCTGCGTCAACAGGATGAACTGCTTGCGCGCCGTTCCGGGGCTCAGCGCCATCCGTTCCCCCGCGCCAGGATGCGCAGGGCGGTTGGGTCGGCCGCCAGGCTGGGAGCGAAATAGCGCGACAATTGGCCGGTGCCCCAGCCGGCCTCGACCCCGGCCGCCATTTTGTCAGTCACCGTCTCCGGGAAACCGTCGGGATAGTCCTCCGCTCTGCTGAAGCGCGCGAAAGAGCCGTAGAGCACCAGCGCCGGTACGCGATGCGGATAGGTCGCGGCGAACATCATCGCCATCGGCCCGGCATCCCATGCACCCCAGATCACGGCGCGTTCCCACCCGGCCGCGTCGATGACCGCGCGCACGTCATCCATGCGCTCCTCGAGCGTCGGCGGGTCCGCGACGGGGTCCGACAGTCCCGTCCCGCGCCTGTCGAGGAGGATGACGCGCGCCCTCACGGTCCAGATGTTCTCGGCGTTCGACGCCCAGCCGGGAATCAGCACCAGGTCAACGCCTCCCTGGCCGAATACCTGGTACGCGATGTTCAGGTCGCCGCTCTTGGCGTACCGCGTCTCGAGGCCGCTCGAATCAAGCATGCTTCTGATTAAACCGGAAAGTCCAGGATGGACGCAATTCGACCCTCCGTCGTGGCGTGAACGGCGCGGATCACTCCATCTCTCAACTCATTCATCCTCTCCAGCACATTTACGGAAGTCATTCTCGCGGCGCCGGTGCCGTCCGGGACCCCATGGTCGTGAGTTGCAGAACCCGCCGGCGTAGCAGATTGCCGAGGTTGCAGGCGATCACCCCGAGGAGGCGAATCGGACTCGATGTTGCGTCACTGGATGATGCCCTCCGCAACTGCGAGGAGCCGTCGCGAGCCGCATGTTTTACGGGTGTGACGCGATTATGGCCCTGGTCCGTTCACATCTCAAAACGAAAATGCGGGCCAACGTGAGGGTCTCGTGTTTGAGATCTGGAAGCGGCTGAGCACCGATCGCTCGCGCCCTTGACGGTGAGGCGGCGAGGGGGATCGTCGGCCTCCACGGGGAGGCCTGCCACTCGCTGGGTCGCGCCGCTCTGCTGTTCGGCCGGCTCGACGAGGCGCGCAGCCTGGGCGATCGCGCGCTCACAGACTCTCTGTCTCACCCCGCGTTCGCGGCCCATGCGCTGCTCCTCCTCGGCGACATCGTGACCCATGCCGGCCACCTCGATGCCGAGAGCGGCGAGGCCCACTATCGGAAAGGCGCTGGCCCTCGCCCAACCGCGCGGCATGCGCCCCCTCGCCGCGCACTGCCACCTCGGCCTCGGGAAACTGTACCGGTGCAGGGGCAAGGGCGAGCAGGTGACCCCGCAGAGTGCTGGGCGAAATTGCGAGCCAGACGAGGCCCGAGGGAGGCCGCAGCCCGAGGCGTACGTGGGTGTACGATGAGGGCTGCGGCCGACCGAGAACGTGGCCGTTCGAGTTGAGCGGCCCGGCCGCGAGACGAGGGCTGGGTAGATCTGGCGAAGTCAAGTTGGTCCGGCACTAGGCGCGGCTCGCTCCCGCGCGCACGCCGGAGCGCATCATGGGTCGAATGATCAATGGGCTGCCGCGCAGCCTTGAAGGATTTCGCTGATGAGAGTCCGGCGAGCAGCCATGGAGGCCTCGGTGATGCTGCTCACTGCGAGCCTCCTCCTGGGCGCCTCGAGCGTGACGGGCAAACCGATCCCGACCATGCGCACGATCGAGGGGAAGTGGCGCGGCCAGATCAAATTCGCCGGCGGGCCGTACGAGATCTTCTACCTGACCGTCAATTCCGACGGCAGCATCGTCGCGTCCTGGGGCGTCACCACGCGCTGGGGGAAGGTGACGCTGAGCGGCGGCAAGGCGCGCTTCGACCTCCACACCTCGAGCGGAGACCTGTACTACTACGAGGAGAAGCAGGGCCGCGTCATCACACTGAGGCCAGACTTCGGAGGCTGGGACGCGCAGGTACGGCCGCTCAAGTAACTGGACCGGCGTGGCAAGCTCTCCCGGCTGCCCCCGCACTGATTGCAGTCCATCTCCGATGGGGCCGCTCCGGGGCGGCTTGCCACCCCGGCGGCGTAATGAGTGTGGAGCCGAATTGAGGTCATCACCGTCGTTGGCTCAGAGCCGAGCCTAGCCTTCGAGATCCGCGGCATAGGCGGTCTTGGCTACCCCTTCCGCCTTGACTCTTTCTTGACTTTCTTGGGCCGTGCTCCAGCCTTCTGGGCGGCTTTCTCAGAGAGATCCGCTGGCATCGCCGAGAGTAGACCGGAAACAACTTCCTCAAAGGCGAGGCGATAGAGAGACGGGGCCTTGCGGTGTCTGCCAGCGTTCTTCTTCACGCGCCAAGCTAACGCAAACAGTCTCGCATAGCGCACCTCCTACGGACGACGAACGGGCGCGGGGGCTTCGGCCACGACGTGGATGACACGCAGACCGAACTTGCGCTCGGCCTGGTGCACCAGGTCCATCTTCACCCAGCGGGAAATGCCCTGGGGCAATGTGCAGATGACGAGGATGTCGTAGCCAGGGTGCATACGCAGCTCGTCGGTGATCGCCTGCAGGGGCTCTGGCGCTCCCGCGGCAGCATGGAGGACTCGCGCCCCCACCGTCTCCTCAAGTAGCGTCTTTGCTGCCTCCGCGCGCTGCTTCGCCTCGCCGACCGTCTCGCCCTCCCACGTAAACGTCGGCCCGGGCGCTTCCGGTACGAGCACGGCGAACTCCGCAGCGGGGTCCTGCGCGATCAGCTCCCGCACCTTGCGGTGGAGGTCGGGGCTGAAGGCGGTCTGATGCGTAACGACGAGATATCTCGACATCTCTCCACCTCCGTCATGACCCTCGGTCGTCGATGGCCCTCCGTTCCATTCGCTACGGGATGATCCACAGTACGTAGGCGGTCGAGGCCGTGCCCAAGAGGGCGGCGCCATAGCACAGGACGGCGATGAGCGCGGTCAGATGCTTGAGCTGCAACCCATCGTACAGCGTGTACCTGAAGCGATGGGCCCAATGGAAGAGTGGCAAGGAGATGAGCACGAAGAGATAGAGTCGTATCACCGGGTGTGCCAGGAGGCGGTGGAGATACTCGTAGCGGGGCGCCTCGAGCCACCCCAGGGGAAAGGCGAGGCCAGTCAGGAAGAGGTGGACGGGGAAGAGGAGCGCGGCGACCGTCCCGCCGGCGCTGAACAAGAGCCACAAGAGCGGCGTGATCCGTTCCATCATCTATCCGCGCAGCAGCACAAAGGCCACGACCCCCGAGAGCACAAGCCAGGCCGCGTAGTTCAAACCGACGATGACCCAGTCGGGTACCCGCTTCCCCCGCAGCCGGAAGACCATGGCCTTGGGGGTCAGGTTGAACCAGGTGATGGCATGGAAGAGGACAAAGAGGAAGGCAACCGTATCGAGGGCGAGGAAGAGCGGCGTCCTGAGCCGGGTGAGGAGCTGTCCATAGGCCTCGGGCCCCTGGGCCAGGGCGTGGAGCTGCCAGAGATAGATCACGGAGAAGAAGGCCACGAAGACGCTGGTGAGCTCGCGCAGGACAAACCCAGTGTAGGACCGCTTCTGAAGCCACCACCAGACCGACACGCGGCGGCGGTACCAGCGGGGATGGTACAGGGTGTAGTCGGGCTTGGCGCTCATCTCGTTCCCCACGGGAGGAGCAGCGACTTGACCCAATCGGTCGCGCTGGTGAGCTTGTACTGCTGGATGGCTCCCGCGGGATCCACGTGCTTGGGGCACACCTTCGTGCACTCGCCCACGAAGGTGCACTGCCAGATGCCGTCGTGTCCGGAGAGGATCTTCAGACGCTCCGCCGCCCCCTCGTCACGGGAGTCCATGTTGTAACGTTGGGCCAGGGCGATGGCGGCGGGACCGATGAAGCTCGGCTCGAGTCCATAGATGGGGCACGCGGAGTAGCACAGCATGCAGTTGATGCACATGCTGAACTGCTTGTACGTGTCGAGCTGATCGGGAGTCTGGAGGTACTCGCCCTCGGCCGGCGCCTTCTCCTCCTTGCGAATGATCCACGGCTTCACCTGCTTGAGCTTTCGCATGAAATCGGTGAGGTCCACCACGAGGTCGCGCACCACGGGGAAGTAGTCCAGGGGCTCCACGCGAATGGGACCGGGCAGGTAGTCGGACAGGAAGGTCGCGCACGTGAGCTTCGGCGTGCCGTTTACCTTCATCCCACAGCTGCCGCACACACCCATCCGGCACGACCACCGGAAGGAGAGGGATCCGTCCAAGTTGTCCTTCACGTGGTTGAGGGCATCCAGGACCACCCAGTCCTTCCGATAGGGGATCTCATAGCTCTGCCAGGTGGGTTCGGATTCCTTTTCCGGCCGATAGCGCGCGACGGCGAGGGCGACGGTGGGCGGCATCCTTGCTACCTCCCGTAAACCCGCGTGCCCGGCGGCCAGCGGGTGATCGTGACCGGCTCATACTCGATCCGGGGCGCGCCATCTGCCGCGCGATAGGCCAGGGAGTGCGCCAGGAACCGCTCGTCGTCTCTCTGGGGATAGTCGGTGCGCTGGTGGGAGCCGCGGGACTCCCTGCGCTCGAGGCCGGACTGGACGATCGTCTGGCCCACATCCAGCATGTAGGAGAGCTCGAGGGCCGCGGTCAGCTCAGTGTTGAACGTGTAGCTGTTGTCGTCCAGGGAGAGATCCTGGAACCGCTCCTGGAGTCGCTTCAGCTTCCCGGCCGCTTCCTTGAGGGTCATCTCCGTCCGATAGATGCCCGCGCTCTCCTCCATGATCTGGTGCATCTCGGCGCGCAGGGTGGCGATCCTCTCCTTGCCGCCGCTCTTGCGCAGAAAGGTCTCCTCGAGCCTCCTGTATTCGTCCTGGGCCTGGGCGACGAGGGACGGGCTTGCACCGCCCTGCTCGGCGGCGAAGCCCGCGGCGGCCTGGCCAGCGCGTGCGCCGAAGACGAGGATCTCCGTAAGCGAGTTGGAGCCCAGCCGGTTGGCTCCATTGATGCTCACGCACGCGGCCTCCCCCGCCGCATACAGACCCGGGAGAGGCGTGGCCCCGTGCATGTCGGTATGAATGCCACCCATCATGTAGTGGACGACGGGGCGGACCGGGATCATCTCCTTTACCGGATCGATTCCCACGTACTTCAGACACAGCTCCCGGACGAAGGGAAGTTTCGTGTCGATCAGCTTCTCTCCCAGGTGGCGAATGTCCAGGTGGACGTAGTGCCCATATGGTCCCTCGAGCGTGCGGCCCTTCTCCTGCTCCTTGACGAAGCACTGCGAGAGCCGGTCGCGCGGGCCCAGCTCCATGGAGCGCAAGACCGGCTTGGGCGTGGGCTTGCCCAGGTCGTAATCCTGGAGGTACCGGTAGCCGTCCTTGTTGAGGAGCCAGCCGCCCTCCGATCTCGCCGCCTCGGTGATCAGGATCCCGGTGAAAGGCAGACCGGTCGGATGGTACTGGACGAACTCCATGTCCTTGAGCGGCGCCCCTGCCCGATAGGCGAGGGCCATCCCATCGCCGTTCTTGATGTTGGCATTGGTGGTGAAGGGGAAGACCTTGCCGCACCCTCCCGTGCAGAGGATGAGCGCCTTGGCCGTGATGGCCTGGATGTTTCCGGTGGTCAGCTCGATGGCCACAACCCCTTGGCAGCGCCCGTCCTCCACGAGGAGCTTGGTGACGAACCACTCGTCGTACCTCTGGATCGCGTCGTACTTGAGCGTGGTCTGGAACAGCGTGTGGAGCAGATGGAAGCCGGTCTTGTCCGCGGCGAACCATGTCCGCTCGATCTTCATCCCTCCAAAGGGGCGCACGGCGATGTGGCCGTCCGGCTCTCGGTTCCAGGGACAGCCCCAGTGCTCCAGCCGCAGCATTTCCTCCGGGGCCTCCCGCACGAAGGCCTCCACGGCGTCCTGGTCGCTGAGCCAGTCACCCCCGGAGATGGTGTCGTAGGCGTGCGCGTCGAGGCTGTCCTCCGCCTTGATTGCCGCGGCGGCTCCCCCCTCGGCGGAGACCGTATGGCTGCGCATGGGATAGACCTTGGAGATCACGGCGACGCGGAGTCTCGGCTGCGTCTCGGCCACGGCAATGGCGGCCCGCAGCCCCGCCCCGCCGCCGCCCACTACGAGCACATCGCAGGTGCACAGATCCATGACTCTAGCTGACCTTCTTCGAGATCGAGCTCACAGAGATCTCTCCATGTGGCTCGAGCGAGGTGCGCGCGGAACTGCCGGCGTCGGTCGGGGATGAAAAGGCAGACTCCTGCGGTGGCCACGTCGAGTGGTCAGCGCGGGCGAGGAAAGGTTGTCCGAGAGCCCGAGCCAGGGCCATCGTACCCCCCGCGGAACCGGACGGTTTACTTCGTGGAAGTGCCGGCAGTATGTGCGGGCCCGCTGGGCCCTGTCAACACCGTTCTCGGCTCGCTTCCGCCGAATCCGTGAAGGACAGTACTGTTGCCCTGTGGCTGCGTGCTTGGTGGGGGGCCAAGCCCGCCCCCGCGAAAGCGACTCGGCTCACCGGGTCGCCAGAGCCTGGCTCACGACCTCGAGAAGCTGGGACAGCTCCCATGGTTTCGGGAGGAACGTGGCAATGCCCGCCCCGAGACCACTCGTCACGATCGCCTCGTGATGCCCACTGGACAGGATCACGGGGATGCCAGGGCGGCGGCGGTGGATGCGGCCCACCATCTCCTCCGCGCCGACGTCCGGCAGGTTGAGGTCCAGGATGACCGCTGCGATGTCGTCCCGAGAGTCGATCACGTGGAGCGCTTCCCGCCCGTCGCGCGCGGTGACGACGTCGAATCCCTCGCCTTGCAGGGCGAGCGCGGCCACCTCGCGCACCATCGGCTCGTCGTCCACCACCAGGATCGTATGTCCGCGACGCTCGCCCCTGGCGGCCTCGCCGCCGGAACCCTCGTCGCGTCTCGGCATCACCACCGCCTGTGACGGGAGGATGGGAAAGAAGACGCGGACGGTGGTGCCGCGGCCGAGCTCCGACCTCACGACGAATGCGCCTCGATGGGCGCGCACGATCCCGTGGACGGCGGGCAATCCGAGGCCCCGTCCCGTCACCTTGGTGGTGAAGAACGGCTCGAGCATGCGTCGCCGTGTCTCCTCACCCATGCCGGAGCCCGAGTCGCTGATCTCGAGACAGACATAGTCGCCGTCCGGGGTCTGCCACAGCCTGGAGGCGTCCTTGAAGTCCGCTCGTGTGAAGCGCCCGACCCGGGCGCGGACCGCGATGGTGCCCGGGGGGTCGCCAATGGCCTCGACGGCATTCGTGATGAGGCTCACCACCACCAGGCGCATCTGTCCGGCGTCGGCTTCGATCGCCGGCATGTTCGGGGGCAGATCCTGCTCGACGGTCACGTGCTCGGGCAACGTGGAGCGCATGAGCCGCAGCAGCTCGTCCACCAGTGCTGAGAGGTCGATTGACGCCATGACGAACCGGGCCCGGCCGGAGTAGGCCTGGAGCTTGTGGCAGAGATCGGTGGCCTTGCTCGCGGCCGCCTCGATCTGGCTCACCCGGTCCCGCGCCGGACTGGACTCGGGGAGCCGCGTCAGCGCCAGGTTGGCGAGGATGGTCGTCATCAGGTTGCCGAACTCGTGAGCGATGCCCCCGGCGAGGATGCCGAGGCTCTCGCGCCGCTGGGCTTCGAGGACCTTGGCCTGAAACTCGAGGTGCGCTTGCTCTGCCCGCACGCGGTGTGAGATGTCGCGGCCGAGGAGAAGCAGCGTGAGCCGTCCCGCGCAGTCGATGGCGCGCCCATAGACCTCGACCGGCATGACGGACCCGTCCTTGCGTCGGTGCAGACTGTCGAAGAGGACGATCTCGCCTGCCAACACGCGGCCGATCTGCTCGTCCACGGGGCCCCTGGCGCCCGGGTCGGCGAGCAGGGTGATGGGCTGCTCGCTCAGCTCCGACGGGCTGTAGCCGGAGAGACGGCAGGCCGCCTCGTTCGCATAGCGCACGGTGAGGGAGGATCGGTCGCTGGCGTCCACCAGGAGCATGGCGTCGTGAAGGCGGTCGCCGACGGCGCGGAACAGCTCCTCGCCCTCCCGCAGAGACCGCTCGGCCCGGATGCGGCGATCGGCCTCAATGGCCAGGGAGACGAGGTCCCCCACCGAGCCCGCAAACGCCTGCTCGTCGGCGTTCCACTGTCTCGGCGGCCCGACGTGCTCGTGGCACACGACGCCCGCGAGCTCTCCGCCTTGGTAGAGCGGCGCGTCGAGGAGCGTCGTGATGCTCCGCGGCTCCAGGTAGTCGCCCAGCTCGCGGGTCCGCGGGTCATTGAGGGCGTCGAAGGCGGCCACGGTGCGCAGCTCGGCGAGGGCCGCGAAGTACGAGGGGGCGGCCGAGGCCAGAATTTCCTCGCCTTGCGTGTGCTGGTTTGCCCTGCGCTCGTACGCCTGGATACAGCGCACTCGCGTTCGCTCGCGATCGAACATCCAGATGTTCACCCGCCCCACCTGGAGGGCGGCGGCGGCGGCCTCGGTGATGGCGCGAAGCACGCCGGAGAGATCGCCGTCCTCCATGACGGTGCTGCGCGCGAGCCGAGCGAGGACGCCTCCGAAATCCACCGTTCGCGCACCCATGCGTCAGGTCTCCCGCCCGTCCTGTTGTGAGCACGGGTCCACGCCTCAGGTTGTCAGTTTGCGCGCGACGCGTCGGCCCTCGGCGTCGCCTAGTCCGGCGGCTCATACTGCGCCCGATGCGCGCGGTGCGTCAAGGACCCGATCACCTCAACGTGAAGAGTGCCGCGCCGTAGAAGGCTGACAAAGTGTTCGCCGGTGGGACCCGGGATACCCGCTTGCGCCTCGGCAAGACGGATCACACTGCGACGGTTTGACTTGATCACGCGTTCCTCGTGTCGCCTAACGCCGCGGTCAGCGGCCGGGAGAGAGGATCGCGAGCCCGCGGTCGGCGGCTATCCTTCAGCCATAAGATTTTTGGCTGCCAGGCCGGCTCGCCACCATCGTTCTGGATGCGGCGACTATGGCGTCCGCGCACGCCTCGAGCAATTGCCGATCAGCTGCCCAACGTCCATGCCTCACCGATCGCGCACTGGCTGATCGCGAGGAACCAGTCTGAGGCACTACGCGGAGGAGTGACCATTGCGAGGCCGCGCCCGGCATGGTATGGAGCGAGAAGCCTTACTCGGGCGCGAACCGGACGAACTAACCGGCAAGGCACGAGGAGCGAAGGATGGAGAAGAAGCGTGTATTCGGGACGGGCGGGGAGCTCCTGGTCCACCAGCTGGTGGCGCAGGGCGTCCGCTACGCGTTTACCAATACCGGCAGCGCGGAGGCCGGGTTCTTCAACGCCCTTCTGACCGTTCCGGGCGTCCAGCCGATCCTGCTCCTCGCGGAGTCGCTGGTGCTCTCGGCGGCGGACGGGTATGCGAAGGCGTCCCGCAAGCCTGCCTTCGTCAACGTGCACCTCGCTGCGGGAACGCGGCAGGGCTCCGGTCAGCTCCAGAACGCGTACTTCGACGGCACGCCGATGGTGGTCACCGCGGCCATGCGCGACGTGGGGTCATACGGCGACCACGGCGCGCTGGTAGCGAGCGGGGGGTTCTCGCAGATGGGCGCCGTGCAGGACATTACGAAGCGGCGCTGGGAGGTGTGGGAGGCTGGTGGAATTCCGACCGTCACACGGCGGGCGTTCAAGGACGCCACGACGTCTCCCACCGGCCCCGTCTACGTGGCCTACGCCAGCTCGGCCCTGGAGGCCACCAACGTGGAGGCCGTCATCCAGGCCGCAGACCCGCCCCACATGGGTCTGGTGCCGGACGCGAGCGTCGTCCACGCGATTTGGGATGCGCTGCTCAACGCCGAGAAGCCCCTGCTCGTCTGCGGGCCGGACATCGGCGCGGCGGGAGCGGAAGACGAGATCCTCGCCTTGGCCGAGCGCTTGGCGCTGCCCGTGGCCACCGGCATCTTCGACTATGCCAGCTTTCCCGTGCACCACCCGAACTATGCCGGGGGCGTCGAGGCCCTCTCCGAAGAGAGCTACGACGTGGTGTGCTGTGTCGGCTACCGGCAGAACACCCGCGGCAATCCCGCGGACCTCCGCTTCCGCGCCGCCGGCACTATCATCGGGATCGGCCACGATCCGGCCCAGCTCGGCAATACTTTTCCGCTGGATATCGCCGTGTGGGGCAACGTGCGCCACACGCTCTCCGCACTGAATGCCTCGTGGAAGGAAGCCGATGCCCGGCTGCCGCATCTCGAGCGACGCGCCGCTGCGTTGCGATCGCGAGGTCAACAGCGGGTGCGGCAGCTTCACGACGAAGCCCTGGGGCATGCGTCCGAGCGGCCGATTCACCCGAACTACCTCGCGCATGTGGCGGGCACGGTGCTGCCCGAAGGCACGCTCGTGGTGTCCGAGAGCTTCCGCAACGCCGACCATCTCATGCCGTTCGGCTTCGACAAGCGCCAGTGGCGCCTCGTCCGGACCTTCGGCGCTTCGCTCGGGCATGGCATCGGCGCAGCCGTCGGGGCGCAGCTGGGGGCCCCGGATCGCCCGGTGGTATGCAGCGTCGGGGACGGCGCAGTGATGTACAGCGCCTCGGGCTTCTGGACCATGGCGCGATACGGCCTGCCCATCCTGACCATCGTCTGGAACAATCTCAACTACCAGACGGTGCGGACCAACTTCCACACCTTCGGCGGGGAAATGGCCAAGCAGAAGAAGTATCCCGAGGTCTATCTCGGAGACCCCGAGGTCGACTTCGTGATGCTCGCGAAAGCCCAGGGGATCGAGGGCACGGCCGTCCGCGATCCCCAGGCGATCGAGTCCGCCCTGCGGCGGGGCGTCGACGCCATCACCGCGGGCGAGCCGTACCTGCTGGATATCCGCGTGGCCACGGTAGGCACCGGCGCCGAGTCCACCTGGCACCAGCGCTTCAAGCTGCGAGACTAGGAGCACGCACATGACTACGGCGGCTACGCCGGAGCTCGTCATCCGCCAGATCGTCGACGCCATGAGGACGCTGGCCGGCCCACATCCCGGCTTCCGTCCCGTCCACGCCAAGGGTCTCGTCTGCTCGGGAATGTTTCGCGCTTCGGCGGAGGCTCCCCGCGTCACTCGGGCGCCGCATTTCGACGGCCAATCGGTGCCAACCACCATCCGGTTCGCCAATGGCAACGGGAACCCCGCCGTGCACGACGGGGTCCCCAATGTGCGCTCGATGGCGGTGAAGTTCCAGCTCCCCGACGGCAAGAGCGCCGACATCCTCGCCAACTCCGTCGAAGGCTTCATCGCGCGCACACCCGAAGAGCTCCTCGAGTTCCTTCGGGCTCAGCTCCCCGACCCGGCCAGCGGCCGGCCCGATCCAGACGCGGTGCCACGGTTTCTCGCCGCCCATCCCGCCGGCCGCGCCTTCGTCGAGCGCCTCATGAAGAAGCCGATACCGGCCAGCTACGCGCAGGCGATGTACCATGCCGAACACGCCTTCCGATTCACCGCCGCGGATGGCACGAGCCGCTTCGGCCGGTATCGCTTTGTGCCGGAGGCGGGCGAGGCCTTTCTCTCCCCCGACGACGCCGGCAAGCGAAGCGCGGGCTTCCTGGGCGAGGAGCTGGAAAGCCGGCTGCGGACAGGCCCGGCGGCGTTCCGATTGCTCCTGCAACTGGCCGGGGCAGGTGACCCGACGGACGACGTCACCGCCCTGTGGCCCGAGGGGCGGCCCGTGGTCGAGCTGGGGCGTTTGGAAGTCGCCCGCATCTCCCCGACGACCGCGGCCGACGAGCAGCGCCTGATCTTCGACCCCACCAACAGAACGGACGGCATCGATCTCTCGGCCGATCCGATCCTCCTTGCCCGCTCGGCCGCCTATGCGATCTCCTACGATCGCCGCAGCAAAGGCGAGTGATCGGGGGGTGCCGCGGGGGCTCTCCAGAGAAACGTCCAGTGGCGCTCGGGCCACGGCGGCGCGCGCCCGCACCAGGATCTTCCCAGGCTCGCGCGTGAGTACCGGCAAAGCCGAGGAGCGCGCGCCGCCGCGGACGGGGAACGGCCGGCGAAGCGCTGCGCGCCCAGGGCGTCGACATCCGCGAAAGCGACGCCGAGGCAGTCTCGGGCCCCCTTATTCACCACGCGCTCTACACGGCCCCGCCGCCCCGCGTGATCGTCTTTACCCGGACCCTGGATGCGGTAGAGCAGATGCTGGTAACCACCGGCCTCCGCGGTCGACTCGGCACGGTGATCGTGCGGGAGGTGGTGTTGGCTCACGAGCTGTTCCATCATCTCGCGCGGACAGTCGGAGCCCCCGCCGCGGTGCGCCCTGAGGTCGATGTGCTGCGTCTCGGAACCTGGGCGCGCCGTGCCGTGGTGAGAGCGGCGGAGGAGATCGCCGCCGCCGGCTTCGCGGCCGCGTGGTGCGGCGTCGACCGGGCGCCCGAGCCGCTCGACTGCCTGACGCTGGCGGCCTACGGCGGGTTCACGGAGCCTCCGGTGGGGGTGGCGTGTCCCGCTACGTCCGCTGACGATCGGCGGGTCAGATGACGGTCCGTCGAGGATCACCGCGCTCTTGGGTAGCACCACGATGCCGTCGCGGATGTAATAGTTGGCCGCGTCACGCTCGCAGGAGTGCATCTTGGTGGCGGGCACGCCCTCTAGACAGCACACACGATTAGCGTACCCTTGGAAGTGACCGGGTGTTTGCGGGCACGCCCGGCACTCGCCCGAAGGGGATGAGCCGCCCTCTAGAGGCTGCCCCTTCGGGCTCCTGATCTCAGCCCGACTCTCAGAGGCAGCCTCGAGAGTTCGACCGGTCGCGCGTCACGGCCTGCGGCATCAACCCGCGTGTACCCGCTGCCGGACCTGAGCGCGGGGCCCGGCGGCGCTCGAGCGCCGCCGGCCCCGCAATGCTGCGCCTAGATCATGTGCTTCCACTTCAGCCCGCACTTGCAGGCATGGAGGTCATCGGCGTGGCCTGACGGCCTGTCGCAGTGGTGGCGTTTGCCATCCTCCGCAATCTTGTCGGTTCCACAACACCCTTCTTCGTCGGGCCTTGCCTGGGGACACCAGTTCGTCATGGGCTTGGTTTGCGTTTGGCTCATGGTGCTGATCCTCCTTCCCTGACGGATACTCACCATGCGCACCCGCGGTCAAGGAGTTGTGGTGCTCTGCGACAAGCTCAAAGCAATTCCGTCGCGCGCAGAGGTTACCAGTCAGAAAGAGCGGTCTTGCTGGAGCATACTGACGTCTCCCAAAGGGCCTGAAAAGTGGAGCTTCGGAAGCTACGACTGATTACCGCGCATGGCATGGGCGATGCAAGCTTCGCTAGACGAGGAGTTGCGCAATGAGGCTCTCACTTCGTCGAAGACGGTGGATGTGGGCGATGGGGCTCCTTGCGGGCCTCGTCTCAGTCACCTTCCTGGCAGCGCTCCTCATCGACGAGCCCGCGCGCCGCTATATGGAGCGCGAGATCAACCACCGGCTCACGGGGTATACCGTGACCGTGCGCGCCCTCCACGTCCACCCCTGGACCGTGTCGCTGGAGTTGGTGGACGCTACGATCTCACAGGACGCCAATCCCGACCCGCCAGTGGCGCGGATCCGTTCCCTGACGACGACCATTGATTGGAGGGCTCTGCTGAAACGCAAGATCGTGGCGGATATGACCTTCGATTGGCCGGAGCTATACGTCAATCTCAAGAACTTCCGCGCGGAGGCCCGGAGCGACGTTCGCCTGAAAGACCGCGGGTGGCAGGAGGCGCTCGAGGCCGTGGCTCTGGACCTCAAGATCAACCGGCTGCAGGTACGCAATGGCGACCTCACCTACCTCGATACCGGCGCCTTCAAGCCCTTGCGGTTGAGCCAGCTCAATGCGAGCGCCGAGAATATCCGAAACATCAGGTCTCGCGACCACGACTACCCGTCCGACGTCCACGTGGAAGGCGTGGTGTTCGACACGGGGGAGTTGTGGCTCGAGGGCCGCGCGGACTTTCTCGCTGAGCCCCACGCGGGGATCCAGGCGGCGCTCCGGCTCGATCGCGTCGAGCTCGACTATTTCCAGCCCATCATCCAGCGCTACAACCTCTCCGTGAGCCGCGGCACCCTTTCCCTCACCGGGAACGTAGAGTACGCTCCCACGATCACCCGACTGATCCTCGACCGTGTGGAGGTGCAGGGAGTCGACGCGGAGTACATCCACGCCCCCCGCACCGCGGAAATCGAGAAGGAGCGGGCGCAGCGAAGTCTCGAGGCGGCCAAGCGGGTCGCCAACAAACCCGACATCGACCTCCGGATCGACCGCCTCGACATCACCAGGAGCACGCTGGGCTTCGTGAATCGTGCCGCGACGCCGGAATACCGTCTCGCCCTCACGGACACGAATCTGACCGTCGAGAACCTGGGCAATCAGCGGCGGGAAAGCCCGGCGATGATGCGGCTCAAGGGCCGGTTCATGGGCACCGGCGATACGGCCGTCAGCATGACGCTACGGCCCCAGACGGGCGGAGGGGACATGGATCTCACGGCCCGGATCGACGAGGCCGACATGGCGGCCATGAACGGATTCGTGCGCGCCCACGGTGGCATCGACGTCGCCGCGGGCAAGCTCTCCGTATATTCCGAGCTTCGGGTGAGAGGCGGGGACATCACGGGCTATGTCAAGCCGCTCTTTCGCGATGTCAGCGTGGGCGCCGTCGACGGGAACGAGGCGGAGACAAAGAGCTTTGGCCGTCGGCTGTACGAACGTGCGGTGGGTGTCGCCATGAAGATTCTGAAGAACCGTTCTCGCGGCGAGGTCGCGACCGTGGCCACGATCTCGGGCCGACTCGACCAACCCCAGTTCAACAAGTGGGAAGTCATCGGACGCCTGCTGGAGAATGCCTTCGTCAAGGCGATCCTGCCGGGCTTCGACGCGAAGCGAAGCCCCAAGCTCGACCGGTCGCCGAGCGGCGAAGGCCAGGATCCCCGTGCTCGCCCAGACCCTGCCGAGCCTCGAAGCCCATGAGGAAGCGGTGTGACTTCGAGGCGATCTGATTCAGGGCCAGCCCGGAAGATCTCGTCAGGGTCGAGCCCCGCGCTGTCGGGGAGCACGGTGATAGATGGCGGCGCGCGGGTCTTCATGCGGGGGGCTGACTCTATCCCGGCAAATTGATAGGATGCGCCTGTGTGGGGTCTCGAGACTTTCTCCGCGCCAGGCTCTCGCGTGACTCCGCGTCAGAGGCCGGGCTGACCCGGGGGCCATGCCGTGACCGCGACATCCGAGGAAGCGCGACCACAGGTCCCCGCGACCGCAGCCGAGCGGAGCGGGCCGTACGACGCGATCATTATCGGCGCCGGGATCTCCGGCATGTATCAGCTCCACCGCCTGCGCGGGCTCGGCCTGAGGGTGCGGGTGTTCGAGGCGGGCGCCGGTGTCGGTGGCACCTGGTACTGGAACCGCTACCCCGGGGCGCGGTTCGATTCCGAAAGCTGGACCTACGGCTACTCCTTCTCCGAGGAGATCCTGCGCGAGTGGGAATGGAGCGAGCACTTCGCGGCGCAGCCGGAGACGCTCCGCTACTGCAACTTCGTTGCCGACAAGCTCGACCTCCGCCGCGACATCGAGTTCAACCGTCGGATCAGGGCTGTCACCTACGACGAGGCCGCGAATCAGTGGGAGATCGAGAGTGAGGACGGCCGGCGGGAGCGGGCACGGTTCCTGATCACCGCGATCGGGCCCCTGTCGGCGCCAACGATGCCGACCATCCCGGGCGTCGGGACCTTCCGCGGCGAGTCCTACCATACCGGCACCTGGCCGCACGGGCCGGTCAGCTTCAGGAACAAGCGTGTGGCGGTGATCGGCACCGGCGCGACCGGCGTGCAGGCGATCACCGAGATCGCCAAGACCGTCGGGCACCTCACCGTCTTCCAGCGCACCCCGAACTGGTGCGCGCCGCTGCACAACCGCCCGATGGACGCGGCCACGCAGGCCCGCATCAAGACGACCTATCCGGAGATCTTCGCGGTCTGCCGCGAGTCCTTCGGCTGCTTCATCCACCAAGCCGACCCGCGCAACGCGCTCGAGGTGAGCCCGGAGGAGCGCGAGGCGTTATTCGAGAAGCTCTACGGGGAGCCTGGCTTCGGCATCTGGATGGGGAACTTCCGGGACGTGCTGATCGACCAGGAAGCCAACGCCACGATCACCGAGTTCATGCGGCGGAAGATCCGTCAGCGGGTCAAGGACCCGAAAGTCGCGGAGAAGCTGATCCCGACGAACCACGGCTTCGGTACCCGCCGCGTACCGCTGGAGAGCGGCTATTACGAGGTCTTCAACCAGCCGAATGTTCGCCTCGTCGATGTGCGCGAGACGCCGATCGAGCGAATCACCCCGGCCGGCGTCAAGACCAGCGATTCCGAACACGGGGTCGACATGATCATCTACGCCACCGGCTTCGACGCCATCACCGGGGCGTTCGACCGTATCGACGTCCGCGGGGTGGGGGGCGGGCGACTCCGGGAGAAGTGGGCGGACGGGCCGCGCACCTATCTCGGCCTGCAGATCGCGGGCTTTCCCAACCTGTTCACGCTGGTCGGACCCCACAACGCCGCCACGTTCTGCAACATCCCGCGCTGCATCGAGCAGAACGTGGACTGGGTGACTGCGCTCATCGGACACATGGGCGAGAAGGGCTACGCGCGCGTGGAGCCTACCCTCGACGCGGAGCGGGACTGGACCCAGCACGTGCACGAGACGGGGAGGCGCATGCTCTTCACGCAGGTCGATTCCTGGATGATGGGCATCAATTCCAACGTGGCGGGCAAGCAGAAGCGCAGATTCATCGTCTATGCCGGCGGCGCCCCGAAGTACCGGGAGAAGTGCGACGAGGTTGCCGCCCGTGGCTACGTTGGCTTCACCTTCCGTTAGACGCGGGCGGCGGCCGCCGTCGTCCTTCTTCCTGCATGAGGCGACCGAGGTGCATAATGCCGACGATGAGGAACAGTGGCTGGGCGACGAAAGCGAAGAAAGCCATCGGGCCGGTCCTGGTCGTCATCAGCTTATCGCTGCCCCTCGTCTGCGCGGCGACCGCGCAGGAGCTTCTGAGCTTCCACGGTCGGGTGCTATTCGTCGCGGGCACGACCATGGGGTTCGCCCCCGATAGCGGAAGCAGCTTCGAGGTCGACCTGACCCGCGTAGACCAGAGCTCCTACCAGTTCCTGAACAACGGCGACTCGGTCACGGTGGTGGGATACGTCTCCCGCGACGGGAACAAGGTGATCGCCGTGTCCATCACGCCGGACCAGTAGCGCGCGCGGCCGACGGCCAGTCCTCATCCTCCACGTTCTTCCTCGGTCCGGGACTATCCGGGATTGGTGATCTGGCAACCCTCTGATCCCCCGGGGGCGGTAGGCGAGGGCAGAGGGGCGCCACTGCCCCACTGGGGATGCCGACAGAGGCGCCGACCTCTCGGCTGCCGCGTAACATCCTGATTTCTGTCAGATTCGGATCAGGCACGCTTGATGCTGGTCATTCCGGTGCTGAGGACGGGTCACGCCACTCATGCCCGAAGTGCGAGGGGGCTCACAACATGGCCTTCAGACATATGATCGTTCCGACGGACTTCTCCGAGCCGGCAAATCACGCCTTGAGGTATGCGATCGAAGAAGCGATCCTGCATCGCGCCAAGGTCACGCTCCTCCATGTGCAGCCGGTGGACGCCCGGACGGGTGTCTACTATGTCACCGGCGCCCCATCTTCAGGATTAGAAGCGGGCTTTGATGTCGTGGCCGGTGGCCGCCTGGCTATCGCTCCCGTGTCAGACCCGACGGTCGTACGCCAGGACTACAGTGACGAGGCGCTGACCCGACTCCGTGATCTCGTACCGGAGGCCTACCGCGGCACGTGGGAAGTCGTGATCGCAATCGGACGCCCTGCCGATACGATCGTCCGCCTCGCCCGGGAGCGGAATGCCGATCTCATCGTTATGGCGACCCATGGCCGCACCGGACTGGAGCACATGGTCCTGGGTAGCGTTGCCGAGAAGGTGGTGCGACTGGCTCCGTGTCCGGTGCTGACCGTCAAGTACACCGAGAACCCTGCCGTGTAGGCTACCGATTCCACCGACGTATGTACCCGCGACCTCCGACGCTCGTAGTGTGGTCGAGGCGTGGGCAGCCAGCGTGGCTTTGACAGACTCGAGGAGCACGCTCAAAATTCCCGCGTGTCCTACCAGTGAATGGCCCTGAATCGGAAGGGAGAGCGTGCTCATGGTGGTCTACATGGTCGAGCGCAGCCTGGAGGGCATCACGATGGATCAGCTGGGGGCGGCACAGAAGAGCGCTATCGAAACAGGGAAGAAAATGACGGCCAGCGGGAAGAAGGTCCGCTATGTCCGAAGCACGCTCGTGCCAGAGGAGGCGGAGGCCGCGGCGAGGAACGGCACGGCGGAGGCGGCGAGGAAGCCGCGCCGGCTCAGCCCAGAGCCGCCGTCAGACTGCGCGTCGGCCAGGGCGAGAAGGCGAGACCAGTAGTCGAAGCAGCGCGGGCTGCACATGCGGATATTTTACGGCAGAGGGCGGGCGGAGAAGCGTCCCCGGGAATGTAGCCGTCAGCGGGGCGACGGGCCCAGCACGAGGTTGCCATACTCGTCCACGGTGGCGGTCCAGCCGGGGTGCACGAGCGTGCTCGCGTCGGGTTCTTCGACGATCGCGGGG
>WNGB01000824.1_pt1 | contig 50074 bp, 47 predicted proteins | sample 5400681 | NCBI WGS metagenome assembly WNGB01 (sample SAMN13153367, study PRJNA577476) | soil metagenome | isolation source: 115 cm soil or saprolite under grassland replicate 2 | place: USA:California | collected 2016-06-15
AGAGCGCGGCGTGGAAGGTGCCCGGGCCCTTCGCGCCCCGCGAGGCCTCCTCCCCGGCGATGCCGAAGGCGACGAGCGCCTCGGCGGCTGCTTCGAGAGGCCGATCGGGGGCCACCGCGAGGAAGCACCCGGTGATCGCGGTCGCCATGCACCCGGTGCCGCTGACCATGCCGAGAAGCTCATGGCCGTTGTCTATTTCGACAACCGACCCGCCATCGGAGACATGGTCGACCGGGCCCGTCACAGCCGCAACGCAACCGAGCGCGGCTGCGGCCGCCCTCGCCAGGTCGGCACCGGAATCGGTCGCGCCGATGGATTCCACGCCGCGGATCTCGGCCTCGCGGCCGGCCAGCGTCGCCACCTCGGCCGCGTTGCCGCGGACGACGGCGACTTCGGTGTCGCTGAGGATCCGCCTCGCCGTCTCGGTGCGAAGCGTTGTCGCCCCGGCGCCGACCGGATCGAGGACGACCGGCACGCCGGCGCGGTTCGCACGCCGGCGCGGTTCGCAGCCTTGGCCGCGAGCAGCATCGCCTCGATCCAGTGCTCTGAGAGCGTCCCGATGTTGAGGACGAGCGCACCGGCGACCGAGGCCATCTCCTCGACCTCCTCCTTCGCGTGCGCCATCACCGGAAGGGCCCCCAGCGCGAGTGTCGCGTTCGCCGTCTCGTTCATGACGACGTAGTTCGTGATCTGGTGGACGAGCGGCTTGCGCTCCCGGATCGCCGCGAGGTCTGCTCCCGTTCTCATCGCACCACCGCGTTGACCGGCCCCTCGCCGGCCCCGATCTCCGGGAAGCCGTTGCGTACAGCCTCGGAGGCAGCACGAGCGGCGCCTCGGGCCGCAACGTCGAGGGACAGTCCCTCCGCGAGCAGCGCCGCCAGCGTGGCCGAGTGCGTGCAGCCCGCGCCGTGCGTGGCCGGGATCGCATGGCGCTCGACCTCGATCTCGACGTGCTCGTCGCCGTCGAACAGATGGTCGACGGGCTCCTCGCCGTGGCCGCCTGTGACGATGACCGCGGGTGCTCCGAGCTCGTGGATCCATTCGGCCAGCTCGCGTCGGGTGCCCGTCCGGCCCGCGAGCGCTTCGGCCTCGGGAAGGTTCGGCGTGACGACGGTCGCGAGCGGGAACAGCCGGCCGACGAGCGTCTCGACGGCATCGTCCTCGAGCAGCTTCGCGCCCGAGCTCGCGACCATCACCGGATCGACAACGAGCGGTACCGAGTGCTCGGCGAGGAAATCGGCCACGGTCTCGATCAGCTCACGCGAGAAGAGCATCCCGGTCTTCGCCGCGTCGACGCCGATGTCGTCGAAGATCGCGTCGAGCTGCGCCTGCACGAAGCCCGGCGGTAGCTCCTGGACGGCTGCGACGCCGACCGTGTTCTGCGCCGTGAGCGCGACGATCGCGCTCGTCCCGAAGCAGCCGGCCGCGGCGAAGGCCTTCAGGTCGGCCTGGATCCCCGCTCCGCCCCCAGAGTCGGAGCCTGCGATTGTGAGGCAACGTGGTACAGCCATCTTCTCCCTTCGCCGGCATTACCCGGATCAGGTCTTGCGGGTGTGTTCTCAGCCTCGGCGACGAGGCACCCCGGTAGCTCAAGGCTAGCATCGGCGGAGATGGCTACCTCGGTCGCGCTGTGGGACGACCTCCTCGCCGGCGAGGAGCTCGCCCACCTCACCTCCGAGCCCGCGCGCGAGGCGAAGGCCCTGCCGTTGCCGGACGCGCTGCCGGCCGCGCTGCGCGAACGGCTGGAGGAGCGCGGCGTCGACTCGCTCTACTCCCACCAGGCCGAGGCCTGGGAGGCGGCAGCGCGGGGAGAGCACGTCCTCGTCACGACCGGGACCGCCAGCGGGAAGACGCTCGCCTTCAACCTGCCCGTGCTCGCCGCGCTCAGCGAGGAGCCGAAGCTGCGCGCGCTCTACCTGTACCCGACGAAGGCGCTCGCGCAGGATCAGATCCGGTCGCTCTCCGAGCTGAAGGTGAAGCGGATCCGCCCCGCGATCTACGACGGCGACACCGAAAGCGAGCGGCGCTGGCAGATCCGCAAGTGGGCCAACTTGATCCTGACCAACCCGGACATGCTCCACGTGGGCGTCCTCCCGCACCACGACCGCTGGGGCGACGTCCTCTCGAACCTCCGCTACGTCGTCGTCGACGAGGCTCACGTCTACCGCGGCGTCTTCGGCTCCCACGTCGGCAACGTCCTGCGCCGCCTGCGCCGGCTGGCGCGTGTCTACGGCGCCGACCCGCAGTTCCTGCTCGCGTCGGCGACGATCGGCAATCCGGGCGAGCTCTCGACCTCGCTCACAGGGCTCGACTTCACCGTCGTCGCCGACGACGGCGCGCCGAAGGCCGAGCGGACGGTTGCGCTCTGGAACCCACCGCTCCTCGACGAGGAGCTCGGTCTCCGCGGCAGTGCCCTCACAGAGGCTTCGAAGCTGATGGCCGACCTCGTCGCGCGGGGCCTGCGGACCCTCGTCTTCGCCAAGAGCCGCCGAGCCGCGGAGCTGATCCACAAGTTCACGGCCGAGCGCCTCGGCGACGCGTCCGCGCTCTCTCCGTACCGGGCCGGCTACACGCCTGCGCAGCGGCGCGAGATCGAGCGGCGGCTCTTCGCCGGCGAGCTGCTCGGAGTGAGCGCAACGAATGCACTCGAGCTCGGGATCGACGTCGGTGCGCTGGACGCCGTCATCTCCGTCGGCTTTCCCGGTACCGTCGCCAGCCTGCGTCAGCAGTGGGGCCGCGCCGGCCGACGCGGCCACGGGCTCGCCGTGCTCGTCGCGAGTGAAGACGCGCTCGACCAGTACTTCATGCGCGAGCCGGAGACGCTGCTCCGCCGTCGCGTCGAGGCGGCGATCCTCGACCACGAGAACCCGCGCGTGCTCGACGGGCACGTCGCCTCGGCCGCCTTCGAAGCGCCGGTCGACGATGCGGACGCCGAGATCCTCGGCGCCGAAGCGCTCCGCCGTGCAGCCGTTCATCCCGAGCTGGAGAAGACGAAGGCCGGCTACGTCTGGGCGGGCCGCGACTATCCGGCGGGGCGCTTCGGCCTCCGCTCGACCAGCCCGGACGTCTTCGCAGTCGTCGAGTCCGAGACGGGCTCGGTCCTCGGCATCATCGAGCGCGAGCGCGCGTACACGACCGTCCACGACGGAGCGATCTACCTCCACCTCGGTGAGAGCTACCGGGTCGTCGCCCTCGACCTCACCGCCCGTAGCGCCCTCGTTGAGCCCTTCTCCGGCGACTACTACACCCAGGTGAAGAAGGAGACGACGACCGCGATCGAGGAAGCTTTGCGAACGGAGCGGCGGCTCGGCCTCGAGCTCTCCTTCGGCCGCGTCAGCGTTACCGAGCAGGTCGTCGGCTACCAGAAGAAGTCGATCAGAGACCAGTCGACGCTCGACCTCGTCGCCCTCGACCTACCGCAGACGACCTTCGACACGGAAGCCGTCTGGTACCTGCCGGAGCCGGATCAGCTGGCCGGCCTCGAACAGATGCCCCGGCTCCTCGGAACACTCCACGCGGCCGAGCACGCGATGATCGCGATCCTGCCGCTGTGGGCGATGTGCGACCGCTGGGACATCGGCGGGCTCTCGACGAACCTCCACTTCCAGACCGGCCGGCCGACGATCTTCGTCTACGACGGCCACGCCGGCGGCGTCGGCATCACCGAGCGCGGCTTCGACGCCTTCGAGGGCTGGGTCGAGGACACGGCGAAGATGCTCGAGGGCTGCCCGTGCGAGAGCGGCTGCCCGTCGTGCGTGCAGTCACCGAAGTGCGGGAACCTGAACGAGCCCCTCGACAAGGCCGGCGCGCTCGAGCTCCTGACGAGGATGCTGACCCCGTGAGCCGACCTAGTAACACAGTGTTACAAGGTGGGTTCGGGGTGCGGAGCATGACGGCGCCGCTGAAGCGCGTCCTCGTCCGTCCACCGGGCAACGACGTCGCTCGGTGGCGGGAGTGTGGCTGGCGCGCCGAGCCCGACCCAGGAAGTATCGCCGCGGAGCACGAGGCCTTCTGCGAGGCGCTCGCGTCCCAGGGGGGCGAGGTCGTTCTCGCCCGGGCCGCCGACGACGGCAATCTGGATGCGGTCTACGTCTACGACCCGGCGCTCGTGGCCGACGCCGGAGCGATTCTCCTCCGACCGGGGAAGGACAACCGCCGCGGAGAGCCGGCGCTGATCGCCCGCGACTTCGAAGCAGCAGGCGTGCCGGTCGCCGCGGAGCTCGCCGAGCCCGCCCAGGCCGAGGGCGGCGACACCCTATGGCTCGACGAGAGAACACTTGTCGTGGGGCTCGGCTACCGGACGAACGAAGCCGGCACGCGACAGCTCGCCCAGGCACTTCCGAACGTCGAGCTCCTCACCGTCGACCTGCCACATCACCACGGGCCGGGGGAGGTACTGCACCTGCTCTCGCTGATCAGCCCGCTCGACCGGGATCTCGCGCTCGTCCACCTCCCGTTGCTGCCAGTTCGCCTCGTCGAGCTCCTCCACGAGCGGGGGATCCGGCTCGTCGAGGTCGCTCACGAGGAGTTCGAGTCGATGGGCTGCAACGTTCTCGCGCTGGCTCCGCGCGTCGCCCTCGCTCTCGACGGCAACCCCGAGACGCGGAGGCGGATGGAAGAGGCCGGAGTCGAGGTGCGCGTCTACCGCGGCGAGGAGCTGTCCCGGAAGGGCGACGGCGGCCCCACCTGCCTCACGTGCCCGCTGCTCCGAGGCTGACCGCGAGAGCAACCGCCTCCTGGGGCGTCGCGGCCCGCTCGATCCCCTCGCCCTCGATCTGCCAGCCCGGCTCGAGGACGACGACCGGGCGCCCGAGCCGGCGCGCGAAGCCGATCTCGGCCAGCGTGCCCCAGCTGCCGCCGACCGCGATCACGGCGTCCCCGGACGCGACCACGGCGAGATTTCGCGCGTGCCCGATGCCCGTGACGACGGCGTGGTCGATCCACGGATTTGCATGGGCGCGGCTCTCGCCGGGGAGAATGCCGATCGTTGTGCCGCCTCCCGCCTTCGCACCTCGCGCCGCCGCGGCCATCACCTCCCCGAGGCCCCCGGTCACGACCGTGCATCCGCGCTCCGCGAGCAGGCGACCGACCTCCTCCGCATGCGCCTCGTGCTCCCGGCCGCTTCCGATCACCGCCACCTGCACGGCGCGATGGTAGAGCGGCGCCGAGCTCGCGGCGGAACCCTCGTGCTCGGAGGCGGCTTCGCCGGCTCCTACGTGGCGCGGCTGCTCGGCCGGCGCGGCGCAACCATCGTCAATCCCGAGAACTTCATGCTCTTCACGCCGTTGCTCCCCGAAGCGGCCTCCGGCACGCTCGAGCCACGCCATGTCGTCGTCCCGCTGCGGCTGATGTGCCCGCGCGCGGAGCTCCTTCTGGGGCGCGCGACAGCCCTCGACACGGACCGCCGGGCGGCAACCGTCGAGACCGAGACCGGGAGGCTCGAGGTCGCCTACGACCAGGCCGTGCTCGCTCTCGGCTCGATCGCACGGGTCCTGCCGATCCCGGGTCTGGCCGACCACGGCCTCGGCTTCAACGACCTCGCCGATGCGATCCATCTCAGGAACCACGTGCTGCGCCGGCTGGAGGCGGCGACGGCGGAGACCGACCGGGCCCGGGCCGAGGCGCACCTGACCTTCGTCTTCGTCGGGGCGGGCTACGCCGGCGTCGAAGCGCTCGCCGAGCTCTCCGACCTCGTTCGCGACGCGCTCCGCCACTATCCGGGGCTCCCGCGTCACCGGGCACGCTGGGTGCTCGTGGATGCGGCGCCGACGATCCTTCCGGAGATCCCGTCCCGCCTCGGCGAGTACGCCGCCCGCCAGCTGGAGAAGCGAGGCGTCGAGATCCGGACCTCGACCACGCTCGAATCGGTCGGAGCGGGGACGGTCGTCCTCTCCGGTGGAGAGCGCATCGCCACCCACACGCTCGTCTGGACGGCCGGAGTCACACCGAACCCGCGGCTCCGCGAGCTGGGGCTGCCACTGGACGAGCGGGGCCGGGTAGTGGTCGACGCGATGCTCCGCGTCGAGGGCCGGGCGGGACTCTGGGCTCTCGGCGACTGCGCCTCCGTCCCGAACGAGGCGACACCGGGCATGCCCGACCCGCCGACCTCGCAGCACGCGCTGCGTCAGGCCCGACGGCTGGCGAAGAACCTGAGCGGAGCGCCGAAGCCGTACCGCTACCGGACACTCGGCCAGGTGGCGACACTTGGCCGGCACCGCGGCATCGCCCTCGTGCTCGGACTCCCGCTGCGTGGCTTCCTGGGCTGGTTCGTAACGAGGACGTACCACCTCTACCAGCTGCCTCTCTTCTCCCGGAAGCTGCGGGTCGTCATCGACTGGACGGTCGCGCTCTTCTTCCGCCGCGACATCGCCGAGCTGGGCATGCTCGGCCATCCGAGAAAGCTCGGCGATGGCTGAGCTCGAGCGCTGTCTGGCCTTCCTGCGCGCACTGGGGGAACGCGCTGCGCGCCGCACAGTCAGCTCTCCGGTCGGCGTCGCATACCTCGACGACCGGGTGCCACGGGTCTGGAGCCGCAACTACCTCCTGGTGGAGAAGGAGCTCGGCCAGGTGACCGTGGAGGTGCTGGCGCATGAGGCCGATCGCGTCCTCGGCGGCGCCGGGCTTGGTCACCGGAAGGTCGAGATCTACGACGGCGGGACAGGTAAGCGGCTCGCCCTCGGGTTTCACGAGCTGGGTTGGAGCGTGGAATGCGACGTCATCATGGTCGCCATGCGAGAGCCCGACCGGAAGCCGGATGCGGTCACCGTCGAACAGGTCGCGATCGACGAGCTCGCCCCTGCCTGGGCTGAGTCCAACCGGAGCGATCCGTCGTCGAGCTTCGACGATGACATCGCGCGGCAGCTCGTCGAGGGCAAGCGCGCCGTCGCAGCCGCGATCCCGACCCGCTTCTTCGCCGCCCGGGCCGGCGGCGAGATCGCGAGTTACTGCGAGCTGTACTCGGACGGGCGCACCGGCCAGATCGAGAACGTCCTCACGCTCTTGCGCTTCAGGAACCGCGGCCTGGCGCGCGCGCTCGTGTCCCACGCGCTCGCCGTCTCGCGCGAGGCGGGGGACGACCTGACCTTCCTGGTCGCCAACCGGGACGACTGGCCGAAGGAGCTCTACCGCAAGCTCGGCTTCGACGAGGTCGGATTCATCTACGACTTCCTCCGCCCTCCGCGAGCGTGAGCTTGCGGACAAAGGTGCCGTGCCCTGTCTTCGGGTCGATGAGATAGATCCCCGGCCGGCTGAAAGGCCCGCCGGCGCAATCCCCGCCGGTCAACACTCTGACTCGTGCCAGCCCGGCGGCCGTCCACCCGAGCGGATACGTGACCGGTCCCTTGCGCCAGTCGAACTCGCCTGTGACGACCTGCGGCCGGCCTCCTCGTGGAGGAATGAAGAAGGCGTGGGCCGAATCGCAGGGGTGCGTCCACTCGCCGAGGAGCCACTTGCCGTCCTGAGATCTCCAGACGCGATACCACTGACCGAAATCGCCGGGATCCGCGTGCCGAGGGGGCCCCGTGACGAGCTTCCACCGGCCACCGACCCTACGCTCGATCATCGAGCTCGACCAATGCCAGCGGGACATCTCGCAGAGTCGATAGCCGCTGGATTGGTGGCACGAACGCTGTGTGGGGGCGGCCACTCGAGCAACGTCGGAGGGTGACGGTTGAATTGATCGTTCGTGCCCGCCGCAAGCGGCCAGCACGAGAGCCCCGGCGACGAGCACCAGAACTGACTTCACGCGGTGAGTGTGCCGAACGGTTGTAACGAGCCTGTAACGCGTCAGCGGAGCGTCTTGAGCGCGACGCTTAGCGACTGCTTGGTCTTCAGGACGCCCTCGAACAGGTCTCCGGCTTGCTCGACGCGCCGGAGGACCTCTTCCATCGTGAACGCCGCCGGGTCGAGGTCTTCGTTCACCTCGTCCCAGCGCAGCGGCGTCGAGACCGGCGCACCGGCTTTCGGCCGCACCGAGTAGACCGAGGCGATCGTCTTCCCCTCGCCGTTCTGGTTCGAGTCGATCAGCACTCCGCGGCGCTTCGCCTTCGTCCACTCGGTCGTGACGAGCCCGCGATGCGTCCGGGCGAGCGCGCCCGCGATGATCGCCGAGAACTCGCGCGTGTCCGCAAACGTGTGGCGGCGCGCGACCGGCACGAGCACGTGGATACCGTCCGCGCCGCTCGTCTTGACGAAACTCTCGAGCTCGAGCGCATCGAGGGCCTGCTTCACAAGCAGCGCAACCTGAACGGTCTCTGGAAAGCCGGCGTCGGCCGACGGGTCGAGGTCGAAGAGCACGAAATCGGGCCGCTCGGGCTTGTCGATCCGCGAGTACCACGTGTTCAGGTCGATGCAGCCCATGTTCGCCATCCAGAGCAGCGCGAGCTCATCGTTCACGAGCGGCGCGTCGATCCGCCGCTTCTGCCGCGGCTTGTCGCGAGTCGAGACGACGATCGACTCCGTGGGGATCCAGTCCGGCATCCCCTTCGGCGCGTCCTTCTGGAAGAAGAACTTGCCCTGCCAGCCATCGGGATAGCGCTTCAGCGTGAACGGCCGATCTTCGAGATGCGGGACGAGGATGGGCGCCACGCGCCGGTAGTACGAGAGCAGATCGCCCTTCGTGATCCCCTCCTGCGGCCAGAAGAGCTTGTCGACGTTCGAGAGCTTGAGCACGCGCTTGCCCTTGCGGATCTCGGTCGGGATCGCCTCGGCCTCGGGCTCCTCGCGGCGCACCTCGGTCGGATCCTTGTCCTCACGGAGGCCCTTGTAGGACGGCGCCCGCAGGCGATTGTCGTGCGTCCACTCTGCGAACTCGACCTCGGCGACGAGCTTCGGCTCGACCCAGATCACGTCGCCCTTGCGCACGCGCGGCATCTTCGGGGCGTCCTCGAACGGCGGCGTCTTGCGCTCGAGCGGCTTCAGCTTCGCGAGCAAGCGCTCGATCTCCCGCTCCGTGAACCCGGTGCCGACGTTCCCGGCGTAGACAAGCTCCCCGGCCCGGTAGGTGCCGAGCACGAGCGAGCCGAGCGTCCCGCCGCGCCTGCCCTTGCCTCGGGTGTAACCCGCGATCACGAACTCCTGGCGCCCGTGACCCTTGACCTTCAGCCAGTCGCGGGAGCGCTTCCCCGGCAGATAGCGCGACCCGAGCCGCTTGGCCATGACCCCCTCGAGTCCTTGCTGCTCCGCGGCGGCGAGCAGCGCCTGGCCGTCGTCGAAGCTCTCGGAGAGGCGGATCGTCCTGTTCCGCCTGTCGAGCAGCTGCTCGAGCCGCTCGCGGCGCTCCTCGAGCGGGAGATCGACCACCGGCTCGCCGTCGACCTCCAGCAGGTCGAAGAGGTAGTAGACGATCGGCGTCTCGCGCTTGCCCTGCTGCATCGCCGAGAAGCTGGGACGACCCTCCTCGTCGAGCGCGCAGACCTCACCGTCGACGACGCAGTCCGGGGTCTTCAGCGCCTTGGCCAGCTCCTTCGCGACGTTGGCGAAGCGCGCCGTGTAGTCCTGGTCCTTTCGCGTCCGCAGCTCGGCCTCGCTCCCGGAGACCCGCGAGACGATCCGGTAGCCGTCCCATTTGATCTCGAAGGTCCAGCCCTCGCCCTTCGGCACTCCGCCGGCGAGCGTGGCGAGCATCGGGACGTACTTCCGCGACGAGCCCGACGGCCGCGCGGGAGCCGCCTCCTCGCGCTTGCGGATGATCAGCCAGTTCTTGGGATCGCCGGAGAGCTTCGCGGGGACGAGCGCGTACGTGCCGTTCAGCCGCTTGCCGTGGAGACGCACCGTGAGCCCGCCGTCGCGCTTCTCCTCGACGAGCTCGTAGGTGCCCTTGTCCCAGATCTCGACCGTGCCCGCGCCGTACTCGCCCTTGGGGATCTCGCCGTGGAACGTCGCGTACTCGAGGGGGTGGTCCTCGACGTGGACGGCGAGATGCTGCTGGCCGGGGTCGAGCGGGACGCCCTTCGGTACGGCCCAGCTCGCGAGCGCGCCGTCGCGCTCGAGCCGGAAGTCGTAGTGGAGCCGTCGCGCGTCGTGGCGCTGGACGACGAAGATCGGCGCCTTCCCGCGCTTCTTGCCCCCGAAGGGCTCGGGCGTCTTCTTCGGGTCTCGCTTCTTCTTGTACTCGGCGAGCTTCGCCTTGGGCACGTGCCTAGCTTGCCTTGCGGGCGGGCCTCGTGGCGCGACGCTTGCGCTTCTTCGTCTCGGCGACCGACTCGCGCAGCGCGGCCATCAGGTCGACCACCTCGCCCTCTTCCTCCTCTTGCGGCTCGGGCAGCTTCCGGCCCTTCGCCTTTGCACGAATGAGGTCGAGCAGCTCCTTGCGGTACGTGTCGTCGTATTTGTCCGGCTTGAAGTCGTCGCTGAGGTTCTCGACGAGTGATTTGGCCATGTCCACCTCGGCGTTGGCGAGCCTGCCCACCTTGCCGTCGACGCTCTCGGGCTTTCGGATCTCGTCCGCGTAGTACATCGTTTCGAGGAGTAGCACGCCCTCGTACGGCCGGAGCGCGGCCAGGTGCTGCTTGTTTCGGATCACGACCTTGGCGATCCCGACCTTGCCCGTCTCTCCGAGCGCCTTCACCAGCAGCCGATACGGCTTCTCGGCGCCGTCTTCGGGCAGGAGGTAGTACGCCTTGCGGAAGTAGATCGGGTCGATCTCGTCCAGGTCGACGAAGTCGCAGATGTCGATCGAGTGCGTGAGCTCGACGTCGAGGCGATCGAGATCCTCGTCCTCGATCGGCACATAGCGGCCCTTCTCGATCTCGAAGCCGCGGACGATCTCGTCGGGGTCCACGTGCTCGCCCGTGTCCTTGCGCACCTTGTCGTAGCCGATCGGAGTGAGGTCGTCCTTGTGCAGAAAGTGGAAGCGGAGCTCCTTCGACTCGGTCGCCGAGTACATCCGCACGGGCATGCTGACGAGCCCGAAGGAGATCGTCCCGCTCCAGATCGCGCGCATGGGACCTATCTACCGGAAGCGGCTCGTGAAGAAACCCGCAGCGTCATGTTTCAAGATTCTCGGGCGGGTCATACAGGCCGTAGAAAGCAGGGTCGCACCCGCCCTGAAGAATCATCCCAACACACCAGGGGGTCAGCGCTCGAGGCCGGCTTTACGCCGGCCTCGGCGCGTTCAAGAGTCAGGGGATAACGCTGTGGATCCTGTGGAAGACCGGACCCGACGACCTGTGGATAACCCTCAGGGCCCCGGTTGGGAAGCGGGCTCGACGGCTCTTGCCGTATAGATCCCGAGTCTGCGGTAGCGGTCACGCCGCTGATCTCGAAGCTCCTCGGCCGGAACCGCCGACAGCTTGTCCAGCGTGCTGCCGAGGGCGGCGCCGAGGAGGCGGGCCGACTCGTCGGGGTTCAGATGCGCTCCGCCCTTCGGCTCCGGGACGATCTCGTCGATCACGCCCAGCTCCAGGCAGTGAACGGCGTCGGGCTTGAACGCGGCCGCCGCCTTGCGCGCCTCGCCCGCATCGCGCCAAAGGATCGCCGCGCAGCCCTCGGGTGAGATCACGGAGTAGATCGCGTTCTCCTGCATCAGCACCCGGTCGACGAGCCCGATCGCGATCGCCCCGCCGGAGTTGCCCTCGCCGATAACGCAGGAGACGATCGGCACGGTGAGCCGTGCCATCAACGCCTGCGACCGCGCGATCGCCCCGCCCTGCCCGTGCTGCTCGGCGGCCACGCCCGGATACGCGCCGGGGGAGTCGAGGAACGTGACGAGCGGGAACTGGTGCCGCTGCGCGATCTCCATCACCCGCATGCCCTTCCGGTACCCCTCCGGATGAGGCATGCCGAAGTTCCGGCGCGTCCGCTCCTTGATCTCCCGTCCCTTCTGTTGCCCGATCAGCGCGACCGTCCGGCCCTGGAACCGGCCGAGACCGGTGACGAGCGCGGGGTCCTCGGCGCGGGCGCGGTCTCCGTGGAGCTCGACGAAATCCTCGAACAGGCGCTCCACGTAGTCGAGCGTGTACGGCCGCTGGGAGTGCCGCGCGAGCTCGACGGAGCGCCAGATCTCCTCGTCGGACGGCTCGGCCTCGATGCGGTCGAGCTGCCGCTGCAGACGCTCGAGCTCGCCCGAGAGACGCGTCCCGCGCAGGAGCGGGAGGCTGCGGAGGCGGTTCAGCCGCTCCCGCAGGTGGCGCTCATGCTCACCGGGCATGTGCGAACAGCCTCAGGACTCGCCCCAGGAACGGCCGGAGCTCCGACCGGGGCACGATCGCATCGAGGTGGCCGAAGCGGAGGTTCGACTCGGCGAGCCCGAAATCGTCGGGCAGCTTCTCACGAGTCGTCTGCTGGACGACGCGTGGGCCGGTGAAGGCGAGCAGCGCGCCGGGCTCGGCCACGATCACGTCGCCGAGGCTGGCGAAGCTCGCCAGGACGCCGGCGGTCGTCGGGTGAGTCATCACGCTGATGAACCCGCAGCGAGCATCCCGGAGGTCCTCGACCGCGCAGACCGTCTTCGGCAGCTGCATCAGCGAGAGGATGCCTTCCTGCATGCGCGCCCCACCGGACGCCGTGACGGCGACGAACGGCACCCCGCGCTCGACTGCGCTCTCAGACGCGCGCGACAGCTTCTCGCCGACGACGCTGCCCATCGACCCGCCCATGAAGGCGAAGTCCATGACCGCGAGCTCGCAGAGCTGGTCCTCGATCGCGGCCCGGCCGATCAGGATCGCGTCGCCGAGGCCCGTCGAGACCTCGGCCTCCGCGAGCCGCTCGGTGTAGGGCCGGAGGTCGAAGAAGCCGAGCGGGTCTTCCGAGCGCAGCTCGGCGGCTTCCTCCTCGAAGGCGCCGCCGTCGACGAGCTGAGCGATTCGCGCCCGTGCGCGGACGGCGAAGTGATGGCCGCAGTGCTGGCAGACGCGAAGGTTCTGCTCGAGCTCGTCCTCGCGGTAGTGCGACCCGCAGGCGGGGCACGTGTTGGGATGCCGCTCGTCCCGCGGCTGCTCGGGCAGGTTCTTGTGCTCGATCGAGACGTCGATGCGCGGGCTCGCCACGGCCTCTCGATTATCCCTGCCGCGCGGGGGCTCGGCGCCGTTACTCACGTTCGGCCTTCTTTTCAAGAGCGATTGTCGTCCTCGCGACGTGCATGCCGACCCGCTCGTAGACCCGGACCGCGCCGGTCGGGCTCTGCGCATCGACGCCGAGGCCAACGCGGTCGAAACCTCGGCGGGCGAACTCGGAAAACGAGTGCTGCAGGAGCGCCTGAGCGATCCCGCGACGACGGTGCTTCGGCAGGACCCCGAGGATCCGCACCCAGCCGAGCCCGGGCTCGGAGGGGGACGTCCTCCCGATCAGGATGCCGGCGAGCTCGTCGCCCGACTCGGCGAAGAACCAGAGCGTCGGATCGAAGCTTGGATCCTTGACGAACCAGTGCGACCACCGCTCGAAGGGCTCCCGCGTGAAGAGCCACGTGTCGGCGAAGGACTCCATGTGCGCCTCGTACATGCGCTCCTCCTCGCCCTCGCCGAGCGCGCGCACGGAGACTCCTTCCGGCCATTCGGGCTCGGGCACGGCGCCGTCGAGCTCGATCTCCATGCGGAAGCTGTGGCGGATGACGCCGTAGCCGGCATCGTCGAGGACGCCGCGCACGAGCTTGTCGTCCTCGGCGGCATGGGCGATCAGGCCTGCGCCCGGCCTCTTCTCGGCCGCCCGGTCCTCGATGGTCTCGAGGACGGCCTCGAGCGGCCCTTGATCGAGACCGCGCAGGTCGATCCAGACGTGGTCGCCCCACTCTCCGAGATCGGCGTAGGCGAGCAGTGAGCCGTCCGAGCCCTCGGCGACGAGAACGTCCTGCGCGACGTCCACGTCCGGCGATTCCCAGTACTGACGGAGCTCCTCCGTACTCTGGGCATCGGTCCCGTGCAGACGCCGAGAATGCTCGTTGAGGAGCTCGCTGGCCGGTTCGACATCCTCCGGCCGGGGCGCTCGAACGGTGAAGGATCGGGTCATGCCGGAGCGAGCTCGTCGAGCGTGTCGGGAAGCCGGGAGAGATCCGGGAGCTCCCGATCGGGGTCCGGGTCGGCCTGCTCGCCGAGGCGGTTGATCCAGACCGAAATGAGTCCCAGCTCTCGAGCAGGCGCGATGTCGTGGAAGAGGCTCGCCCCGACGTGGACATGCCGGTCACGCTCCGCCGTCGTGGCCTCGAAGAAGCGATCCCAGTGCCCGTGGGCCGGCTTGTAAGACTGGACGTCCTCCGCCACGATCGCGAGATCGACCGGGACTCCGAGCTGTCGCTGCGACGCGGCGATCAGGTCGCGGTCGGTGTTCGAGAGGATCGCGAGCTTCCAGCCCCGCTCTCGGAGCTCCGCGAGCGCGGCCGGGACTTCCGGAAACGGTGGCCATTCGGGCAGCGAACGGGCCAGCGCGCCTGCCTCTCCCTCCGGTAGCTGGATGCCCTCGTCCTGCGCCAGTTGCTCGAGTGCGAGCGTCAGCACCTCGTGGTACGTGTGAAACGGTTCCGACTCGAGCTCCCGCTCGAGCTCGTGATAGCGCTGGAGTAGACGTCGCGCCAAGGCGACGCCGAAGAGGCGCTCGAGCTCTCGACCGATCCCCAGGTTCCAGTCGATCAGCGTCCCGTAACAGTCGAACGTCGACCAGCGCTCCACAGCCATGACGCTGAAGCCTAGTTATGGCGCGCCCGGCCTCCTCCCCGCAGCCAGCATATCGGCGAAAACTCCACATCTCTGTGCCCGCTTCGTGACGAAAGCGAGACGAGCACAGGCGAGTGGGTTCACTGAGAATTTCGAGCCTCTCGAACGCCGAGCTAGGAACTAAACCGGCACGGCGTGCCGGTTCGGAAATCCGTCGAGACGCCACCCGTTGCAGAGCCAACAGCCGACAGAACCCGCTCTAGAAATGCCTTCCCGTCCTCCGCCGCACCGATTGGCTCCAAGGTGAGAGAGATGAGCCAGCAGGCGTCGGGTAAGAGCGCTCTCAGGTGGCCGGGTACGTCCTCGGGCGCGATTTCCTCGGGCTCACCGACCAACACCTGCCACCCGTCGCTGTCGTAGGCGAGTTCGCCAGCACCGTAATCCTCCCAGGACGGACCTTCTGGGAGATTCGCACGCAGTTCTGCGAGCGACGTAGGCCGCACCGCATAGACCTCAAGGTCGAGGCTCACTCCGCCATTTCGCGGAGCACGATGCAGGCGTTGTGCCCGCCGAAGCCGAACGAGTTGGAGACCCCGACGCGCACGTCGGCTTCGCGCGCCTCATTCGGGACGTAGTCGAGATCGCATTCCGGGTCGGGCGTCTCGTAGTTGATCGTCGGCGGCAGTAGGTTCCGATTGACCGCGAGGATCGTGAAGATCGCCTCGACGGCGCCCGCGGCGCCGAGGCAATGCCCGGTCGCACCCTTCGTGGACGAGACCGGCGTCTTGGCCGCGGCCTCCTCCCCCAGGGCGAGCTTGATCACCTTCGTCTCGCTCGCATCGCCGAGCGGCGTGGAGGTCCCGTGCGCGTTGATGTAGTCGACCTCGTCGGGCGAGATCCCGGCGTCGCCGAAGGCCATCTTCATCGCGCGTGCCGGATTCTTGCCGCTGGGGTCGGGCTCCGTCACGTGCGCCGCGTCGGAGGAGAGGCCGTACCCGAGCATCTCCGCATAGATCTTCGCTCCCCTGGCGCGGGCATGCTCGAGCTCCTCGAGCACGATCACACCGCCTGCTTCGCCCATGACGAAGCCGCTGCGATCGGCATCGAACGGGCGACTGGCCTTCTCCGGATCGTCGTTGCGGCGCGCGAGCGCTCTCATCGCGCTGAAGCCGGCAATGCCGACCGGGGTGATTCCCGCCTCCGTCCCGCCGGCGAAGACGACGTCCGCGCGCCCGAGCCTGATCATGTCGGAGGCTTCTCCGATCGCCATGTTCGACGCGGCACAGGCCGTGCACTGCGACGAGAGCGGGCCGCGCGTCCCGAGCTCCATCGAGACCCAGGCCGCGCCCATGTTCGGGATGATCTGAGGGATCGAGAACGGGTTCACACGGTCCGGCCCGCGCTGGAGCAACACGTCGTAACAGTTCTGGAAGGCCTGGAGGCCCCCGATCCCGGTCGCAATCGACGCGCCGACGCGCTCGGCCTCCGGCTCGACCTGGAAGCCCGAATCCGCCTCCGCCTGCCGCGCGGCCGCGACGATCATCTGTGCGAAGCGGTCCATCCGCCGGGCCTGCTTGTGGTCGATCCAATTCTTGGGGTCGAAGTCCTTCAGCTCGCACGCGAACGTGACCGGATAGGCGCTCGCATCCCACTGCTTGATCGGAGCCGCGCCGGAGCGGCCGGACACGAGGCCCTCCCACGAGCTCTCCACGTCGTTGCCAAGCGGCGTCACGGCCCCGATCCCGGTGACCACGACGCGTCGTCTGCCGTTTTGCGAGTAGTTGCTCACATTCCCAGTCCGCCGTCGACGAGCAGCACCTCGCCCGTGATGAACGAGGCCTCGTCGGAGCACAGGAACCGTACCGCTCCGGCCACGTCCTCCGGATCTCCGAGCTTGCCGAGCGGGGTGTTGGCCAGCATCGCGCTGCGAGCCTCCTCCGGCAGGACGTCGGTCAGCCGCGTGTTGATGTACCCCGGTGCGACGACGTTCGCGCGCACGCCGCGGCTGCCGAGCTCGCGCGCAAGCGACTTCGTGAACCCGATGATGCCCGCCTTCGAGGCGGCGTAGTTGGTCTGGCCCCAGTTCCCCCGGAGCCCGACGATGCTCGAGACATTGACGATCGCGCCCGCGCGCCGCTTCATCATCCCGCGCGTCACAGCGCGGCACGTGTGGAAGACCCCGCTCAGGTTCGTCTCGATGACGGCACGCCAGTCGTCGTCTGTCATGCGCGCGAGAACGCCGTCGCGCGTCAGGCCCGCGTTGTTGACGAGGATGTCCAGGTCGCCGGCCTCCTCCACGAGAGCGCGGGCCTCGTCGGGATTCGAAACGTCGGCCTGAATCGACCGGCCCCCGGTCTCCTTCGCGACGGCCTCGGCCTCGTCGGCGCCGGAGCGATAGGCGACCACGACCGAAGCGCCGGCGCCGGCCAGCTCGACCGCGATCGCTCGCCCGATACCGCGCGAGGCCCCGGTGACGAGGGCCGTACGGCCTTCGAGCGAGCAGAACCCGGTCGAGCCATCAGGCAGCGGAGAGCGTCTCCTCGGCTTTCCGCAACCCGGCCAGGTTGCTGACCGAGATCGCCTTCGCGGTCCGGTCGATCCGCTTGATGAGACCGGCGAGCACGGTGCTCGGCCCGACCTCGACGAACGTCTTCACGCCTTCCTCGACGAGGCCGCGCGCCGCCTGCGTAAAGCGGACCGGAGCCGTCAGCTGCTCGACGAGCAGGGACGCGAACCGCTGCGCCGGCTCGATCCTGGCGGTGACCGTCGACATGAAGGGCGCCACCGGGTCACGGAAGCGTGCGCGCTCGATCGCCGGGCGAAGCCTGTCCGCGGCGCGCGCGACGAGGGGACTGTGGAAGGCGCCGGACACCTTCAACTTGACGGTACGGCGCGCCCCGAGCTCCTCAGCCCTGCTGCAGACCTCGTCGACCGCCTCCTGCTCTCCGGAGACGACGATCTGGCCCGGACAGTTGTAGTTCGCCGGCCAGACTCCGTCGACCTCCGCGCAGAGCTGTTCGATCACCTCGTCCTCGAGCCCGAGGATCGCGGCCATCGAGCCGTTGCTGATTCGCGCGGCCTCGGCCATCGCGAGCCCGCGCTCGCGGACGAGCGCGATCGACTCGGAGGGCGTGAGCGAGGAGGCCGCCGCGAGCGCCGTGAACTCTCCGACCGAGTGGCCGACGACGTAGTCCGGCTCCAGGCCTCGCGCACGAAGGGCGACCAGGACGGCGAGGCTCGTCGCCACGAGCGCGGGCTGTTGCACCTCGGTGTGGACGAGATCCTCGAGCGGTGTCTCGAAGCAGAGCCGCCGCAGATCGAGCCCAGAGGCTTTGCTTCCCGCCTCGAACACCTCCATCGCCTCCGGCTCGGCCTCGGCGATCTCCCTGCCCATGCCCGCCTCGAGCGACCCCTGGCCAGGGAAGCAGAATGCGACTTTGCTCATCTTTACCCTCCTTTCCCGTTCGCCGTCCATTCGATCAGAGCTGAGCCCCAGGTGAGGCCGGCTCCCATTCCCGTCATCAGCACCATCTCGCCCGGCGCCAAGCGACCGTCGGTCTTCGCGTCGCCCAGCGCAAGCGGGATGGAACCAGAGGAAGTGTTGCCGAAACGGTCGACGTTGACCACCGTGCGCTCCTCGGGGATGCCCAGCTTACGTCGAGCGTGGTCGATGATGCGTACATTCGCCTGATGCGGGACGTAGACGTCGACGTCCTCGACCGGCACGTCGCACTCGTCGAGCACCTTGCGAGCCGATTCGACAAGGACGCGGGTGGCGAACTTGAAGACCTCACGCCCGTTCATCTTCGCGTAGTGCTGCCGTCCTGCGACGGATTCCGCCGTCGCCGGCATGCGGGATCCACCGGCCGGCATGTAGAGCTGCGACCCGCCCGATCCGTCCGCCCCGAGCTCGAACCCGAGGAACCCGCCCTCGGAGACGCGCTCGAGCACGACCGCGCCCGTCCCGTCCCCGAAGAGGACACACGTGCTGCGGTCCTCCCAGTCCACGATTCGCGAGAGCACGTCGCCTCCCACGACGAGCGCGTTGTCGGCGAGGCCACTCGACACCATCCCGTGCGCCTGCGCGAGCGCGTACACGAAGCCGGTGCACCCGGCCGAGAGGTCGTACGCGGCGGCGTCGGCGGCACCGAGCTGATCGGCCAGAATCGCGCCGGTCGAGGGAAAAGCCATGTCCGGGGTCACGGTGGCGACGACGAGCATGTCCAGCGTCGTTGGATCGAGCTCGGCCTGTTCGAGGGCGGCCTTCGCGGCCGGCAGCGCGAGATCCGAGAGCGCCTCCTCGGGAGCCGCAACACGGCGCTCGCGGATTCCGGTCCGCTCGACGATCCACTCGTCCGAGGTGTCGACAATCAGCGCCAACTCGGCGTTCGTCATGACGCCTTCCGGCGCGTGCGAGCCGATGCCCGTGATCGAGACCCGGCCGTTCGCTGTCGCGTTTCCGATCATCGCTCGACGGCGAAAGTCAGCGTACAGCGCGCTGCGAGCTGCCCGTCGACACGGGCTTCCGCCTTGCCCTTTCCGATCGGCCCCCGCACCCGCTCGAGCACACAGGTCAACTCGAGCTCGTCTCCAGGCTCCACGAGGCGCTTGAAGCGAACCCCGTCGATGCCCGCGAACAGCGCGAGCCGGCCGCGGTTCTCCTCTTCCGAGAGCACGGCGACGGCTCCGGTCTGCGCCATCGCCTCGACGATCAGGACTCCCGGCATGATCGGCCGGCCCGGAAAATGGCCCGCGAGGTACCACTCGTCGGGACGGACGGTCTTCCGCGCGACGACCCGCGCGCCCGGCTCGAGCTCGGTCACCTCGTCGATGAGGAGAAACGGCTCGCGATGGGGCAGGATCGCCTCGATCTCGGCGCGACCGAGGTTTTGCTTCTTCGTCTCCACCAGCGGCCTAGTCTAGTGCTCGGTGGGGGACTCACTGGCTCCCGAGTTCGTGGTTCCGCGCCTGCGAGGGCGCCTGGGGCACCCGTACCTCTACGTGGTGGTCTGTCCTTCCACGCAGCGGCTCTTCGGGGCAGAGCACGTCGAGGGTGCGGTCGCCGCGACCGAGGAGCAAACCGGGGGCCGCGGACGGCTCGGGCGCCGCTGGCTCTCGCCGCGCGGGACCGGAGTTCTCTGCTCGGTCCTCCTCGAGCCGCCCGTGAGCACGGATCGGCTGCCGGAGCTGTCGCTCGTGGCCGGGGAGGCCTGCGCCGAGGCAATCGCCGCCGTGAGCGGCCTCGAGCCCGAGATCAAGCTCCCGAACGACATCTTGCTCGGGGGCGCAAAGGCGGCGGGCATCCTCGCCGAGGCGCGCGACGGCCGCGTCGTGCTCGGGATCGGGATCAACGTCAACCTCCCGCGGGGGCAGCTCCCGGCGGAGGTCGACCGGCCGGCGACCTCGCTCCTGGTCGAGACGGGCCGCGAGATCGACCGCGCGGAGCTCCTCGTCGAGCTCCTGGCGGTGCTCGAGCGGCGCTACGACGACTGGGTGGCCGCGGTCAGGGCAGCCTGAGGCGCCGACTGGGCGGCGCCGCCATCAGGACGCCGGGCTCTGCCCGGTGTCCGTCTGCAATGACCGGTCGGGCCACCACGCATTACTACGCAACGGCAGCTACTAGGGGTAACGCAAGGGTCGGCCGTCGTTCCCCACGAAGTCGCGTGCGGTCGCCGTCAGCGACGTGAAGGCTCCGCCGGGATCGATCCGGAAGCGGCCCGGCACCAGCCTGCGAACCGTGACCGTTCGGCTCCCGTCGAAGACAACCGAGACGTCCGCCGGCTCGTTGACGCTGAAGGTGAGGGTCGGCGGAGAGACGAGACGGAGCTTCGGCCCGGTCGTGTCCACGGCGAACGCCACCGTCTGGACGACGCTCGCCACAGCAGAGCTCACGCGCAGGTCGGCGCGATACTCGCTCTCGCCGACGCGGCGCGCGAAACGGCCGTTCCATTCGATCGCCTGCGGCCCCGCCTGCAGCTGGCCGGCGAACACCTGGCCGATGCCCCGCGATCCGCGCCGAACGCTCAGCGTGACGCGCGCCGGGTTGTTGAGCGTGAAGCGAAAGCGGGTCGTGTCGAGCCGGCCGTCTCCGTTCGGCGAGAAGACCTGCGGCGCGACGCGATACCCCGCGAGCGTCCGGTCGACGACCACGGCCAGAGTCGCCGTCGTCTCGATGCCGATCCCGTTGCGGGCGGAGAGCACGATGCCGTAGCGCCCGTCGACGACCCCGGTGCCGTCCCAGCGGAAGGAGAACCCGCCGGGCCCCTTCTGCTCCATGAAGAGCATCGTCAGGGGGACGCCTGCCGCATCGACGACGGTCGCAGTGACGAGCGAGCTCTCTCGCAGCCGGTACCGGATCAGCGTCGAGTCGGTGCGACCGTCGCCGTTCGGCGTGATCAGGGCCGGCTTTGCCAGCGCCGTCAGCGCCGACGACGTGGACGTCCCGGCGACGATGCCGGTCGCCGGGCGCACCGAGGGCCCGGCGTCGATCGCGTACCGGTAGCGCCCGGCGGGGATCGTGCGCGCATCCCAGGTCCAGTCGATCGCGGTCCCGGAGCCCTGCCCCGTGGCGACGATGTTGCCGTCTTGCTCGGTCACGAGGACCGACCAGGGCAGCGGCTCGGAGAGCCTCCCGGTGAAGCGGACGAGCCCACCCGGAGCGCCTGTCGCAGCCGGGAAATAGAGCTTCGGCAGTCCGGTCTGGGCGACGTTGCGCGCGATCTGGCCCAGCTCGCCGTAGAGCTGGCTTCCGGGGCAGGTCGTGTAGCCGGTGTCGCGATGCCCCGCGATCGTGCGCAACGTGACGGTCGCGCCGGCCCGGAACTTCGGGTTGCCGGTCGAACGCCAGCTGAAGGTGGTCAGCGGATCGTCGTGCGCGACGTCGAGACGCCAGGCCAGCAGGCGGACCAGGGCGGCGCGGGCAGCCGGAGTGACCGACGTCGCGTTGTAGTTGCCGATCAAGGCAACACCTGTCGAGCCCTGGTTGAAGCCCTGCGCGTGCGCTCCGACAACGTTGCGGTCGACTCCGCCGTAGCGGCCCTCGAAGATCTGGCCGTACTTGTCGACCAGGAAGTTGTAGCCGATGTCGTCCCACCCGTTCGCGAGCACGTGGTAGCGCTGGATGCCGCGGACGATCGAGGCGGACTGCGCCCGCGTATACGAGTTCGAGCCGGCGGTGTGGTGGACGACCGCGAAGCGAACGGTGTCCGCATAGTCGGGGAGCCCGCGGCGGATCCGCTCGTTCGCGCCCCAGCTCGCCCGCGTCACGATCAGCGGCGAGCCCGCTATCGCGACCGTCCGCAGCCGCCATGCCGGCGACCCGCTCCACACGTAGGAGGCACGGATGCGCGTCACCCCGCGGGCCGCCCAGACCTGAATCCGGTCCGACGGGCCGGTCCAGTACGGGCTCCCGAGCACCCAGCCCCGCGCCCGAAGCTCGTGGTTGCCGGCGTCGGGGCGATCGTCCTCGGGCGCCGCGTTGTGCCAGCGGCTCCAGCGTCCGGAAGTGCTCCGTGAGCGGAAGGCGACGGCCCCGCTTCCTTTCCAGCGCAGCCCCACGAGGTCGAACCGCTGCGGCGCTCGATTGAGCCCCACCCGCACGTCTCGTGACGCCAGTCCCGTCCGCGCGAGGGCCGCGTTCGGGAGGAGCAGGCAGAGTAGGACGGCGGCTGGCAGCAGGTACTTCATGGGCGGCTCCTCTACGGAAGCAGAGACCACGCTCGGCCTCAAGGCCGACCTGCGGTCCCAGATAGAATTCTTACAAGTGAAAACGCCGCTTCTGCGGGTCTTTCTTCTCTCGCTGACCGCGGTACTCCTGCTCTGCGCTCCTGCCTCGGCGGCGGCGTCACCCCCGCGCGTGCTCGCGGTCAAGTTCGAGAACGACGTCAACCCGGTCACCCAGAGCTACGTGACCGACGAGATCGACCGCGCGAACGACGACGGCTACAGCGCCGTCGTGATCCTGCTCGACACGCCAGGCGGCCTCGGCTCCTCGATGAAGAAGATCTACCAGGCCGAGCTCGCGTCGAAGGTGCCGGTCATCGTCTACGTGTCCCCGGCCGGCGCCCGAGCGGCCTCGGCCGGCGTCTGGATCGGCCAGGCGGCCGACATCCTGGCGATGGCGCCGCAGACGAACATCGGCTCCTCGACTCCGATCAACGTCGGCGGCGAGGACATCGCCAAGGATCTGCGCCGGAAGGTGGTCAACGACGCGGCCGCGTCGCTCCGGGAGCTCGCGCGGGAGCACGGGCGCAACGTCAAGTGGGCCGACGCCGCCGTCCGCAAGGCCTCCAACCTCGGCGCGACCGAGGCGCTCGACCAGAACGTGATCGATGTCATGGCGCCGACCCTGCCCACGCTCCTCGACAAGGTGGACGGGCAGAAGACGAAGCCGAAGGGGCTCGTGCTCCATACCGCCGGCGCCCACATCGACTACGTGGACATGTCGTTCTGGAAGAAGATCCTCGACACGCTGATCGACCCGAACCTGATCGTGCTCTTCATGTCGATCGGGACGCTCGGCATCATCGTCGAGCTCTGGAACCCCGGGCTGATCTTCCCCGGCACGGTCGGCGCGATCTCGCTCATCCTCGGGCTCTTCGGCCTCCAGGTGCTGCCGATCAGCGCCGCGGGCGCGCTGCTGATGCTGCTCGCCTTCGCGTTCTTCGCCGCGGAGGCGTTCGTCCCGACCCACGGCGCGATCACGCTCGCGGGCGCCGTCTGCTTCGTGCTCGGCTCGCTGCTGCTCTTCGAGCCCGCCGGCAACACCTACCAGGTCTCCTTGCCGGCGGTGCTCGCGATCGCGGGGTCGCTGTCGGCGCTGATGGCCCTCGTCGCCTTCAAGATCGTGCAGGTGCGGCGGGCGCCCGTCGTCACCGGGACCAGTGAGCTGATCGGCCAGGTGGGCGTCGTCCGCGAGGCACTCGCGCCGACGGGGACCGTCTTCGTCCGCGGCGAGCTGTGGAGGGCGCACGCGAACACCGATTCGATCCCCGTCGGGACGCCCGTGCGCGTGGCGAGCATTGAAGACGGGCTGGTCCTCGAAGTCGAGCCGGCGCCCGTCGCATAGAATCGCCCCGTGCCGGTGCTCATAGCCCTTGCGGCAGTTGCCGTCTTCCTGCTCGTCGTGCTCTCCTCGGCCATCCGGGTCGCCCGCGAGTACGAGCGCGGCGTGATCTTCCGGCTCGGCCGGCTGAACTCGCCGCCGAAGGGGCCCGGCCTCTTCCTGCTGATCCCGATCATCGACAAGATGGTCCGCGTCGACCTGCGGACGGTGACCTTGAACGTCCCGCCGCAGGAGGTGATCACGAAGGACAACGTCCCGGTCCGCGTGAACGCGGTCGCCTACTTCAGGATCATCGACCCGGAGAAGGCGATCGTGCAGATCGAGAACTTCATGGTCGCGACCTCGCAGATCTCGCAGACGACGCTGCGGAGCGTGCTCGGCCAGCACGTTCTCGACGAACTCCTCTCCGAGCGCGACAAGATCAACGCCATCCTCCAGCAGATCATCGACGAGGCGACCTCACCGTGGGGCATCAAGGTCTCGATCGTCGAGGTCAAGGACGTCGAGATTCCGGGCGGCATGCAGCGTGCAATGGCGCGCCAGGCCGAGGCCGAGCGCGAGCGGCGCGCAAAGGTGATCGCAGCCGAGGGCGAGTTCCAGGCCTCCGAGCGCCTGAAGGACGCGGCGCTGGTCCTGTCCGAGAACCCGATGTCGCTCCAGCTCCGGTTTCTGCAGACGATGCTCGAGATCAGCTCCGAGCGCTCGTCGACGATCATCCTGCCGCTGCCGATCGAGCTCTTCCGGCCTCTGATCGAGGGCTCCTCGGGCTACGGGCCGAAGACCTGACGCCGGACCTTCGTCGCGACCCGCTCTCCGGGCGGACCGTCATCTTTGCGGCCGGACGCTCGAAACGGCCCGGAGCCAAGCGCGGACAGCTCGATCCACCGACCCAGGCGGAGCTCGACGAGTGCCCCTTCTGCGAGGGGCGGGAAGACCGCACCCCGCCCGAGTCGTTCGCGATCGCTCCGCCCGAGCGCGAGCCCGACACCCCGGGGTGGCAGGTACGAGTTGTGCCCAACCTCTATCCCGCCTTCGGGCGTCAGGAGGTCGTGATCCACAACCCCCGCCACATCCGGTCGCTCGCCGAGCTCGAGGAGGCCGAGCTCGCGCCGGTCGCCGCGGCGTGGTTCGCGCGCATGGCGGCTGCGCGGGCCGAGGGCTTCGACTACGTCCAGCTGGCGCTCAACGAGGGGCACCAGGCCGGCGCGAGCCTCCAGCACAGCCACTCGCAGCTCGTCTGGCTGCGCGAGCCGCCGCCGGCCGTGGCCGCCGAGCTTCCACAGCTCGAGCGGGACACGTGCGCTCTCTGCACCCTTCTCCGGGACGAAACGCTCGAGATCGCGGTCCAGGGGGACCTGTCGTTGAGGGTCTCTCCCGCAGGGCGCATGCCGTACGAGCTCCTGATCGCGCCGCAGGGACACGAGCCCACCCCCGCGCAGTCCTCGCTCGCCGACACCCTCAGCCTGCTCAGACTCGCGATCCGCCGGCTCCACGAGCTCGAAGGGCCCGTCGCGCTGAACGCGTGGCTGCACGAAGGAGGCCACTGGCACTTCGAGCTCCTGCCGCGACTGACGGTCCTCGCCGGGCTCGAGCTCGGCGCAGGCATCTATCTGAACTGGCTACCGCCCGAGCAGGCGGCGGCCGCCATGCGACCCGTCTAGCCGGAGCCGTCCTTGCGGCCGTTGAGCTCGCGGAAGTTCTGCGCGGCCTCGATCGCCGCTCCGAGGTTGAGGCCCTTGTCCTTCGCCTGCTTGATCAGCATCACCGTCTCGAGAGCGTCGACGTCGTAGATCCGCTGCTTCCGGCCCTTGGTCGGAATCTGCGCCTTGTTCGTCCAGTAGTCGAGCTGCATCTTGGAGATGCCGGCGATCTGACAGACCTGTCCGAGGTAGAGATGGATCTTGTCCAGGTGCTCGGAAAGATCGATCGGTTCGAGGAGATCTACTTGTCGGCTTGCGGCCATTCGATTGTCTTTCTCCCGGCGAAGACAGCGACCCCTCGCCGAGAAGGTATATCGCTCCCCGCCGATTTTGTGAAGGGGTCCGTTCGAAACCTGCTCGAAAAGGCCCTTACCGCGCCGAAACTTACTCGGCCGGGGCAGCCTCGGGGGAGGCCTCGGCCTCGGCGGTCTCGACCTCGTCGGACTCGACGACGGGAGCGAGCGCCGAGACGCGCTCCCCCTTGCGCAGGCGCATGACGATCACGCCCTGGGTCGCCCGACCCAGACGCTTCACTTCCTCGACCTGCATCCGGATCACCGTGCCGCCCGTCGAGATCAGCATCACCTGGTAGTCGTCCCTGACGACGCGCGCACCGACGAGGTGACCACGCGCCTGGGTCAGCTGCACGGTCTTCACGCCCAGCCCTCCGCGGCCCTTCCGTGGGTAGTCCGCAAGCTTCGTGCGCTTCCCGAAGCCGTTCTCGGTCACGACGAGCACGTCCCCCTCATTGGCGCCGATCACGTCCGCCGTGATCACCTCGTCGCCCTTCCGCAAGCCCATTCCCTTGACGCCCGCCGTGTCGCGGCCCATGGCGCGGACCTCCTGCTCGCCGAAGCGGATCGCCTGACCCTTCCGCGAGATCATCAGGATGTCGTCCTCGCCCGTCGAGTGACGCACCGAGACGAGCTCGTCGTTCTCCTGTCGCATCTTGATCGCGATGATTCCGTCCGCCTTGAGCGGCGTGTTGTACGCGGCGAGCTCTGTCTTCTTGACCATGCCGTTCTTCGTCGCGAAGACGAGATGCTTCGACTCCCCGAAGTCGCGGGTCTGGATGACGGCGCGCACCTGCTCTCCCTGGCGGAAGGGAAGGAGGTTCTGGATCGCGCGCCCCTTCGACTGGCGTGAGCCGAGCGGAAGCTCGTGCACTTTGAGCCGGTAGACCTTCCCGACGTTCGTGAAGAAGAGAACGTAGTCGTGGGTCGAGGCGACAAAGAGGTGCTCGATGTAGTCGTCCTCCTTCAGCTCCATGCCCATCACGCCTTGCCCGCCCCGGCGCTGGTCGCGGTACGTCGTCACCGGCAGGCGCTTGATGTAGTTCGAGCGAGTGATCGCGATCACCATGTCCTCCTCCGCGATCAGGTCCTCGAGCTCGAACTCACCCTCGGCCGCAACGATCTCGGTCCGCCGGCCGTCGTTGCGCCCGTAGATCTGCTTGAGCTCGAGCAGCTCCTCGCGGATGAGGCCGTCGATGCGCGACTCGTCGGCGAGGATCGAGCGCAGCTCGGCGATCCGCTCGGTCAGGTCGGTGTGCTCGTCCTCGACGCGCTTGCGCTCGAGCGCCGTCAGCGCGCGCAGCCGCAGGTCGAGAATCCCCTGGGCCTGGATCTCGGAGAGCTCGAACTCCCGCATCAAACCTTCGCGGGCCGCGTCGACGTCGGGGGCGGCCCGAATCAGCTCGATGACCGCGTCGAGGTTGTCGAGCGCGATCAGGTAGCCCTGGAGGACGTGCGCACGCGCCTCGGCCTTGCGCAGCTCGTACTTGAGCCGGCGCGTGACGACCTCGCGCTGGAAGTCCAGATAGTGGCTGAGCAGGTCACGCAGAGCGAGCGTGCGCGGCACTCCATCCACGAGCGCGACGGCGTTGTAGCCGAAGGTCGTCTGGAGCGCCGTGTGCTTGTAGAGCTTGTTCAGAACGACCTGCGGGATCGCCTCCCGCTTGAGATCGATCTGGATCCGCATGCCGGTCTTGTCCGAGAGGTCCTTGACGTCGGAGATCTCCGTCAGGACCTTGTCGTTGACGAGGTCCGCGATCTTCTTGATCACGCCGCCGTCGCCGCCCTTCTTCACCGCGAAGGGCAGCTCGTTGACGATGATCGCGGTCTTGCCGCCGCGCAGCTCCTCGATGTGGGCTCGCGAGCGCATGACGATTCGGCCGCGGCCCGAGCGGTACGCCTCCCGGATCCCTTCCCGGCCGACGATGATCCCGCCGGTCGCGAAGTCCGGGCCCTTGATGTGCCGCGTCAGGCGGTCGACGTCGATCTCCGGCTCGTCGATCATCGCCACGAGCGCGTCGACGACCTCGCCCAGGTTGTGCGAGGGGATGTTCGTCGCCATGCCGACAGCGATCCCCGACGAGCCATTGACGAGCAGGTTCGGGTAGCGCGACGGAAGCACACTGGGCTGCCGGCGCGACTCGTCGTAGTTCGGGACGAAGTCGACGGTGTCGGCGTCGATGTCACGGAGCAGCTCGGTCGCAAGCTTCGTCAGCCGGCACTCGGTGTTGTGGCTCACGAACCCGTTCGTCAGGAACGAATGCTCGCCGCTCTCGACCCGGAGCGAATAGACCGGTTGGACTCCTGCGTCGGTGACCGACTCGACCTCGGCGTAGTAGTAGTCGCCCGTGACGAGCGGCTCTACGACGCTCCGCACCTCTTCCGAGACCTGCTCGAGGAGGGCGGCACTGTTTCGTTCGTACCGCTCGACGCAGTCGAAGTTCGTGCGACGAAGCTGCCGGGAGTCGGTCTCGGAGCGGACGTAGTCGGCGACGAACGGGACGTAGTCGCGCGAGAGGGAGCGGCTCGTCTCGGGAAGATCTGCCAGGTGGCGTTCCAGCTTCTCTTGCTTGTGCGCGAGGAACCCGACCCTCCTCGCGAACAGCCGAGCGTCACGACGGTTCGAGATCACGACCTTGATCTCACCCTTCTCGTAGCGGCAGAGCCGAGACACGACGCCGAACTCGAGCAGTAGCAACTGAACGTCCTTTGCGAGTTGCTCGCTATAGGTCGAATACGAGATCTGGATTGACCTCCGCGACAGGAGCGACGAGGACCCGTCGCCCTCGAAGAGCGTCTGGAGGAAGACCCGCTTGAAGGACGGCGTACGATGCCAGACCACATCAGGCACGCGCTTCTCGCGGCTCGACGCAATCCCGAGCTCCGCGAGTTCGCTCTGACGAAAGCGTTTGAGGTTGTGGATAGAGAGCCGCAAAATCGGTCGGCCCGAGATGATGGCCGTGGTCACACTCCGAGGGCCGCCGACGACTTTGTCGTACGCACTAACCACTGCGCGGAAGTAGTCATCATCGGAATTGTCGAAACCCGCGCGCCACGCGCCGACCCACCCTTGCGCGACGAAGGCGCCAAGGAGCAAGGCGAGATCGCGCTCGCGATTGGACGTCCCGTAGTCCTGCTTTCGTGCAGTCCTGTTGACTAGCACCCGGTCGCCCGGCGCAACCTCCTCGAGGAGCTTCCACATCAGCAGCGGAACGCCGACCATGTCCACCAGGCAGAGCAACGGATGGTTGTGCGTCCCCGTCACCTCGAACCCCTCGCGCGTTCGCAAGCGAAGCGTCGGGTGCTCGCCCGAGTGGAAGACCTTCGACACCTGCACCGGCCGCCCGAGGCGGTCGAGTACCTCGAACCCCGCCTCGCGCTCTGAGTTCGGCGCGGTCCGGCCAACAAGATCCTCGATCTTGACGGTCCCCTGCGGCGTTGCGACCCGCGTCCCCGGCGCGCAACAGTATCTCATCGCGGCTGCTGGATAGTCGTCGATGTTCCCGAAGTTGCCCTGCCCGTCGACGAGCGGGTAGCGCATCGAGAACGGCTGCGCGAGCCGCACGAGCGTGTCGTAGATCGCCACGTCGCCGTGCGGGTGGTACGAGCCCATGACGTCGCCGACGACGCGGGCGCACTTGAGGCGCGGCCGGTTCGGCTGGAGGCCGGCCTCGTGCATGGCGAAGAGAACCCGGCGGTGCACCGGCTTCAAGCCGTCGCGCACGTCCGGAAGGGCGCGCGAGACGATCACGCTCATCGCGTAGTCGAGGAAGCTCGAGCGCATCTCCTGCTCGAGCTCGCGCGGCTCGATCCGGCCGGGGCCGAGGGGCTCAACCGAAGACATTCAGACCTCCCTCACCATCAGACGTCGAGGAACCGGACGTCCTTCGCATTCGACTCGATGAACTCCCGGCGCGGCTCGACCTGGTCGCCCATCAGCATCGAGAACATCCGGTCGGCGGCTGCAGCGTCCTCGACCTCGACGCGGATCAGCATCCGCTTCCCAGGATCCATCGTCGTCGCCCACAGCTCCTCGGGGTTCATCTCGCCGAGGCCCTTGAAGCGGCCGACGTTGATGCCCTCCTTGGCGAGGTCGAGCGCCTCGTGGCGCAGACCCTCGAAGGTCTCCGCGGTGCGCTCCCTCTTGCCGAGGGTGAGCCGGAAGGGCGGCATGCCGACGATCTCGACGAGCCGGGCGTACGACTTGCGCAGGTTCGCGTAGACCGGCGAGGCGAAGAGACCGGTCGGGACCGTGACGTGGCTCGCAGCGCTCGACTCGTGCTCGACGATCTTGATCGTCGTCGACTCGTCCGTCTGCTCGATCACCGTGAGCTCGTGGCTGTCCTCGCCCACGGACCGGAGCGTCTCTGCAAGATCCTTGCCGGCCGCGGCGTCGATCTCGGCCTCGACGAGACGGTGCCCGATGACGAAGGTCGCGGCCGCGGGGCCGAAATCCGCCCGCAGGCGCTGCGCCCAGCCCTCGAACTCGTTCAGCGCCTTCGTGAAGCGACGGTAGCGCGCCTCCGTCAGCTTCTGACCGTCTTCGTCGCGAGCGGCGAGGACGATGTCCTTCACCCGCTCGCGCACGAGGATGTCCTCGAACTGAGACTCCTTCTCGACGTACTGCTCCCGGCTCCCGATCTTCACGCGGTAGAGCGGCGGGACGGCGATGTAGATGTGGCCGCCCTCGACCAGCTCCTGCATCTGCCGGTAGAGGAACGTGAGAATCAGCGTGCGGATGTGGGAGCCGTCGACATCGGCGTCGGTCATGACGATCACGCGGTGGTACCGCAGCTTCTCGAGGTCGAACTCGTCGCCGATCCCCGTGCCGATGGCGGTGATCATCGACTGGATCTCGAGATTCGAGAGCACCTTGTTGATCCGGTTTTTCTCCGAGTTGATCACCTTGCCGCGGAGCGGCAGGATCGCCTGGAACGTGCGGTCGCGCGCATCGATCGCCGAGCCGCCCGCCGAATTGCCCTCGACGAGGTAGAGCTCGGCCGAGTCGGGATCGTTGATCGAGCAGTCGGCGAGCTTCCCGGGTAGCGACATGCTGTCGAGCGCGCTCTTCCGGCGCGTCAGCTCGCGCGCCTTGCGAGCGGCCTGCCGCGCGTTTCGCGCCGCGAGCGCCTTCTGCATGATCTGCTTGGCCTCACCCGCGTTCTCCTCGAGGAACTCGGCGAGCTTCACGTTCACGGTCTGCTCGACGAGCGTCCGGACCCACGCGTTCCCCAGCTTCGTCTTGGTCTGGCCTTCGAACTGCGGGTCCTGGAGCTTGACCGAGATCACTGCTGCGAGCCCCTCGCGGACGTCCTCGCCTTCGAGGTTGTCGTCCTTCTCCTTCAGGAACCCGTTCCGGCGAGCGTAATCGTTGAGAGTTCGCGTCAGCGCGGACTTGAAGCCGGAGAGGTGCGAGCCGCCCTCGTGCGTGTTGATGTTGTTCGCGAAGGAGAACACCGACTCGACGTACGACGTGTTCCACTGCATCGCGAGCTCGACCTGGCCCGCCGTTTCCGCGTCGCCGTTCGTCGAGCTCTCGAAGTAGACGATGTGCTTGTGGACCGGGTCCTTCGAGTCGTTGACGTAGGAGACGAAGTCCTTGATCCCGCCCTCGGCGTAGAACTCGTGCCGCTCCTCGCCCTCGCGCTCGTCGACGAGCGCGATCCGGAGGCCCTTGGTCAGAAACGCCGTCTCGCGGAGGCGCTGAATGAGGATCTCCTCGGACCACTCGAGCTCGTCGAAGATCTCCAGATCCGGCAGGAACGAGATCGTCGTGCCCGTCTCCTTCGTCGGGCCTACCTTCTTGAGGTCGGTCGTGGGCTCGCCGCGGGCGAACTCCTGGTGAAAGATCTTGCCGTCGCGCTTCACGTCGGCGTGGAGCCACGCCGAGAGCGCGTTGACGACCGAGACGCCGACACCGTGCAGGCCGCCGGAGACCTTGTAGCCGTCGCCGCCGAACTTGCCGCCGGCGTGCAGCTTCGTCAGCACGACCGTTACCGCGGGGAGGTCCTGGTCCTTCATCAGCTCCGTGGGGATCCCCGAGCCGTTGTCGGAGACGGTGACCGAGTTGTCGGGATGCAGGACGACCTCGACGAGGTCGGCACGGCCGGCCATGGCCTCGTCGACGGAGTTGTCGACCACCTCGAAGATGAGGTGATGGAGTCCCCGAGAACCCGTCGAGCCGATGTACATGCCCGGGCGCAGCCGGACCGGCTCGAGGCCCTCGAGAACGGTAATGTCCTTGGCGGTGTACGCGGCTTCAGCCATTCAAAAAAGCCCTGCAAATCTTCCCTTTTCGGGCTAACATCATTCTACCAGACAAAGCGGTCGTCAGCGCTCTCTCGCGAGGCTCGAAGCAGCCGCTTTTGCAACGATTTTGCGCAGATTCTCGTCCTCGATCACGGCCGCCACTTCCTCGCCGGCGCGGCGGGCCTCGGCGGTCGGCTCAGGAACCGGCTTCGCTTCCGTCTCGCCAGCCTCGGGCGACCAGTCCGGAAGCTTCCCGGGAGCGAACCGGAGCCCCTGCGGCGCGTCGCTCCCGACGTGCTCGGCCAGTCGCTCCAGCAGCTTCGGCTCGAGCTGCGCAAGCTCGAAGGCCCAGGCCGAAGAGGAGGTCGCGACGTGAAGCGTTCCGTCACGGGCGAGACGCGCGGGCCATGCGTTCCGCGCGATCTCGACCCCGACCGCGGCCGGCCAGGAGCGAACGATCTCCGTCATTCCCGCCGCCGGGCCGAAACGGGCCAGCTCGCGGCGGACGTCGCCGCCGATCGGTTCCGGCTTCATCTCGCGCTCCCGGGCTGCACGTGCACGAGCTGCGCCGGCTCCAGTGGAAGGGCGGCGGCAGAGGTTGCCGTGACAAAGGTCTGGCCGACCCCTCTCAGCCGTTCTCCGAGCGCCGTTCTCCGGTGCTCGTCGAGCTCGGAGAGGACGTCGTCGAGCAGAAGCAGAGGCGCCGCCGGCCCGCGCTGAGCGAGCAGGTGGGCCTCGGCCAGCAGCAGCGAGAGAACGGCCAGTCGCTGCTCGCCCTGGGAGCCGAAGCGCCGCAAGTCGCGGGCGCCGGCGCGGATCTCGATCTCGTCCAGATGCGGGCCTAGTCCGGTCGTGCCGCGGTCGAGGTCGTCGTCCAGCCGCTCGTCGAGCGCCTCAACCGTCGGCGCGTTCGCCTCGTAGGCCAGCTCGCCGCCGGGCAGCCCGAGCTCGCCCGCCCGCTCGGCGAACGGCTCGCGGAGCAAGTCGAGCGTCTCCGCGCGCCCCGCCACGAGGGTCGCGCCGAGCTCGGCCACGCGCTCTGTCCACGGCTCGACCGCATCGCGTGACGAAGCGCCGATCGCGACTCGCCGGAGAGCAGCGTTCCGCTGTGCAACCGCGCCCGTGTACTCCGCCGGCAGGATCGCACGAGCCGGGAACAGGCGACCGAGAACCCGGTCGAAGTAGGCCCGTCTCGCCGCAGGCCCTCCCTTCACGACCACGAGCCGGTCGGGCGTGAAGACGAGCGTCGCCGCCTCGGCCCGCAGCTGCTCGGCCGAACGTAGCGGCGCCCCGTTCAGCCGCGCCTTCTTCGCCTCACCGGGTCGCAGCGTCAGCTCGACCTCGATCCTCGTTCCGGCCCGTTGGCCCTTGAGCTCGATGCGACCGGCCGGAGCTCCGAAGCGCACGAGCTGCACGTCGTTCCTCGTCCGTGGCGAAAACCCCTGCGTGCCGACGTGGAGCGCCTCGAGGAGGTTCGTCTTGCCGGCCCCGTTCTCCCCTACCGCGAGGACGAGGCCCGGTTCCAGGCCCAGCTCGAGCGCAGCGTACGAGCGGAAGTCGCGAAGCGTGAGCGTCTCGACGATCAGATCGGTCCGACGGGCAGCTAGCCCGCCAGCCGAATCGGCATGATCAGATACGCGAAGCTCTCGGCCTCTGAGCGAAGGAGGCCCGGCCGGAGCGGGCTGATCAGCTGCAGCGCCACCTCGTCGGCCTCGACCGACTCGAGCCCGTCCCGCAGGAACTCCGGGTTGAAGCCGATCTCGAGCGGCTCGCCCGTGAACGGCACCGGCAAGCTCTCCTTCGCCTCGCCGACTTCCTGCGTCTGCGCCGAGACGGTCACCTCGCCCTCGGCGAAGCTCAGCCGCAGCGGCGAGTTGCGCTGCGCCATGACCGAGGCGCGGCGGATCACCTCGAGGAACTCCTCGCGGGGCAGGCGCACCTCGTGCTCGAACGTCTCGGGAATCAGCTGCTTGTAGTTCGGAAACTGCCCGTCGATCCGCCTCGTCGTCAGCCAGACCTCGTCGGCACCGAAGACGACGTGGTTCTCGAGGACCCCAAGGCGCAGCACGCCCGCGTCCTGGGCGATGCGCGCGAGCTCCGTCAGCGCGCGCGCGGGGACGATCGCCTCCATCTCCGCCGGCCCACCGCTGAGCTCCGTCTCCTTCACCGACAGCCGGTACGAGTCGGTCGCGGCCATCACCAGCTTTCCCTCTTCGAAGCGGACGAGGATCCCCGTCAGCACGGGGCGCGACTCGTCACGAGAAGCCGCGCGTGCGACACGCGCGACGGTCTCGAGGAACGCGGCGCGATCTACCTCGAACGTCTCGGCGGCCTGGACATCCGGCAGCTTCGGAAAGTCCTCCGCGCTGTACGTGTTCAGCTTGTAGCTCGCCGACCCGCACGTCACTTCGAGAACTCCGCGGTCGGGGTTGTGCTCGAGCATGGCCTCCCCTTCGGGTAACAGTCGCGCCAGGTCGACGAGCAACCGTCCGGGTGCGACCACCGCCCCTTCACCTTCGACCTGACAGTCGAGCGAAAGCCGGAGGGAGAGCTCCATGTCGGTCGCGGCGAGCTCGACCCCACCGCCGGCCGCGCGGATCAGGAGGCCGCCGAGCACCTGCACCGAAGCACGGGTCGAGACAGCTCTCCCGGTTAGCGCAAGGGCTCTGGCGAGCTCGTCTTTGGAGCAGGTGATCTTCATCGTCGTCCCGATGGCAGTTTCTATGTCAGTCATTTATTGAAAAAGCTTGTAGTAGCAGTAAGGAGTGTGGACTCTGGGGAAGACACCGTATCGCGGCTTCGGGAGCGGGAAGCGGGTGGGGACGCGAAATGTGGAGAAGAGGGCGTTCTGAACATGTCTCCTGCCGGCCTGTCCAGGTTTCCCCAGATCACCGGGTTTGTTTGATCCGTGCGGTCAGTTCCTGCACGAGGTTGTACACAGACCGATCCTCGCGGATCAGGCGCGCGATCTTCGAGGTCGCGTGAATGACGGTCGTGTGGTCGCGACCTCCGAACTCGCGACCGATCTTCGGCAACGAAGCATCGGTCAGCTCCCGGGAGAGGTACATCGCGACCTGGCGCGGGTAGACGATGTTCTGCGAGCGGCGCTCGCTGCAAAGCTCCTCGATAGAGAGCCCGAAGCGGTCGGTGACTGCGGTCTGGATCCGGTCGATCGAGACCTCGGGCGCCTCCCCTTGTGGGAAGACGTCCTTGAGGACGTTCTGCGCCAGGTCGACAGTCATCGGCCGGCCGGTAAGGCTCGAGAAGGCGACGACGCGCGTGAGCGCGCCTTCGAGTTCGCGGATGTTGGTGGAGACGCGGCCGGCGATGAACGTCAGCACCTGCTGATCCGGCACGTGGATGCCGTCGGTCTTCACCTTCTTGCGGAGAATCGCGATCCGCGTCTCGAGGTCGGGCGGCTGGATGTCCGTGATCAGCCCCCACTCGAAGCGTGAGCGCAGGCGCTCCTCGAGGGTCGAGATCTCGCGTGGGGGGCGGTCGGAGGAGATGACGATCTGGCGGCCGGCCTCGTAGAGGGAGTTGAAGGTGTGGAAGAACTCCTCCTGGATCCGCTCCTTGTGCTCCAGGAACTGGATGTCGTCGATGAGCAGGACGTCGTAGGTGCGGTAGCGCTGCTTGAAGCCCTCGATCCGCTTGTCGCGCAGCGAGTTGATGAAGTCGTTCATGAAGGTCTCGCTCGTGGTGTAGCGGACGGAGAGATTGCGTGAGTGCTCCCCGACGTACTGGCCGATCGCCTGCAGGAGATGTGTCTTGCCGAGCCCCGTCCCCCCGTAGATGAAGAGCGGGTTGTAGGCCTGGGCCGGGGCCTCGGCGACGGCGAGGGCGGCCGCGTGGGCGAAGCGGTTCGAGGAGCCGATCACGAACGAGTCGAACGTGTATTTGTCGCGCATGAAGGCCGATCGCGCCGGCGCGACGGGCTGCGTCGCCTGGGTCGCGGGCTCGGGCTGCTGCTCCACCGTCAGGCGGATCCGCCGCTCGATGCCGCCGGCGTCGCGGACCGCGGCGCCGATCAGATCGAGGAAATGACCCTCGATCCACTCGCGCGTGAAGTCGTTGGGAACGACCAGGACAAAGGCCTCATCCGTCAATTCGCGACTGGAGACGTCCGCGAACCAGGTTCCGAAGGTCGTGTCGTTGAGCGCGCCCTTGAGACGTCCCGAGACTTCGGTCCACAGAGACTCTGCTGTCAGCTCTTGCTGGCGCGCCACGACGCCGACCCATCTCCTTCGTCAGGGGAAGAACGTCGAGCATAACAGCGTCCCCCTGGCACCTCAATGGCCTAGCGCGGTGGGCAAAAAGGAGCGGATTAGCAGGTCTTTTTCCTCGCTCCACACAGTACTCCACAGGTGTGGAAAGTCGGGGTCGCCAAGCGCTTCGTGCGAGTTGCAGCAGCCCCCTCGCAGCGATTTTTCAAACCTGTAAACGGGCGGCGGCCTGTGGATAACGCAGCCGCGAAGCCCTCGTCTATACTGGCTCGACTCCCCAGAAAAAGGGCGCTCGTTCCTCTTTTTCTCTTCCTACTTACCGTGAAGCGGACCTACCAGCCAAACGTACGTCGCAGGAAGCGCCGACATGGATTCCGCGCCCGGATGGCGACGCGCGCCGGACGGGCGATTCTCAAGCGCCGCCGGGCTCGAGGCCGCAAGCGGCTCTCAGCCTGATCCCGTCCCCAGAGCGTCTGCATTTGAGTTCAATTGGATCGATCGGTCAGTTCAGACGGCCGCACGGGCAAGGCCCGAGCGTCCTGACGGCCGCACCGCAAGCGGCGCCTTGGTGAATCGGCGGCACCGCCTCTCCCGCTCCAGGGACTTCGACGCCGTCTACCGGCACGGGCGGTCGGTCTCGACCCGCTTCCTCATTCTCTACTCGTTCTCGCGGGACGACGACGCGGAGCCGCGGCTCGGGATCGCCGTGCCCAAGGGGATCGGCAACGCGCCTGTGCGCTCGAAGATCAAGCGCCGCTTGCGCGAGGTCTGGCGTGCCCGGGTCGAGAGCCTGCCGACCGGGCAGGACTACGTGCTGATCGTGAGACCGGGTCTCGTCGAGGCGGCTGACGCGCGCGGCTTCGAGTGGCTGGGCGAGCGCGTCGACGAGGTCCTGGGCAAGGCGGCGGCGTGAGCGGGATCGTGCGGCTCCCGGCGTATCTCGGCGTCGGCCTCGTCTACCTCTACCGCTACACGCTCGGCGTCCTCTTCCCCGGCGGCTGCAAGTACCACCCCTCCTGCTCGCAGTACGCGATCGATGCTCTTCGCGGCTATGGGCTGTTTCGTGGCGTCGTGCTCGCCGGGTGGCGCCTCCTGCGCTGTAATCCCTGGAGCCGTGGAGGAGTCGACTACGTCGAGCAGCAGAGGCTCTTCCGATGATCCTCGCGAGCCCGCTCACGCCGCTCGAGGACGTTCTCCGCAGCATTCTCGAGTGGATGGGGCCGCACGGCTCGGCGCCCGTTCACTTGCCCTGGGCCTGGTCGATCGTGGCGCTGACGCTGCTCGTCCGCGTGCTGCTCGTGCCACTGACCGTGAAGCAGATCCACTCGATGCAGGCGATGCAGGCGCACATGCCGGAGATGAAGGCGATCCAGCAGCGCTACAAGCAGGACAAGCAGAAGCGCAACGAGGAGCTGATGAAGTTCTACCGGGAGAACAACGTCAACCCGGCTGCGCCATGCCTCCCGCTGCTCTTCCAGTTTCCGGTGTTCATCGCGCTCTACCTCGTGCTCCGTCACTCGGGCGAGCTGATCGACAAGGGGGACACGGTCTCGTGGCTCGGGCTCGTCCCGGACATCACGGCGCACGCGAACGCGCACTGGACCGGCTATCTGCTGCTCACGATCTACGTCGCGAGTCAGCTCGCCTCGACGTACTTCATGTCCGCGACGATGGACAAGACGCAGCGGACGATGATGATGATCCTCCCGGTCGCATTCGTGCCGGTGCTCGTGAACTTCCCGGTCGGTCTCGTCCTCTACTGGGTGACGACGAACCTCTGGACCGTGGGCCAGGGGATCGTCACGCGCCGGCTCGTGCCCAAGAAGCCGCCGCCGGGACCCAAACGCTCGTCGCGAACGCCACCGCGAGGCGAGGAATCCGGCGACGGAGCGACACCGAGCGCCGCTCCGCAGCCCGCGCAGCCGTCCGCCGCCCCCAGGCGCGTGAAGCGGAAAAAGAAGAAGAAGGCCCGGCGCTAGCGTGACTGAGGATTTGCGTCAGGTAGAGGCGAGCGGCGAGACGGTCGGTGAGGCCAAGTGGGCGGCCATCCGGGAGCTGGAGAGGCTCCACCCAGGCCTCGACAAGGCAGCAGTTCGCTTCCAGGTCGTCTCCGAGGGTGAGCGTGGGCTGCTCGGGGTTGGCTACGCGCCGGCACGGGTGGTCGCATCGGTCGATTCCGTCGCCACGGCCCCGGAGACGCCTGAGGACGAGAGCGAGCTCGCCGCCAGGGTCCGCGATCTCGTCGAGCGGATCACGACTGGTATCGGCGTTCGCTGCCGGATCGATATCGACGAGGACGAGGAAGCGCTGACCGCGTCCTGCACGGGGTCGAATCTGGGGCTGCTGATCGGCAAGCACGGGCAGACGATCGACGCCATCCAGTACCTCGTGAACGCGATCGTGTGGCGCTCGCGCCCGGACGACCGGAAGGACGTCGTGGTCGACGCCGCGGGCTACCGCGAACGCCGTCGGGCGGCGCTCGAGTCGCTCGCCGTGCGCAGCGCGGAGGAGGCGCTGGCAACGCACTCGCCGGTCGAGCTGGAGCCGATGACGGCCGTCGAGCGGAAGACGGTCCACCTGTGCTTGAAGGAGTTCGATGGCGTGGAGACGGCGAGCGACGGCACGGAGCCGAACCGCTTCGTCGTCATCTCGCCGGTGGGTTGACGGATCCGCGGCTCGAGCGCTGGCTTCAGCAGGTTCTCCGGACACCCGGCCTGACCGCGATCACGGATCGCGACGAGGCCTGGTCGATGCTCGTCGAGGACGCGTTGCGGGGCGCCCAGGTCGTTCGAGCGTTCGACGGTCCGATCGTCGACGTCGGCTCCGGAGGCGGCTCGCCCGGGATTCCGCTCGCGGCGGCGCTTCCCGAGCGAGAGCTGACGCTGCTGGAGGCAAATACGCGCAAGTCGCGCTTCCTGGAGGGTGCGACAGAGGGTTTTCCCAATGTCCGGGTCGTGCGCGGCCGGGCCGAGGAGCAGGAGACGGACGCGTACGGCGTCGCGCTCGGCAAGGCGCTCGCGCCGCCTCCCGTCGCGCTGGAATGGTGTCTACCGCTCGTCCGGCCCGGCGGAGCGGCGGTGCTCTGGCTGGGCCCGAGCGCGGATCTCGACGCACTGGCCGGGGTCGCCGAGCAGCTCGCCGGCGGGACTCCGGAGACCCGCAACGGGCTTACCGTCGTGCCGAAGCTCGGCCCGACGCCAGAAGGCTTTCCACGGCGCCCCGGCATGGCCCGGAAACGTCCTCTCGCCTGACTACAGTCCCCGAGGTGTCCGGGCGTATCTACGCCGTCGCAAACCAGAAGGGTGGCGTCGGCAAGACGACGACTGCCGTCAATCTCGCGGCCTGCATCGCGCAGGCGGGAGAGAAGGTGCTCCTCGTCGACCTCGACCCCCAGGCGAACGCGACCTCCGGCCTGGGGGAGCGCGCCAACGGCGCTTCGAGCTGCGACCTGCTCGACGGCGCGCCGCCTGCCGAGCTGGCACGGCCGACCCGTTTCGCCAACCTCGATCTGATCGCATCGAAGCCGGACCTGGCCGGGACGGCCGCCGATCTTGCCCGGCGAGGCGACGGCGAGCGCTTCCTCGCCGAGACGCTGGCGCCGGCAGCCGATTCGTACGGGTTCGTCTTCGTCGATTGTCCGCCCTCGCTCGGCCCCTTGACGGTGAACGCGCTCGCCGCCGCGAATCGCCTGCTCGTGCCCGTTCAGGCCGAGTACTACGCGCTCGAGGGGCTGTCGCAGCTCCTGAGCTCGCTCGGCGTGATCCGGTCGCGGCTGAATCCCGAGCTCGCGCTTGCCGGCGTCGTTCTGACAATGGTCGACGGCCGCACCAAGCTTTCGGCGGACGTCGCGGCCGAGCTCGAACGCCACTTCGGCCCGCTGCTGTTTCGAGCGCGGGTGCCGCGCTCGGTGCGGATCGCGGAGGCTCCGAGCCACGGCGAGCCCGTGATCACCTACGACCCGCGCTCGGCCGGCGCGGAGGCCTACTGGAAGGTGGCGATGGAGCTTGTCGAGCGTCCCTGAACGCAGAGGGCTGGGGCGAGGCCTCGAGGTCCTGATCGGGGGCGCCGGCTCCTCGGAGCTCGCCCACGTCCCGGTCGAGGAGATCCACCCGAGCCCGCGCCAGCCGCGGAAGCGCTTCGACCACGAGGCGACGGCCGGGCTCGCGGAGTCGATGCGTGCGCAGGGCGTCATCCAGCCGGTCGTTCTGCGGCCGAGGCCCGAGGGCGGCTACGAGCTGATCGCCGGGGAGCGCCGCTGGCGCGCGGCCCGGGAGGCGAATCTGGCAACGCTGCCCGCGCTGATCCGCGACGCCGCCGACCGCGATGCGCTGCTGCTGGGCCTCGTCGAGAACGTTGCCCGCGAGGAGCTGTCGCCGATCGAGGAGGCGCGCGCCTATGCGCTACTGACCGACGAGTTCGGCCTCTCCCTCGGGGAGATCTGCGAGCGCGTCGGGCGCTCGAAGCCTGCCGTCTCGAACCGCCTGCGGCTGCTCGAGCTCTCGGACGACGTCCTCGCCATGGTCGAGCGCGGCGAGCTGACCGAAGGGCACGCGCGTGCTGTCCTGGCCGTTCCCGACAACGAGGGCCGGCGTCGCCTTGCCCGCAAGATCGTGCGTCAGGGCCTCTCGGTGCGTGCAGCCGAGCGTGAGGCGCGCTGGTCCGGCGCGAGGACGAAGCGCCGACGCAGGCCGCCGGCGGATCCGCAGCTCGCGGAGCGTGTGCGAGCGGCCGCACAATCGCTGACCGGCTTCACGGCGCGCGTCACGGCTCGAGGGCTCGAGATCCCGGTCGAGAACGAGCAGCAGCTCGAGGAGCTCGCCGAGGCGCTCGAGGCGGCGGCGACCGTACCTGCAGAGGCCGCTACGCCGTTGGACAAGAGCTGATGTACGGCGACTGGCTTCAGGATCTCGAGTCGCTCGAGGCGATCTCCCAGGACGCGGAGGCGCGGGCCATCTTCCTGCGCATGGCCGCCCTCTCCCAGGAAGGCCGGCTCGGGTCGTTCCTGATGGAGCTCGCCGGCACGACCGAGCTGGACGACTTCACGAAGGGCACCCTGAGCGAGATCGCGCGGGACGAGAGGTTCCTGCTCGTCGTGGATGACTACCTGCGGCGAACAACCGTGTTGCACTAGGAGGGCTCGGCGTTTCGATTGGCGAAACGCTTAGATTGCGGCGATGGGCCGCATAGTCGTTGAGTTCAAGAGTGTCGATGAGCTACCGGACGGAACGGAAGCTGGAAAGGTCTTCGTCTATGACGACGACGACCCAGATACGTTCCTCGAAGAAGTCAAGTGGATGACGCAGGCCGAGGCTGAGACGTTCGCGAAAGACCGGGGCTACGAGTACGAAGAGATGTAGCACTACGTTGTGAGCGGAACGGCTCGCGTCGCGCCAGAGTCTGAGTCAAGCGGCACTGAACCATCCGCCGCTGTGGCGGGCTTTGCCCGTCACAGCTCACGAACAAAGGCCTGAAAGCCGAGTGGGCGATCGTGGATTCGAACCACGGACCTCCGCCTTATCAGAGCGGCGCTCTAACCAACTGAGCTAATCGCCCGCAGGGCGTTCGATTGTAGCGGTGTAAGGGCATTGCAAGAGAGCCGGGGCCGGTGAGGCACCGCGCTAAGATGAGTTGAAGGTCGTCTATGCAAGAGATGGTCATCTACGGGGTCAGCTTCGACCTGGGCAGCAAGCAGCCCATCGTCCTGTTGAAGACGGCCGACGGCAACCGCTTCCTCCCGATCTGGATCGGCCACTCCGAGGCGGCGGCGATCCTGATGAAGCTCCAGGGCGCTTCCCCCCCGCGGCCGATGACTCACGACCTCGTGGCCGACATGCTCGACCAGCTCGACGCTCAGGTCGTTCGCATCACGGTCACCGAGCTCAAGGAGAGCACGTTCTACGCGTCGATCACCGTCCAGCAGAACGGCTCGGAGCTGGAAGTCGACTCCCGGCCGTCGGATGCGATTGCGCTCGCCGTGCGAGCCGATGCCCCGATCTTCGCCGCCGACGACGTGATCGAGGAGTCCGCGATCGAGTTCGAGGGCGAGGAAGTGAACGAGGAGGAGATCGTCGACGAGTTCAAGCGGTTCCTCGACGACGTGTCCCCCGACCAGTTCGCGGTCGGCGACGAAGAGGCTTAGAGCGGCAGCGGTCGAGCCGAGTCGGGCCGATCGGTCATTGCAGACGGACACGCGGCTGAGCCGCGCGTCCTGAAGACGGCGCCGGCAGGCGGCGCCTTGGCTCCCTCACCTCCCGATCCAGTCCACGTAGACGTCCTTGCCGGCCGGCAGGCTGATCAGCCGGTAGGGGTAGGTGACTCTCGCCCGGACGCGCTCGCCGAGCTTCGGCGCTTGCTCCCTCACCCGCACCGTGATCTTGCCGTCGCTCTCCCGCGCGCTCAGGATCTCGACGGCGTAGCCCGTGCTCGAGCGCGGTCCCGCCGAGACGAGCAGCAGCTGTCGGGTCGAGAAGTCGATTGCGCGCGGACGTCGCTTCGCCTTCGCGCTCTCGAGGAATCTCGTGAGGCTGGAGGGCTTCCGGATCAGCCGTCGCTCGGAGCCGAGGATCGTGAGGGGCCCGACCTGAGCCGAGAGGTCCCGCCAGCCGACGGGGCGACCCTCGTCCTCGTCGGACAGGACCCGGAACGCGAGCAGGATCGCCACCAGCGCGAGGACGGCCGTGACGCCGAAGATCGTCCGGTTAGTAGTAGACGTAGACGGACTCGCCGTACGAGTTCGAGGCGAAGAGGGTCGGGGCGACCCACATCGGAATGCGGACGCAGCCGTGGGAAGCCGGATACGCCGGGACGGATGCGTAGCCGTGGATCGCGAAGCCGCGGAGGAAGAACGACGAATAGAACATGCCGGTGGGCAGGAAGCCGGGGACCTTGCTGTAGACGCGGAAGCGGCCGACGGGCGTGTTCCCGGTCGCTCCCGTGGAGACGTGCACGACCCTGACGACGTGGCCGCCGTCGACCTCGAAGAGCACCTGGCGGCTCTTGTCCACCTCGAGGTGGTGCCCACTCCGGTAGCGCGGCCACGGCACGTGCGCCGAGCGGAGTCGCCGCCACACGGCGGGGTTGACACGCCCGGTGCGGGCCAGGCCGTTCACCTTCTGGAAGGCGAGGACGGCGTCGGCCGTGTCGTACGAGTAGAAGCTGTCCACGCCGCGGAGCGCGTAGCGGAGCTCGGCCAGGCGCCGTTCGAGGATGCGGACGCTCGCACCGCGCGCGCCGAGCGAGAGGTACGGGTAGTAGATGCTCGAGCGAACGGTCGTCTTGCGCGCGCGGAAGGTGCCTGTCGGCGCGACGATGATCCGCGCCACGTAGTCGCCGACGCGCTTCGTGCTCAAGCGCAGCACGGCGCGGCTGCCGAAGGTCCGCGGCCGCAGCTCGTGACCCGAGCGCCAGATACGCACGCTGAGGGTTCCCGAGCCTCTCGGTCGGAGCTTGGCCTGCAGGACAAGGCGCCCTCCGACCATGGCCGTGCGCGGAAGGGCGACGTCGAGGGCGGGGCGGAGTGCCGGTGCGACGGCATTCGAGGTCGCACCGCCGAAGCGGGCCGTGAAGCTTGCCGTCGTCTTGGGGCGCAGCCGGAAGCGAAAACGACCCTTCCGGTTCGCCTTGACCGACCGCACGGGGGTCTCGCCGGCGAAGAGGGCGACAGCCGCGCCCGGGGTGGGCGGGAAGACACGACCCTTGAGCCACGTGCGGCGGCCGTACGTGGCGGTTCGAGGCCCGCTGAGCGTGAGTCGCAGAGCCGTGATCACGACGGAGGCCTGCTCGGTGGTTCCGTCTGCGCCGGTCGCGGTCACGGTGGCCGTGTACCGCCCGGCTTCGTAGCGGTGCTGGACGAGCGGGCCCTCCGCCACGGCGCTGTCGCCGAGGTCCCAGTGATAGGTGATCGCGTCGCCGGTGGCCGTGAGCGTCACGTCCAACGGGGCCTGTCCCTGGGCGGGAGTCGCCTGGACGGAGAGGTTCAGCTTCGCGTGCGCGGCGGGCGCCCAGAGGAGAAAGAGGAGCGCTACGAGGACGAACCGCCGCATGTAGCAGGAGGCTACCGCTACGTGGTGACGCCGAGTGCGAGTCCCAGGCCGTTGTAACACACATGCAGGAGGATGCAGGGGAGGATGCTCGCGGTGCGACTCCGCAGGTAGGTGATCCCGATCCCGAAGGTCGCAATCACCGGGAAGCCGGCGATGAGCCCGTGGATGAGGGCGAAGGCGATCCCGACGGTGAGGACGGCGCGGCCGGGGCCGAAGGGCTCGAGCAGCCCGTAGCCGACGCCGCGAAACATCAGCTCCTCGACCACCGGCCCGATCAGCGCGACGACGACTGCGAAGGCGGCGAACTGCGCGATCCGGTGCGAGTTCCACTCGGAGGGGACCAGGCCCTGCTCCTTGCCGGGATTCCCGAACGGGGTGACCGCGTAGCCGGCGACGAGGACTGCGATGACGACGAGGACGGCGATTCCCAGCGCGCGCCACCACGAGGTCGGGCGGCGCAGTCCGAGGAGGCGACGCCGGTCGAGGCCCCGGGTCAGGAGCACGACGAGACCGAGCAGCAGGCCATACTCGATGATGCCCCCGATGCTCGAGCTCCAGCGGTACGCGAAATCGTCGTCCGGCGCGCCCGCTGTGAAACGCGAGACGTAGCCCACGATCGAGAGGAAGAGCACGACGGCCGTCCAGGCGGCGATGCGGATGTTCACGCGAGCCTTACGCGACCCACTGCCAGAGCGCCCATTGGGTCACGGCGACGCCGAGGAAGAGCGAGCTGACCGAGACGATCGCGACGTGGGCACGCGGCCGGCCGCCGATCGCCGCCAGCGCCATGAAGAGCGGAAACACGACGAGGCCGAAGCGCGGCAGCGAGAGGAGCGGCCAGCGCTCGCTCGGGTAGCTGAGGGGGATCGCGAGGCTGAGCGCCGCGAAGAGCCCGTACGGCGCACCGAAGCGGCGCCACGCGACGACGGTCAGCACGGCGAAGAGCACGAGCGCCGCGAGGCACTCGAGGTTGATCGCGGCAACGCGCATCGGGTCGGTTCCGTCGGCTGCGGGCCAGTAGGCGTGCGTGTGCGAGCCCGATGCGAGCTGGCGGACGCCGGCCCAGCCCGCGCGGAGCCCGTCCCAGATCCCGCCGAGCGGTCCTGCGGGCGAGAGATGCCGCGTCCAGATTCCCTGCGCATGGACGAACTCCCACGGATCGCCGCGCTCCCGCCAGAGGAGGAGCGGATAGGCGGCGAAGAGCGCCGGGGCGACCGCGAGCCGGGCGAGCGCACCGCGCGCGTCGCGAGAACGCCAGGCGAGGATGGCGAGCGCCGGCAGCAGCGCGATGCCGGAGGGTCTCGTGAGCAGTGCGAGACCTGCGGCGACTCCGGCGGGAAGGAAGCGGCCGCGCTCGGCGAGCAGGAAGGCGCCCAGGCAGAGGCAGAGGTAGAGCGACTCGCTGTAGACGGCCTGGAGGAACAGCGCCATCGGGAAGACGGCGAGGTAGAGAACGGTGCGGCGGGCCCCCTCCGCGCCGAGCCTCGGCTTCGCGAGGCGGTAGAGGAGGACGAAGGCGGCCAGCCCGGCGGCGAGCGAGACGACGATCCCGGCCAGGACGTAATGCCCGAAGAGGACGCGTCCGAGAACGCCGACGGCCGCCGGGTAGAGCGGGAAGAAGGCGGTGGCCGAACGCGTGAGCGTCTCGTAGCCGTGCTCCGCGATCCGGAGGAAGAAGACGCTGTCCCAGCGGGCCCAGACGTCCGTGAACGAGCCGAGGTCGTGCGTGACCGAGGAGTCGTCCCAGCGGGCCGCCTCGGGGTGGCGGTTCGGCTCGAAGACGAGGAAAGCGAAGAACGCAGCGGCCCAGATCGCCGCGCGGCTCCAGAGGAAGATCTCGGCGGCCGGGCTCCGCGCAGCCTCGACCGGCAGCTCGCGCGGCTCGGCGCGCGGCTCCCGAAGCCGTTGACCTGTGCTCACGACGGCCGGATCATACGGGCGTGGCCATGAGGTACTTCACGGCTGAGGAGGCGAACGCGGCTCTCGAGAAGGTGCGCCCGCTGACCGAGGATCTCGTCGCCCGCCGGCGGGCGCTCTCCGAGCTCCAGGAGCGGCACGGGTCGCTCACGCAACGCATTGCGGGTAACGGGGGCGACCTGGATCCGCGTGAGCTCGAGGAGGCGCGCGAACGGCTGGACGAGGAAGTCGCGGGCATCGCACGCTGCGTGGCGCAGATCCACGAGCTGGGCGCGCTCGTCAAGGACCTCGACCAGGGACTCGTCGATTTCCCGGCGCGGCGGGAGGGCGAGGACGTGCTGCTCTGCTGGCGCCTCGGCGAAGAGGAGATCGGCTTCTGGCACGGCCTCGAGGAGGGCTTCTCGGGCCGCAAGCCGTTGTCCCTCTGACCGAGCAGGCGCCGCTCAGCACTCGGGCGCGCCCTTGGCGCCCTCGGGCTGGAAGCCCACGCGGTAGAGCGTCCTTCTCGCGTACGTCTCCCGCATCGCCTTCTTCCACGCCTGCACGCCCCGCTTCCCGTTTCCGCCGCGCCTGGCCACACTGCCGAGGACGCGCTCCCTGATGAGGAGGTGGCGGACGTCGCGGTGCACCTGCTCGTCGGTCAGGTGCGTCCGCTCGAGCTGCTGCTGATAGCCCTGCTCGTTGCGGCCGAAGTACTGCCTCTTGATTCGCTGGAGCCGCTCGTCGACGTCTTTCGCGCTGACGACCACGCCCAGCTTCCTCGCCTCCTCCGCGAACTCGACCCGGCGCACCGCGAAGTCCATCGCCTGTCGGACGAGCACTCGGTACTTGTACGAGCTTTGCCGCGGAAACGTGCTTCCCTGGTCCTCGAGACTCACCCGGGCCTGGTCGAGGAGACGGTCGAGCTCGATCCTGGTGATGGGCCGATCCCCCACGAGCGCCACCGAGCCCGGCGGCACCCCGCCGCAGCGCTTCGCCAGGACCGAGAGGCGCTCGGCGGCCGCAAAGTCGTCACCGGCCGGCACCGGGACTCCTGCGTCCGAGGATTCGAGCTCGTCCCGGGAGCTCCGGCCTTTGCGCCCGGCTTCCTCGGCCGCCGACGCGGTCGCGAACGTCAGCTTCACCTTCGCGTCGCCAACGGCGCGCGCGTACGCCCGAGTCGCCTGGAGAAAGTCGACGACAAGCGCGTGCCTGTGGTCTGCCGGCTGCAGACCGCGCACCTCGATCAAGGCCTTTCCGGCGGCGGCCTCGAGCTGCGCCGCTGTGTGCCCGAGCGTGGGGAGATCCGCGCTCGCCTCCGTCGTCCGCAACGAGTCGCCTAGTTCCCCCGTGGTCTTCTCGACGGGCTCGAGAATGGGTGTTGCATCCTTCGCGAACGCACTCTCGCCGGTGTCGAGCAAGATCAGCGCGCCTATGACCAAGGCCGCAATCAGTGCGGCTCCGGCGATCGAGAGAAGCAGCTTTCGGCGCAACGCTCGGCAGGAGGCTAACGCTCCGAGCTCGAAGCGGCTGAGGAATCGCCCCGCCGGCCGTCGAATAGAGCGCCGTGGAACTCTGGAAGCGCCTGCTCGTCGTCGCCGGCGTCATCCTCCTGGCGGCGATCCTCGCCAAGCTCGTGGACTGGCGGATGTCCCGCCGCGAGCTGCCGCCCGAGGCGGTTACGCGCTACCGCGTCCTCCGCCGGAGCCTGATGACCGCGATCATCGCCGTCGGGCTCCTCTCGGGCCTGCTCGTGATTCCACAGGTCCGTGCGATTGCCGCCGGCCTGCTTGCATCGTCCGCGATCGTCGGCCTCGTGGTCGGCCTTGCGGCGCAACGGCCGCTCGCCAATTTCGTCGCTGGGGTCGTCATCGCCTTCACGCAGCCGCTCCGCCTCGGCGACCGGGTCACCGTCGACGGAGTCGAGGGCACCGTCGAGGAGATCGGCCTCACCTACACGTTCATCAAGACCGCCGACAACGGACGGCTCGTGATCCCGAACGAGAAGCTGGCCTCGGACACGATCCGCAACGCCACGATCCGCAGCCGGGAGCAACTCGCCGAGGTCACGCTGCAGGTGCCACTCGACAGGGATCTCGACCGCGTGCTCGAGATCGTGAGAGCCGAGACGTCCGCCGACTCCCGTGCCGACGCGTTCCTCACAGGGGCCAATGGAGCCGCGACCGTGACCGTCCGCGCGTGGGCGCCCGATGCCGATGAGGTCGAGAGGCTCGAAAGCGAGCTTCGGCTGCGTATCCTTCGGCGGTTGCGAGAACAGAGCCTCCTATGAGCCCCCCGGGTCGTAACGGCCCTCGCCGCCGCCCGGCCAAGCGCTTCGAAGGCAACGGACGACGTCGCCAGAGGCGCCGGACGCGTGCCCGCCGACGCCGCCGGCTGGCGGTCGTCGCCTTCCTCCTCGTCGCGGCTGCCGCCGCGCTCGGAACGAGTGCCTATCCCCGCGCCGCCAAGATCTGGAACGACTGCGATCTGAACAGCCTCCAGCCCGTCTCGAACGGCGAGAACAGCTTCGTCTACGCGGCCGACGGATCGCTGCTGGGCTCGATTCCCGCCGAGAAGAACCGGCAACCGGTCAAGCTCGCCAACGTCGGCCGCTGGATGCAGAAGTCGACCGTCGCGATCGAGGACCGCCGCTTCTACCGCCACGGCGGCGTCGACTTCGAGGGCATCATGCGGGCCGCCTACAACGACATCCGGGCGGGCCGCACCGTCGAGGGAGGTTCCACGATCACCCAGCAGCTCGTGCGCAACCTCTACATCCGCCACCAGGAGCGGACGTTCAACCGGAAAGTCGTCGAGGCGTGCCTGGCGGTCAAGCTGAGCCGCAACTGGTCGAAGCACAAGATCCTCTCCGAGTACATGAACACCGTCTACTACGGAAATCACGCGTACGGTGTCGAGGCCGCGGCCCAGACGTATTTCTCGCGACGGGCGAGGAAGCTTTCCCTCCTTCAGTCCGCGCTGCTGGCGGGCCTGCCGCAGGCGCCCTCGGTCTACGACCCCTTCAAGAATCCGGCCAAGGCCATCAAGCGGCGGAACCGTGTCCTCAAGGCCCTCTACGAGAACGACGCCATCAGCTACGGGAACTACCGGGAAGCGATCCGCGTCAAGGACCTGAAGCTGAAGCCCGGCAAGATCTACACGCGCATCCGGGAGCCGTACTTCTTCAGCTACGTGCGCGACGAGCTCGTCCGCAAGTACGGGGCGAACACCGTGCACACGGGCGGGCTCAAGGTCTTCACGACGATCGACCGGCGTCTCCAGCGGGCGGCGACCAGGGCTGTTCAGGACACCCTCTACTACGACGACGACCCGGCATCCGCGATCGTCGCCATCGATCCGCGGAGCGGGGCGATCAAGACCATGATCTCGGTCACGCCCGGTCGGACCGGGAACCAGTTCAACCTCGCTGCCCAGGCTCGGCGCCAGGCGGGCTCGACCTTCAAGGCCTTCGTCCTCACCGAGGCCGTCTCGGAAGGCGTCAATCCCGACACGACGAGCTACGTCTCGGCGCCGCTCCACTACCAGCCGGACCCCTATTCCGAGGCGTGGGACGTCGCGACGTACTCCCACACGTACGTCGGCTCGACATCGATCACGCACGCCACGCTGCTCTCCGACAACACCGTCTACGCACGGCTCACCCTTGACCTCGGCCCCGAGAAGGTCGCCGCCATGGCCCACCGCCTCGGCGTGCGCTCGAGCCTGAAGACGCGCGAGGGCGCCTACGTGCCCTCCCTCGGGCTCGGCTCGATCGGAGTCTCGCCGCTCGACATGGCCTCGGCCTACGCGACGATCGCCGCGGGCGGGATCTACTCGCGGCCGATGGCGATCCGCAAGGTCGAGTTCTCGGACGGGACAACGGACAAGGATGCGGGCTGGGGGAAGCCCGAGCGCCGGCGCGTGATTGCGGACTGGGTTGCCGCCAAGGTCAAGGACATCCTCGAGCAGAACATGCGGTCGGGAACCGGAGTCGGCGCGGCGATCGACCGCCCGGCCGGCGG
>WNGB01000887.1_pt1 | contig 49969 bp, 55 predicted proteins | sample 5400681 | NCBI WGS metagenome assembly WNGB01 (sample SAMN13153367, study PRJNA577476) | soil metagenome | isolation source: 115 cm soil or saprolite under grassland replicate 2 | place: USA:California | collected 2016-06-15
AGGATGATGCTCGCCCCGGCGCGCCGGATCGCGGTCACGGTCTCGTCGATGACCCGGTCACGGTCCACCCAGCCGTGCGCGGCGGCCGCCTCCACCATCGCGTACTCGCCGCTGACCTGGTAGGCCGCCACCGGCACCGGGGAGACCGCGGCCACCTGGGTGATAACGTCCAGGTAGGCCAGCGCGGGCTTGACCATCACGATGTCGGCGCCCTCGGCCAGGTCGAGGGCCACCTCACGGAGCGCGTCCGCGGACCGCGGGTCCTGCTGGTAGGAGGCCCGGTCACCGAACTGGGGGGCACACTCGGCGGCGTCACGGAAGGGCCCGTAGAAGGCCGAGGCGAACTTGGCCGAGTACGCGCAGATCGCCACGTCCGGGTACCCGCCCGCGTCGAGGGCCGCGCGGATCGCGCCCACCTGGCCGTCCATCATCCCGCTCGGCGCGACCACGTGAACGCCCGCCGCCGCCTGGGCGACCGCGATGGATCCGTACCGCTCCAGCGTCGCGTCGTTGTCCACCTCGCCGGAGCCGGTCAATACCCCGCAGTGACCGTGATCGGTGTACTCATCCAGGCACAGGTCCGCCATCAGGACGGTGGCGTCGCCCACCTCGGCGGCCAGGTCGCGGACGGCGCGGGCGAGGATCCCGTCCGGGTCGTCGGCGGCCGAGCCCCGGGCGTCTTTCACGGCCGGCACCCCGAACAGGACCAGCCCGCCCACCCCGGCCGCCACGGCCTCCGCCGCGGCCTTGCGCAGGCTGTCCCGGGTGTGCTGGACCACGCCCGGCATGGAGGCCACCGGCTGCGGCTCGCTGATGCCCTCCTTGACGAACATCGGCAGCAGCAGGTCCGACGGCCGGACGCTGGTCTGCGCGACCAGCCTGCGCAGCGCCGGGGTCCGGCGCAGCCGACGCGGGCGGGCGGCAGGGAACTGTGCGGCCACGTTCTTCCTCTCTCCCTCGCGGGCGCTTCGCTGGCGCCGGGCAGACCAGGATCTCCTGCCCTGGTCTCACGGGCCAGCGTTCACCGGAGCCGGCGCCGGGCGCCCCGGCGCCGCTCACTGGGCTTGCGCACCGGCTCCCCGGCCGCGATGGCAGCCTCCCGGACCCCGGCCGCGTACTCGGCCAGCGCGTCGACCAGGCCGGTCGCGGAGGGCTTGGGTGCCTTGACGTCCACCCGGAGGCCGAACTCAGCGGCAGTCTTCGCGGTCTGCGGCCCGATGACCGCGATCACGGTCACCGCGTGCGGCTTGCCGGCGATGCCGATCAGGTTCCGCACCGTGGAGGACGAGGTGAACAGCACGGCGTCGAACCCGCCGCCCTTGATCGCCTCGCGGATCGGGGCGGGCGGTGGCGCCGCCCGCACGGTCCGGTAGGCGGTGATGTCCTCCGTCTCCCAGCCCAGCTCGTTGAGCCGGGCGACGAGCGTCTCGGTGGCGATGTCGGCCCGGGGCAGCAGCACCCGGTTGATCGGGTCGGACAGGCTGTCGTAGGGCTGCCAGGCCTCGGCCAGGCCCTCGCCGGACTGCTCACCCTCGGGCACCAGGTCCGGCTTGATGCCGAAGTCCAGCAGCGCCCGCCCGGTCTGCTCGCCGACCGCGGCGACCTTCACCCCCGCGAACGCGCGGGCGTCCAGGCCGTACTCCTCCAGCTTCTCGCGCACCGCGCGGACCGCGTTGACCGAGGTGAACGCGACCCACTGGTACCGCCCGGTGACCAGGCCCTTGACCGCACGCTCCATCTGCTGCGGGGTGCGGGGCGGCTCGACCGCGATGGTCGGCACCTCCTCCGGGACCGCGCCGTAGGCCCGCAGCCGCTCCGACACCGAGCCGGCCTGCTCCTTGGTCCGCGGCACCAGCACCCGCCAGCCGAACAGCGGCTTGGTCTCGAACCAGGACAGATCCTGCTGCCGCGGCCCGGCGGCCTCGCCCACGACGCCGACCGCGGGACCGGTCTCGGTGAGCAGGCTGACCCCGGCCGCCTTCAGGTCGGCGGTCACCGACCCCAGCGCACAGCGGATGGTCAGCTGCTCGGTGGTGGTCCCGTTCCAGGTGATGGTGAACGGCGTGCGCTCTGGCCAGCCCGCGGCCATCAGCATCTTGGCCACGTCGGCCGGCCCGGCCTCCACCCCCAGGATGACCAGGCTCCGGGACGGCTGGGTCTCGGCGGACAGGCGGCTCACGTCGGCGGCGTGCAGGATGCGGACATCCCCGCCCGCCTCGGAGGTCAGCGGGATGCCCGCGTACGCCGGCACCGCGGTCGCGGCGGGCATCCCCGGCACGATCTCGAACCGGACCCGGGCCTTGGCGCACGCGGCCGCGGCCGCGGCCGCCGTGCCGAACAGGAGCGGGTCGCCGTCGTAGGCCGCCACCGCCAGCTGGCCGGCCTTGACCGCCTTGACCAGCAGCCGGGGGTCGGCGTCCAGCTCGGCCAGGGTGCGGATGGTGGCCGTGGCGGGCAGCAGGTGCCGCACCCGGTCGGTCACCTCGGCGCCGGCGAAGACGAGGTCGGCCCGGCTGAGCAGCCCGGCGGCGCGGACCGTGAGCAGCTCGGCGCTGCCGGGCCCGGTGCCCACGAAAGCCGCCAGCCCGGGCTGGGCCGCCCGGCTGGCCGCCGCGGATCCGTCCTGGCCGGACGGCGCTGTGCCAGCCGGGCCAGCGCCAGCCGGGCCAGCGCCAGCCGGGCCAGTGCCAGCCGGGCCAGTGCCAGCCGGGCCAGTGCCAGCCGGGCCAGTGCCAGCCGGACCCGCCGCGTCCTTCTTCGACGTAGTTGTCACACTCACAAGGCATCGTCCCCGTTGCTGATGTATTCCGAAGACACTGCCGCGTACGTCGCCGCGCCCTGGCGCAGCAACTCGGCGGCGACGTCGCGGCCGAGGCGTCCGGCCTCACCCGAAGGGGCGGTCGCGCTGGCCCGCAACGCCGACCCCCCGTCAAGCGCCGCGACAACCGCTCTCAGCTGCAGTATCTCCGTTCCGGCAGCGTACGCACCTACCGGCGCGCTGCACCCGGCCGCCAATCCGGCCAGCACGGCCCGTTCCGCGGTGACCGCGGCCCGGCTGACCTGGTCGTTCACCTGGGCCAGCAAGCGGGCCAGGTCGGTGTCACCGGCGCGGCATTCCACCGCCAGCGCGCCCTGGCCGGGCGCGGGCAGCATCTCGTCCGGCTCGAAGATCTGGGTCACGGCGTCCAGCCGGCCGATCCGGGCCAGCCCGGCGCTGGCCAGGAGGACCGCGTCCAGTTCTCCGGACTCGACCTTGCCGAGCCGGGTGCCGGCGTTGCCGCGGACGGGCACCGGCCGGATGTCGGGGCGCAGCAGCCGCAGCTGGGCCGCCCGGCGTGGCGACCCGGTGCCGATCGTGGCCCCGGGAGGCAGGTCCGCGAACTTGGCCCCGCCGCGGGCGGCGAGTGCGTCGCGGGGGTCTTCCCGGGCCGGGACCGCGGCCAGCACCACCCCGGGCGCGGGGGCCACCGGCAGGTCCTTGAGCGAGTGCACGGCCAGGTCGACCTGGCCGGCCAGCAGGTGCTCGCGCAGCGCGCTGGCGAACACGCCGGTCCCGCCGATCTGGGCCAGCTCGGCCCGGGTCACGTCGCCGAAGGTGGTCACCCCGACCAGTTCGACGCTGACCCCGGTGCGCTCGGTTATGAGCCGGGCCACCTGGCCGGACTGGGCCATGGCCATCGGGCTCTTACGGGTCCCGAGCCGCAGCGGCGGCCTGCTCACGTGTCGTCCTCCTGCCTGGCGCCGGGCGCGTCGGAGACGGGGCCGGGGCCCGGCGCCCCGGTGTCGGCCAGCGTGACCGCGGCGACCACGGCCGGATCGAGATCGAACAGGACCCGCAGCGCGTCCTCGTAGGCGTCGCCGCCCGGCGAGCCGGCCAGCTCCTTGACCCGCACCGTCGGCGCGTGCAGCAATTTGTCTACCACCCGCCGCATGGCCCGTTCCACCTCGCTGATCGTGCGGTGGTCGGCGGCCAGCCGGCCCGCCAGCCGGGCCAGCTCGGTGTCCACCACCTGGGCCGCCTTGGCCCGCAGCGCGACCACGGTAGGGGCGACCCGGGCCGCGTGCACGGCGGATACGCGGGCCGCGAACTCCTCGGCGACGATCCCCCGGACCGCCTCGACGTCCGCGTCCCGGGTGGCCAGGGCGGCCAGCTCAGGCGCGTCCCCGGACCCGGCGGGGCGGTCCCCGAGCGTGTCCAGTCCGACCAGGTGCGTCCCGGGCAGTCCGGCCACGGCAGGGTCCACGTCGCGGGGCATGGCCAGGTCCAGCAGGACCAGCGGACGGCCGGGCTCAGCCCGGCGGGCCAGCGCCTCGGTCACCAGGTCCGCGCTGATCACCACGCCCGCGGCGCCGGTGCAGGAGATGACCAGGTCCGCCTCGGCGACCGGCCCGGCGAGGTCGCTGAGGTCCGCGACGGCCCCCCCGACCGCGGCGGCCAGCTTCCCGGCCCGGTCGGCGGTGCGGTTGGCCACCACGATGTGCGCCGCACCCATCCGCACCGCGGTGGTGGCGGCCAGTGAGCTCATCGAGCCGGCCCCGACGACCAGCACCCGGAGCCCGGCGAGCGGCCGGCCCGGATCCGCGGGCGCGGCCTGACCCGTGGCAGCCAGCCCCGGCCCGGCCAGCCGGCCGTGCGCGACCGCGACGCCGACGCTGACCAGGTTCGCGCCGGCCTGGTCGATCCCGGTCTCGGCGTGCGCCCGCCGGGCGGTGCGCAGCGCGAGCGTGCCCAGCTCGCCCAGGCCCCGGCTGAGGGTGGCGTGGTCCCGGGCCACGGCCAGGGCCTGCCTGACCTGGCCGAGGATCTGGCTCTCGCCCACGATCATGGACTCCAGGCCGCAGGCCACCGCGAGCAGGTGCTGCACGGCCCGGTCTTCGTAATGCACGTACAGGTTCGGGGTCAGCTCGCTGAGCGGGATCCCGGAGTGCCGGGCGAGCAGGTCGCAGATGGACGACACGCCGCCGTGGAACTTGTCCACCTCGGCGTAGACCTCCACCCGGTTGCAGGTGGACACGACGAACGTGCCGCCGACGTTCGGGGCCTGTGACACGTCACGGATCAGCTTGCCGAGCGTGTCACCGCTGACGACGGCCCGCTCCAGGACCGGGAGCGAGGCGCTCTTGTGGCTCAGGCCGACCACGAGAACGCTCATCGGCCCACCACCTGGGCATCCTGCGGAACGCGCACCACCGACCTCCGCTGCGCGTGGAAGGCGAGAATCTGCAACTCGATGGACAGGTCGACCTTACGCACGTCTACGCCAGCAGGCACATTAAGGACCACGGGCGCGAAGTTGAGGATGCTCGTCACCCCGGTCGCGACCAGCCGGTCGCAGACGGCCTGCGCGGTGCCCGCGGGCGTGGCGATGACCCCGATGGCGACCCGGTGCCGGGCCACCACCTGCTCCATCTGCTCCACGTCCAGCACGCCGTGGCCTGCGATCTGGGTACCGACCACCCCGGGGTCACTGTCCAGGACGGCCGCGATGCGGAACCCGCGGGACGCGAACCCGCCGTAGTTGGCCAGGGCGCGGCCCAGGTTGCCGGCGCCGACGATGACCACCGGCCAGTCCTGGGTCAGCCCCAGCTCCCGGGATACCTGGTAGACCAGGTACTCCACGTCGTAGCCCACCCCCCGGGTGCCGTACGAGCCCAGGTGCGACAGGTCCTTGCGGAGCTTGGCCGAGTTGACCCCGGCCGCGGCCGCGAGTTCCTCGCTGGACACGGTCGGGATGTCCTGCTCCGCGAACGCGTACAGAACCCGCAGGTACACGGGGAGGCGGGCGATGGTGGCCTCCGGGATGCCCTGGCCGCCGGCTGCCGCCCTGCCGTCTGCCGTCCTGCCGGCTGCCGCCCTGCCGTCTGCCGTCCTGCCGTTTGCCGCCCTGCCGTTTGCCGCACTGCCGTTCGCGGATACTGCACGCCGTGACATGCGCCGACGCTCCTGAGGGTTCGACCTGCACTGGGTTGGCCAGCACCGGGTTGGCCAGCACTGGGTTGAGCAGCACTGGGTGAGCAGCACTGGGTGAGCAGCACTGGGGGCTGCCCAGCCGCCCGACGAAGAGTTACGGTCTTCAACGGTACGCTCTTGTGAACGTTTGCACAAAGTCGGCCCGTACCCGCTCCCGGGGCGGGCTGACCGCGATCACCCCCGCCGCATCACGCGGTCAGGGCCGCGCGCAGGCGGTCCTCGCTGACCCGCCAGAAATCGTGCTGGACCCCGTCGATCAGCGTGACCGGGATCTTGTCCCAGTACTGCCGCATATCCGCGTCCGAGCCGGTGATGTCGCGTTCCTCCCAGGGCACGCCGAGATCGCCGGCGACCCTGGCGATCACCTCGCGCGCGCTGTCGCACAGATGGCAGCCGGGCCGGGACAGCAGGGTGATCGCGTGCGCAGCGGGAGGCACCGGGCCGCCCGTCAGGGGACCCGGCGCGGCGTCACCGCCGCGACCTTAGCCTGGCGGACCCCCAGCTCGATGACGTTGGTGGCCAGCACCAGCGGCCGGCGGCGGGTCTCGAAGTCGGCCACGTAGGGCCGCTCCTGGTGCCGGTCATACGCGGCCCGGTCGGCGTAGAGCTGGTAGAGAATTCTCTGCAACGGCGCGGACGGCACGCCGTGGACCACGTAGGCGAGCGTGCCCGGCTCCCCGGTCCGTGCCTGTTCGACCACGTGCTCGGCCAGCCGGTCGAACTCGTCCGCGCCCGCGTCGAGCAGGGTGTAGATGGCGATCCGGCCGTAGAGCAGCCCGGTGTCCACCTCGCCCGGGCCGGCGGCGGCGTCGATCACGTCGCCGATGGCGGGCAGCTGCATTCCGGTGGCGAACTCGATGTCATGGTCGCCGTTGCTGCGGGCCGGATCACGCACAGCCTGATCATGCCCGGGAACCGCGGACCCGTTCGGCCGGAAGAGCGGGTCGAAGGCCCCGGTGACCGGCTCGACGGGGTCGGCGTGAAAGCCCCCGCGTTCGGCCGGGGGCAAGCTCCCGGTGCCCGGGTGGCCGCCGGTGTCGTCGTACTGGTCGTCGTAGTGGTGCGCGGGAGTCCCGTAGGTCGGGCTCCGGTGCCCCCCGGTCCCGCCGTGCCCGCTGTTGACGTAGGCGGCGAACGCGGCGCTGTCCTCGAAATGGGGGTAGCCATCGCGATACAGGTCCAGCGAGTCGTCGCCACCGTAGCCCGGGTCACCGCCCCGGCCCGGCGGGCCGCCGTGACCGCCGGCCCCGCCCCGCATCCGGGCCAGGCTCACCCCGGCCGCACGCCCGGCAGCCAGCCAGGCGGCGACCGCGGCGACCGCGGTCAGGGCGGGGTACGCGGCGTCCGCGGGCAGCCGGGCCTGAAGTCCCTGGGTGGCCAGCGCGGCCACGCCGGCCAGCCCCACCGCCGCGAGCGCCGGCCCCCAGGCGGGGTCGTGCCGGCTGCGCAGCCCGGCACTGAGCAGGGCCGCGAGAATCGTCACCACGACGACCACCGCGACCAGGCCCAGCAGCCCGAGCGAGAGGGGCTCGAAGTGGTTGCGGGCGGCGGGCCATGCCTGGCCGAACGGCTGAGAGCTCAGCACGTCGGTGGCCAGGATCACCCCGACCACCACGAACAGCCCGGCCAGGGCGAGCCGCCCGGCGAAACGGGCGACCAGCCCCCTGGCGGCCAGCTCGGTCATGCCCCAGGCCAGGGACAGCGGCGCGATCAGCGCCCCGCCGAGCGCGGTGGCGCGGAACGTGGTGGGCACGAACCCGCGCCGGTAGCCGGCGGCCTGCGCCGCCAGCGCGACGGTCAGGCCGGCCAGGGCGATCACCCAGGCCACCATGTCCGTCCTGGGCTGCCGCGCGCAGAGCCGGATGGCCAGGCCGGTGCCGGCCGCGGCGAGCACCGTCCCGGCCAGGGCCACAACGAACGAAATAGACATTGCAGCCTATGGTGCACGACGAGCGGCCATGATGCGGACCAGATCGATGACCAGCCCGGCCGGCGCCGCGTCCGGTTTGTAGACTCGGCAGGCATGAGGCAGCTGCGGGACCAGCTTCCCGACGGCACCAGATCCCTCCGGCTGCGCAGATCCGCCCGGGTGCGCGGGGAACAGGCGGCGCTGGCGGGCGCCGCGTCCGCGGCTGTCGCCACCGTTGTCCAGGCCCCGCCCCAGGCCGACCCGACCGCGGGCGCCTTCTTCGACGTGGACAACACGCTGATCCGCGGTGCCTCCATCTACTACTTCGCCCGCGGGCTCGCCGCACGCAAGATGTTCGGCCCCCGTGACCTGGCCCGGATGGCCTGGGGGCAGGTCGCCTTCCGGCTCCGGGGGGCGGAGAACTCCGGGCACATCGACGCGGCCCGGGAGGCCGCGCTGGCCTTCGTAGCCGGGCACAAAGTGGCCGACATCGTCAGCCTGAGCCACGAGATCTTCGACGAGACCATGGCCGACCGGGTCTGGGAAGGCACCCGTGAGCTGGCCCAGGGCCACCTCCGGGCCGGCCAGCGGGTCTGGCTGGTCACCGCGACCCCGGTGGAGCTGGCCACGGTCATCTCCCAGCGGCTGGGGCTGACGGGCGCGCTGGGCACGGTCGCGGAGTCCGCGGACGGCGTCTACACCGGGCGGCTGGTCGGCGGCCTGCTGCACGGCGAGGCCAAGGCCGCGGCGGTCGCGTCCCTCGCCGGGCGCGAGGGCCTGGACCTGGCGCGCTGCTCCGCCTACAGCGACTCCAGCAACGACCTGCCCATGCTGCAGCTGGTCGGCCATCCGCACGCCGTCAACCCGGACGCCGACCTGCGTGCCGAAGCCCGGCGCCGGGACTGGCCGGTACATGATTTCCGGTCCGGCCGCAGAGTGACCCTGGTCGCGCTGCCGACCGCGGCAGGCGTGGGGGCGGTGGCCGGCGGCATCGCGGCCGGGCTGGCCCTGCACCGGCGCCACCAGCGCAACCAGGGCTGACGCTCAGGAAGCCAGAAGGCGCTAGCCGTAAGCCGGGCCGCGCTCCACCAGCAGGTGCTCCAGCCTGGCCTGGATGCTGCCGCGGACCGCGGCGGCGAGCTCCGCGATCACCTCCCGGTCCCGCCAGGCGCCCTCCGGGTACCCGGAGGTCTGCACCGGCGCACCGAAGTCGATGATCCAGTTGGACGGCAGCGGGACCGCGCCCAGCGGGCCGAACCAGGGGAACAGGGGCGTGATGGGGAAGTACGGCAGCCGGAGCATCCGGGCCAGCGGCCTGGCGTTGCCGACCATCGGGTAGATCTCCTCGGCGCCGACGATCGCGCAGGGCACGATCGGCACCCGCGCCCGGAGCGCGGTCACCGCGAAGCCGCCCCGGCCGAAACGGCGCAGCTGGTACCGGTCGCTGAACGGCTTGCCGATGCCCTTGAACCCTTCGGGGAACACGCCCACCAGCTCCCCGTCGCGCAGCAGCCGGTCGGCGTTCGCGGGGCAGGCCCGGGTGTGGCCGGACCGCCGGGCCAGGAACCCCAGCCCGGGCAGCTCGTAGACCAGGTCCGCGCCCAGCAGGCGCAGGTTCCGGTGCTGCGGATGCTCGTCGTGCAGCCCGGTCTGCAGCATGATCGCGTCGAGCGGGAGCACGCCGGAATGGTTGGCGACCACCAGCGCGGCCCCGGATCCCGGCACGTGCTCCAGCCCGCGCATCTCGACCCGGAACCACTGCTGGTAGAGCAGCCGGGCCAGCGGGATCAGCAGCCGGGTGTTGAATTCGGGGTCGAACCCGAACTCGTCGACCTCGCCCTCACCGGTGACCTGGCGCCGGGCGAACTGCACCGCCTCGGTGAGACGATCCCGCCAGTCACCGCCGGTGCCCCCGGGAGGGGCACCGTTCGCACCGGCACCGTCATGGGAGTTCATCCCCGGCGCGCGGTAGAACCCGGATAGAAGCTCCCCCGTGCTTCCCTCCCAGCCCACCGTCTTCCTCTCATCGCCGCGTCCTCCCGCAGCGCCCCGGGCCTGACCAGCGCTACCCCCGGGGCGCCGGCGCGGCGCTACTTCTTGTTGCGCCGCTGCACGCGGGTCTTCCGCAGCAGCTTGCGGTGCTTCTTCTTCGCCATTCGCTTACGGCGCTTCTTGATGACCGAGCCCACGACACCACCCTCACTCGGGATTCAGGCAAACAGGCTTGCGACGTATCCGCCCGATGCCAGCCGGCTGGGCCCACGCCAACGCCCCAGGGTACCTGCCCCGCACCTGCCCCGGTGATGCCCCCTCGGGGAACGGGCATCAGCTGGCCGCGACGAAGGACCCCTTCAGGTACCGGTTCACCGCCTGCTCGGGAACCCGGAACGACCGGCCGACCCGGATCGCCTCCAGCTCCCCCGAGTGCACCAGCCGGTAGACGGTCATTTTCGATACGCGCATGATCGAGGCCACTTCGGCCACGGTCAGGAACCTGACGTCGCTGAGCGGAGTTTCGCCTGCAGCCATCTGCTTTTCCCTCTTCCGCGCGGAGCCGAGTGCGCCTGGCCGGATTCAGCGCATCAGTCACCTCCGTCCCCAGCGTAAGTCTTGTGCGGAAAAGGGCAACCCCGGCGCGGGACGTGCTCTGGGTCACAGGCCCGGGAAAAGCCCGTGAGCGGGAAAGACGGCGCTGCGGGTGGACATGATGGACCGGTCGATGGCATGGCCCGGGTTGTATCCGGACTCGAACGGGGTGAAATCCGCCGCGGCGCCGTCGGTCATCCACCCGGGGGCCGGCACCCCGGTCCGCTTGAGCGTGTACTCCTGCCACGACGCCGGCGTGGCCAGCCCCGGATCCAGCGGCCGGCCAGCGGCCACCGCGAGCAGGTGTGTCCAGGTCCGGGGCACGACCTGGACCAGCTCGTACCCGCCGCCCCCGGTGAGCAGCCAGCGCCCGCCCGCGACCTCGTGCGCGAGCTCGTGCAGTTTCTGGTGGGCGGCCCGCTGCGCGTCGATGGTCAGCTCCAGGTGCGCCAGCGGGTCGAGCCGGTGCGTATCGCAGCCGTGCTGGCTGACCAGGATCTCCGGGCGGAACGCGCGCAGCAGCGGCGGCACGACCGCGTCGAGCGCGCGCAGCCAGTCCGCGTCGCCGGTGCCGGCGGGCAGCGCCACGTTGACCGCCGTCCCGTCCGCCTGAGGCCCGCCGGTCTCGCCGGGCAGGCCGGTGCCGGGGAACAGCGTCATCGGATGCTCGTGCAGGCTGATGGTCAGCACCCGCGGGTCGTTGTAGAAGGCGGCCTGGACGCCGTCCCCGTGGTGCACGTCGATATCCACGTAGGCGATCCGCTGCGCACCCTGCTCCAGCAGCCAGCTGATCGCGATGGCCGGGTCGTTGTAGACACAGAAGCCGCTGGCCGCGCGCCGCATGGCGTGGTGCAGGCCGCCGGCCACGTTGGCGCCGTGCGCCGCCTGCCCGGACCAGATGGCCGCGGCCGCGGCCAGCGTGGCCCCGGCCACCAGCGCCGACGCCTCGTGCATGCCCGGGAAGACCGGATCGTCCGCGGTGCCCAGGCCGAACCATGGGTCGGCCTCCGCACGCCGGACCGCCTCGATGTACCCGCGGTCGTGCACCAGCTCGAGCTGCTGCTGGGTGGCGGGCTCGGGGACGGCCACGCTCACCCCATCGGCGTCGAGCACCCCCATCGCCCGGGCCAGGACCATGGTCAGCTCCACCCGGACCGGCGCGAGCGGGTGCCCGGGCCCGAAATCGTAGCTGGTCAGCTGGTCATCCCAGGCCACGTGCAGCGTGCAGGTCATGCGTTCCCCAGCTCGCGGCCCCGGTCCCGGGCCGCCTCGATCGCGGCCAGGAACGCGGCGCGGACCCCGTGCACCTCCAGCTCGCGTATGGCGGCGATGGTGGTCCCGCCGGGGGAGGTCACCGCCTCGCGCAGGATCACGGGATGCTCGCCGGTCTCGCGGAGCATGGTCGCCGCGCCGAACACGGCCTGGGTCACCATCTCCATCGCCGTGCCACGCGGCATGCCGAGCAGGATGCCCGCATCCACCATGGCCTCGACCAGGAAGTAGACGTAGGCGGGGCCGCTGCCGGACAGCGCCGTGGCCGCGTCCTGCTGCGACTCCGGGATGCGCAGCACCTTGCCGACCGGGCGGAGCAGGTCCTCGGCCCGGGCCAGGTGCTCCGGCCGGGCGAACGCGCCGGGCGAGATGACGCTCATGGCCTCGTCCACCAGGACGGGGGTATTCGACATGACCCGGACCACCGGCACGTCCACGCCGAGCCGGCGCTCGATGACCCCGGTCGTGATGCCGGCCGCGACCGAGATGACCAGCTTGTCCGCGGGCACGTGCGGCGCGATCTCGTCCAGCATCGTGAGCATGTCCTGCGGCTTCACCGTGATGATCAGCGTGTCCGCGCTCTTGGCCGCCTCGGCCGCACCAGCGATGGCGATCCCGTACCCGTCCCGGAGCTGCTGCGCCCGTTCCGGCCGCCGCACCACCGCGACCAGGCCGGACGGTACGCGTCCCGCCCGCAGGAGCCCGGAGATGAGGGCCTCGCCCATTTGGCCGGCCCCGAAGATCCCGATCACGGTGAGGAGCCTACGCTTCCGGTGCTGATTCCGGCCGGGCCGGCGCCGTTCCTCACCAGGACGAGACCAGCGAGCGGGCGAAGAACGCCACGTTCGCCGGCCGCTCGGCCAGCCTCCGCACCAGGTAGCGGTACCAGTCCTGGCCGTAGGGCAGGTACACGCGGAGGCGGGTCCCGGCGCCGGCCAGCCGGCGCTGCTCAGCCGGGCGGACCCCGTGCAGCATCTGGAACTCGTAGCTGTCCGGGGACCGCGCGCCCAGCTCCGCCTGGGCCGCGGCGATCCGGAGCAGCCTCGGGTCGTGGGTGGCGATCATCGGGTAGCCGGGCCCGTCCATCAGCACCCGCAGCGCGCGAGCGTAACTGCGGTCCACGTCGTGGCGCGCGGTGTAGGCCACCTCACCCGGGGCGTCGTACGCTCCCTTGCACAGCCGGACCCGGGAGCCGGCCTGCGCGAGCGCGGCGCAGTCCGCCACCGAGCGGCGCAGCGAGGACTGGATGACCACGCCCAGGTCGGGGTGGTCCGGCCGGATCTCCCGGACGATCCGCAGCGTCTGGTCCACCCGGGTGTGGTCTTCCATGTCCACGGTGACCGTGGTCCCGGCCGCCTGGGCGGCGGCACAGATCCGGGCGATGTTCTCGGCCGCGGTCTTCTCCCCGTGCTCGGCCAGGCCCAGGCCGACCGCGGTGGGCTTGACCGAGACCTCCGCGCGGCCGCCGGCGGCCAGCCCGGCCACGGCCAGCTGGCTGAGCAGCGTGGCGTACTCGGCGGTGACCGCGGCCGCCTGCTCCGGGTCGGTGGTGTCCTCGCCCAGGTAGTCCAGGGTGACCAGCAGGCCGCGCTGGAGCAGTTCCCGGCTGGCCCGCACCGCGTCGGCGGCGGCGTCCCCGGCCACATAACGGGCCACGACGCCCCGGGTGAGCGGAGCCGAGGTGATCAGGCGCCGCGCTCGGTCACTGCCCGAGGCGGCCAGCAACGTGCGCCGTAGCACCGTTGACGACCTCCAGTAGTTACTCAGGAATCAGTAGGGCCCGGGGACCAGCCCGCTAGCGGACCAGCCCGCGGCGGCGCTTCAGCGTCACCGTGACGTTAGCGCCGGCGTCCGGCGGCACCACCACCTCCTGCGCCGCCGGCAGGCCGGCCGCCAGCAGGGTCGCGTCCACCGGCGTGGTCCGCTTGATCAGCGCGAGCCCGATCGGCCCCAGCTCGTAATGCCGCGCGGCCGAGCCCACGAACCCGATCGTGCTGCCCCCCAGCTGGACCGGGTCACCGTGCCCCGGGAGGCGGTCCTCGCTGCCGTCCAGGTGCAGGAACACCAGCCGCCGCGGCGGATGGCCGAGGTTGTGCACCCGGGCCACCGTCTCCTGCCCCCGGTAGCACCCCTTGTTCAGGTGCACGGCCGAGTCGATCCAGCCGACCTCGTGCGGGATGGTCCGGTGATCGGTATCCAGCCCGAAGCGCGGCCGCCGGGCGGCGATCCTCAGTGCCTCGTAGGCCTGCATCCCGGCCAGGGTGAGCCCGGCGTCAGCGAATTTCGTTGCGGCGGCCTGGAGCCGGGGGCGCGCGACCAGCAGGTCGGTGCCGGCCGCACCACGCACGGCGGCCGCGGTATTTCCTGGGAGCGCGCCCTCAGGGAGCGCGCTGGTCACGGTGAGGACCGCGTAGTCGCCGGTGACGTCGGCCGGCTCGACCCGGAGCATGAACCGCATCGACTCCAGGAAGGCGAGCAGCGTCCCGGCCGTGCCCGGCTCGACGTGGGCCCAGAGCGCGTCCCCGTCGTCGGTGAGGGTCAGGTGATGCTCGATGTGGCCCTGCGGGCTGAGGATCAGCGCTTCGGCGGACTGGCCCGGCTCGAGGTGCTCGAGGTGCTGGGTGGTCAGGCTGTGCACCCAGGACAGCCGGTCCGGGCCGGTGACCCGGACCACGCCCCGGTGCGAGCGGTCCACCATCCCCGTGCCGGCGGCCAGCGCCCGCTGTTCCGCGTAGGGGTTCCCGTAGTGCGCGGCGACCCCCGCGTCCGGGGCGTCGCCGGGCACGGCGCCAGGGGTGCTCAGCAGCGGACTGTCCATGATGACAATCTATGCGGTTCGGCCCGGGTCCCCGGCGCCCGCCTTCCGGCAGTCGGCGCACCGGCCGAAGACGGTCAGGTGCCCGACGTCGGTCTCGAACCCGTGGTGCTCGGCCAGCGCGGCCACCAGCGGCTGCACGGCGTCCGGGCTGACCTGAGTGATCCGGCCGCACTCGGCGCAGACCAGGTGCACGTGCTCGGCCTCGGCGGCCAGGTGGTAGCGCGGCGCGCCGTGCCCCAGATGGGTGTGGGTGACCAGCCCGAGCTGCTCGAGGAGTTCGAGGCTCCGGTAGATGGTGGAGATGTTCACCCCGCGCGCGGTCTGCTGCACGGAGGCGCAGATCTCCTCGGGGGTGGCGTGCTCCAGCTTGGTGACCGCCTCCAGCACGAGCTGGCGCTGCGGCGTGACCCGATAGCCGCGGGCCCGCAACTCCTCGTCCCACGCCTGTCTCATGCGCCGAGACTAACGCCGCGCTGGCAGGACCGCGAACAAACCCATTTGCCTGCGCCCGGGGGGCTGGCATAGCCTCGTCGAAACGCGGGAGAGGAGGTGGTCCAACAGCATGCATAGCAGTAGGACTCGCGAGGTGGCTGTCCGCTAGCCGCCGTCCCGCCGACGCACTCACGTGGCCCAGCCCCTAGTTGCCCAGCTTCTAGCGGCACCAGCCCGTCGTGCTGTCACCGGCCCGTACGTAGGGCTCAGCGTGCGGTTGTCTTCCGCACGGTGCACGCCCCGCGTGCCGCGCGAAGGCGGCGGCCGGCGAATACTCGGCAGACACCGGACCCCCGGGCTGACTGGTCTGTCCAACCAGTCCCCTGGCGCCAAGGCACCAGGGAACGGCCCGGGGGTTTTAATTTTCCCTTTTCCGGGTTTTCCGTGATACGCGCTCTTGTCCTGTTAAATGCAGGACATAATTTGGCGTGCCGGGCGCGCCGGGGGAATTTACTTCCGGAATCAGCGCTGGTTACGGCTGGGTTTACTTCCTATGCGGCCCGCCCTCCGCGTAATGTCGGGGCTCACCGCACAGGAAAGGACGATAGATGCGGAAGCTCCATCGCGCCGGTGCCGCCGCCGCGGTCGTGACCCTCGTGCTCACGGTCAGCGCGTTCACCTTGGCAGGGACGCCGGGCACGGCGGCGGTCTCCCCGGGCGGCCCGATGGTCACCGCCCCCGGCCATCCCCGGCCGGCCGGCGCCTCCCGCCCGGGCCGCACCGTCATCCACTCGCTGAACTGGGCCGGGTATGCCGCCAACCGGGCGGGCATCTCGTTCCGCCACGTGAGCGCCGCGTTCCTCGTGCCGTACCTGGACTGCGCGGCCGCCCCCACGTCCTACTCCTCCCACTGGGTGGGCCTGGACGGGCTGGGCTCGGCCAGCGTGGAGCAGGTGGGCATCGAGGCCGACTGCTCCGGATCAGCGGCTCAGTATTACGCGTGGTACGAGATGTACCCCAAACCCGTGTCTGTCGTTTTCCAGGTAGCCGCGGGGAATGCGGTCCAGGCCAGCGTCACCTATAAGCGGTCGGCCAGGAAATTCGTGCTTATGCTGCACGATACGACCAGCGGGCGGCATTTCTCCCGGACCCTTAATTGCGCCGCTAAAGCGTGCATACGCTCCTCGGCCGAGGTGATCAGCGAGGCTCCGTCGAACGGCTCGGGCGGCATTCTGCCGCTGGCGGACTACCGGGCGGCGAGTTACTCCGGCATCACGCTGACCACGTCCAGGGGACGGCGCAGCGGCCTGACTTCCCGGTACTGGAACACGTTCGAGATCGTCGGGGTGGGCGACTCCAGCCATGAACTGGCGGCCCAGCCCACCTCCCTGTTCCGGGGCCAGGCGTTCAGCGTCTACTGGTTCCGGGCCAGCTGACCGGCCCGGTTTACTGGCCCGGGGTCTGCATGGCCCCGGGGCCTACTGGTCCCGGGTGAGCTGGCCGGTGCGCTTGAGCTGCGCGGACAGGTGCGGCTGGAGCGGCTGGCCCACGGCCGCCATGTCGAACGCCCAGCCCAGGTCCAGGTCGGGGCCGACCAGCCCGTAGAGCCGGTGGCCGGCCGTGACCTCCTTGGCCGACGTGGTCCGGGCCACCACGTCGGTGCGCAGCTCGATCTTGGTGCCGGTCACCTCGCCGATGTAGATCTCGGCGATGCCGGTCGGGTGGGCGAGGATCAGCTCGAGCTGGCCGCCGGGCTGCGGCCGCCAGTACCCGGTCTCGGTGGCCAGCGGCCGGACCAGGTTCCCGTCCTCGTCCAGCAGCCAGCTGCGGCTGGAGTAGATCAGGAACGGCTTCCCGTTGTGGCCGAACGTGATCTCCTGGCCGAACCGGAAGCTTTCGATGGTCGGGTAGCCGCCCACCCCCGCGCCTTCCCAGCGGCCGAGCAGGAAGCTCAGCGGGGCCAGGTCGGGGTGCAGATCCGGCGGCTGCCCGGGCCCGCCAGGCGGGGCTTCCTCAGGCATGGGGCTTCTCTCCCCGGGTGGCCCGCAGCAGCCGCACCGACAGCAGCGCGGCCGCCGCCATCACCGCCGCGAACGCGCCGACGAGGAGGATCCCGCTGACGATTCCCTGCATGGCCACCCTCCCAACCCCAGCAGTGTACGGACCCGCCCGGATGGCGGACGTCCGCCATGCCGGCCAGGGCCCGTCAGGTTAAGGTGCGTGCATGACCGCGCGGAGCCTCGTCATCAAGATCACTGCGGGCAAGGACGACCCGGAGCGATGCAACCAGGCCTTCAACGTGGCGGCGGCCGCGACCGTGAGCGGTGTGCCGGTGTCGTTGTGGCTGACCGGGGAGGCGTCCTGGTTCGCGCTGCCCGGCCGGGCCGCCGACTTCAGCCTGCCGCATGCCCCCCCGCTCGCCGACATGCTGGCCAGCGTCCTGTCCAGCGGCACGGTGTCGCTCTGCACGCAGTGCGCCACGCGGCGCGGCATCGCCCCGGACGACGTGATCCCGGGGGTGCGCATCGCGGGCGCGGCCACCTTCGTGGCCGAGATCATGGCGGACGGCGCCCAGGCGCTGGTCTACTAGGCGCCTATCCCACGGGCACGGCGGCCAGCCGCTGCTCGCGGAACCGGCTGGTCCACGCCTCGTACTCGCTGTCCAGCGGCGGCAGCCCGCCCACCGCCCAGCCCAGCAGCAGGTCGGCCAGGCCAGGGTTGCGGACCAGGGCCGGGCCGTGCAGGTAGGTACCCAGCACCCGGCCCGCGTAGGCCCCCTCGGTCCCGTCCCCGTTGCCCACCCCGGTGAGCACCTGGGCCAGCGGCCGCGCCCCGGGACCGATCCGGGTCACGCCCTGATGGTTCTCGAACCCGGTCAGCCGGGGCACGCCCAGCGCGGGATCGACGTCGGCCAGGATCTCCCCGACTCCCCGGCGCTCCCCCCGGCCGCTGCGGATGTCCAGGATCTCCAGGCCCCCCACGGGCTGGCCCTGGTCCCCGCCGAATTCCGCGCCGATCAGCTGGTAGCCCGCGCACACCGCGAACACCACCGACCCCTGGGCCGCCACCGCGGCCAGTCCCCCGTCGGCGCGCAGCCGGCGGGCGGCCAGCACCTGCGGGAGGTCCTCGCCGCCGCCCAGCAGGTAGATATCGCCCTGCCGGGGCACCGGCTGGTCGGAGTTGACCCCGGCGGCCTCGACACTGATGCCGCGCAGCCTGGCCCGCCGCTCCAGGACCAGCAGGTTGCCCCGGTCACCGTAGGTGCTGAGCAGGTCCGGGTAGACCCAGACCAGGCCCAGGCGGCTGGGCCCGCGGGCGTGTGCTCCCATGGCGCTCTCCCTGGGTCAGGCCGCCCGGCCGACGGCCGCGCGGATCTGCTGGAATGCGGTGTAGTTGGCGATCACGTCCAGCGCCCCGCCGGGGCTCACCCGGCTGACCGCCTCGTCGATCCCGCTGGCCATCTCGAACCGGACCCCGTCGGCTTCCAGCCGCACGGCCAGGTCGAGCGCGCGCTCCCCGGACACGAACACCGGCCGGTCGCGGACCACCCGGTAATCCACGTCCCACAGCCACGACGTGTCCCGGCCGTCGGGGACCTGCGCATTCACCGACAGCAGCACCGGCACCGGTGCCGGGTCCAGCACGTCGAACGCTTCGAGCCAGCCCGCCGGGTTCTTGGCCAGCAGCAGCCGCACCGCCCGGCCGTCCCGCTGCACCTGGGTGTACCGGCCGGCGACCGAGGTCACCGAGCGCATCTTCTCCAGGGCCGCCGCCGGGCTGACCCCGAACACCTCGGCGACGGCCAGCGCCATCACCGCGTTGGACCGGTTGGCCCGGCCCGGGAGGGTCAGCGACAGCTCGGTCACCCGGCCCGAGGAGTCGATCACCGAGGAGCCGTCCAGGACCCAGCGCGCCGAGGGACGGCTGAACTCGCACTCGTGGCACCGCCAGCCCATCTCGTCGCGCCGCAGGTGCGAGCCGCACCGCGGGCAGCACCAGGAGTCCTCGTGCCAGCGCTGGCCCGCCGCGACCCAGGTCACCTGGTGGGCGCCGCTGGCCGCCCAGGCGATCAGCGGGTCGTCCGCATTGGCCACCACCCGGCAGTCCGGCGCCGCCTCGAACGCCTCCCGCCAGCGGCGGGCCACGAGCCAGATCTCCGCGGCCCGGTCCATCTGGTCGCGGCTGAGGTTGAGCAGCGTCACCACCCGGGCGTTCGTGGCCCGGAGCACGGCGGGGATGTACTTCTCGTCCGTCTCCAGCACCGCGTAGGGCGCCTCCGGGGCCTGGCCCAGCGCGGCGGCCAGCCCGGCCTCCATGTTCGCTCCGAACGCGTTCGAGGCCACCTCCTGGCCCAGCGCGCTCAGCGCCGAGGTGATCAGCCGCGTCGTCGTCGTCTTGCCGTTGGTCCCGGTGACCAGGACGATCTGCCGGTCGGCGGCGAGCAGCGACAGCAGGCCCGGCTCCACGCGCAGGCCGATGACCCCGCCGATCACCGATCCGTCGCCCCGGCCCGCGAGGCGTGACATCCGCCCCGCGGCCCCGCCCAGCGTGGTCGCGACGCGCGCCCGCATCGGAAGCTTGCCCATGGCCGACGATGCTATCCGGCCCGCAGGCCGCGACGGCACCCGTCTGGTCGACGGAAAGCCAGAGGAGGCTCAGAAGAAAGGCACACGGCGGGGAGAGGGCCGGGGGGCACAGTGAAGGCATACAAGGACGACAAAGAAGACCACGCAGGCGCCGGCAGTCGCCCGGCCGGCGCGCAGAGACGGAGACACCCTCATGAACGCCCTGGTCCTGGCCAACTTCCCACTCGCTGCCCTGATTTTCGCGGCCATCGTCGGCATCCCGCTGTGGCTGACGTTCCAGCGCCCTGACCGCGGCCCCCAGGTGCCGGCTGCCCCGCAGGCTGCCGCGTCCCGGGCCGGCGCTGCTCCCCGGGACGCGACGCCCCGGACCGGTGCCTCCCGCGTGTCGCTGGCCCGCCAGCACGCGGCCGCCCGCACCGCCGTGCCCGGCCGCCAGCACGCCGCGGCCGTCCGCGCCCACGCGGCCGACGACCAGGCGGCCGCCCGGCACGACCACGCGGCTGTCTGACCGCTCCGGGCCCCGGCGGAGGCCCGGCACGACCACGCGGCCGTCTGACCCCTGCGGGCCCCGGCGGAGGCCCGGGCCCGGCCCCGCTCACCCGCGGCCCCGCTCACCCGCGGCCCGCTCACCCGCGACGCGCTCACCCGCGACGCGCTCACCCGCGACGCGCTCACCCGCGACGCGCTCACCCGCGACGCGCTCACCCGCGACGCGCTCACCCGCGACGCGCTCACCCGCGACGCGGCGGGAACCATCCGGTTCCCGCCGCGTCGCCTGTGTCACGCCCCCGGACCCTGGCGGCGCCAGTCGAGCGGCCCGGGCGGCGGCCCCAGGTTCGGCGGCGGCTCCAGGCCCGGCGGCTACAGGGCCGGCGGCCCCAGGCCCGGCGGTCCCAGGTCCGGCGGTTGCGGGTCAGGAGTCCCGGCGCCGTCCCGCCAGCTGACAGGCGGCCGCGACGGCGCGCGGGCCTCTTCCAGGCTGGCCAGCGTGGCCGTGGGCAGCGTCAGGATGCCCGGATTGGCGTCCGCGAACACCACCCGGCGGCCGGCCGGCGAGGCGTAGCTGACGATCATGCCGCTCGGCGGGAGCTGCTGCAGCTCATGCTGCTCGACGAGGAACTCCCGCGACCGCTGCCGGGTCCGGGCGGCTGACGCGGTGGCCGCGACGGCCCGGGCGGTCTGCAGTCCCCAGGCGGAGCTCGCGTTGCGGCCGCCCGTCCATGACCACGACTCGCTGAACCCCTCCGACCAGTTGCTCTCCTGGTGCCCGGACGCGGAACGCGGCGCGAACGCCCCGAACCCGGACCAGGACCGGCCGTGCCCGCGGCCCCGCCCGCTGGACTGGGTGGCCGAGGCGGACACGGCCACGGAATCCGCCGTGCCCACGGTGCTCGTGTAGGAGTAGCTGGCCGTGTCGCTGACCGAGTCGCCCACGGTGTCGGTGAGCTGGGACACCACGAAGCGGTGCGCGGTGCCGATCTGCTCGCTCGCGGCCTTCGCCTCACCCGCGTTGCCGAGCCGCATGAACGCCACCGCGGCGTTACCCCGGCCCAGCCGGTCCCGGACGTGGGGCGGGAGCGAGCGGTACGCCAGGACCAGCCCGGTGCCGCTGGCCTCGCAGGCGTCCGCCAGCCGGTCCAGCAGCTCCCCGCGGAGCTTCTCGCCTCCCGCGACCAGCAGCGTGTGCTGCCAGGCGGGGCCGCGCGGCTGCCGCCGGAGCAGATGGGTGAGCGCGGCGGTGACGTACGCGGCCAGGACCTGGGCGCCCGAGCTCCCCGCCGCCCCGTCCAGGGCCACCACCCGCAGCCTGCTGGGCGGCAGCGGGGCCGGGGCCGACCCCAGCGTCTCCAGCGCCCGGAGCCTGGCTTCGAGCCCGAGGGCCCGCTCGGTGATGACCCGGTCGCTGGCCGCCGGGCCGTACAGCCCCGCGATCGACTCGGCTTGCGCCGCGCTGATCAGCCCGAGGCGCGTATCGTCGCGCGGATCGCCGATCTGGGCCAGGACCCGCAGGCCGGCGATCACCTGCCCGATGCTGAGCTGCCCGGAACCAGGCTGCCCGGAACGGGGCTGCCCGCCGAGGAGCCGGGCGACGCGTTCCAGGATCGCGCGGTCCGGCGCCGGGTCCGGTGGGCCGGCCGGATCGCCGGCGGCCGCGGCGGCGGCCAGCACATCGGCCAGCGGGCCGACGGGCAGCCCGGCCCCGAGATCCAGCCGGGGCAGGTCCCCGGGCAGCACCCAGACCAGCGGGCTGACCCCCGCCTGGCCGGCCATGGCCAGCAGTTCCTGCGCGACCGCCCCCTCGGACAGGTCCAGCACAGTGACCTCCCCGCCCGCCGCCAGCCGCAGGCCGGCCAGCGTGCCGGTCAGCGCGGACCACCCGGCGAGCGTGCAGCCCGCGACGTCGAGCCGGTCGATCCCGGTGGGCACCGCCACGCCGTACCACTCCCACTGCGCCTGGAAGGCCCGGCTGCGGGCTTCCCAGTCCCGCAACCGCCGGGCGTGCTCCTCCTGCCAGCCGGACAGGCGGCTTTCCCGGGCGGCGCACGCCCGGGCCACGCGCCGCTCCTCCGCGGCCACCCGCGCGCGGAGATCCCGGGCGCCGTGCCACAGACCCCGCGCACACGACACCGTGATGGCCAGGAAGACGGCGATCCCGGTGCCCGCCAGCACCGGGTTCAGCGTGCCGGCCACGCCCAGCACCCCGGTCAGCCCGGCCAGCGCGGCGCCCGCCGCGCCGCCGGCCTTCAGCGGCAGGCCGAGCCGGCGTTCCTCGCGGTGCTGGGCCAGCAGCCAGCCTGGATCCAGCAGTTCCTGGCCGGGCGGGATGGGGCGCCGCGGCGGCGGCCCCGGATCCGGGTCCAGCAGCGCGTACTCCCAGCCCAGGTAGAGCCGGTCCGGACGCAGGGCGGTCACGGCATCCTGCCGGGCACGAACCGGGCCCGCGGCACCACCTGCTGCCGAGGGCCCCCGGCCGCGAGGGCGAACTCATCGGCGGCCAGGGCGGCGCCGAGGGGAAACCCGGCCAGCCCCGGATCCCCCGGGCCGCGGATGACCAGGACGTTGGCCAGCGCCGCGATCTGTTCCACGGCCGGGGCCGAGGCGGCATCGCACGCCGCGCTGACCACGGTAGCCAGCCCGGCCTGGGCGCCGGTGCTGATCAGCCGGGCCAGGACCGGGGCCGCGAACGCGCCGCCGTCGCCGAGCCAGGCCAGACCGTCACCGGCGGCGCCCAGGCGCTGCGATTCGGCGAACACCGCGGTGAGGTCGAGGGCCACGAGGTTCGCGATCATCTGCGCGGCGCGGCCGTGGCGCGGCCGGTCCAGCGGGAAGAACGCGACCGCGCGACCGCGGACCACCGCGGGCAGGCTGATCTGCGCTGCACCGGGCACGCCCGGGCGCAGCCAGCGGCCCGGGGCGGAGGCGCGCAGCCCGGCCAGTTCCCCGGCGAGGAACGTGGCCGCGGCCGGGTCGGCTTCCAGCAGGCTCGCGGAGACCCGGACCCGCTCGCCCAGCACGCCGCGCCGTGGATGATACGGGGGGACCTCCCTGACCCGGGCCCGTAAGGCGGGCGGGGCGAGCAGCGCGGCCACATCGTCCAGGACGGGCAGGCGCGGATCACCCGGGGCGGCGGCGGCGACCGCGAACAGGTCGTTCAGGTAGGCAGCGCAGGTCCGCCGGGCGTGATCATTCACCAGGCCCCAGTCGATCATCCCCATGACCAGCGCGGCCTTGCGGGCTGGTTCGCCACCGCGCCACGGCTCGTAGCAGCCCTGGCCGGCCGGCCCGAACACGTGCAGCGGGGCGCCGGCGTCCGCGCAGATCCCGGCGAGCGCCCCGGGCAGCCCGCCTTGCCCGCGGAGGTCCACCACCAGCACCGGCTTGCGGCGCCGGATCGCCGCGTGGACCAGCTGGAAACTGGCCCCGGACAGGTCCGCGGGCACCGCGCCCGTCACGAGGACCCCGCCTTCCGCGGCGCGCCAGCTGATCCCGGCCGGGCGCCCGGTTTCCTGGTCCGCTCCCAGCCACGCGCCGGTCCGGCTGACCACCCCGCCGGACCTGACCCAGGCCACGGTGAGCTGCCGCCGGACCGCCACGATCAGGCCAGGCCGCGGCGGCGGTAAGCCCCGGGCCCCGGCGCGCCGCCAGCGCAGCCACCAGGCCACCGCCGCCTCGGTCGGCGCCAGCAGCAGTGCGAGCGGGGCCTGGCGCGGCAGCCAGCGGCCGATCCCGGCGAACGCCCGGGCCGGGTGCAGGACCCGGGCCGGCTGCCCCATCGCCCCCGCCAGGTAGCCCAGCACCTGATGCGGTCCGGCGGTGAAGCCGGCCAGTGCCCGCCCGGGGCCGAGGGCCAGCACCCAGAGGAACCCGGCCGCGGCCGGGGCGCCCAGCCACAGCGGCCGCCACCGCGAGACCCGGCCGGCCAGGTCCAGCGCGACGGCGAGCAGCAGGGTCAGCTGGGCCAGTAATAAGTGGGTGAGGAGCCCGGCCAGGGCGAGCGCCGCGCCCAGATCACCCCGTCGCGGCGTGTCCGGCGGAAGAAGGGAGCGGGCTCGGCGCGGGTCGCGCTCCGCCGCGGTCGTCACAGAGGCAGGCATATCGGGTCAAGGCTCCCAGTCCCCGGCGGCTCGTGTCCAGGCAACCGGAAAAGTGCCCGGGCCCATGGCCGGCTTGGGCGGCCCGGAAATGCTCAGCGGCCTGGCACGGAAAGGAGTTCCGCATGGTGGCCCGCTGCGGGACCGCACCGTTCGCGCATCCCGGGTCTTGGGTCCCGGCTGCTCAGGTACTTAGGGCCTGTCCCCGGCTAGCCCGCGGGCGTACGGTGCTATTAAGTAAAATTGGGCTGAAATCTGCGGAGAAGAAATGCCTGGAATCATCGTTGGCGTGGACGGCTCCGACCATTCGTACCGCGCCCTTGTGTGGGCGATGCATGAGGCCGCGCAGCACACTATGCCGCTGACCGTCATGACCGTGTCCCCATTCCCGGCCCGCCCGGCCGCCATGACTCTCTGGGGCTTGCCCACCCTCCCCGAAGGCGGATTTAACCAGGAACACGCCCGGCGGGCGGTTCAGGAAGCGGTGGACAAGGCGGCCAGCGAAATCAGCGGGACCACACCGCAGGTCACCGTGAGTGTGGCTACGGGGCAGCCGGCGGAGGAACTCGTGATGGCATCCCGGGACGCTGACCTGCTGGTCGTGGGGTCCCGCGGCACCGGCGGCTTCACCCGGCTGCTGCTGGGCTCGGTGAGCAGCCAGGTCGTGCACCATGCCGCCTGCCCCGTTGTGGTCATCCCCGCGGCCCGCTAGAGACGCAGGATAAGCCTGGCTCAGCCCATCCGGCCGGTGACGTAGGCCCTAGTGCGGCTGTCACGCGGGTCCTGGAAGAGCTTGGCGGTCCGGTCGTACTCGACGAGGACGCCGGTGCGGGTGTCGCTCTGCTCGTTGATGAGCACGGAGAAGAAGGCCGTGCGGTCGCTGACCCGGGTGGCCTGCTGCATGTTATGGGTGACGATGACGATGGTGTACTTGGACTTGATCTCCTGCATCAGGTCCTCGATGGCACCGGTCGCGATCGGGTCGAGCGCCGAGCAGGGCTCATCCATGAGCACGACGTCCGGCTCGACGGCGAGCGTACGGGCGATGCACAGCCGCTGCTGCTGCCCGCCGGACAGGCCCAGGCCCGACTTGTCCAGCCGGTCCTTGACCTCATCCCACAGCGCGGCCTGGCGCAGCGAGCGCTCGACGATCTCCGCCAGCTTGCCCTTATTGCGCTCGCCGTTGATGCGCGGCCCGTACGCGACGTTGTCGTAGATCGACTTCGGGAACGGGTTCGGCTTCTGGAAGACCATGCCGATGCGCCGGCGCACGGCTATCGGAGAGACACCCTTGTGGTACAGCGGCGCTCCGCGGTAGTGCACGTCGCCCTCGACCCGAGCGCCCACCACGAGGTCGTTCATCCGGTTCAGCGTCCGCAGGACGGTCGTCTTGCCGCATCCGGACGGGCCGATGAACGCCGTGATTTCGTGTTCATGAATAGTCAGCGACACGTCGGTAACAGCACGGAAACTGCCGTAGTAGATCGAGACGTTTTTCGTTTCGAACACGGATTCGCCCGTCGTGGTAGCCGCCCGCGACTCCGCTGGTACCTCTAGCTTCTGCTCGACGACCGGCTCGGTCAGCTGGCGGTTGGCGACGGCGTACCGTTCGGGCTCTTCCATGGTGTCCCTAGCGCTGGTATCTGGCGAAACGTGCAGTGACGAAACGGGCCACTATCATCAGGATAAAGGTAATCGCGATAAGTGTCAGCGCCGCACCCCAGCCGCGGGCCTGGGCGCCGACATACGGCGACGACGCGTTCGCGAAGATCTGCGACGGCAGCGAGGTGTTGGCCCCGCTGAACACGTTCCGGTTCACGCTCGTCACCGTCAGGATGGTGAACAGCAGTGGTGCCGTCTCACCCGCGGCCCGGGCGACCGCGAGCAGGGCACCGCTGACGATCCCGCCGATCGCTGCGGGCAGCACGACCGTCACCGTCACCCGGGCCTTGCTGGCCCCCAGGGCATAGCTGGCCTCGCGCAGCGGATCCGGCACCAGCCTCAGCATTTCGTACGTGGAGCGGATCACGATCGGCAGCATCAGGCAGCCGAGCGCGAACGCGCCGGCCAGGCCCGAGTAGCCGAAGTGCAGCACCCAGATGGAGTAGATGAACAGCCCCATCACGATCGAGGGCACGCCCGTCATCACGTCCGACATGAACCCGATGACCTTCGCCAGCAGCCTGTTGCCGCCGTACTCATTGAGGTAGACCGCGCCCAGCACGCCCAGCGGCACCGCCATGACCGTGGCCAGGGCCGTGATCTCGAGCGTGCCGACGACCGCGGGTCCCATCCCGCCCACGCTCGCGGGCAGCACGTTCGGCGGGATAGAGCTGGTCAGGAACTGCCAGCTGATGATCGAGGCACCCTTGGCGATCACCGTGTACAGGACGAACCCCAGCGGGATGATCGTCAGCACGAACGCGGTCACCATCAGGATGGTCATAATGCGGTTCTTGGTGCGCCGCCAGGACGGCGGCTCCTGCAGGTTGACCTTCTCCTGCCCGGTCATCGCCGCCATCAGGCCCCCCTCTGCCGCCGGGCGGAACGCTCCACGATCGCGCGGGCGATGACGTTGATGATGATCGTGAAGGCGAACAGGAGAACGCCGAGCCCCATCAGCGCGGAGCTGAACACCCCGGTGGCCTCGCCGAACTCGTTCGCGATGACCGAGGGCATGTTGTAGCCGGGGGCGAACAGATGCGAGGTGATCGTGGCCGACGAGCCGATCACCAGTGCGGCCGCGATCGTCTCGCCCATGGCCCGGCCGAGCCCGAGCAGCACCGCCCCGACGACGCCCCCCTGGCTGTGCGGCCAGACGGCTCCGCGGATCATCTCCCAGCGGGTGGCCCCCAGCGCGTAGGCGCCTTCCCGGTCGATGGCCGGCACCGTGGCGATGACCTCGCGGGACAGCGAGGTCACGATCGGCGTGATCATGAAGGCCAGGATGATGCCGCAGGTGAAGAACGAGGCGCCGCTGGTGGGTGGCCCGAACAGGGAGCCGAGCACCGGGATGCCGTTGACCCCCGAGCCGATGGACGCGTAGATGTGCTGGATCCAGGGCGCGAACACCAGGATCCCCCACAGGCCCCAGACCACGGACGGGACCACGGCCAGCAGGTCGATCACGTACACGATCGGGCGCGACCAGCGGTACGGCACGACCTCGTTCAGCAGCAGGGCGATACCCACGCTGACCGGCACCGCGATCACGATGGCGATCGCCGCCGTGATGGCCGTCCCGTAGATGAAGGCCAGCGCGCCGAACTGATGGGTCGTGGGGTTCCAGGTCTTCGAGAAGACCTTCAGGCCCTCGGTGGAGAACCACAATGCGGCCCGCTGGCTGGTCGAGACCGCGATCAGGGCGAGGATCACCAGCACCAGCAGGCCCGCCGCGAGCGCGACCGCCTGGAAGCTGAGATCGCCGAGCGGCCGCCGCTCTGACAAGGGGCGGGCGGATCCGGCCGGCACGGCCGGATCCGCCTTCGTCGCAGAACTCACAGCGGCGGGCCCATCTGATCGGTGTGTGCCATGGCAGTGGCCACGGTCAGGAGCTGATCTGGCTCAGCTGCGCCTTGGCCATCTGGTCGAGGTTGGAGGGCAGCGGCGCGTAGCTCAGCGAGGGGAGCAGCTGCTGGCCGGCTCCGAGCAGGTAGCCGAGGTACGCCTTGAGCATGTTGACCGTGTTCGCGTTCGGCTGCTTCTGGTAGACCAGATCCCACGACTGGTAGGTGATCGGATACGCGGTGGCGTCGCCCGACCAGACCGCGGCGAAGGTCAGGTCGGACGCGACCTTGGCCCCGGCCGCGGCCGCGGAGGCCGCTGTCGTCGAGGGCGCGACGTACTTGCCGGCCTTGTTCTGGACATCGGCGAAGCTCAGCCCCGACGCCTTGGCGTCGGCGTAGTCCACGTACCCGACAGCCCCCGGCGTGTTCTTGACGATCTGCGCCACCCCGCCGTTACCGTCGCCTCCGCGGCTGCTGGACGGCCAGTTGATGGTCGAGCTGCTGCCCAGCTTCCACGCCTTCGTGGAGTCCTGGAGGAACAGGGAGAAGTTCGCCGTGGTACCCGAGGAGTCCGAGCGGCGGGCGATGGTGATCGCGGTGCTGGGCAGCTTGACCCCGGAGTTGATCGAGGCGATCGCCGGGTCGTTCCACTTGGTGATCTTGCCCTGGAAGATGTTCGCGATGACCGTCGGCGTCAGCTGCAGCGGCTTGCTGACCCCGGACAGGTTGTACGAAACGGTGATCGGGCCGACGATGACCGGGAAATACAGCACCTTCTTGCCCTTGAAGTTCGCCGTCTCGTCCGACGGGATCGGCGAGTCCGAGCCCGCAAACTGAACGGTCCCTGCGGCCAGGTCCGCGCGTCCCTTGCCCGAGCCGCCACCGCCGTAGTTGACCGTCATGCCGGACTGGACCGACTTGAAGCCCTGGATGGCCGCCTGCTGGAAGGTGAGCTGGAACGTCGACCCGCTCGCGTTGAGAGTGCCCGAAAGGGCCGAACTGCTGGACGAGGATGAGCCGCCCGTCGAGGATCCGCCACCGCCTGAGGACCCGCAAGCGGCCACAAACGAAGCCATCGCCACGGTGGCGAGCCCCGCAGTCGTTACGCGCTGAATGCGCCGACGTTGCATGTTAAAGACCCCATTCTCCGGTATTCCCCGGTCGATTCCTCGGGCGCGGGGAGCACCGGGCCCCCCACGGCCAGCTAAGCCAGCCCGATCACACGTGGTAACCCCGCGAGTCTGACGTGCCGGGCGTACCCGCGAGTTAAGGAGGGGAGGCCAAACGGTGAATAGTAAGGAGACGCAAGGTGAAAGTGGGCGCGCCGGCCGGGGCCGGGCACCGCGCGGTGCAGCCGATCCGCGCGGCCGCCCCATGATCATCCGGGCCCGATCCCAGGTCGCCGGCGCTGCCTCCGTGCGGCGGTCATGAACGAGCACCTGGCCTGCGGCGCGACCCCGAACGGAACCAGGTCAGCGATCTGCGTACCAGGAAAGCCTTCGCTAATCCGGCGGCAGGGTTCCGGCCAGGTAGATCACCCGGCGCGCGATGTTGACGGCGTGGGCCGCAAGACGCTCATACGAGCGGGCCACCAGGGTCATCTCCATCGTCACGGGTATCGCCATCTGGCCTGAGGCGAGCTCGGCGATCAGGCTGGCATGAAGCTCGTCCATTTCGTCGTCACGCTCGCGAAGCTTCACCGCGGCGGTGCTGTCGCGCTGGTACCAGGAGTCTGCTGCCTGGCGCCACATGCCGGACACGAGCTTGCCCATCTGCTCCACCAGCCCGCGGGTGCGCGGCGAGAGGTCCTGGCTGAGAATGTGGTTGGCCCGGTGGGCGATATCGATGACCAGATCGTGGGAGCGCTCGAGTTCGGGCACGATCCGCAGCACGGAAAGAAGGAAGCGGAGGTCGGATGCGACAGGCGCCTGGAGCGCGATCTCCCGGTTGGCCAGTTCCTCGATCTCCGGGTAGAGCGCGTCGATGACCTGCTCGCGTTCCGCGAGCGCCCGGACCAGCTCAGTGTCACCCGTCAGCAGCGCCTGGGTCGCACCCGGCAGATCCTCGGCGACCATGGCGAAGAGCTCGATGACCTTGGCCTCGATGGCCTCCAGATCGCGCTGGAATTCCTGCCGGTGCTCCACCATAGCCGAAGCTTACTGGCCGCACCGGCGGCGGGCACCCAGGGATTTAGCGGCCCCGCCGCGGCCGCCGCCGCGCCGTTTCCGTCCCGCGGCCGTGCCGTGGCCAGCCATCTCGGGTCAGGAGTCCCCGCCCTCCGCGGTGTGTGCCCAGCTACCCGGCGGGCCCTCCGGGCTGGCGGCCGGGGCCGGGATCCCCGGAGACTCCACCACGATGCGGAACAATTCCGGCCGCAGCACGGCCACGGTCAGCGCGATCACCCCGGGCCGCGCGTAATCCTCGAACCGCATGGTCACCGTGGCGGCTGACTCTCCGGCGGACAGCCGCAGGCTGCGGGCCACCGCCGGGGCGGGCGGCTGGAAGTCCACCTGGAAGGCACGAGGGAGGGTGTCCCGCGGAGCCTGCACGGCCGGTGATGACGCGCTGGCCAATTCCCCGGCCAGCCCCTCCATCTGCGGTGGCAGGTAGCTGGCCGAGTAGGCAGCGGGTTCCGCCCCCACCGTCCACAGGCAGCGGATCGTGAGCACGTCGCGGCCGGGCGGCACGCCGAGCGCCCGGGCGATGTCTTCCGCGGGCCGCCGCCTGGACACGCTCCGGCTCTTGCAGGCCAGCTCGCCACCCATCGGGTCGACCTGGGCGGCGAAGCCAGGCAATCCCTCCAGGGCGACCCGGTACTCGGCCGGGCTGGCCCGGAATATCTGGCCGTCAGGCAGCCGGGTGAGCAGGTGCCGCGCGGCCAGCAACTCGATCGCCGCGTCGATCTGCGCCGTGGTCACGTTGTAGCGCCGGGCGAGCGCGGTGTGACGGGGCAGCCGCCAGCCAGGCTCGTGGTGCAGCAGGGCGGCCGCCATCCGCTCCGCGAGCACGCTCGCGGCCGGGGCACGGCCCGGCGCTGGCGCCGGGCCGTGCCTGTCCCCGCGGACGTCGGTCATCCCGCATTTCGCCGCGGATATGCGATGCTCGCCAGCCCGGGAATCACGATCACGGACGCGACGGCCAGCAGCCGGCCGCCGCCAGTCGCGCCGAGCGCGAACCCGCAGGTCATGGTCACCGCGCTGGTCTCACCGGGGACCCGGCCCAAGCGGTGCACCAGGGCACTGGCCGCAGCGTCCCGGGTCCCGCCGGATCAGCCTGAAGACACACTGGTAAGGGCCGCCTCGTCGCTCAGATGGTCGCCGGCCAGGCTGCCACCTCCCCCTGGCCACCTCCCCTTGATAGGGAGCGAAGATGACACTCAGGTGAACGCCCGGGTGAGGGGAACCTGACGAACAGATGAACAAGCCGGGACTTCGCCGGACCGCATCGGAGCTGGGCCAGCACGCTGAGGGGCGGGTGACCGGAGTCACCCGCCCCTCAGCTATCGATACGCGGGCTGCGCCTCAGACGCTGACCTCCACCTCGGCGACGTGGCCAGTCTCCGCGGTCACCGCGCGGTCAGTGTTGACCCCGCCGGGGGCCAGGACCCGCACGGTCCAGCTGCCCGGGGCCGCGAAGAACCGGAACCCGCCGTCCGCGCCCAGCGGCACCTCGGCCACGAACTCGCCGCCATCATTGAGCAGCCGGGCATAGCCCACGGCCACCGCGGAGCCGCCGCGGGTCACCCGCCCCTCGACCACGGCCTGGTTGCCCACGTCCGCGGGCCGGGCCGCGCCGCCGGCCGGTGCCCCGCACCCGTCCGCGCTCACCTGTCCAGTCACTGGCCATCACCAATCTCGATCGGGACTCCCACCAGGGAGCCGTACTCGGTCCAGGAGCCGTCGTAGTTCTTCACATTCGGCTGGTCAAGCAGCTCGTGCAGGACGAACCAGGTGTGCGCGGAACGCTCGCCGATCCGGCAGTAGGCGATCGTGTCCTTGGCGAAGTCCAGGCCGGCCTCGTCCCCGTACAGGGTGCGCAGCTCGTCATCGGACCTGAACGTTCCGTTGTCGTTGGCCGCCTTGGACCAGGGCACGTTCTTCGCGGTGGGGATGTGCCCGCCGCGCTGGGCCTGCTCCTGCGGCAGGTGCGCCGGCGCGAGCAGGCGGCCGGAGAACTCGTCGGGCGAGCGCACGTCGACCAGGTTGCGCTTGCCGATGGCCGCCACGACCTCGTCGCGCATGGCCCGGATCGCCGCGTCCTGCTCCTGCGCGGTGTAGGACGTCCTGGGCCGGTCCGTGATGTCCTTGACCAGCTCGCGGGAGTCGAGCTCCCACTTCTTGCGGCCGCCGTCGAGCAGCTTCACGTTCTGGTGGCCGTACAGCTTGAAATACCAGTAGGCGTACGCGGCGAACCAGTTGTTGTTCCCGCCGTACAGGATCACGGTGTCGTCGTTGGAGATCCCGCGCCCGGACAGCAGCACCTCGAAGCCGTGCTTGTCCACGAAGTCGCGGCGGACCGGGTCCTGCAGGTCCTTCTTCCAGTCGATCTTGATGGCGTTCGGGATATGCCCCGTGTCGTATGCGCTGGTGTCCTCGTCTACCTCGACGATGGCCACCCCCGGGTCATTCTGGTGGGCCTCCACCCAGTCTGCGTCCACCAGGACGTCTGGACGGCTCATACAGCAACCTCCTTGTCGGACTCCGCGCCGTCCATCCCCTGGCGGCCGGGCCGGAGTCGTTTGATAAGCAGATACATCTCGCAGCCCAGGCAGAACCCGAAAGCTGCGTTGAGAAACGCGGCGGCAAGCGCCGCCGCGGCGGCGGCCATGCCCAGCGGGACAACCCCGGCCGCGTAGCCGATCACCCCGATAACGCTGATGACCAGGCCCACGCCCTGGGCGAACCGTGGTGGCGCCTCGGCCTCCAACTCCGCCGGCGGCCCCAGGCGCGGCCGGACCGCGAACCGGTAGATGAGGCCGTACGGCGCGTACCGGAGCCCGAACACGGCCCCGATGCCGAAGACCACCGCCTGGAACCCCAGCAGCCACCCGCTGCCGGTGATCAGGACAATCACCAGGACGATGGCGGACAGCGTGGCGTTGAAACGCTGACCCCTGGGATCGACGCTCATATGTGGTATCTCCCCCCTTGCGGGATCGGCAGAATCAGGCCAGGACACGGGGAACCCCCTGCGGGCCGCGCCGTTCCGGCGGGATGGCCATGAGCCGCGCAGCCTGCGCTGGGCTCAGGAGCGGCCCTGCAGGCAGGGCATACCCGGACACAGCGCGGCAGTGACGTGGCAGTAGTCCACGACGCGCCGCCTGGTCAGCAGCGGCCGTGACCGGCCGCCGTCTGCCAGGTGAGCCGGGATGGCCAGGGAAAGCACGTCCCCGATGGTATGCGCCAGCGGCCCCGGTGTCACTCCCCACCTCTCTGGTAGGAGATTAGCCGGCCCGGATTTCGTCCAGGGCGTCCAGTACGTCGGCCTTGTTCATCAGGCCGCTGCCGCGCCGCGCGATCTGCCCCCCGGGCCCCAGCACGAACACGGTGGGGGTGCGGCGCACGTCCAGCAGGCGGACCAGGTCCATCCGCTCGCCCGCGTCCACCTCCACGTGCCGCACGCCCTCGGCGCCGCTGGCCACTTCGGCCAGGACCCGGCGGGTGGCGCGGCACGGGGCACAGAACTCCGAGGAAAACTGCAGCAAGGTGGCCTGGGGGCCGAGGGGCTCGCCCAGCTCGGCGGGACCGAGCCGCGGGCCGCCGTCCGTGGCCGCCGACCCGGGGGCCGACAGCCTGCCGTCCCGGCGACGCCGGGCGACCCCGAACGCCGTCGCCCCGGCCAGGACGACCAGGCACGCGATAAGTCCGCCTGTCACGGGGGCTACAGCGTGCCCAAGGCCCATCCCATTCCCGGCCCCTGCGCCCTTAGTGCACTGGGACCCTGACCAGGACCTTGCCGTGCGAGGTGACCTCGAAGCTGCGCACGCTGTCCAGCGTGACCCCGGACGAGCCGGGATACCAGACGGAGCCCTCGTCGTAGGTGGTCGTCCAGCCGCCGACGACCGTGGTGTGCCCGCTGGAGTCGGTGACCAGGAGCTGGCACCGGTCCCCGGCCGGCACGTTCTTCACCTGCGTATCCAGCACTGTGCCCCAGCCCTTGGCCGCGTACCGGACGGTCGCGGCCACGTGGGTGAGCCGGTTGGTCGCCGACACCGAGGTGAAGTTGGCGGGCACCACGGAGTTGCCAGGGCTTCCCTCGCCGTGGTGCGTGGCGCTCCAGCCGGCCGCCCCAGCGGCCCCGGCGATGGCGACCACCGCCGCGGCGGCGGCCAGGCCGCGCCACCGGCGGGCCTGGCGGACCTGGGTCGTGCGGCCGAGCAGCGAGCGCAGCATCTCGTCCGAGGGCACCTCAGGCCCCGGCTGGCCGGCGCCGGCCAGCTCGTCCAGGTCGTCGTCGGCCAGCTGCTGGGCCTCGCCGACCGGGACCCGGCGCAGCAGGGCGGGCAGGCCGGCCAGGCCGGCCAGTTCCTCGCGGCACTCGGGGCACGTGCTCAGGTGGGTGTCCACGATGGCCCTCTCGGCGGGGTCGATGGCCCTGAGCACGTAGACACCGAGCGCGTGCCGGATGTCACGGCAATCCGCTGAGCCGGTCATGGCGCGAGCCCCCGTTCCTCAAGCGCCAGTTTGAGCGCCTTGAGCGCGTAAAACGTCCGTGATTTGACTGTCCCGCCCGGGATGCCGAGTTCCGCGCCCGCCTCGGCGACCGAACGGCCGAGGTAGTAGGTCTGCACCAGCACCTGCCGGTGTTCTGGCCGCAGGTCACGCAGGGCGTCGGCCACCGCCCACGATTCGAGCACGCGATCCGCCTCGTCGGCCACGGGTACCAGTTCCAGCGCCGCCTCGCCGACTTCACGTGGCCGCGCGTTGCGGGCCCGGTGCGAGTCCACCGCGAGATTCCTCGCCACGGCGAACAGCCACGGGCGGGCCGGGCGCTCCGCGATCGCCTCGGGGTGCAGCCAGGCGCGGAGCAATGTTTCCTGCACGATATCTTCCGCCCGCTGCCGGTCGCCGCTGGTTAGCCGGAGCGCGTAGCGCAGCAGCGGCGCGGCGTGCTCGGCGTAGAGCGCGCGGACCAGTGCCTCGTCACAGGCCCGCTCGCCGGGCTCGCGGCCCTGGGTTCCGCGGTGATGTGCCACGACCTAGGTAACGGGCCGCCTGGCCAGCCGGTTCACCGGCTGGCCGGCATTCCGCGAGCTGCCGGCGGGCCTGCCCGGCGGGCGGCCCCGGCCGGAGGGGGCCGTCATCCGCCGGCGAACGGCGGCAGGACCTCGACCACTGCCGCCTCCCGGAGGGTCACGGTCTCGGGTGCGCGGCTGCCCACGGGGGTGCCGTCGACCAGGAACGAGGACCTGGCCAGGACGGTCCGGAGGTCGCAATCCGCGCCAGCAGCGGCATTCCGCTCACGCGCGGACAGAGCCGCCTCGAGCGCGGCAGCCAGCGTCCCGGCGCTGATCGTCTCCTCGGCGACCCCTGCGGCCTGCTTCGCCGCAGCCCAGTAGCGCAACGTCACTGTGCTCATGTCCGCTATCCTCGCTCACATCGGATCCGGGCAATGCCGCCGGCGGGTCCTTGTGTGCATAGATGGGTAGTTTCTCCCGCAGGAGACCCACAGCTCTCCACAAGGGACCACAGGGCGGAGGTGGCAGCGCGTGAGTGACCTGCTGCTTCTCACCGCTGCCCTGGAACCAGCACCGGAAATCCTTCCTTCCCTGGGCTTGCTGCTGCACAGCGTGCGGATCGGGCCGCCCGAGGTGCCAGTCCTGGCGGACACCCCGCCCGCGGACGCCATCCTGGTGGACGCCCGGCGTGACCTGGCCCAGGCCAGGAGCCTGTGCCTGCTGCTGCGCACGGCGAGCCTGGACGCCCCGCTGCTGGCCGTGGTCACCGAGGGTGGCCTGGCCGCGGTGACCGCCGACTGGGGCGCCGACGATGTGATTTTGCACACCGCCGGCCCGGCTGAGGTGGAGGCCAGGCTGCGGCTGGCCATCGGCCGCAAGGCCAGCCTGGCCCCGGCCGCCCCCGATGAGATCCGCTCCGGTGACCTGGCCATCGACGAGGCCACCTACACGGCCCGGCTGCGCTCCCGCGCCCTCGACCTGACGTTCAAGGAATTCGAGCTGCTGAAGTTCCTCGCCCAGCACCCGGGGCGGGTGTTCACCCGGGCCCACCTGCTCCAGGAGGTCTGGGGCTACGACTACTTCGGCGGCACCCGCACGGTGGACGTGCACGTGCGCCGTCTCCGGGCCAAGCTCGGCACCGAGCACGAGGCGCTGATCGGGACCGTCCGCAACGTGGGCTACCGCTTCGTCCCGGCCAAGGGTGCCGACGAGGGACGGGCCCCGCGGGCCGCCCGCCCGGCAGACCAGGGTCCGGCGAACGGGGGCGCCACCGAGGCGGACGGCCTCCCCGCAGAGGGACTGGCCGCGGAGGGACTCGCGGCGGAGGGACTGGCCGCGGAGGGACTGGCGGCGGAGGGACTGGCCGGGGACGGCCGGCGCGCCCAGGTCAAGCCGCGGGCCGGCGGAGACCAGAAGGAGACCAGTGCCGCACCCGCCGACCGGCGCTGACGCGCCGCCGGCCGCCGGGGATGAGGCGCCGCTCATCACGGCGGCCGGGCCGCTGGCGCAGGAGGAAGCCGCGCGGGTGCTGCAGCTGGCCGAGGCGGCCGCCGGGCATGACGCGGTCGCCCCCCTGTCGGAGCCCGTGCTGCTGGAGTTGCGCTACGGCGGCGACCCGGAGGCCCGCAACCTGCTGCTGACGGCCGGCCCGGCGCTGGCCGGATACGCCCACCTGGACCCGTCCGGGCCGGCGGGGCCGGCCGGCCCGGACGAGGGCCCGGCCGCGGAACTGGTGATCCACCCGGACTACCGCGGCCGCGGGCTCGGGCTGGCGCTCGCCCGCGCACTGCTGGCCGAGGCGGCCCCGCACCCGCTGCGGGTGTGGGCCCACGGAGACCTGCCTGCCGCCCGCGCCCTCGCGGCCCGGGCCGGCTTTTCCCGGATCCGGTCGCTGTGGACGATGCACCGCCCGCTGGCGGGCCTGCCGCCGGTGCCGCCGCTCCCCCCGGGGGTCAGGATCCGCACGTTCTCCGCGGGCGCGGACGAGGCCGCGTGGCTGGATCTCAACCGGAAGGCGTTCGCGCACCACCCGGAGCAGGGTGCCTGGACGGCGGAGGACCTGTCGCTGCGCGAGCGCGAGCCGTGGTTCGACCCGGACGGGTTCTTCCTGGCCGAGCGGGACGGGAAGCTGGCCGGCTTCCACTGGACCAAGATCCACGGTTCACCCCCGGCAATCGGCGAGGTGTACGTGGTGGGGGTGGACCCCGCCGGGCAGGGCGGCGGCCTGGGCCGCGCGCTCACCATGACCGGGCTGCATTACCTGCGGTCCCGGGGACTGCCCGAGGTGATGCTCTACGTGGACGAGGACAACACGCCGGCCATCCGGCTGTACGAGTCACTGGGGTTCAGTCACCAGGGCACCGACGTGATGTTCCGGCATCCCGGAGCCGGATAAGGAAACCGGGCCGGGCGTCAGCCGGCCCGGGCGGCGTCAGTCGACCCGGGCGACCACTCGATGCCCAGCACCGCGTCGAGTTCCGCGTCGGTCAGCGGCCGGTCGCACACTGCCACCGCACTGAGAACCTCGGCGTAGAGCTCGATCTCATCGAGTGCAACGCGATCGGGGACGCGAAGATCGAGATGCTCGCGCACCGCGCCCACCTCCATCGCCAAGCGGATTCGCGGAAGCCTGGCCACAAGGCTACGACGCGGCCCTATGCCCCCGCATGACCCATCAGGGTCATTTCTGGACCACCCTCAAGTGGGATTTTACCCAGAACCCCAGTAACAATTCCAAGAAGCCGTGCGCGACGCGTCGCTGGGTACGGTAGAGGACTTCCGCGGCTCACCGAGGCCTGAGTGACGGGTGCCGTGAGGAGCAATGCGGGTTATCCGGGATTGGCGGGGAATTCACGCCAGTCCGCGCCGCGGTGCACCGCGGCGCGGGCGCGGTAGTTCGCGGCGGTATCCGCGAACGTGGCCCGGTCGGCGGCGGTGAGCTCGCGGACGACCCGGCCGGGGACTCCCGCCACCAGCACCCCGGCCGGGACCTTCTGGCCCGGCCGGATGACCGTGCCCGCCGCCACCAGGGAGCCCGCGCCGATCCAGGCCCGGCCGAGCACGATGGCCCCGATGCCGACCAGCGCGCCGTCGCCCACCAGCGCCCCGTGCACGGTGGCCCGGTGCCCCAGGCTGACCCGCTCGCCCAGGATGGCTGGCTCGCCCCGGTCCACGTGCAGGCAGCACTGGTCCTGGATGTTGCAGTCCGCGCCCACGATGATCTCGTCGTCGTCGGCCCGCAGCACGGACCCGTACCAGACGCTCGCTCCCGGCCCCAGCGTGACCCGGCCGACCAGGATGGCCCCGGGGGCGATCCAGGCCTCCGGATGCACCTGCGGGGTATTACCGCCGAGTGTGCCGAGCTGGCCCATTGACCCCTCCTCTGCCACCCCGGACGGCGGCCCGCAGACCGAACTAATCGGGGCAAAACGGGATACTCGTTCGTTTCGGTTGCGCGCGAGGGGCTTACGGACAAGAGTCTTGCCTGCTGTCCCAGATCTTTCCTGCCCCAAACCCGCTCCCACCACAGGTGAACCCGACCGAGCCGCCGCGCCGGGCCGGGCGTAGCCTGGCCCTGACCCACCTGACGGGTGACACCATGACTGAGCAAAACGACCTTATCCCTGACCTCGACTCTGAAGACGCGTTCGAAGTGCAGATGCGCGGCTACAGCCGCCGTCAGGTCAACGAATTCGTGGCCCGTGCCAAGAGCGACAAGCGCGATTATGAGGAGCGGCTGTCCCGCTCCATGGACGAGGTCGAGCGCCTGCGTGCTGAGGTGACGGCGGCCCGGCAGCGGGAGTTGGCGGACAAGCCGGCCCATCAGGAGCTCAGCGAGCGGATGGCGCAGATCCTGAGCCTGGCCGACGACGAGGCCAAGGCGCAGAAGGCCCGCGCCCTCGAGGAGATCACCCAGCAGCGCAACGAGGCCAAGCAGGAGATCGACCGGCTCAAGGCCGAGGCCCGCGAGCAGACCGAGCGGATGCTGGCCGCCGCGCAGGAGCAGGCCGAGAACGCCATCGCGACCGCCCGGGCGGAAGCGGAGAAGGCCCGCACCTCCGCCCGCACCGAGGCGGAGCGCACCATCGGCGACGCGCAGAAGAAGTCGGAGAACGCGGTGGCGGCCGCCCAGGCCCAGGCCAAGCAGATGCTGGACGAGGCGACCGCGCGGGCGACGGCCATCCACGATGGCGCGGAGCGCCGGCTGAACCTGCTGGTGGCCAGGCACACCGAGACCGTGCGCCGGCTCACCGAGGTGCGCGACGTGGTGACCAACCTGGTGGCCGGCGAGGCCGCCCGCGGCTCGCTGGAGGAAGAAGTCGCCCGGTCCGTGGCCAGCGCCGTGTCCGGCAACAGCGGCGGCAACGGGGCGGCGGCCGGTGCCCGGCCGGGTGGCGGGCCGGATGGCCGGCACGCACCCGGGGCTCCTACGGCCGGCACCCGTCCCGCGGACGGGCCGGCGGACGCCGCGGCGGCCCGCAGCCACCGGGGCAGCCCCCTCCCGGGTGAGCGGGTCCCGGCCGAGCGGCCCGCGCCCGCCCCGTCCGGCGCCGCACCGTCCGGCGCCGCACCGTCCGGCGCCGCACCGTCGGGCACCACCCCGGCCGGCGGCACCGTGCAGCGGCCCGGGCCGGCCGAGCGTCCCGTCCGCGAGCCGGCGGCCAAGCCGGTCCGGCCCACCGCGGGCCGCGGCACGCCGGGCAGCCTGGGCGACCGCGGTGACGGCGGGCCCGGTGACGGCGCCCGCATCCCGGAGTAAGGCGCCAGCATCCTGGGGTAACCAGTCACGCGCAGGGCCAGTCACGCAGGAGGCCCGGGGCACCCGCCCCGGGCCTCCTGCGTGTCAGCGCCCCGGCAGGCCGGTGGTGAGCGCGTCCAGGCGCCGCAGGATGACGCCCTCGCGCAGCGCCCACGGGCAGATGAAGAGCTCTTCCAGGTCGAACAGGTCCATGGCCGCGTCGGCCACGATAGCCCCCGCGGCGAGCTGGCCGGCCCGGCCGCGGGACACCCCGGGCATCTGGGCCCGGTCGGCCGCCGACATGCCGGCCAGCTTCTCGGCCAGCTTGGTCAGGTCGGTGTGGCTGAGCCGCCGCCGCACGTAGGGACCCTCGCTGGACGGCGCCGCGCCCGCGGTCCGGGCCAGCTGCCGGAACGTCTTGGAGGTGGCCACGGCCCGGTCCGGCCGGCCGTCCCGCATGACCTGGCCGGCCTGCCGCCCGATCTCGGCCCGGACGTGCCGGCGCATCTGGCGCACCTGGTCGGGTGAGGGCGGGTCGCTGGTGAGCCAGTCCCGGGTCAGCCGGCTCGCGCCGAGCGGCAGCGAGGTGGCCACGTCGGGCTCCTCGTCCACCCCCTCGGCGATCTCCAGCGAACCGCCGCCGATGTCCAGGATCAGCAGCTTGCCGGAGGACCAGCCGAACCAGCGCCGGGCGGCGAGGAACGTGAGCCGCGCCTCGTCCTGGCCGGACAGGACCTGGATGTGCGCGTCGCTCTCCTCGCGGATCTGGGCCAGCACCTCGTCGGCGTTGGCCGCGTCGCGGACCGCGGAGGTGGCGAACGCGAGCAGCTCCTCGACCCCTTTGTCCTCGGCGATCTGGAGCGCCTCGCGGACGAACGCGCGCAGCTGCTTCGCGCCTTCCTCGGAGAGCAGCGTGCCGCCTTCGAGATGGTCGCCGAGCCGCAGCTCGGCCTTATGGGAGTAGGCGGGGGTGGGCCGCGCACCGCGGTACGCGTCGACCACCAGGAAGTGCACCGTGTTGGAGCCCACGTCCAGGACACCGAGTCGCATACATTGACGCTACTGGGCCGCAGGCCTCGCCAGGACCACGACCCATGCACTGGAGGCCGCCATGACCAAGACCGCGGGACGGGTCCGCACCGAGACCGGCCGCAAGCGGGTCCGCGCCTACCTCGGCGGCGAGCTCGTCGCGGACACCAGGGCGCCGGTCCTGGTCTGGGAGTGGCCCTACTTCCCGGTGTACTACTTCCCGGCCGCGGACGTGCTGGCCAAGCTGATCCCGGCCGGGGAGACCGAGCACTCACCGAGCCGGGGCGACGCGGAGATCTGCCACGTGCGGGTGCCCGGGGCCACCGCGGAGCGGGCCGCCCGGCGTTACCCCGGCTCGCCGCTGGAAGACCTCCGCGACCTGGTCCGGCTGGAGTGGGGCGCGATGAGCGAGTGGCTCGAGGAGGACGAGCCGGTCTACGTCCATCCCCGGGACCCCTACACCCGGGTGGACATCCTGGCCAGCTCGCGGCATGTCCGGATCGAGGTGGGCGGGGTGACGGTGGCCGAGTCGCGGCAGCCGCGCATCCTGTTCGAAACCGGCCTTCCGCCGCGCTACTACCTGCCGCTGACCGACGTGCGGATGGACCTGCTGCGGCCATCGGCCACCCAGTCCCACTGCCCGTACAAGGGGACGGCCGGCTACTGGTCGGTCCAGGCCGGGGAGCAGCTGCACACCGACATCGTGTGGGTCTACCGCACCCCGCTGCCGGAGAGCCAGAAGATCGCGGGGCTGGCGTGCTTCTATGACGAGAAGGTGGACGTCTACCTGGACGGCGACCTCCAGGAACGGCCCAGGACGCATTTCAGCTAACGGTCTTATCGGCGACCGGCCGGAGGTGAGGCGGATGGCTGGCGCGGCGGATCACCCTGGGCGCCGGATCCTGGCCACCGGGGTCCCGATCGACTGTGTCAACGCGCCCGCGCCCGCCAGCCCGCCGTTCGGAACGGAGCTGGCCCCCGCCGCCCTGCGGGACGCGGGGCTGCCCGGCGCGGCCCGGGCGGCGGACGCAGGCGACCTGGATGTCCGCCTGGTCGGCCGGGACCGGGACCCCGCGACCGGGGTCCTCGGCTGGCCGTCGGTCCTGGCCGCCACCCGGGCGCTGCGGTCCCTGGTCCGCGACCAGGTCGACGGCGGGGCCGTGCCCTTCCTGGTCGGCGGCTGCTGCACGCTGCTGCCGGGCGCGCTCGGCGGGGCCCGCGACGCCCTCGGCACGATCGGCCTGGCCTATCTCGACGGCCACCTGGACCTCTACGACGGCCGGACGTCACTGACCGGGGAACCCGCGGACATGCCGATATCGGTGATCACCGGCCGGGGCCCGGCCGCGTGGTCGGGGGAACTCGGCGCGCCGCTCGTCGGCCGGCGCGAGCTGGCCCTGCTCGGCCAGCGGGACCGGGACGAGGCGGTGGAGTACGGGTCCGTCCTGCCGGAGAACGCCGGGCTGGAGCCGGAGCTGACCCCGGCGGTGCTGCGGGACCGGGGCCTGGCCGCGGCCGGGCAGGCGGCCCGGGACCAGCTCACCGCGGCGGCGGGGCGGTACTGGGTGCACCTCGACGTCGATGTGCTGGATCAGCAGGCCTTCCCGGCCACCGACTACCTGATGCCCGGCGGCCTGACGCTGGCCGAGCTGGACGAGCTGATCCGGCCGCTGCTCGCCGCGCCCGCGCTGGCGGGGCTGTCGCTGGCCTGCTACAACCCGCAGAAGGACCACCGGGGCCGCGGCGCACGTGACCTGGTCACGCTGCTGCGCGACGTGTTCTGAGCGCGGCGCCCGGTGAGCGGGCCGGGCTCACGGACCGTCCAGGTCCCCGATCAGGGCGGCGGACGGCGGGCGCTGCCCGGACAGCTCCCGGGCCGCCGCCTCCGCGTCGCGCAGGACCCGCAGGATGTTGCCCCCGGCCAGCTTCGCGCAGTCGCCCTCGGTCCACCCGCGGCGGAGCAGCTCGCCGAGCAGCGCCGGGTAACAGGAGACGTCGGCCAGGCCGTCGGGCAGCTGGTCGGTGCCGTCGAAGTCGCCGCCCAGGCCCACATGGTCGACGCCGGCCACCTCGCGCACGTGCTCGATGTGGGCGGCGACCTGGGCCAGCGTCGCCCGGGGCACCGGGCTGGCCGCGGCCAGCTCCCGGCGGACCCGGTCCCGGCCGGACAGTTCCCAGGGGTCAGCGCCGCGCCGCTCCATCTCGGCGGTGAGCCCGCGCTCCCAGGCCCAGCACTCGGGCGAGACGAACGAGGACACGAACGTGACCATGCACACCCCGCCGTTGCCCGGCAGCCGGGCCAGGATGCCGTCGGGGACGTTGCGCGGATGGTCGCAGAGGGCGCGGGCGCTGGAGTGGGAGAAGATGACCGGCGCCTCCGCGACGTCCAGCGCGTCACTCATCGTGGCCGGGGACACGTGGGACAGGTCGGCCAGCATGCCCAGCCGCTGCATCTCGCGGACCACCGCGCGGCCGAACTCGGTCAGCCCCCCGGCCCGGGGCTGGTCGGTCGCCGAGTCGGCCCAGGGCACGTTGGCGTTGTGGGTCAGGGTGAGGTACCGGACGCCGAGCGCGTACAGCGCGCGGAGCACCCCCATCGAGGACGCGATGCTGTGGCCGCCCTCCGCGCCGAGCAGCGATGCGACCCGGCCGGCCGTGAAGATCCGCTGCACGTCGTCCGCGGTCAGGGCCAGCTCGAGCCGGCCGGGGTAGCGCCGGATCATCCGCAGGACCAGGTCGATCTGCTCCAGGGTGGCGGCCACGGCCGCCTCACCCGCGAGCGCCGTGGGCACGTACACCGACCAGAACTGGGCCCCCACGCCGCCGTCGGCGAGCCGGGGCAGGTCGGTCTGGGTGAAGCTGACCCGCTCGCTCAGATCGGTGCCTTCCAGGCCGGCGTACCCGGCCTCGCGCAGCGCCCAGGGCAGGTCGTTGTGCCCGTCCAGCAGCGGGAGCTTGGCGAGCAGCCCGCGCGCCCGCTCCTCCGGTTCGCCGTACCCCCGCTCGCTCATGCCATGGACAGTACAGCCGCGCCGTGGACCCGTTCCCCGGCCAGGTCGCTCAGCGCCTGATCGGCCTGGTCGAACCGGTAGGGGGTGGTGGTGACCTTGATCCGGAGCCGCTCGGCCAGGGTCAGGAACTCGGTCGCGTCGGCCCGGGTGTTCGAGGTGACGCTGCGGACCTGGCGTTCCTGGAAAAGGTGACGGTCGTAGTTCAGCTCCGGGATGTCGGTCAGGTAGATCCCGGCGATGGCCAGCGTCCCGCCCCGGTCCAGGGCACTCAGCGCGGCCGGCACCAGGGTGCCGACCGGCGCGAACAGGATCGCGGAGTCCAGCGGCACCGGCGGAGGGTCGAAGGAGTCCTGCGCCGACGCGACGCCGAGCGAGCGGGCCAGCTCGCGGGCTGCCTCACCCCGGGTGAACACGTGCACCTCGGCGCCCTGGGCCATGGCGACCTGGGCCGCGAGATGCGCGGAGCCGCCGAACCCCCAGATTCCCAGCGTCCCGCCCGGCGGAACCTCGGCCCGGCGCAGCGCCCGGTAGCCGATGATCCCGGCGCACAGCAGCGGGGCCAGCTCGGCGTCGCTGAAGCCGTGCGGCAGCGGGTGGGCGAAGGCCTCCGCGGCCACCATGTACTCGGCGTACCCGCCGTCGAAGTCCCAGCCGGTGTAGACCGAGGCCGGGCAGAGGTTCTCCTGGCCCCGGCGGCAGAACACGCACGACCCGTCGGTGCCGCCCAGCCAGGCCGCCCCGACCCGGTCACCGGTCGTGAACCGGCGGGTTCCCGGGCCGGCCGCCACGACCTCGGCGACCACCTCGTGGCCGGGCGTGGTGTCCGGCCGCTTGGGGGGCAGGTCCCCCTCGGCCAGGTGCAGATCGGTACGGCATACGCCGCAACAGCGGATCCGGAGCAGCAGCTGGCCGGGACCCGGCTCGGGAACCGGCCGCTCGACCAGGCGCAGCGGGCCGGACGCGACCGGCCCGGGCTGATGCACTACCCATGCACGCACAGTCCCACCGTACGGGGTTACCCGCGGGAACCCGCGCGGTGCCGGCCCGGGGGGACGACCCCCTGGAACCCCCGCCTCGCTCTGTTTCCCTGGGGGACGACCCCCTGGAACCCCCGCCCATCGCCGGCTCGGAGGGAACACGCCTCCGGCGCGCCCCGCCTCGCCGGCGAATCAAGCTCGCGTGAAGCGGGCCACCACGCGGACGGTCGCGGGGCCGGTGAGCATGCCCATCTGGTTCCAGGTCAGGCCGAACTCGGCCCGGTCCACCACGACCCCGTCGGCCCGCAGTGTGAACGCGGACGGGCTGATGTCCGCCAGCATGGCGGTGAAGCTGAGCGGCCGGGTGACCCCCGCGACCGTGAGCGTGCCGCGCACGGCCACCTGGTCCCCGGTCCGGGTGGCGCTGGCCAGGTCGGCCACGATCGACGGGTGCTCGGCGGCGTTGAAGAAGTCCGCGGACGCCAGGTGCCGGTCCCGCTTGGCGTTCTTGGTGTCCAGCGAGGCGGCGCCGATCTCGAGCCGGCCGCGGCCCGCACCGCCGGGGAGGATCTCCGCGTTCCCGGCCAGCTCGCCGAACGAGCCGCGCACGGTGATCAGGCCCCACACGGACTTGGAACGCAGCGCGACCGAGGAGCGCGCCGGGTCCAGGGTCCAGGTGCTCGGGCCGGCCAGCACGCTATCCGCCGGATCGGCCTCCGGCGCGCGGGTGGCGTGCGGGTGCCCGTCTGTGTGGGTCATGGCTCAGCTCTCCTGGGGTCATGTGGTCGTCCGTGAAAGTCACCACATATATATTACCGCACGTAATAATAGTGTCAACGAAGCACCCCAGGTAAGCTGGGGGGATGTCGGTGGACCAGGTCCCGGAGCGGAGCGTGGCTGATGGCTGCGCGGGGACCGGTCCGGGTCCCGCGGGCGGCTTCGCCGGGGACAGCCTGCTGCGGGCGGGCACGGCCCCGGACGCCGTGGCCCTGGCCGGCCTGCCCGAGGCGGAACGCCGTCGCCTGCTGGTCGCGGAGACCGCGCGCTTCACGTCCGCGTTCGTGCGCTGGATGGAAGGGCGGGCCTGTGGCGGGCTCACCTACGCGCGGCTCCGGCTGCTCCAGACGCTGCACTGCGGCGGCCCGGCGATCATGCGGGATCTCGGCGACCAGCTCGGGGTCAGCCCGCGGAACATGACCGCGATGGTGGACGCGCTGGAGGACACGAAGCTCGTGGTGCGCCGCCCGCATCCCACCGATCGCCGGGCCACGCTGGTCGAGTTGTCCCCGAGCGGGGCCCGGGAGGCCGAGCAGGCCCTGGAGCCGCGCCTGGACGCCATGGCCGAGCTGTTCGAGGGCTTCTCTCCCGACGAGCAGCAGGCGTTCGCCGACGCGCTGATCCGGCTGGGCCGGGCCATCCAGGCCCGCCAGGGCGATTGCTGAGCACACACTCACCCCTGGGTCATCACCCGTCCCACTGACACCCGGGCGCTCTTACGAGGTTCTTACCGTCCGGTACGAAGCGGCCCTCACCTGCGCGGATGCGCTTACCGTCAAAACCATGGCCGGGGCCGGAACCAGGGGACCACGACCGCGCGCCGCTCGCCTGCGGCGCGCGGTCCAGACCCGCCACGACGAATGCAAGCGCCGGGCCGCCCGGCGCCGCCGGGCCCTCGCGGCGTCGGCGGCGGCCGAGTACCGCCGGGCCGCCACGCTGGCCCGGCGCGCGATGGACGCGGCCCGGCATCCGGCCGCGCACCCGCCGCCCGGCCCGTTCCGGCCGCGCGTCTGGCGCAGCCCGCTGCGCGGGCTGTGGCTGACCTCGGTCCTGGCCGTGGTGCTGCTGGCCGGGCTGACCATCCTCGCGGTGACCGGGCTGCTGTCCTACGCGGCCTACGATCCGCTGCTGCCGGGCAACGACCAGACGCCCGGCGCCGGGCTGCTCCGGTTCTACATGTTCTCCTGGCCGACGCACCCGTCCTGGCTGTACCGGGTGGACCAGGGCGTGCACATCACGCTCGGCCTCGCGCTGCTGCCGGTCGTGCTGGCCAAGCTGTGGTCGGTGCTCCCCCGCCTGTTCGCCTGGCCCCCGGTGCGGTCGCTGGCCCAGATCCTGGAGCGGGTCAGTCTGATCATGCTGGTCGGCGGCGTGCTGTTCGAGTTCGCGACCGGCATCCTGGACATCCAGAACTACTACGTGTTCCCGTTCTCCTTCTATACCGCGCACCTCTACGGCGCCTGGGTCTTCATCGCCGGTTTCGTCATCCACGTGGCCCTGAAGTTCCCGCGGATGGTGACCGGCCTGCGGTCCCGCAGCCTGCGCCGGGAACTGCGCACGCCGCTGGCGGAGACGACGCCCGAAGAACCGGACCCCGCGGAAGACGGCACCCCCGGCCTGCGCGCCGCGCGGCCGCGCGCCCCGACCATCTCCCGCCGCGGCCTGCTGGCCGCGGTCGGAGGCGCCTCGCTGACCCTGGCCGGGCTGGTCGTCGGCCAGTCCATCGGCGGGCTGGCCCGCCGCACGGCCCTGTTCGGGCCGCGCGGGCTGTCCGCGACCGCCCCGCACTACCTGCCGGTCAACCGGACCGCGACGTCGATCGGCCTGACGGCCGCGGACGTGGGTCCCGCGTACCGGCTCACGCTGGTCGGCGCCCGGACCGTCACGCTGACCCGGGACGAGATTCTCGCCCTGCCGCAGCACGCGGTGGAATTGCCGATTGCCTGCGTGGAGGGCTGGTCGGTGTCCGCCCACTGGACCGGCGTCCGGCTGGCCGACCTGGCCCGCCTGGCCGGGATGCCGGCGCCCGCGGGGGCGCAGGTCGACTCGATCCAGCAGGTCGGGGCGTTCAAGTCCGCGGTCCTGGCCGCGAGCCAGGTGACCGATCCGCAGTCGCTGCTGGCCGTCACGCTGAACGGCCACGTGCTGCCCTGGGATCACGGCTACCCGGCCCGGACGATCATCCCGAACGCACCGGGTGTGCACAACACCAAATGGGTCAGCAAGATCACTTTCCTGAAGCAGGTGTGACCGGCGTGATGACCCGCGGCAGGACCCTCACCAGGCGGATCCGGCGCTGGTACGGCGCTAACCCGCTGCACCTGCTGGCCTTGCTCGCCGCGTTCGCGCTGGCCGGCTACGCGGTCCGGGCGGTGATCGCCGCCGGCCAGTTCCGCGGCTTCGCGATCTGGTTCGCGGTCGCGATCATCGGCCACGACCTGCTGCTGTTCCCGCTGTACTCGCTGGCCGACCTCTCGGTGCAGCGGTTGCTGCCCTGGCGCGGCCCCGGGAATGAAGCCCGGCAGGCACCGTCCGGCCAGGTCCCGGGACCCCCGGTGATCAACTACGTGCGGATCCCGGTCGCGTTCTCCCTGCTGATCCTCATGGCGTTCTTCCCGCTGATCCTGGGCCTGTCCGAGCCCGAGTACCACCGGGCCAGCGGGCTGGCCACGCAGCCGTACCTGTGGCGGTGGCTGGCGGTGACCGGGATCCTGTTCGCCGGGTCCGCGGTCAGCTACGCCCTGCGCTGGCGCCGGGCGGCATCCCGGGCCCGCACGCAGGCGGCCCGGATCCGCGAACAGCAGCCGCCCCCCGCCGCCCAGGACGCCGTCCCGTCACCGGCTGCGCCCCGTCCGGGCTTCGACGTCTGGCAGCCGGCCCGCCCCGCCCCGGGCCCGCCAGCGCGTGCTCAGCAACGTCCGGGGCTTGCACAAGCCTGCCGTGTGCCTGCCTTTGCTGTCCCCGCCACGCTGACCTGCAGGATTGTTGGGACGGCCCGCCACATCCGGCGCCTCCTGGCCCGACCCGGCGACCAGCACCGCGTAACGCTGCTTCTCCAGGCACACGCGCACCGTGTCGCGGATCTTCCGCTCGTCATCAACCACGAGCACCGTCGCCGTCCCCATGGCGGCCCCTCCAACGCATCCGGGCAAACACCCGGCTGCAGCCAGCCTCACCCTGGCGTGATCTCGCGGGCAGCAGGCCGAAGACCCCAACCGGCAGGACGTTCGGGCCATCTTGCCCCTCCGGCGATAACATCGTCATATGGCGATGAGAATGGGCGTGATCTCGGCATCCCGGGCAGGGCTCGGGCCGGCGGCGGCGCTGTTCCGGTCCCTGGGCGACCCGGCACGGCTGGCGATCGTGCGCCGCCTGGCCGGCGGCCCGGCCCGCGTCACCGACCTGGCCGGCGAGCTAGGCCTGGCCCAGTCGACGGTATCGAAGCACCTGGCCTGCCTGCGGGACTGCGCGCTGGTCACCGCCCGCGCACACGGCCGGGCGTCGGTGTACTCACTCGCCCCGCCCGCCGAGCCTGCGCTGCCCGCGCTGCTAGCCGCCGCCGAGGAACTGCTCGCCGCGACCGGGAACGCGGTCGCGCTGTGCCCGGCCTACGGGCAGCCCCAGTGATCGCGGCCACCAGCAGCACGACCCGGCTGCGCCGCCGCGGATTCTGGCTCGAATACGCCTCTATGGCCTGGATGACCGCCGAGGCCGCCGTCGCCATCACCGCCGGGATCCTCGCCTCCTCGATCGCCCTGACCGGGTTCGGCCTGGACTCGGTCATCGAATTCTTCGCCGCCGCCATCGTCATCTGGCAGCTACGCGGCGAGATCGCCGGACAGGAACGCGAAACCCGCGCGGTGCGGCTCATCGGGGTCACCTTCTTCGCCCTCGCCGCTTACCTCACGGCCGAGAGTATCCATGACCTGGTGACCCGCGCCCGCCCCGGAGAATCCATCGCCGGCCTGGCTGTCACCGCCGCCGCCCTGATCGTCATGCCACTGCTGGCGATCGCCAAACGCCGCACCGGCCAGGCCCTGGGCAACCGGACCCTCATCGCGGATTCCGCCGAGACCGCCTTTTGCGCCTACACCTCCGCCGCCACCTTGGCCGGCGTCGGCCTCAACACCGCGCTCGGCTGGTGGTGGGCCGACCCCACCGCCGCGCTCATCATCGCCGCACTCGCCGTCAAAGAAGGCATCGAAGCCTGGGAAGACCACGACTAAGCAGAGCCACCCCGGAAAGCCAGCCGGACGCTCGCCTCCCCGAGCCCGCCACTCTCGCCGCAATCCTGGCCGACAGCGCCCCGGACACAGGCACCGCCATTCAGATGCCGGCCCGCCCGGCCCCGGCCCCGGGCCCGGGCTCCCCCGGCCCGCACGGTCACCCGTGATCACGGTCAATTCCTGACACATGGCGCCCCTTTCTGACCGTGATCATGGAAGGACGCCGCCGCCACCCGCGCTGGGCCACGTATTGGGACACGGGCCTGGCACTTGCTGGGACACGGGCTGGGCACTTACTGGGACACGGGGATGGCCTCCGGAGCCGCCGGGAGGGCGGGGGCCGGTGCGGGCCGGGCCAGGAT
>WNGB01001053.1_pt1 | contig 49956 bp, 56 predicted proteins | sample 5400681 | NCBI WGS metagenome assembly WNGB01 (sample SAMN13153367, study PRJNA577476) | soil metagenome | isolation source: 115 cm soil or saprolite under grassland replicate 2 | place: USA:California | collected 2016-06-15
GACCGATGCGAGGGTTGAAGCGGGACCGCACCGCCAGGCTCATCGTCGCTGCGCACGCCTTGGTCCAGAACCTCCGCCGGGGCTTCTACGACCTCGGGACCGAAGTGCCAGCCGGGCGACGCCTGGCGGACGCGTTCGCCGAACTGGCAGTGGTGATCTGACCGCGAGCGCGGCACCTACGCTCCCCCACGCGCCGGCTCCGGCCAACGCAACAGTGCCCCCGCGAACTGTCGGGACGCCCTCGTATCCTCCTGGTCGCCCAACCCACGCGCGGCATCGACGTCGGCGCGGCCGAGTACATCCATCGACGGTTGATCGAGCAACGGGAACGAGGTACCTCGATCCTGATCGTGTCGGAAGACCTCGACGAGATCGGGTCGCTCTGCGACCGGATCCTCGTCATGTACGAAGGGTCGATCGTCGGCGAGGTCGATGCTAAGACCACCTCGCGCGAGACGTTGGGATTGATGATGGCCGGGCTGCGCCCAGACGACCGGCAGGTGGTCTCGGCGGCCGCGATGGAGACGAGGGGAGGGACGTCCCCGGTGCCCGAGATCACTGGAGGACCCTCCGCCGCCGGATGACGGCGCACTGGCCTCGGGTTCTCCCGACGAGGGCTACCAGGAATGGAGGAGTGCGCGTCTTGCTGCTGGTCCGACGCGGTACCACCGTGAAAAGCGACGCCGCCTTCGATTCTGCCCGGTGCACCCATGTGATGTCTCGGGACATCGTGCACGCGTGTCACCGATCGGTCGATCGTACTACTTGACGGTCAAGGCTTTCTTCATTCCGGCCTGGTAGTGCCCAGGGACGAAGCAGCCCATCTCCCACGTACCGGGCGCGTCGGACGGGACCGCCAGGCGAAGTGTTACGCCGCCGCCCGGCGCAACCTCGATGATGACGCCGCCTGGCCCCCCCGCCGTGCCTTCTTCGGTCTCCACCAGCCGGAATCCTGTGCCGTTTAGGATCTCCGGCTTCATCATCGCCAACAGGTCATCCTCGAAGCCCCCGCCGGGGAGGAGGGTTCGTCCGACGCTCCAGTGGTGCACGATGCGCCCAACGTTCCGCAGCGTGACGAGGACCGAACGACCGGCCGGCAGGACCGCGGTCTGTGGGGGGTAACCCGGGGGCGGAGGGGGGCCCGCCACGGTGAAGCTGAACTCGTTCATCAGAAGCACCAGCCGATGTGCCGCCGGCGATCCCGTCTGCTTAACGTCCTCGGTCGGGCTGGCCCTCGGTTCGGGGCCGGCATGTCCGCAGCTTGCGCCCAGCACCGCCGACAGCACAGCCACCCCGATCAGGGAGCCGGGTCTAGCCCACCAGGTTCCGGCGCCCCACCCCGATGCAGGCATATGGGGTGAGCCGTTTCGAGCGGCGTGGGCGTTCGTCTTGACGGTCACGTCAGCGCCCCTGTCTCGGCTGCCGGCGGTGCCGGTAGACCTGCGGCCGGATCTTTTACGATGGCCACCTTCCCTTTCTCTAGACCCATTCGAGCGTGTACCTGAGGATCTTGTCCGCGAACTTCAGGTAGACGTACTGTCCCGTCTCAGACTCGCCGTTCGCAAGTAGGAGAATGTCGACTACACTCGGCACCTGCCGCTTGGCCGCTGCTAGCAAGACGTCCCGCGTTCCATCATCCCGACGAAGACCATCGGGCCAATGCACGAACAGCTTCGCTGGAGCCTTTACTTCGGCCATCCCTGCCCCCGCCTCCACCACCAGCACGACCCCCTGAGCCTCAAGATCCCTACTCATGATCCGGAGTCTCCCAGCGATCGGGGCGCGAGGGTCGTGCCGGAGGTCCCTCCATGACCAGGACCATCGGCCCTCCGACGGCAGCCGACGGCACTGTTGCGTTGGGCCGAAGCCAGGGCGAGGTGGACTGATCCGCCTGGGTGAGTGTCAAATGACCAGAGCAAGCTCAGCGAACGCGTCAGCGAGGCGCGAAGCAGGCGGAACGTCGGTCCCGACATCGTAGAAGCCCCGGCGGAGGTTCTGGACGAAGGCGTGGCCGGCGACGATAACGCTGGCGGTGCGGTCCGTCTTAAGCCCTCGCATCGGTCGAAGGCGAGCCTTGAGGCGCCCATGGTCGGTCTCCAGGAGGTTGTTCGCGTGGGCCTCTGTGTCGTGGAAGGCAGCCGGCAGCAGCTCGTCGAGGACCCGGGGGTAGACCCGGTACCGGTCGGTGGTGACCTCCGCAGGTGAGGTCCGGGTCCGGCCGATCGCCCGCCCGAAGAACAGCCGGGCTGCTTTGGCGTCCCGGCGAGGTGAGAGGTACACGTCGATGACCTGGCCGAACTGGTCGATGGCCCGAAAACAGGTAGCGCCACGTCCCATTCACCTTCAGGTACGTCTCGTCCACGTGCCACCGATCCCCCATGAGGTGTTGACGGGCGCTCGCGGCCTCCGCAAACTCCGGGGTGAACCGCTGCACCCACCGGTAGATCGTGACGTGGTCGACCCTTATGTCGCGTTCCGCCAGCAGCTCCTCGACGTCCCGGTATGCTGAACGCCCTCGCGCCCTCGACCATCGGCGGATCTCCCGTGATGCTGATGCTCGAGGTGCAGGATGTCGACACGGTCGCCGCTCGCGCCGTCAACGCCGGTGCGGCGGTCGAGATGCCGGTCCAGGAGATGTTCTGGGGCGAGCGCTACGGCGTGCTCGTCGACCCCTTCGGCCACCGGTGGGCGATCTCCACGGTTCGCGAACAGCTGAGCCCGGAGGACGTCGCTTCGCGCACGCCCCCTGAGGTTTGAGGGCCTCTGCGCGAGACGGCATCACGCTCGCCACCGGATCCGACCCCAACCCCGAGCATCCACCCACACGCTCTGACCCGGTGCGCTCGGGTTCTTACAGTGTTCCCTTCGCCTCGGCGATCGAGAATCGAACTCATCGCGCCTGCCGACGGTATCCGTGGCGGCGAATCTTGGAGTGACGCTTGCTCAGGACGAGGGGCAGGCCCTCTACCTGCGGATATTTTTCGACTTCTTACAGTTGGGTTGCACGGATTCTTGTCGTGTTCCGGGTGATGCTGGACGGAACGGCGTCACCGATCCTTGACGGAGCTCCGGCTTATCCTTGACGGTGGTTCCCCCGGATCCGTGACACTCCCGAACATGTTGCTGAAGCTGAGTGTCGTGGATCGGATCTGCCACACACGCCGCTGCGATCCGAGGTCGTCTTCACGGGGCGACTGGATCACGGCTACGCCCCTAATGCACTCGCCGCGATGGACGTGTTGGTCGTGCCATCCGTCCTCGAGGAGGCGTTCGGGATGGTGGCGGCCGAGGGAGCGGCAGCGGGCGCCCTCCCCCTCCTCGCGCGTCACTCCGGACTCGGCGAGGTCGCGGCCGCGCTCGAGGGGCACGTCGGCCGGCCGCAACTGTTCTCCTTCGAACCGGGTCCGGGCGCACCTGATCGGATCGCAACGGGGATCGATCGGCTGATCGAGCTGCAATCGCCAGAGTGGAACATTCTCCGGGAAGCGATCCGTGGATTCGTTGCCGATGAGTGGTCGTGGCGGCGAACGGCCGCAGGGCTCCTCAAGGTGGCCGATCCGATGACTTGAGGGCGGCCGATGGTACGCCACGGAACAGGCCAACACCTACGGGGCGAGCTATACCCACAGGTCTGCTACAGCCTTCACGTGCCGTTAGTGTGATATATGATCGAGGCACCCGTGTGCCTGAGGAATCCAAGCTGCGCGTGGGCGGATCTATCCAAGGATCCGGTTCTCACGGTAGCCGGCAGCGAGCGGACGACCGCGCTCGAACCGGAACGGATCGAAGTCCTCGAGGGCGGGGTCCACGACTTTGCCCACGATCAGATCCGCGATGTGCTTGGCTAGCATCGGCGCGACCTTGAACCCGTGACCGCTCGTTCCCGCGTCGACGAAGATGCCGGGCGCGATCTCGCCGATGACCGGTTGCCAGTCCGGGCTCACGTCGTACAGGCTCGCCCATCCGCCGCTCGTGAGGGCTGCGTGCAGGCCCGGGAAGCGCCGGACCACTCGCTCCGCCAGCCGTTCGATCTCGTCGGCGCGGATCGCGTCGTCGAACTGGTCCGGGTCGACCGGCGGCTCCTCGTGGAGCGGTCCCACGAGGAACTGCTCGGTTCCCTCGGGCCGGAGGTAGTAGCCGCCTGCGATATCGCCGTGCGGGGGGCACTGATCCACGCCGCCCCACCGGAACGTCGCAACGACGTGCCGCTCGGCGTGCAGCGGCAGCTCGACCCCGACGAGCAGGGCCAATGGCGCCGTCCACGGCCCGGCGGCGAGCAGGATGCGCTCGCACGGGATCCGTTCGCCTCTCCCGGTGACGAGGGTTCCGCCACTCGCTGGGTCGGCCTCGATGTCGGTCACCGCCGATCCCATGCGCGCGTCAGCTCCGGACTCGAGGGCCCGGTCGAACAGGCCGAAGGTGACAGCGTGTGGATCGGCGTGGCCGGCGTCGCGCTCCCACGCCGCGATCCCGATCCCGCCCGGATCGACCGAGGGGAAGCGCTCGCCGAGGGTCCTCGGCTCGAGAAGCTCCGTCACGATCCCGAGTCGGTTCAGCCGGTCGACCGAGACGCGGACCTCGTCGGCGTCCTCTGGCGGGTGGAGGAACAGCATGCCCGTCCGCCGGAAGCCGGCGGTGCGACCGGTGTGCTCCTCGAACGACGACATCATCGCGATGCTGTCGCGCGCGACCGACGCGAGGAACGCGTTCGTGTAGTAAGCGCGGCAGATCGCGCTGGACCGGCCGGTGGGCCCCGCTGCGGGACCGTCGCGTTCGACGATCGCGACGCCGATGCCACGCGTCGCGAGATGGAACGCTGCGGCAGCGCCGTGCACGCCCGCCCCGACGATGCCGACGTCGTACGTCCGCACGGGGCGAGCCTAGCGGAGTGGACCCCAGGCGGTTCGATCCGCAGGTCTCCCCGTCGTTGGTCCGTGAGGACAACTCGCCTGGGAGAACCCTCTTCAGCTTGAACTCGCTGTCGACGTGGGACCACCGCATCGTTCGCCTGCGACGCGCCCAGACAATCCCAAGGAGTACGCCAGCGCTCCGAGTGGCGTTTGACGGCTGCTCGCGCTTCAGGCTGGCGTCGATGCAACTGTCGGCGCAGTCTGTAGGGGGTCAGAAACTCTGATCACCCTTGTGACCTGCGGCTTCGCTCGACGAACTCCCCGCCAGCCAGAGACGAGCTAATCGGCCCTGTCCCGGGCACGCGCGGGGCACCTCCCCGCGAACAGAAAGTGGATGAGGTCCTGAGTCTGACGCGCTCAGGTCTGGCCCTGGAGATGGTTCCGCCCAACAGACAACGGAACCGAAGGCCCGTGCTCGCTTCGCGGCGTCTAAAGAAGTCTTGGGCACTCTGGCGCCGCGGCATTGCGAAGCCGCTGGTCAAGCACTTGATCGGAGTTTCTGACCCCCACACGTAGATCGTCTCGGATGCCGGCAGCGTGATCTCCCGGATCGGTCGATCTCCACGCGTTCGGAGCTCACCGAGCGTCCATCCCGGCGGGCCGTCCTGGTCCGGGGATGCCGGTGCTCAGGGCGCGGACCTCGGCGACCACAGCGGGTAGGGGATGCCCGCGAGGCAGTTGATCGTGAACCCCTGCACGAGGAGCAGGATCACGCCGAGCATCAGGACACCGAGCTTCGGGATGGTGGTGAGGAGGCCGAGGCTCACGATGAGGGTGGTCGCGCCGGCGGGCGGGTGCGGCACGCGCAGCCACACCATCGCGCCCGACGTGAGTGCGAGCGAAAGCGCAGCCGCCCCGACGCGGGCCCACGTGACACCGACGACGAGCGCGGGCCCGGCGTCGAGCAGGCCGAAGATCGCGAGCGACAGGTAGCCGGACACCGCGCCGATCAGGTGGCCACAGAACGTGTTGCGCGGCGAGGCCGTCGGCTGCGTCGGCGTATAGAAGAGCAGGAACGCGGTCGGGCCGAGCGAGGGGAAGATGAATGGCTGCCTCGTGACCAGCGCCACGACCGACATCAGGGCGATCGACACGAGCCCGTTCACGAACGCGAAGAGCCCGAGGATTGCGACCGAGTTGAACCGCTCGGTGAGCCGCTTCAGCTGGAAGCGGTTGCCGAGGCCGAGGACGATATCCGACATGCGGCCGCCGATCGGGTAGCGGCTCCGGCCCTCGCTCATCTGGTCAGTGCTCCCCCGGCGCCGCGAGCCACACCGCCAGGGCCACGACGAATGACAGCGCCTCGAACCCCAGTAGCAGCGCGACGCTCTCATGCTCGAAGTACCGGTTCAGCGCGACGGTCAGCCCCCAGAGCTGGCCAACAACGATTGTCGCGACGATCGCGATCCGGGCGTGCAGCATGCCCGCCCGTTCGGGGTCGCGCTCGTGGCCCGCCCCGAGCCCGGGGCCGGTGTTCGAGACGCGCGGCGCGCCGCCCCGCTCACGCGTCGCCACGGGACCCTCCGGAGGTCGTGCCGACCGCCCAGATGCCGTCGGACCGCTCGACGAGCTCGATCCGCGGCAGCGGCCGGGGTGGCGGGCCGGCCAGCACGTGGCCGTCACGTGGGTCGAACTCGCCGTCGTGGCATGGGCAATCGATCTGCCCCTGCTGGTTCCACAAAACCGTGCATGACAGGTGCGTGCACACCGACGAGTACGCGACGAGCGTGCCGTCGGACAACCGGATCGCGATCGCGGGGTCATCGTCGGTCGGGTACCGGAAGCGAGCCGAGCCGCCTGTCGGGATGGCAGCGGCGACCCGGACCTCGCGGCTGGTCTCCTCGTCCCGGCGGCGGAAGACGCCGAGGGCGACCGCCCCAGTTCCGACGAACAGCCCGCCCGAGATCGTGACCAGGATCCGCAGGTAGTCGCGGCGCGTGATCGGCGCATCCTCGCGGATGCGATCCAGCAGCGCGCGGACGGGTGGACGCTCGGTGCCGGTCGGTCGGCGGCTCACTGCATCCCACCGGGCACGCCGGAGCCCTCGTAGCCAACCGGCGTCACGACCGCGACGCCGGTGCGGATCTCCTGCTCGCCGAATACGACGATGTCACTCGCTGCCGCGTTGGGACGCTGCGCGAGGAGCTCCTCGAGCGTCCCGTAGAAGATCGAGCCGGTCGGGCACACCGACGCGCACATCGGCGCCAGCCCCACCGACGTGCGGTCGTAGCAGAGGTTGCACTTGTACTGGAGCTGCTGCTCGACGTCGAGCTTCGGCACCCCGAACGGGCAGGCGTGCACGCAGTTGGCGCAGCCGATGCACCGCTCCTTCGACGCCTCCTGCACAACGCCGTCGGCCGTGACCAGGATTGCGTCGGCCGGGCAGACCTCGGCGCACGGCGCGATCGGATCCTCGCAGTGCATGCAGACCGTCGGCGACGAGGCCACCGTGGTGCCCACATCGAGGTAATCGAGCTGGATCATCGATTTGCCCCGGTGCGAGTCGCACTCGCGGCACGCGGCCACGCATGCCTGGCAGCCGATGCACCGGGCCGGGTCGATGAACAGGGTGCGGTGCATCATGGCGCGCCGGTTCCCCTCCCCTGCGGCGACGTCGGCGGACCCTGGCGCTCGTCGGCCGCTTCGAAGGCCGGGATGTCGCTCCCGGGGACCTGCGGCGGCGGCGGGGTCGGATCGATCGCGTCGCCGCGCTCGATCCGGCACGCGCACACCTTGTATTCGGGGATCCTCGAGATCGAATGCAGCGCGTCGACGGTGAGCAGGTTCGCGGCGACCTGCTTCGCCCAGTGGTACGGGATGAACGCGGTGTCGGGGCGGATCGTGACGGTCACGAGCGCTGGCAGCGTGATGCTCCCTCGCCGCGTCACCACGCGTACCGCGTCCCCGTTCGCGAAACCGAGCGAGGGGTGGACCTCCACCCAGGGCCGCGGCGTCTGCTCGACGAGCGTTCCGATCCGGCGCGTCTGGTTGCCCGACAGGAAGTGCGCGACCGTCCGCCCCGTGGTGAGGCGCATCGGGTACTCGGCGTCGCCCGGCTCGGTCGGCTCCTTCCACTCGACCGGGTTGAACCGCGCCAGGCCATCGGGGAAGTAGAAGCGGCCGTCCTCGAACAGCCGCGGCGTGCCCGGATGGTCCTCGGAGGGGACCGGCCAGAACAGCCCCTCGTCCTCCTCGAGCCGCTCGTAGGTGACCCCGGATTAGTCGGCGACGCCGCCGGCGGTGGCGCCGCGGAGCTCCTCGAAGATCTCCCCGATCGACGCGAAGGCGAACCGCTCGCCGTGCCCGAGCCGCCGCGCGATCTCGTCTAGGATCCACCAATCGGGCTTCGCCTCCCCGGGCGGTTCGGCGGCCTTGTGGCGCAGGACGATCCGGCCCTCGGCGTTGGTGGCCACGCCGCCGTCCTCGGCCCAGACGGCCGAGGGGAGCACGACGTCGGCGCGCTCGGCGGTCTCCGAGAGAAAGAAGTCGAGCTGGACGTGAAACTCGAGCGCGTCGTAGTCGGCGGCGATCCGGTCGGCGTTCGGCATCGAGACCAGCGGGTTGTTGCACAGGCCGAGGAGCCCTTTCACGTTCCCCTCGCGGAACGCGTGCACGAGCTCGACGGCCGAGATGCCCGCGTGCGGCAGGTCCGCCTCCCGGATCCCCCAGTAGTCCGCGATGAACGCGCGGTGCTCGGGGTTCTCGATATCGCGGGCCCCGGGGAGCTGGTCGGCCTTTTGTCCATGCTCGCGCCCGCCTTGGCCGTTGCCCTGTCCGGTGATCGTGCCGTAGCCCTTGCCCGGGGCGCCGATCTGACCCGTGGCCAGCACGAGGTTGATGACCGCCAGCGCGTTCTCGACCCCCAGGGCCTGGTGCTCGATCCCACGCGCGTGGAAGGCCATGGCCCGCTCTGTCGTGCCCCACAGCTTGCCCACCTGCTCCACCAGCGAGGCGGCGACCCCGCAGATCTCGGCGGCGCGCTCAGGCGGGTAGGCCCGGACCACGTCGCGTACCGCCTCCCAGCCGATCGTGTGCTCGGCGATGAAGGCCTCGTCCAGGAGGCCGTCGCGCTCGATCACGTGGAGCACCGCGTTGAGGAACGCCGCGTCCGTCCCCGGGAGCAGGGGGACGAAGACATCGGCGGTCCGCGCGATCGGCGTCTCGCGCGGATCGAGGACCACGAGCTTCGCTCCCCGGTCCCTCGCGCCCCAGACGTAGTTCGTCATGACCGGGAAGGACTCGGCCACGTTCGAGCCTGCTACGAGGATCACCTGGGTCTCGAGGATGTCGGCCCAGGGGTTCGCCGCGCGGTCGATCCCGAACGCCTTCTTGTTCGCGGCGGCGGCGCTCACCATGCACAGGCGCCCGTTGTAGTCGAGGTGCTTGGTGCCGAGCGCCACCCGCGCGAACTTGCCGGCGAGGTACGTGACCTCGGTCGCAAGCGACGACCCGCTGTAGACGGCGAACGCGTCGCGACCGTAAGCCTCCTGGATGCGCCGGATCTCCGACACCACGCGCTCGAGCGCCGCGTCCCAGGACACCGGGCGGAGCGGATCGCCGCGCCGGTCGCGCATGAGCGCAGTGAGCAGCCGGTCCGGATGCGAGACCTGCTGGTAGGCGACGACACCCTTCGGGCACAGCTTCAGCTTGTTGATGTCGTGGTCTCGCGGCTCGACGCCGAACACGCGGCCTCCCGCGTCGACCTTCAGATACATCCCGCACTGCACGCCGCAGAAGCAGCAGTGCGTGGGCACCAGCTCGAACTCTCGCTGATCCGCGCGCCAGTCCTCGGCCGTCTCGCCGCCGGCCTCTCGGAAGTCGCCGACGCCGGGCGGAACGATCGGAAACCCCTGGCTCGAGCGCCGGGCGCTCACTGGAACCCCCGCTTCACCTCGCGCAGGTACGCCTCGCCGCGGAGGACGCGCTTGCAGCGCGGGCAGGTCTCGACCCACTCGTGGTACGCCAGCCCGAGGTCCCCCATGGTGGCCTGGAGGTCCTTGACGAACGTCGTGGCCTCGAGCGGCTCGCCGCAGCGGCGGCACGAGAACACGCCCTCGCGCTCCATGCTCGTCCGCTTGTACACCTCCACCCCCACGCTCGCCGGCCGCTGGATTACGTGGAAGAACTTGCCGAACGGGACGAACACCAGCGTGAGCACCACGGTCGCCATGTGGATGATCGCCAGGAACTCGTAGCCCTCGCCCTCCAGCAACGCCGAGGAGACCGTGAGGAGGAGCCCCGTCACCGAGATTGCCACCAGGGCGACCAGCGGGAGGAAGTCGAACCCGAAGCGCTGCCCGGTAGTGGTCTCGCGGTCGCGGAACCGCCGCCACAGGAAGAAGGCACACCCGAGGATCACGAGCACCGCGGCGACGTCCAGCGCGTGAAAGATGAGCCACCCCAGCCACGTCACGGGCTCGAACGTAATCGTCCGAAACCCCCAGACGACGACCACGTAGCGGGATCCCGCGGCCGCCGCCTCGAACGAGATCCATCCGAACGTGAGCGGGAACGTGATCAGCGTGGCGAGGACGACGCCCCAGAACACCGCCTGATGCGCCAGCCAGCGACCCGGGCCTCGCCGGGCGATGAACGTCTGCAGGGCGAGGTTCGAGACCACCGCGCGCGGAACCAGCGTCGGGAAGCGTCGGAAGTTCCGGAAGGAGAGGAAGCTCTCCCACCCGCGTCGCAGGTACCGCATCGCCGGCGGGCTCCGCACCCAGAGGACGTACCGGTAGGCCACGCCGAACGCGAGGAAGACGGTCGCCGTCGCGTAGCCCACGAGCGCGGCATCGAAGGTCCGCAGTCTCTGGCTGCCGAGGTAGATCGCGCCGGCCGCGAGGACCGCGGCGATGGCCCCGGCGACGCTGGCGGGCACGTCGACCGCCGATCGGCCGCTGGTCTGCGTGCCGGTGGAGGCTGGCCTGGACCCCACGAGCCATCAGCCTACCCTCCGCACCGGGCCACGGGAGGAGCCCGACCGAGGAGGATCGCTACGGGGCGCCGGTCGAGTTGCGCTCGGCCCGAGGGAGGACGATCGCGGCCCCAAGCCGGAGGGCCGTCGCGAGCATCAGGCTCCAGCCGATCCGGGCGGCGATCGCCCCTGCCTCTCCCGCCCGGGAGCCGGCCCGCGGCAGCTAGCGCTGCGAGCGTCACTCCCCATTCCAGGTGGTGGGCTGCCCTCGCCGTGCCGAGACGGTCGATCCGCTCGGACAGATCCGCACGCGTCGTGGCGTCTGGCCGAAGCAGCAACGGCGCTAGGTAGCCGAGCGACGCCGCGATCGCTTGGAAAACGCCGGCGCTCCGCGCCCCGAGCCGTTCGAACTTCCGCCCGTGATCGCCTACGGCCCGACTCGGTATGGTCGCATCATCTCGTTGTCCTCGTGCTCCAGGATGTGGCAGTGCCACACGTACAGGCCCGCGAGATCGAACAGCGCCTTGACCCTCGTGATCTCGTCCGGGTAAGCGATGACCGTGTCCTTGTAGCCCGCCTCCCAACTCTCGGGGGGTCGAGGGCCACCTTCGAACGGTTGGCGGTCCACCACCTGGAACTGCACCTCGTGGATGTGGATGGGGTGGGCGTCCTCGGTGAAGTTGTGGATCTCCCAGACCTCGGTGGCCCCGAACGCCGGGTTCTCGGTGATGGGATGGTCCCATCCGAGGATGACGGGGTTCCCGGCTTCATCCAGGGTTCCCAGCTCTGCCTCCCTCGGCCCCACTCCTTCCAGGACCGCTGAGTCTTCCTCGTTCAGGGAGACCCGCCGGGTGGCGGTCGCCTCCCCGAGCGGCGTGAACGAGGGCAGCGTGAGCTGGGAGGGGGGTACGCTGGCATCCGTCGATGCCAGGGGCACGACCACGAGCTTCATCACCTGGCCCGTGGTGGCGGGATCTGCGGCCTCGAAATCGACGCCGGGCTTCCCGCCCCCGAACGGCTCATCGGGAGCCTCGTTGATGAGGAACAGTTCGGTGCCCACTGGGACCCCCGTGAAGTCCACGATCACGTCGGCCCGCTCCGCCGGGCCTATCAGGAGCTGGTCGAGTCGCCCCGGATTCGGGAGAAAACCCCCCTCGGTGCCGATCTGCCAGAACGGAACCGCTGTGGTCGCTGGCCTGGATGCCAGTGAATTGGACACGATCTTCAAGATGAGGAACCGTGAGTTGCACCCGTTCAGCACACGGAGCCGATACCGGCGGGGTTCGACCGAGAGGACGGGCCAGGTCCGGCCGTTTACCACCATGGTGTTCCCGAAGAACTCGGCGTTCCAGATCGGCGAGATGTCGCTTGAGGGGATGTACGGGCCGGAGAACCCGTCGAAGAACTCCCGGCTGGACGGGTAGAACAGCGAGCCGTCGCTGTTGAAGGATCGGTCCTGGACGGCGATGGGGATCTCGTAGTACCTAGTGCCCGGAGGGTCGCCGAGCCTTGGGGCGGGCCCCGGGAGCACTCCCTCCGGAAGGTCCGAGGCACCTCCCCGCAGGAGGTAGAAGCCCGCCGGCCCCGCGTACACGTTGGCCCGGGTCATCCCCAGCGTGTGGTCGTGGAACCACATCGTGGAGGCCCGCTGGTCGTTCTGGTACTGGAACACGGCGGTCCCCGGCGCCCAGGCCTGGTGCCATTTGGCCTCGAACTTGGCCTTGAACTCCTCGTAGAAGCTCCCGATCCTGGCGTAGCCTGCCGGGATGTTGTTCGCGTGGGGCACGTACCAGGCCTCGGCGTACCCGTCGCTCTCCTCGGCGTTGTGGCCTCCATGCAGGTGGGTGACGATCGGAACCGGCCCGGTGTAGGGACCGGGGGTCGAGGTGAACGTCGGGTGCATGTCTCGTCCATCCGTCCCGCCCGGGGGGTTGGCCCAGTGAAGGGTGGGATCGACCGGCAGCAGGTGGGGCAGATAGCGCCCGTTGCGATCGACCAAGTCGTTGATCCAGGCCACCCGCACCGGCCGATCGACCCTCGCCTCGATGGTGAACGCTGGGTAATTGAACGTCCCGCGATGCGGGGCCGACCCATAGCTCCATACCGTGGTGGCAGGCATGCCGGCCGGCAGGATCTGCTGGACGAACTGGCGGACGGCGATGGCGTACCGATCGATGCTTCCCTTTCCCACCCCGCTGAGCGGGGGCATGACGGGCGGGATCACGAGTGGCGCGACGTACTTGGCGATCGCGGCGGGATCCAAGGTGCCGCCGGGGATGGCGGCCCAGGCACGGGAAACCGTCCTCCAGGGAACGAGAAGCGCCGCCCCGCCCACCGCGCCACCCTTGAGGAGCTGTCGTCTGGTGATCATCCCTCAACCTCCTTCACTGATCGAGCTCGATCAACAGCGATGGTGGGCTTTACTTGCGCGGCCAGACCACGGCCCCACGCGACGGCTCGTTGGCGCTCTTCATCGGCGAGCGGACCACCCGTGGTCTCGACGAAGAAGCTCTGCGTCCCGATGATCGAATAGCCCTTAGCACGCATCCGGCGGGCGATCTTCTTCGCGGCCGACCCTGTGAGCCACTTCGGCTTGTCGAATCGGGTGTCGAAGGCCGCGGCTGCCGCACGGCCCGCCGGTAGGCGCTCGAGCCAGCCGCGGAGGCTCTCCCGGCCGGGTAGCACCGGCCCGTACTTGTGATGGGGATCCATCTTCGCCACGGACTGATGCGCGTTCGGCCTGGCCATGCCGTGTACATGCGTCGGCCCGCCGGCGACGATCAAGGAGGCGTCCTGCGTCTCATCAGGCGAGAGCTCGTCCACGCTGCCAAACCGGACCTCGCCGGCCTCGCGGAGCCCCTCCGCGATCCCTTCCCCGATCGCCTCGGTGTTGCCGAACATCGACTCGTACACGATGACGATGTTCACGTGGATCACCTCCTGTTGGCGCCGTGGACCACTTCGCATCTTCGTCTGGCCCCCACAGGAGGGCCAAGGCCGAATGCCCTGTCACCGGCGGGACCTACGCCTCCTGGGATCTCCTGGCTTGGCGTGGGTAGACGATGTGGGAGCACTCACGGAGTCAGCGCGCTCCAACGCCGACTCGGGACCTTTGAAGAGCATCTAGACGTCGCCGAACTTGATGGCATCGCCCACAACGACCTCGGCCCCCGGTCGATCGGCGGCTCGAGCCCTTCTATCGACCGCCCGAACACGCGGACGTCCCGTTTCTCCCGGAGTAGCAGTTCCGTCACCTTGCTGCCGACGTCCCGGCGCACCCATCACCGCGATCATCTGACCGAAGATCCGCACAGCGGCTCGCCGAAGGAGGAACGGGGTCCTCCCCGCACACGAGGTGGACGGGTGCGTGGGCCGGCTCATCGGGTCGGTACGTGGACGAGCATCACGCGCGGATTCTCCGAGCAACCCCCTGACGGTCGAAGGTCACGGTGATGTCGCCGGCCAGGTCCGTTTGGACCGCCCTTGATCGTTCGAGGTGAGCTGACGCAGTTGCCGCAACCAGCGCTCGTTCGACCGATTTGACCGAGTCTCCCGAGAACTCCGCTACGACACCGTGAACGCGGTCCGCATGCCTTCCGAGTAGTGAGCCTCCTGCTCTGCCTCGTCATAGATGTTGCAGATCAAGGCGTACGAGCCCGCCGTGAGGTCGACGGTCAGGGTCGGCGTATCCCCCACCGGGATGTCTTCGACTTCGTCCACGACCTCCATCCCTTCGCCCGTCTCCTCGACGGCGCCGGTCTCGTCCGTCGGCAGCGCGGTCGGATCGAGGTCCGTGCGGATCACCACGAACTCGTGGACGTCGTCCGGGCCGATGTTCTCGATGTTGAAGGTCACGGACCCCGCGGACACGCTCGAGGGGTCTGCTCCGACCGCGAACTCCTGCAGCGTGACATCGACATCCTCGCCGCCGCCCCCACACCCGGCGGCCACGAGGGCGAGCCCCATGATCGAGGCCATGATCAACCGGTGTACCATCGCGCTCTCCCTTCCCGATGGGGGCAGGTCGGGAGCTTACCCCCGCCCCACCCCGGTCCTGAAATGGTCTCTCCTTCCTAGGGCCCCAACTTATGGGCCTGTAACGAGCTAAGGCGCCTCTGCGGGCAGCCCGATGGGCCGCCATATCCCCGCTTGCCCTGGGAGGGGATTCTGGTGCCCACGGGCAGCGGCGACGGCGCCTCCTCGGGAGGTGCTCCCGCCCGCGATCATCAGTCGCCGGTGGGGGCGGGCACGCGACTTTCCCACCGCCTCATGTTGCCAACATGCGACATCGGCTCAGCCGAGTGCTCGCACGTCAGTGGGTCCGCGCAGGGAGGGTTCCCCTCCATCGTGAGGAAGTTGAACCGGCACCGGGGGCAGAATACGTCCAACTCCTCAGGGAGATAGGGACAGTCACCCCTTGCGCATGAACGCTCTCCTCCGCCGGTAGCGAAGTCGTATCCGCAGCCTGGACACTGGTTCAAGCCTTCCCATCGCGCCATGGACCTCACCTCCAGATGGAAGGGGAACACGTCACCGGGCGGAGGGACGAGGGCCGCAGGTCCCGTCCTCGAGGGGCCGAACGACCGGGACTCCTTACCCACTTGGAAGGGGACGGAATGCCCTACGGCACTACGCTCCGCCCCCACCAGACTAGGGTTGAGCACGGAAGCCGAACAAAAGGGAGGGGGAGCCATGCACCTCACGTTTAGGGAATGGTGGGCGGTCGTCCACGGCATGGGGTTGGGTGCCCTGTTCCTCCTGGCATTCGCCGGGGGGGTCGCCGAGTTCTGGAGCCTTCGATCCGGCGAGCTGAGCGAGAAGGGCATCGTGACGCGGACCCGCCGCCTCGAGATCGGGACCTGGGTCATGGCTGCTGCCGCGTGGGCCACCGTCATCACCGGCACGTGGGTCGTCTATCCCTGGTACCGGAGCACGGCGGCGGACAGCCCCAAGTCGCTGCTGCTGGCCGATCCGAACACGGCCGACTGGCACGAGTTCGGGATGGAGTGGAAGGAACACATCGCTTGGATCGCGCCGCTGCTGGCGACGGCGGTGGCGTTCGCAGTCACCTACTACGGGACATCGCTCATCAGGCACCAGGGGGTCCGGAGGGCGCTGATGGCGTTCTTCACGGCCTCGTTCCTGATCGCGGGCGTCGCCGGCGCGCTGGGGGCCTTCATCACGAAGGCCGCGCCGGTCCACTAGGAGGGTGGAGACCATGGAAGAGACCAGTTCCATGCAGGGGGTATCCAGGCCTGGAGTCGACGTGGACAAGCCGTTCGGGCCTATCGCCGCGGTGTTCCTGGCGGCGGGGGTCGGGTCCCTGGTCCTCGGGATCCTGACCACGCTGGCGGAGGCGAACGAAAGCGTCAAGTCCTGGCTCGAATGGTCGACGTCGGTTGGTTCGCTCTCGGGCAAGACGATCCTCGCGGTCATCGCGTTCATCGTCGCGTGGGTCGTCCTCGGTATCGCGCTGCGAGGGAGAGACCCGAAACCGAGCACCGTGTTCACGTGGACGGCGGTGCTGGTTGCCGTGGGGCTGGTGCTCACGTTCCCGACGTTCTTTACGGCTTTCGCGCCGGAGGAATAGAGCCAACGGCGGTTGGAAGGTGGAGGTCGTCATGATGCCGTACGGGTGGCACGAGGGGAGCTGGGGCATCCTGTGGATGGTGGCGTCGTGGGCGGCCATCGTCGTCCTCGTCTGGGTCATCGCGCGGGTGATCAGACCCGAGGTAAGGGGCGCCCAGAGACGGCACGATCCGAAGGAGATCCTTCAGGAGCGATTCGCTCGGGGAGAGATCGAGGAGGCAGAGTAGCGCTCGCGTCTCAATGTGCTCGAGAGCGATCGCAACGTAGGGACGCAGTGAGGGTCCAGGGACCAACGAGAGGGCCGGGCGGCGGGAGGTCGTCATGGACGACACAAGCGGGAACGAGCAGAGGCTGGAGCTCGGTTCGGTGCGGGACTCGATGACCAAGAGCGTCATGCCCCTTCGGCCCGAGCAGTCGCTCGACGACGCCGCCTTGGAGCTCGAGCGGGCCAAGGTCGCCGGTGGACCGGTAGTCGAGAACGGCGTCGTGGTTGGGGTCGTGACCCTGCGCGACCTGTTCACGGCGGCCGATGTGCCTCTCCACGCGGCCGCGACGTCGGGGCCATGGCTCCGCTTCGAGCACGTCCTGGCACGCGCGGGGAAGACCGTGGGCGATGTCATGACCAGGCACGCGCTGACGGTGGAGGCAGACCAGTGGGTCGCGGCGGCGGCCGTCGTCATGTGCGAAGGCAGCGTGAACCGCGTGCCCGTCATTGACCAGGAGCACCACGTGGTCGGGATCCTCACCCGAGACGACGTGGTCGCAGCCGTGGCCCGTGCCCATGAACGACCCGGTGGGCGCGATGAAGCCTCGCTCCACTCGCGGATGGCCCCGGACTGAGCTGGTTCTTCGTACGCCGTGAACTGGTTCTTCGGACGCTGAAGACGCAGCAGCCTCGGCCCTCACCGCTCGATCAGCACCGGGAGGTCGGCGAGAGTGGATGACCTTGTGGGCCACCTTTTCCCACGACTAGCCGGTCCCAGTCCGAGAGGCCCCGGGTGCCCATGATGAGCTCCGCGCCTTCCTCCTTCGCCACGTCGAGGATGGTCCGGGCGGTGTGGGCGACGGGGGCAGGGACAACCTCCGCGCGAACGCTTCCCCCGGCGTCCTTCAGCTCGCGAACACCAGCTCCGAGGCCTCTTCCTGCGTCTCGAGGACCGCTTCGATGGCCCAGGTGAGCTCGTCCTCCCGTACGTGAAGCACGACCACCTCGCCCCCGAACGCCCGGCCGATCTCACCCGCCACCCTGGCTGCCTTGTGGCTGTGCTCCGAGCCGTCCACCGCGACAAGGATCTTGTCGCACGTGGCACCCTCATTTCTCCATCCACTCTGGTGTCCGGATCGCCTCCTTCGAAGGGGCGGAGGGCCCGCCCGACCGCGGGCCGTCCGCCCCGCGCTGGGTGGGGAACCATGGGTCGCTTGGGGACGTGAGACGAGGAGCGCTAGCAGGCGCCGTCGACGTTACCTCGTGCGCGGAACGGCAGATCTGATCGACGCGGCCATGGCGACGGTGCAGGCGACCATGGGACGAGCCCAGGACCGCGGCGCAAAGCTGTCGGCCGAGGAAGCGAATCGGCGGGTGGGTCAGAACGGCCTTTGACTGCGACGAAGGCAGCCCCGGTACAGCCGGGCCGGCACCTCTGTTCGGGCGGCTCGCGATGGCTGGGCCACGTCGACAGGCCCGCCCGGGCCTCGAGGTGAGCGTCCTGAGGAGCCCTCACAGCCGTTGGATCTCCCGCTGGATCTGCTCCTGCGAGAACTCCTGCCTACGGTAGACATCCCACGCGTGGAACGTGAGACCGATGCCCCAGCCGGCGATGGGGAAGACCGCCAGAAGAATGACGCCCCGGTGATGGCCCAGATGATGACGAGGAACCCGTTCACCAACACGTACGACAACAGGTGCGCCCGAAACTCGGACTTCTTCCTCAGTCGCTCGACCGCCCGCTCCCGGAGCTCTCGGTCGGCCTCGGTTCGGATGTTCGTGCTCTGCCCTTCCATCGTTCCATCCCTTCTCGATACTGCCTCTGACACGGACCGCCATGGTCAGCCGGTTGGTGACGCGATCCCGGCCCCGATCTCACGACCGATGCGGGAGGCCCACGCACGGATCTCGGCGAAGTTCCGGTAGTCTCCCGCCACCCGCTCGGCCATGGCGCTCGCTGCGTATCCACTGGGATGCGAAGCGAGCCGGCCGCCGAACGTCGCGTGGTCACGAGCGCCGATCCGCTCGGCGAGCTTGGCTACGAACGCCACCGGGGGGATCTTCATCTCTTCGGCCGTGAGATCCAGTGGTCCACTGCTGAACAGCCACACCGGACGATCCCGGAGGGCCCCGGCGAAGCGCCGGCCGAACCGTCTCACGTCCCGGTGCCACCGGTTCTTGTACACGGCGCCGCCCAGCACCACGGCCTCATAGGGACCCAGGTCGTCGACCTCGGCCGCAGGCCGGACGTCGACGTCCAAGCCCATCTCCTCGAAGGTCCAACCGATCGCCTTGGCGATCTCCCCGGTGGACCCACGCTTCGACCCATATGCGATCAGCACTCTGGTCATCCCACCGCCTCCTCCTCTTGACTCCATGCTGGCGACGACGAGGGTGGCCGGCATGGGCCGGTTGGACCTGGAATTCGGGGGCCGAAGTCCCGAGGCGGGCCTACGGCGGATCGTCCGATGCTCCTGGCTGGTCGCGGTCCGGGATCAACAGCCGGAGCCCGGTGGCAACGATCGCCGCGACACCCACGGCCACCAGCCACTCGATGCCGGAGGGCAGGCTGAGCGCGAAGAACTCCCGGATCGAGGCGATGGCCCCATGACCGCCAAGAACGCCACCCCGGTGGCCACGACCAGCGCTCGGCGGGGAAAGTGAGCGGCGCCGCCACCATCGTCAGCACGACCAGTCCGATCCAAAACAGGACGAGGGTGTCCATGCCGGCCATCGGGTGGGGCCGGTCGCTGCCCGGCACCTCAAACAACGAAGGCGGGGGCTGGTGCCCCCGCCTTCGCCTCGGGCCGCTCCTTGGTCCGGACCCTACTTCAGGATGGTGTACCGCTTGACCAGCGGGACCCTCTCCCAGTACTTGCCGAGACCCAGGTACCGGCCGGCTGCGACGTAGGCGATCCCCGCCAGCACGATCGCGTACACCACGTGCTCGTCCATGAATGGGTTGTTTTCCGGCCAAATGGCCCCCGCCGTGTAGAACAGCGCCATCCAGATGATCCCCCCGATGGCCGCGAGCCGTGTCCCGATGCCCAGGATCAGGGCCAGCCCGATCAGCAGCATCGAGAGCATGTAGACCCAGTCAACCCACGTTTGCCCGGCGAGGCCGGCGTAGAAGTCCTTGAACGGGCCCTTCGTTCCGAACTCGAGGAATCCGGCCGTCGGGTGTCCACCGTTCAGCCAGGCCGCGTCCTTGGCGAAGAAATCGATCCCTCCGTTCTCCAGGCGACCAGTGGCAAACCCCAGGGCGAAGGCCTTGTCGAGGAATGCCCACAAGAACACCCATCCGAGCGCGATCCGGGAGATGCCCCAGAACACCCCGCCCCTCACGCCGCGGTCGGGAACCACGACCTCGGCCGGGACCTCCTTGACGGTCGTCACGGTCTGCCCGTTCGTCGTGGGCTTCTCCAGATCGACCTGTCCGATCATCGTTCCCACCTCCCTTTCCGAAGAGGTATGTCGCTTATCCCAAAGCATGCGGGAGCGCAGGAGGAGGGGCTCGGGCCGTTCGGCCCCCTTCAGGCAGGGCCTCCCGCCCATTCCCGGCGGGACCTTGAATCCCGTCCGGATGGGATACTCCGGCGGGTGATGCAGGTCGGGCCGTTCCTCGCCCGCCACCCCCGTTCGACTCCGTGGTTCCCGAGGAACTCGAGCGGGTGGCCCAGTCGGTCCCCAGATCGAGTTCTTCCCGGCCGGGACCACGATCCTGCAGCAGGCGGGCGAGCCCGCTCGGTTCCTGTACGTGGTCCGCACGGGCGCCGTCGAGCTGCTCGACGAGGGCCGGGTCCTCGATCTCCTGGGCGAGGGCGAGGCCTTCGGGCACCCTTCACTGCTCTCCGGCCTCGGCCCAACCTTTCAGGTCCGCGCCCATGAGGAAACGCTCTGCTACCTCGTCGACCGGGAAGTTGCCGAGGAGGTCATGGGCACCCCATCCGGCCTTGCCTTCCTCTCCGCCTCCCTGCTGCGACGAGAGCGGCGGGCTTGAATCGTGCGCGAAGGCGAGCCCCTCGCAGTGGGCCTTGCTCGAGTCGGGGCGTTGGTGCGTCGGGCTCCCGTGACCTGTTCCCCGGATGCCACCGTCCGGGAGGCCGCGGGGCTCATGACCGAGGAACGCGTGTCAGCCCCGCTGGTGCCGACCGCCCAGGGGGTTGGGATCCTGACCGATCGCGACTTCAGGTCGCGAGTGCTGGCTGCCGGCGCGGCTGCAGAGGCGCTCGTCCGGGAGGTCATGACGTTCCCGGTCGTCACGGCCCCCGATGACGCGACCGCGGAAGAGATCCTGCTGCTCATGCTGGAACACGGCTTCCATCGCGTTCCCCTCACCGACCGCGAGGGCAAGATCGTCGGCGTGGTGTCCGACGGGGATCTCCTCGGCCTGGAACGCAGCGGACCGTTCTCGCTGCATCGTGAGATCGAACGAGCACCAACGGAGCGAAGCGTGGCTGCGGCGGCGGCCAGATTGCCGGAGATCGTCGTGGCCCTGGTCGAGGCCGAGGCGGACCCCGTCGATATCGGCCACGTCATCGCCGCCACCATCGACGCGCTCACGCGACAGCTGATCGCCTTTGGCCTGCGGGGATCTGGGCGAGCCTCGCGGGTCATAGGCCTGGCTCGCGCTGGGCAGCGAGGCCAGGCAGGAGCAATCCCTCCGGACCGACCAAGACCACGCGCTCGTCTTCGACCCGGTGAACGGCACGGCGCAAGAGGCTGATCACTATTTCGGCCAGCTCGCGGGCCGGGTCACCGATGGACTGGAGGCGGCCGGGATCCCCCGCTGCATTGGTGGGGTGATGGCAACGAACACTCCCTGGCGTCGCCCGGTGTCCGACTGGGTGGCCGAGTTCCGGGCCCGCCTGGCCGATCCAGGGCTCGACGGCAAGGTCTTCACGAGCATCGCCCTTGACTACCGACGCGTGGCTGGTGCCCTGGACGTCGAATCGACGCTCGATGGGCTGATCCGTCGGGCGTCGCGGGACCCGACCGGTCTGACCGGCAACCGCACGCTGTGGCGCCTTCGCGAGGCCGTGGCGGCCGGCGTGATGGACGCCGATGTGGGAGCCGGGTTGGAGGAGGCCTTTCGGCTGCTCTGGAGGGTGCGGCTGGAGCATCAAGCGGCCCAAAGCCTGGCGGGGCTTCCCCCGGACGACTCGGTCGATCCCGGTTCGCTCCCACCTCTGACCCGCCGAGGTCTGAAGGATGCGTTCCGGTTGATCGCCCGGGCGCAGCGGGCCCTGGGGAGCGAGATGGGGTTTCGCCTTCGGTGATCTCCGATATCCCAGGGCCCCCACGCAAGCTCCGCCGTCGTCCGTGGATTGAGGCGGAGTTCGCCGCGCTCGACTTCGAGACCACGGGGCTCGACCCCAGGCGGGACGCCGTCATCTCGTTCGGGGTGGTTCCGATCAGGCGCGGCCGCGTCATCATGGCCGAGAGCGTGTACCGGGAGGTCGCACCCGCGGTGCCCCTGACCGAATCATCCATCGTCATCCACGGCATCCGGCCCGTCGACCTACGGGGCGCTCCGGCCATCGGCGAAGCGCGGTCGGAGCTGCACGCTGCCCTGGACGGCCGGTACGTCCTGGCCTGGGCGGCCGAGGTCGAGGCGGACTTCCTCGCGACCGTCTTCAGTCGGCGGCCCGCCAGCTGGCTGCGACGGATCGTGGACGTCCTTCGACTCGCGGTGCTCGCCGACCGCATCGACGGGTCGGTCCGTCTCTCCGGCGACTAAGCGGCTGCGGCCGCCAAACGGTATGGCGTGCCGATGGAGCGGCCCCATCACGCCCTCGACGACGCGCTTACGACCGCACAGCTGTTCCTCGTGCTCGCGACGAGGCTGTCCAAGCACGGCTATGGGACGCCCAAACGACTGCTGAGGGCGAGCGCCCGCCCCATCCCCCGGCAGCGCTGGTGGGCCGTCGGTCCCATCGGATGCAGGGCGTCCGACCCTGGGGGACCCCCCGGGTGTCAGGCAACGTGACATCGAGGCCGCCCGCAGAGCGCGCGGGCGGCGAGCGAGAAGGAGGCGAGTGCGGTGTTCGAGCATATCTTGCTTGCAGCAAAACGGCTCCCCGAGCAGCCGGAAGGCCGCGGACGTGGCCGCAGACATCGGGCAGAAGTACGGGGCCGAGGTGGTGGTGCTGCACGTCCGCGAGCAGAAGATCACGAAACTCGGTGCATACGAGGTCGAGGGGCCGTACGAGGACGCCGACTTCGTGGAGGAGATCGTCAGGGCGTTGAAGGACGCCGGCGTGAGCGCCCGAGGCGAGGTCCAGACCGCCCCTCTCGGCGCGGTCCCGCGCGTCATACTCGAGATGGCGAAGGAGCTTGACGCGGGGCTCATCGTGATGGGTTCGCGGGGGCTATCCGAGTGGGAGGGGCTGTTCCTCGCGAGCGTCTCCCATCGAGTGTTGCACCTGGCGGAGTGTCCGGTCTTCGTCGTGCGATAGGAGTGGGATCCCCACCCGAACTCCGACCCGGAGATCAGGTGGCGGGCACGCGGAACACCTTGGTTTCTTGGCTCTCTACCAGGGAGAGGAGGCGAGACACCCAGCTGGTCAGCCGGTTGCGGCCGAGAGGGGATCACGGATAGCGATCACACGTACGTAAGGTGAATCATCCGGGAGCGGGGTGGTCATGCGAGTCCCTGTTGCCGTGGCGTCCAAGTATGGAGCGACCGGCGATATACGGTCGGGCGATCGGCGACGTGCTCGCCGAGCACGGGTTCGACACCACGGTCATCCCACCCGAGGCGGTCGGCACGATCGAGGACTACGAGGCGATCGTGCTCGGCAAGCGCGGTCTGTACGGGTCACTGGCTTGAGCCTGCGAAGTAGTGGCGAACCGCTCCGGTGATGCCTTCGCGGCCGGCCCGTGTGGCCCTTCTCAAGCGGTCCGGTCGGCGACCAAGGCGACGGAGATCCCGGTCAGGACGACCGAGGTGGTCAAGGCCGCCTGAGGAGCGCGTTCGCCGATCCGTCCGGCGGGATCTCTGGCCGGGCGGATCGCTCGTTCGGGCTGGAGTCAAGCAGCCGCAGAGAGGATCTCCACGGCGATGCCGACCTCCGGTTCCTGGCGGATCGAGTTGTGGACGGTGCAGTGGTCGACCACGGCCAGGAGGGCTCGGCGGTAAGGCTCGTTCAGGAACGCCGGAACCACCACGCCCAGCTGCACCGACGCGACCCGTGCAGGGACGGGATCCATGGCGAACTGGCACCGCACCTCGAGCCCCTCGACCGGTAGTGAGTGCCGGCGGAGGAACCGTTCCGCGTAGAAACCAACACAGCTCGCGAGGCCAGCCACGAAGAGCTCCGTCGGGGTCGGCCCCTCGTCGCCTCCACCAGCTCCCGCGGGCTGGTCCACGATCACGCGGTGGCCCCGAACGTCGATCTCGAAGCGGTCCCCGCCCTGATGCCGAACGGTCATCTCGTTCATCTCCGTCCACCCCTGTCCAATTCCATCCGTCCTTCAGATGGCGAGCGGAGTCCCTGCCAACGCCTCATGTTCTCGACGTGTGACATCGGCGCCGTCGCGTACTCGCATGTCAGCGGGTCGGCGCAAGCCGGGTTCCCCTCCATCGTGACGAAGTTGAACCGGCACTGAGAGCAGAACACGTCTAGCTCGGCCGGAAGATGCGGGCACTCACCCCATGCGCACGAGCGCTCGCCTTCCCCGGTGGCGAAGTCGTACGCGCAGCCCGGACACTGGCTGAATCCTTCCCATCGCGCCACGTCAGCTCACCTCCACCAGCAGGTGAACACGCCACCGGGCGGATGCCCACGGTCGTCGGTCCCGTCGCTGGGAGGCCGAATGGTCCATGGAGGCTGGTCGATGGTCCCTTCCGCGGCGGACCTCATGGCACGCCGAACACCGCCTCGTCGTCGGCGAACGAGGTGAGCATGATGACAGCGGTCTTCGGATGGCGGGCCCGGATCTCGCGTGTCGCCTCGATCCCGCTCCCGTCGGCGAGACGCACGTCCATGACCACCACGTCCGGTCGGGCCCGGTCGGCCTCATCGACGGCCTCACGGACAGAGGACGCCTCGGCGGTGACGATGATGTCGTCGGTGGCCTGGAGCAGCGCCTTCACGCCATCCCGTACGACCTCGTGGTCATCGACGAGAAGGACGCGAAGCGGTGGTTCCGACATGCTGGGAATCCTAGCCGACGGCGGTCTGAGAGCATCACTAGACGGACGCGCCGCTCACCCGGGCTCCGATCCCCTCACCAACTCGGTCTAGGAAGTCCTTGATCGTCGCTTCGGCCACCCGGTGCAGCAGCACGCGATCGAGCGCCTTGCCCACGACTCCGAGCGGGGGTCGGTACCGGGCGCTGATCGAGAGTTGCGTCCGGCTCCGTCCCAGAGCCGCGATCTCCAGATCCGCTTCGAGCGACGGAAACAGGCGCTCCGGGCCGGTCGCTTTCCAGGAGAGCGGCAGCAGGGTCTTCCCGGGCATGCGGTACGGAGGTCCCAGCTCGATATGGACCTCCTTGCTCAGCCGGTGGTCGTCGTCGTACGAGAACCCCACCTCGCCGAGGAGCTGCTCACCCCTATCTTCGGCCTCTCTGGCGACCCCCGGGAGCCACGCCTCAGGGGCTGCCAGGAGCCCTTCCTCCACTTCCTCGAAGGGGAGGGAGAGGTCGAGGTAGTACCGGATGAACATGACCACACCATCGTCGCTCCGCGGATGTCTCCCGAGAGTCGATGGTCCTGGCCACTCAGGGACCTTCGGCACGACCCTCGCCCCCCGATCGCGGGCAAACTCCGGAGCATGAATGAGGATCTTGAGGTTCAGGGGGTCGCGCTGGTGGTGGAGGCGGACCCGGCCGAGCGGGAGCTGTATTCTTCTTGGCTCGAAGGATCCGGGTTCACGGTGATCGCGTGCCCAGGCCCAACCGAGCCCGACTTCACGTGTGTGGGTGACCGGAAGGGCACGTGCCCGCTCGCGGAAGCGGCCGACGTCGTCGTCCTCGACATGAGCCTCGAAAGTGAGGCACTGATGAGGGGGACGGCAGCGGAGGATCTGCTGGGCCTGTACCTCGTATCGGGCCGGCCCGTCGTGACCCTGGGGTCCCGGGACGGCGACGAGGTTCCCGGGGAGCTGATCCGGCTCCGGCGGCATCCCGCCAGCGAGGACCTTCTCGGGGCCGTGCGCGGGCTGTCAAGTTCCCTACCCGACTGGCGGGTTACAGGGACAACGCCACTCTGATCGTGGTGCCCTTCCCGGGCGCGATCTCGATCGACACGTTGCCGCCAAGCTCTCGGGTCCGCGATTTGACGTTGGTAAGGCCGTCGTCGCGACTGTTCGTTTCCGGATCGAAGCCTCTCCCGTCGTCATCGACTTCGAGCACGGCATGGTGGTCTCGGCGGTAAAGGGACACGCGGCAGGTGGCGTGGCGTCCCACGTTCGAGAGGGCCTCTCGCGCAAGTTGCAGGACATCGGCTGCCACCCACCGCGGTGAGCTCCGAGGCCACCGCGGGATCGACGGGCAACCACCGTGATCACGCCGGTCTTCTGCCGGAACTCCTCGCCCAGGTGGCCTCGTCGAGCTACCGGTCGGCCAGGATCCCGGCCGTAAGCCAAAGAGTAGTTCCTGAGACCGCGGATCACCGGTCGAGCTCGCCGACGGCTCGAAGGGCGTATTCATTGCGATCAACCGCCTGACCAGCTAATCCTTCAGGCTCTGTTCGGCCTCGCCAGACCCGAGGACGAGCCTGTGGACCTCCCGACTCGCGGCGGCTTGCCGCCCCGGCCGAGCACTTTGAGCACTATGTGGATCTCTTTCCGGACCGATCTCCACGATTCGGCAGCGATGCAACCCTCTGCCACCACCCGGAAGTGAGCCATGGGCTTCGGTATGGCCAGACAATGTTCACGAAAGGTGTCTCGCCCGGTGGACGGTCTGGATCCCCCATCGGTGCCGCGGGTGGCGCAGCGGGTCGAGCGACCTCGAAGAACGACCTGGTCACGGGTTGATCCGAAGTTTTGTGCCTACACGCTTGCGGACCGCCGCCCGCCGTAGCGTTCGAGGCTGGCTCATGCACTGGCAGCCGAGAGCCGACCCGCCAGCCCATCCCGGCGTTGCACCGGGGGCTGACCGAGCAAGGTCTTCCTGCCGACTCGACGACGCGGTCAGCCTCGGTCACGAATACCACAGGACTTCGGGGATAGTCTGGAGGCCGCACTTCCCTTCCTGCTTGGCGACCGAACCGACGAATAGGCTCGAGACACAACCACGGTCGCCCAGGTCGGGTCTCGTCCAGCTCCGCGGACCTTGCGACGAGCCCAGACACCCGGTTTTCGAGCCCTTCAGGTCGCGGAGCCCTCCATTTCCCGTTGGCATTCAGGTCCGGAGCTGCTGAGCGAGGTAGTTGGCCTCGCCGACGCTGTCGATCAGGGAAAGCTGGGTCTCCAGCCAATCGAGGTGCCCCTCCTCGTCGGCGAGCCTGCCGGCCAGGAACTCCCGCGTGGCCTGGTCATCCACCTCGAGGGCCGTGGCGATGCCCTCGCGAAGGAGCTTCAGCGCTTCCCTCTCCGTTTCCAGGGCCGCCCGCAGCTGCTCGGGCACGGTCGGGCCGATGGTCATGGCCGGGGGCCGGCCCATCTTAGGCGTCCCCTCTAGGAACAGGATCCGCTCGATGATCTCCTCGGCGTCCTTCATCTCCTCGAGGGAGACCTGCCGGAACCGCTCGGCGAGGCGCTCGTAACCCCAGTTCTGGCACATCTTCGAGTGCGCCAGGTACTGGTTGATCGCAGACAGTTCGAGGCCGAGCAGATCATTCAGTGTGCCGATGACGCGTTCGTTTCCCTTCACGACCGCACCCCTCTCCCCCGGTGGGACGTCTGGGGGATTCCCGCATCCCGCCGGGCTGCACCGGACGTCCTGAACGCTACCCCCATCCGCCATGACCGGCTCACCACCCCAGATCGTTGAGCCGGAGCGCTTCGATCCGCTGGCGCTCCTGGCACGGGCTGCGCTGCGTGGACGCCAACTCATCGTCTCGGGATCCCCGAGATCTCTCCCATCGAGTCCGAGGCCTCTGAATGAGCCGCTAAACGTTCCATTGAGGCTCGTTCGCGGGTCGCTGCAGTAGTCGAAGACGTCCTCGGGCGACCTCGCGATGTCGGCTTCGCTCTCGATCACCTCGACACGTTTGGGACTCGGGATCACGAACATCTCCATGGCTTCCTACCCTCCATCGCACGCCGGTCCTCGGTCACCCGAACGTTCGGCACTGTCTCCCAGTCTGACGAGCTCGTTGCGCGTTTCGTCCCGGTCCGGCTGGCGCCTCGTCGGACGGTCCGGGCTCGAAGCAATCGGAACCATCCGGAGCCCGATCACGCCTGACGCCGCGTCACAGGCGCTTCATGACCCAGTCGTTGACAGGGGGCAGGACCACGATGGCGATCACCACCGCGCTTCCCACGACGTGCGTCCATAGGTTGATCACGAACCCAAACGCGGCCATCAAGCCAGAAGAGCCCAAGGGCCTTGCTACCCCATTGTCCCGATCTCGACGTCGGAGAGGACGTCAGTCCGGTACGGGAACCCCTCCAGGGTGGCGATCTTCCGCGGCACGACGAATCGGATCAGGTGGATGAGGCCGTGCGCCATGAGCACGACGCCAGTGATCACCCGCCACTTCTGTGGGGAGCCTCTCTTGCCATCCAATCAAGAGCGTATGGGAGTCTCTCGAGCCTTCCTCGATCTCCGTTTCGTCAGGTACTGGCTTGACTCCGGAACCAGGCGACAGTCGCGGCGACGGCTTCTTGCAACAGCGTGGCAGTCCAGCCGAAGGCGCGCTCGAACTTGCTGCTGTCGACCACCCAGGGCCGCTCGGACTGATAGAGCTGCTCCTTTACGCCACGCAACGTCGGATTGAACAGGGCGGCCAACGCGATTCCCCACCCGGGCGCCGCTCGCAGAAGGGGAGGGTAGCCAGCCGACTCGAAGACCATCTGCACGAACCGGCGCATAGTGACCGTCTCCGCGTTGGGGAGGTGCCACACCTGTCCCAGAGCCTCGTCCCGCTCTCCCAGGGTGACCAATGCCCGGGCGAAGTCCTCGATGTAGGTCACGGTGTGAGGGACGTCGGGGTTGCCCAGCACCTGGGCGGGCTTCCCTTCGATCGCTCGGGCGAAGACCCGGTCGCCCACCGTCGAGAGGTGCGCGTGGGGACCGAAGAAGTCGGAGCCCCGCCCGATCGTCGCCCGGATCCGGCCCGCCGCATGAGCCCGCATCAATGTCTCGGCGATCTGAGTGCCCGGGTCCGACCGTTCGGCCCCCGTGCCAGGTAGGGCAGGTCTTCCGTGAGTGGTCCATCCACCGGGCCGTAGGCGTAGAGGTTGTCGCCGAACACGAGCCTCGCCTCGGCCGCGGCCGCCCCCTCGATGATCGCCCTCATGAGCGGCGGATGGAGCTCCGGCCACTTCGCGTAGGGGGGTTGGCGCAGTGGTACACGACGGCTGCTCCATCGCATGCCCGCGTCGCGTCCGCCGCCTCGGCGGCGTTCGCGCCCACGACCTCAACGCCGTCGGGGAGGTCCGCTCGACCGGCTCGACTCACGGCTCGCACCCGGTCACCCCTCGCCGCGAGATGACCGGCCACGGCGAGGCCGAGCGGACCGGTCCCCAGGACCACGTGGAGGCTTCGCTCGTTCATCGCTTCTCTCCTCTCTTCCCCGCCCGTGGCGGACCGCCCATTCGCCGAGCCGGGTGGCGGGGTCCAATCATGCGGACGTCACCCGCGGAAGCGCGAAGTGGCCCTCCCGGCCAGGGCCTTGGCTGCGACCCGGTCATCGGTTCGTCCCCGTGACGAGGTGGAAGTCGGTGATCTCGGACCGGAAGAACTCCCCCGCGCTCCACCGGCCGGTCCCCCTAGAACCAGCCCGCGCGACCACAGCTGGGGATCGTGCCGTCGAAGGTCGAGTGGCCGGTCACCACGAACCCGAACGGGTGGTGGCCCAAGGTGCCGGAGGTGTCCGGGTCGCCCCACCGGTCGAAGACCACCGACCGCACCCGGGCATCGTCGCCGAGGGTGTAATGGAGTTCGATGTCAGCCTCGTCCAGGCGGTAGCTCGCCGTGATGTGGTGTGGATAGGGGCGGTCCATGTCACGCCGAAGATCGGGAGCAGCGCCGTCGGCACCCAAAACGGCTTCGGCAGCGACGCGGCCGGCCGCGCTCCGCGACATGTCGGGCCCGTCCGCGTGCATGACGCGGACCAGACCAAAGATCCTCCAGTTCATCGCCCCATGCCCCTCCGCGTGCCTGTCGGAGCCGACGATGGCACCAGCGCGAGCGGACCACACGAAGCCATGGTGGTGGGGCCTCGATCTGCCGGGCACGAAACGGCACCCATCTCTCTCCGAGCCCGATCTCGCCGACCATCCGGAAGCGCGCCGACCTGGCCGGCGGCGTGCCGGGCGCGACCGCCGCCTCGAAGTAGCGGCGCACCGGGCCGGGCAGGCCCTCGAGCTCGGCCTCGGAGAACGCTCCTCGTTGCGCTCGTGGCCCTCATGTCCCGTCTCGGCGGGCTCTCGGATCGGGTCCCGGGGTCATTGGTTCGGCAGCGACACGATCCCGGACGTCACCGGGGTTGAAGGCCCGCGTCCATAAGCGGCCTCCTCTTCCGCCAGCACGATTCCACACCATTCGAGGGGCGATGGCGGACGAATGTCCCTCCGCAGAAAGGGCGGAGGCGACCCATGCAGACCGTCGAGCGCCCTGAACGCCGAGCCGCGTGGATGTCTTCCCGAGGTGTCGGTAGCATCGAGGGACCGTGCTCGGGCACCAGCCCGACCTTGTCGAGGTAGGGGAGGTCACACATGACACCCAAGGCGCTCGTTCTCGGAGGCAACTTCGCGGGTGTCACGGCGGCGCTCAGCTTGAAGCGCGAACTCGGTGCCGACGTCGACGTGACAGTCGTCTCCAAATCGAGCCGGTTCACGTTCAACCCGTCCTTCATCTGGGTCCCCTTCGGGAAGCGGACGGCGCGGGACGTCTCCGTCCCGATCGCGCCGACGTTCGAGCGGCGCGGGGTGGACTTCGTGCACGGAGAGGCGACGAGGATCGACCCCGGTGCACAGAAGGTAGAGACGACTCGGGGCGTGTACGGCTACGACTACCTGGTGATCGCCACGGGCTACCTGAACGATCTCGATGTGATCCCTGGCCTCGGACGAGGCGGCAACGCGTACACGATCACCACGCTGGAGGGAGCCGTGGACGCCGCCGAGGGATGGGCCCGGTTCATCAACGAGCCCGGTCCGATCGTCGTGGGGGCGACCCAGGGCGCAGCCTGCTTCGGCGCGGCGTACGAGTTCGTCTTCAACGTCGCCTACCAGCTCAAGCGGCACAGGCTCACGAAGCGCGTCCCCGTCCACTACGTGAGCGCCGAGCCGTTCCCCGGGCACTTTGGGATTGGTGGGCTCGCCGGCGGAGAGAGGATGCTCGAGTTGTTCTTCCGAATGACCAGGATCAAATCGGTGTTCGACGTGGCGATGGAGGAGGTCGCTCCGGGTGAGCTGCGCCTGCAGGACGGACGCCGGTTCCCGTTCAGGTACGCCATGATCGTGCCCCCCTTCGTCGGCGCCGACGTCGTGAAGGACTCGGGCCTCGGGAATCCGCGGGGGTTCATCGACGTGAAGGACACGTACCAGACCTTGCCGTATCCGAACGTCTATGCCGTCGGGATCGCGGCGGCCGTGAACGCGCCGTGGCACACGGCCAACGCGGTGGGCGTTCCGAAGACCGGGTTCCCCTCGGAGATGATGGCCCACGTCGCGGCGACCAACATTGCCTCCCAGATCCGAGGCGAGGAGCCCGCACGAGAGGAGAACTTCGCTGACATACCCGCCGTGTGCATCATGGACGCAGGGAACAACGGGGTCGCGATCCTCGCGGACCGGATGCTTCCGCCCAGGAAGTGGGGCGTCATGATCCCGGGACCGCAGAACCATCTCGGCAAGCTGGCGTTCGAACGCTACTTCCTCTGGAAGATGCGCAAGGGATACGTACAGCTCCCGTAGGGGTGATTGGTCCGGAGCGGTAAGCCCGGCGGAAAGAAGCCCGACCGTGGGCGGGCGCTGCACGCGCCTCGCAGCACCGGTCCTTATCCACCGATGCGGGGACAGCCTTCGGAAGGGCGCGCCGCTACGCGCGACCACGAGGCACGGCGCCGCCAGGATCAGCGCAATAGGTCCCAGAGGAAGCGCTCCCAGCCGCTCGGGAGCTCGTACCGCTCAGGCCATCGGACCCCTTCGAGCGGATTTCTAGACTCCTACGAGTCCGGATGTCCCGATGGACGTCCTCGGCGCTCCCGCCGCCGAGCCGGCGGTAGAAGACGGATCGACTTGACCTCCTGGGATCCTGTGAGCTCCTTCGTCAATTCGCTGCTGGCGGCGGGCCGTGACGACGCCAGCCTCCCAGCCGGGCGCGCGTCCACCAGCCGGGGGCTTGATCACGTCCATTGGGAGACCGCTACGGGCGATCAGCCACGAGATCACTGAGTTCGAGTTCCACATCTCGACCGTCCCCGTCTCGTCTCGGCCCCGCATCAGTGCCGGCACGGAGATAACGAGGTCGAGGAGGTGACGCGCCCGACTCGGGTCGTCGGTGAGGCGCTGCGGACTCGCGACCGCCTCATCGGCGTCCGGAATGATGCCGTCTCGCCACCGGCGCAACTCGTATCGAAACACGCGGAGGTTCGCCATCCGACGGCTACCGACCGGGCCTTCCAGGACCACACCACTCGATGCACCGTCGGCATCGGGGATCGGCCACGAGATCTCGATGACGTAGTGTCCCTCTGGTACGCGCACCTCGAGTGCGGAGTGATAGAGGTCGAGTGACGGCCTCCGCTCCACGCGCGCCTTGATGGCTTCGTAGACGCGCCCGTTCAGCCGAACGAACCAGCCGCCGGCACCGAGGGGGAGCCAGTACAGATCGACGCTGGCCTGGGCGGCTCCAACAGCGAGCGGGAGCTCCGAGGCACCCCCCGGATTCGGCTGCGTCCGTACGGCCATCACGCTTCCCCTCGACTCCCTCGTGTTCTTGCTGAGATCGGCATCTCTGTCACCCTCCCTCTTGAACGCCTCTCTGGCTCACCAGGCCTCGACTTTCCTGACGTCCAGCCGGGCGCACGGTGGCCGACCGCTCCCCCCGAGTACCTGATCCGAGGTCATCGAGAACTGCAGCCGACTCGAGCAGCTTCCGGAACGTCGTGGCGAAGCGAGCGGCTGGGGCTCCGTCGATCACCGAATGATCGAAGCTCACGTCAGGGGAAGCATCTCGCGCTCCTCGAGGGCGCCCGCCCGAAGGGCGAGTCGTTGGCTGATCCCGCCGACCGTCACCATCAACGTCATCGGCGACAGGGGGATCCCCCAGCCGGTTCCGAACATCCCGAGCGAACTGACGCCGATCGCCGGGCCGAATCGGGCCGCAGCTGCTCGGGACGTGGGCGAGGAGGCGCACCGCGGGCTTGCGGATGAGGCGGGGGAACCTCATCGCCTTCATCAAGCGGCCGGCGTCAGGCTCCCGGCTCGACCTCGACTTTGCCGTCTCCAGCTCCGCGGCGATCTCCTGATCTTCTTCGCGTGCCCGTTCCTCACCCGCGACGCGCTGGGCGCCGGTCCAGATAGGGAACGGCGCTCGACCGTGACGATGATGTCCACGTCGTCGAAGAACACGAGCCGACGCCCGACCCGGCGGGCGTTTACCTCCGGATGTTGGCGGACGGCGCGCGCCAAGCTGGCGACGACGAACGCGGTCACCGTGGCGCTTCCCTCAGGCATCTGCCGAAGACGTGCCATCGCTTCGGTGACGTCCGCCTCGATCAACCCATGCACGGTGTAGCGGGCTTTGAAGTGCGTCGCGTTGAGGAGGTCGAGGACTCGGAGGCGGTCGCGAGGCAACGGCTCGACCCGGTATCCCACGTCACACCTCCACCGGGACGACGCTGTGCTCCAGCAGGAATGCCTGCGCCTCCTCCGTTGCTGCCCGATGCTCCCCAAGCATTAGGTGACCTGAAGGGCACAGAAACTCTGATCACGCCCGCGACCTGCCCATTCACGGATCGTTTCGTGTACGGACCGCGCACGGCCGGAGGGACTCGAGCATGCTGGAGACCCGCCTCAACGCCCGATTCTTGAGTCTCAAACACTCAAGTCTTGGATCGCGAGCCTCGCCGTTGGCCCGATGTGGGATCAGTCAGATCGTGAGCCAGGGGTGCCTGACCATGACGGGAAGAAGGAACGAACCCCAGGTCAGCGGCGTGAGCTGACTAAATGCACCCTATCAGGGTCGCGAGCGTCGGACTCCGCGCCCGGCCGCTGCGCGCCGCACTGTCCGCGCTCGGGATCGCGATTGGAACGGCAGCGATCGTCGGCGTCCTCGGGTTGTCCTCCTCCTCGCAAGCCGGGCTGATCGAAGAGATCAACCAGCTCGGCACGAACCTGCTGACGGTCGAAGCCGGACAGGGGAGCCTCACCGGAGGCGCGGCGCAGCTGCCGCGCGAAGCACCGGCCAGACTCACACTCCTGGACAACGTCGACCAGGTGGCGGACTCCGCGCTCATGAAGGACAAGTACGTCTACCGGAGCTCGGTGATCCCGTTGGCCGAGACCGGGGGCCTCCAGGTGCGGGCCACGAGCCTGAACCTGCCGTCCGTGCTCCGTACCGGCCTCGCGCGGGGCAACTGGCTCAACGAGGGCACCGCCCGCGAGCCGGTCGCAGTACTCGGTGCGGTCGCCGCGCAACAACTGGGCATCGACCGCGTCTACCCCGATCAGCGGATCTGGCTGGGCGGCCAGTGGTTCAACGTCGCGGGCATCCTCAACCCCCTCGCCGCTCCAGCCCGACATCGACGCCAGCGCCTTGATGGGGTATTCCGCCGCCCAGACGTACCTCGGCTACGTCAGCAACGTCGGCGGCGAGGAGAAGGCCGGCCCACCGAGCACGATCTACGTCCGCGCCGCCACCGATCACGAGGCGGCGGTGCAGTCACTCCTCGCACAGACCGCCAACCCCGAGGCCCCCTACGAGGCGAACGTCAGCCAGCCATCGGATGTGCTCACCGCCCGAGCCGCTGTCGCCGGCGCGTTCAACAGCCTCTTCCTCGGACTCGGAGTGGTGGCACTGATCGTGGGCGCCGTTGGTGTCGCCAACATCATGATCATCTCCGTTCTGGAACGCCGCTCCGAGATCGGCCTCCGCCGCGCCCTCGGCGCTACGAAGAACCAGATCCGGACGCAGTTCCTCGCCGAGTCGATCCTGCTCGCCGTCATCGGCGGCGTCGTCGGCGTCCTGGCCGGGGCCGCGGCAACGGCCGTGTACGCCAGCTCGAAGAGCTGGGCCGTCGTGATCCCCGCCGAGGCGTGGATGGGCGGCATCGCCTCGGCCATCCTGATTGGCGCGTTCGCCGGCCTGATGCCAGCCGTCCGAGCATCCCGGATGCCGCCCACTGTCGCATTGCGAACCGTGTGAGCGGGAAGTGGATCTCTTCCAGTCGGCATAAGCGGGAATTGGATCTCTTCGAGTCGGCATAAGCGGGAAGTGGATCTCTTCGAGTCGGCAACTTTGGAAGCTCCTCATAGTCCCAACGGGGTTCGAACCCGTGTCTCCACCTTGAGAGTGTTCTCGGGCGCGATTTCGCTACCTGCGCCGATGGCCGAATGTGGCCTCTGACGTGGGCATTCGGTGCTCCAGCCCATCCGGCCGTTTCTTGACGTGTCCGGTCGTTCGCGGGACGAATGCGGGACGAAGGGTAGCCCCTCGCCGCTAAGGGGATCGGGAGGCGAGGTCCGGGTCCACCACCTGCGAGGGCTGACGACGAAGGAAAGGACTCGAGGAGATCGCTCGAGTCCCGCCACCGGGCGGCCGGGCGCTCGTGTGGGACTTCCGGAAGGACACATGCCGCTCCACGGGCGCCTCACGGATCCTGTCGAACGAGCGGACGGCTCCAGACTCGAGGTGGTGAGCGACGCGGTGGCCGTTGGCCCTGGAGCTTCGAGCTCACTCAACGGATCGAGCTCAGACGGTCGATCATCGCTTGACGTTGCTCTGGGTTCCGGAAGTCAGCTCGCCGATCCTTTCCGATTCCATGGCGGGGCTCTAACCATCCCAAGACCCGCGGTCGGGTAGACATGGACGAGTTTCATTGACAAGCGTGGGAAGGAGCGATCATGGTTCCCGGATCAATCGCTGATTACCTTCAGGCGGCCGACCTCGCCGGCCTGATGTTCGGGCTGGCAGTTGCCCTCTGGGCGTCGATGAAGAAGGAAGCCGGCAGGACGAGAGTCCGGACTCGGTCAGGCCGACCGGTCACGAAGTGGAGCGCAGATCGCGATCGGGTGCGGCTTGTCAAGTCCCGGTCGCCTCAGCGGTCGGCCGCGGCCCGCGTCCGCCCAAGGGTGGCTGGCCTCGGCTGAACGGCAACGGAAGGGCTGAACGTGAACCGCAGATGGATCATCGCGGCGGTAGTGCCCATCGTGTTGACGGGTAGCGCGCTGGCATTGGCGCGAGCATCGACGATCCCGCACGGGTGGGGCCGCGACATTCCCTGCCCGGGCCGATCAAGGCGTCGTGCGGCAAGGAGGAGGTGTGGACCGACCCGGCCTGCGATGACGACGGAGACCACCCTCCGTGCAGGGAGATGGAGCCATAGCCACCGGGGAGCCTCAATGCCCGCGACCCGAACTTCGGCAAGTCCGGCAAGACTTCCAGGACTTCATCGGAAAGGACGGTCCTCATACCGCCCCGGCTCTCACGCGCCAACCGCTGCTCACCTCATCGGCCGCTCATGACCTCAAGCATCGACCTCACGTTTGAACCGCGCCGTGTCGCTGTGGAGTGGGCAGTGGGCGATCCACGCGTCCGGGCGGCGACCACGAAGTGGCTTCCCTCCGGTTCGCCTATGCTCTGACCGCGTGGGGTGGTGCCATGGGCACTGTGCGCATCCTCATCGTCGAGGACGAGGAATCCATCGCCGACCCGCTCGCGGACGCGCTAAAGAGCGAGGGATTCGAGGTCGGTCGGGCAGCGGGGGTCCACGAGGGGCTCGAGGCGTTCCAACGCACCCAGCCCGACCTGATCCTCCTCGACATCATGCTTCCGGACGGCGACGGGAGGGACGTGCTACGGGAGGTCCGCCGGACCTCGCGGGTGCCCGTGGTCATGCTCACGGCGCGGGGGAAGGAGGTCGAAAAGATCGTGGGGCTGGAGATCGGCGCCGACGACTACGTGGTGAAGCCGTTCAGCGCCGACGAGCTGATCGCCCGTATCCGAGCGATCCTTCGGCGGGCTGCTTCTCCGGCAGAGTCCGCGAAGCCGGTGTTCGAGGTAGGCGATGTCCGTCTCGACCTGGACACTCGCACCGTGTCACGGGGTGGCCGGCCCGTCCAGGTCACGGTCAAGGAGTTCGACCTGCTACACGCGCTGATGCGCAGCCCCGGCAAGGTGGTCAGCCGGACCGACCTCATGGACGAGGTGTGGGACCCCCACTGGTACGGTTCGACCAAGACGCTCGACGTCCACATCAGCTCCCTCCGACGGAAACTGGGCGACGACGCACCGTCCTCGAGGTACATCCATACCGCCAGAGGGGTGGGTTTTCGCTTCTCCTCGCCGGAGGAACTCGCCGGTGGCTCCGGGTAATCGTCGGAGGCGGCACCCCCTCAGCCTGCGAGCGAGGCTCGTCCTGTCGGCCGCATACCTCCTGCTGGTGGTCCTGGTCGCGATCGAGGTCCCCTTGGCGATCTCCGTGGAGCACCGTTCCATCTCCGAGTTCGGATCGATCGAGCTCGGCTACGCGGGGCTGCTGTCCTCCAGGATCGCCGACCCTGTGGCGCAGGCCGCGGCCCTCACGACGGAACCTCCCCACCCGGGCCAAAGCCTCAAAGGACCAGTGCGGGAGTTGCACGCGGCTCTGCCGGACGTTCGCATCCTGGTCGTGGACGTCCACCGACGGGTGCTGTACGACAGCTCGGGCGAGTTCGCGGTCGACACCGTCATCGATACATCCGGCCGGCCCGAGCTCGCCAGTGCCCTTCAGGGGGAGGTACGGTCCGAGCAGCGACACAGCAGCACCCTCGGACAGGACCTCCTCCTCGTGGCCGTGCCCGTGCACGAGGGGACGAAGCTGGTGGGGGCGGTCAGGCTCTCCGAGCCCTTGGGGCAGGTGCGGAGCGGGGTCCACCGGACCTGGCTGGGGCTGGCTGGGGTGGGCCTCACGGTGCTTCTCGTCGGGCTCGCCGTGGCGCTGGTCCTGGCGACCTCCCTGGCCCGGCCGGTCCGCCGCCTCGAGGAGGCCGCGCGCGACCTCGGCTCGGGGAACCTCGGGGCCCGGGCCACACCCGAGGGGCCGCGGGAGATCCAGGGGATGGCCCGGTCGTTCAACGAGATGGCGGACGTTCTTTCGACGAATCTCGAGTCGCAGCGCGACTTCCTCGCGTATGCGTCCCATCAGCTCCGGACCCCGCTCACGGGGCTGACGCTGCGGCTGGAGGCGATCCGAAAACGGAGGGGCGATCCCGTCGAGCAGGCGACGCGAGCCCAGATGGAAGCGGACCGGCTGGCCTCGATCGTCCGCGACCTGTTGGCCCTGCAGAGCGCGTCATCGGTCGAACCGGTCGGCGCCCGCATCGACCTGCGCGAGATCTCCCGCCGAGCGGTGGAGCGCTGGTCGGAGCGAGCGCAGCGATCAGGGAAGCGCCTCGCGCTCCACTCCGACGGCCCCGCCTGGGCGTGGGCGGCTGCCGATGACGTCGAGCACATCCTGGACAACCTCCTGGACAACGCAGTCCAGTACTGTCCGCCCGGCACCGCCATCACGGTGCAGACCGAAGCCGGCAGCGACGGAGGGGTCCTGGTCGTGGCCGACGACGGACCGGGCATCCCGACCGGAGACCGCGCCAAGGTGTTCGAGCGTTTCTATCGGGGCACGACCGGGCAGCACAGCGGGCCCGGGACAGGCCTCGGACTCTCGATCGTTGCGCAGCTCGTGAGCCGATGGGGAGGCGAGGTCCGCCTAGCCGACGGTCACGGAGGCAAGGGAACCCGCTTCGAGATCTCCCTCCCCAGCAGGCCCGCCGACTCTTAGCCGCCACCTGAGGAATCCATAACCAACTCCTCAGGTGGCGGGGCGTAGCGTCCTGTTCATGGGCACGAAGACCCTTCGCACGGGTACCTTGGCGCTGGCTGCCGCGGCGCTTCCAGCGGTACTTGTCGTCGGCGTCTACCTGCTGACCGCCCGCTCTTTGGGGGCCTCAGCCGCCAGGTTGCCCGCGGAGCGCCCGTCGGTGGTCGAGTCCCACTCGTCCTCCGAGGAATCACATCACCGCACGCAGGGTGACGCGAGGCCCAAAGACTCCCGCCAGGACACGACGCAAACGCGGGAGGAACCGAGTGCGCCGGAATCGGCTAGCTGGACGCCGTCCTCGGACTCCGTCTCCTCCGACTCGGTTCAGGGTGGCGACGACCACTCGGAGGATGAGCTCGGCGAGGGGGACGACTAGCGAATGGGTCGCCGCTCGAGATGCGAGGCGGTGTGGCTCAAGGCCCGACGGGAGCGGAACGCGTAGCCGGAGCCGAACAGCATGGAGGTGGCGACGAGGTCTCTGGAGATGCGTCCAGCGAATGAGGGCGCGGGACGGATCTTGGTGGTTGACGATGAACCGCGCGTGCGTCGTCTCGTGTCGCGTGCGCTCGGTAGCGAGGGTATCGAGACCGACCAGGCGAGCGAAGGGCAAGAAGGGCTTCGAAAGGCCCTATCGGCGTCCTACGACGTGGTGATATTGGATCTGCAGCTGCCGAGGCTCGACGGGCTAACCGTCCTTCGCCGGCTTCTTTCCGCCAAACCCGGCCAGGTCGTCGTCGTCTCCTCTTGCCAGAGCGATCCCGCGACGAGGAGTGAGTGCGTCCGTGCCGGAGCCCGGGCCTTCCTGGCGAAGCCGTTTTCCCTCGTCGACCTGTTGACGTCGGTGGCGGTATCCGCGCGGGGTTCGCGGGTGGCCCCACCCAGATCGGCCGGGTCTGCCGCCTCCGACAGGCCAGCGGGTCGCGCGTAGAAGGCGTTGAGGATGAGCAAGCACGCTCGGTTGTGCTGACGGGGCTCATGTGGCGTTGGCAGCCTTGACCGTCCCCTCGGCCGCGTTCGCGCGTCCGGGATCGACGAGGTGAACAAGTCGAGGCCTGCGGATCCCACTCGCGGCCACTGCAGCTTTCCCACAAGACGGGAGGATCGAAGGGAACTATGAGTTCCACAGCGTGAAGGCTGCGAAGCCGCGGCTGATCCTCAAGGACAACGACGTCCGGTTCTCCTGCGGTTCCCGGACAGCCCGATCCATCGCTACATCGAGGTCGACGGCACACCTCGAATCGAGCGGGCATGACATTGTCACGGTCCGGGCGGCAAACGTGGCCACTCGTGCGACATGCGCCGGTGCCCCCCCTTGATCTGATGACGTCCTGGTTATGAGTTCCTGCGGTCCATCCAGCCCGCGGGGATAAGGTCCGCCTCCCGCCCACAGAGTGTGGCTGGGCACGGCGCTCGGCCTGGCGATCGTCCTGCAGTCTTGTGGACAGGTGGAGAGGCGAGATCCGCATCAGCGATGGTACCGGGTGGAAGCGTGGCACGCTTCGATGTGTCGCTTCTGCCGATCGTTAGCGGCTGCCTGTCCAAGCGATAACCGGCGCCTGACGTGGGGCGTTTTAGTGTGAATCGTGACGGTCAGCGGGCGCACTCAAGCGGTCGTCGAACCGACGGACGGATATGAACCGTCGATGGGAGGCAGAACATGATGAAGAGACTCACCCTGGCGATCGCGGCGGGCGTGGCAGCCGCCCTGGCGGCATTCACGTTCGGCCGGGGCTTGACTGCATCTCCAGCATCCGCGACGCGGCCGACGGGCATCGCGATCAGTACGGCCAGATCGGCAACGGATCACGAGGAGGGGTCCGTCAACAGGATCGAGAGCCGCTCGTCGATCACGGAGGTCGGCAGCTCCGATCTGTCAGGGGACCCGCATCCCGAGGCGGACGACGCAAGCGAGGACGACAGCGTCCACTCCACCAGTCATGAGAGCAACCGTTCCTACGACGTCGACCACCATGAGGACAACGATGCTCAACACGATGGTGAGCATGATGAGGACTCCCACAACGAAGATGAGAGCCGTGATGACTGATTCCTATCCCTTCGCCGGCGGAGCGGGTGGTGGAACTTCGAGGAAGCTCGGGGGAAAGCGTGCGGCGCCGATGCAGGCGGAGGTGACGACCAGAGGAGGCGCTGATGGGAACGCGAAGCGTGGTGATCCTGAACCAACCCGTGACGGAGGAGGCGGTCGAGGAGGTGGCCGGATACATGCGAGATGATTCTTGCCGCATCCATGTGGTCGTCCCGGCCATCCCGCCGCGTGACGCGTTCACGTACACGGAGGAAGAGGCGCATGCCGTCGCACGTCTCCAGCTCGATCGAGCGCTCCGTTGGTTCCGCGAACGGGGTCTCCGGGCGGGTGGGACGGTCGGGGATCCGAGCCTCTTTGAGGCCACGCGAGACGCCATTCGGGAAGAAGCGTTCGCCCAGATCATCCTGGTCACTCGTCCTGCAGGGCTATCGAGGTGGATCAAAATGGATCTCCCCAGCCGCCTCCAGCGCGCCGGAATCGCGGCCACGTGTCTCGTCCGAGACGCGGAGGGATCAGAAGATCGAGGTGTAGTTGCGGATGCAGGCCTCGGCTACGCGAGATTGGGCGATCTGGGGAAAGACGACCGGCAGACGTCGTCAAGGATCCGCACTCGTCGCGCCAGCTGAGAGTCGATCCGTCTCATCTCCGTTCTTCGGGTGAGGCTCCGCGCCATGACGTCGTGACGTCGTCTGCGGGACGAATGCGGGACGAGAGACGGGCGGGCCATGCTGCTCTGCTTCGTTGACCTGCGGTTTGGTGTGGTCTGAAGACCCGCGCCTGCACCTTGACCAGGGTGCAGGCGAAACCTCCGACGACGCGTTTCCCCTGGTAGTCCTAGCTGACCGGTGCGCGAACCGCGAGAAGACAGTCCGTGCTCGAGCGATTCACACGTGAGAGTGGGCCAGCCACTGTATGACCCCGGCCCAGCCGAGAAGGCGCGCCGGCAGGTCGTTCTCGTCCACTGAGCACAACACCGCCGGGGCGCGCACCACAGGCGCTCAAGACGACCGATGCCCCTGCTCGCGCGTGGCGCTCTCCGGGGATCCGACGCTCTCAGCCCCGAGCCACCGTTGGGACCATCTCGCTTTCCGGCGGGGCGGCGACAGAGACCGCCGGACCGTAGGTCGACTTGCGACCAAGCAGCGTGTGAGCCGTCGTCGAGCCCTTGCCCTTGAGATCGACGACGTACGACCCGGAGAAGTCGTACGTGGCCCGCAGGCGTTCATACACGGGATGGGAGACCTGGATGCTCCCGGGCATGGCGGCGGACTCGAGCCTGCTCGCGGTGTTCACCGTGTCGCCCCACACGTCGTAGGCGAACTTGCGGTGTCCGATGACACCGGCGATCACCGGGCCGCACGCGATCCCGATCCGTACCGACATCGGCGTACCGCTCGGCCATCGTCGTCGCGCGACGTGGTCACGTGTCTCGAGGGCCATCTCGGCGGCGGCCTCAACGTGATCCGTCTGCATATCGGGAACGCCCGCGACGGCCATATAGGCATCGCCGATCGTCTTAATCTTCTCAAGGCCGAAGCGATCCGCCAGTCGATCCAAGCCGGCGAACACCTCGTCCAGCGTGACGACGAGCTCATCTGGTTCCATGCGCGCTGCTTGCTGCGTGAAGCCCACGAGATCGGCGAACAATACCGTCACGTCGGCGGATCCGTCTGCGATCCGTCCCTCGTCTGTGCCCGGCTCACGGGTCTTTAGCCTGTCGATGACGGGCTCGGGCAAGATGTTGCGGAGAAGAGCATCGCCGCGTTCCCGTTCGCGATCGAGTTCTCGTTCTCGCAGGAACAGGAGGCGAGCGAATCGCTCGAGAGCGAATGCCGCCGCCGTCCCAAAGACGGCGAAGACCAGGAGATCGACGTCGGGCTCCACCAGCCCGATGTCTCCGGGGGCTTGAAAGGCGACACGGGTGAGGGTGAAGCAGACGATGGCGAGGACGCCGGCGAGCGCCGCGTACGGATACTGAAGGCGAAGCAGCGTGTAGGCGAGGGCCAGGATCAAGATCAGCCCAACCACGCCCCCCCAGTTAGCTGGATGACCTGTCACCATCCGGTGCAGCTCGGAGAGGACGGCGCTGACGACAACGAGGGCGACGATCGGCCGCTGCCACCACCTGGCGTACCCGCGTGAGAAGCTCAGTCCGAGGCTCACCGCGGTCACAACGATCGCGATGATGAAGATCGCGAGATACCACCCGTGCCCTCGTTCTGGGGCCATGAACAGACCGAAGAAGGCCCACGCGCCGATCGCGAGCACGTGAGCGGCACGGACGTAGCCGATGTTGTCTCGGAAGTACTGCTCCTGGAAGCGGCGCTCCAGACTTGCGTCCGGGAAGCGGAGCCGCAGGAGACGCGGCCTGATGCCCAGTGAGAGGGGCGGCGATACGCTCGTCGGTGCCACGATCACCACCCCTTCCAAGGCCTCTTGAAGACGGTGCTGGCCACCCCTCGAGACGGGAAGAGGCCTTGGTCCCGGCCGGCATGGGTCGAACGGCACTGGCCTATCACTCCCGCTTGCCGGACGGTGCCCCAATAAACCCAGAGCAGGCGGCGATGGTGATGCTGCAGGTCGCGATCACGCGGATGTCCGCGGAGCTTGAGGAGGCAGGTCGCGTCCTGGGAGCCGCCTTCGTCTCCAGTCCGCTCGAACAGGCGGTCCGTGGCACGATCGACGATCGGCAGCGCCGCGGCCTGGTGCGCGCGTACACGGCGACGTGTCGCTTGCCCGGCCAGGTGTCGGTCGCATGGAGCGACGACCGGGTCGTCGGGCGATCCGTTGGGTGGAGTCCCCTCGGTGTCAACTGCGGTGGAGCCGGAAGTTCGCGATGGCGCCGACCGCGATCTCGGCGTTCGGCGGCAACCTCCCGAAGGCGATGAGGTGGGTGGCGGCGTGGTCGACGCGCGACCCGTCGGAACCACATATTCACCTCGGGCCGATCGGCGTCGAACCCGCCTTGCAGGGTCACGGCATCGGCTCGCAGATGCTCGCCGTGTACTGCGAGCAACTCGACCCGGACGGGGACGCCGGCTACCTCGAGACCGACAAACCCGAGAACGTCCGGCTATACGAGCGGTTCGGGTTCGAGGTCCGCTGTGAGGCGTATGTGCTCGGGGTGCCGAATTGGTTCATGTGGCGCAAGCCGACAGGGCGGTCAGCCGTCGCATCCGGGCCGCAGGCGATCGATCACGGGAGGTAAGGGCCATGATGGATGGATGGGACTGGTTCTGGGGAACGCTCATGATGCTCGTGTTCTGGGGAGGTCTTACGACGGTGGTCGTGTTCGCCGTGAGGGCCTTTGCGGGCGGCTCACGACGGGAATCTGGTGAGGGTCCGAGATCCGATACGAGGACGATCCTCGAGAACCGATTCGCCCGGGGAGAGATCTCCGAGGAGGAGTTCGAGCAGCGGAAGAGGGTGCTCGCTTCATCGAAGCGGTGAGATCTCGGGCTTCGGCCAGGCATCCGAGACGGAGATCGCGCCGGGGTCGAAATGGCGCGCTCGGATGAGAAGCACCCGGAACCCAGACTCAGCGTGGGTGACCCAGCAAGCCCGCAACCTGGCGGTGGGGGAGCGGCTTCAAAGGATCCGGTTCGTGATCCGGGACCGGGACGCCAAGTTCTCCGGCCCCTTTCGACGAGGTCTTCCGCTCCAAAGGCGTGAACATGGTCAAGACCCCGATCTGGGCTCCGCGAGCGAACGCATTCGCCGAACGCTGGGTCCGCACGGTCCGGACCGAATGCCTGGACTGGATTCTGGTGGTTGGCCGCCGCCATTTGGAGCGAGTCCTTCGAACCTACACCTCTCACCGACCGCCCGATCCCGCCCCTCGCCCGGACGGTCGTGCCCGCGTCCGCAGGCGCGATGTGTGGGGGGCTTGCTTCATGAGTATGAGCTTGCGGCCTGAGTCGGAGTTTTCTGTGCCCTTCACGCAGGGCAATCCGCATGGGTCGGCATTTAGCCGGCTGGGTGCAGTATCGGGAAACCCCCGCGGGTCGCGACGTGTTCCAAGCTCGTCCTCGGGTTCCGGGCCAGCCTAAACCGGCCTCGAAGGAAACCCGCTGGTCACGCAGCCGATCGGAATAAATGCACCCTTCAGGCGGCGGGCTAATCATCTGACTCGCCCCACCGCCCCGAGTTCGGTTGCGGAGACGACGTTGCCTTTCGCCCTCAGCGCGTGACGAGGACGGGGCAGTCGGCATGGTGGATCACCTTGTGGGCGATGCTTCCAAGCAGCTTGCGGAGACGACGTTGCCTTTCGCCCTCAGCGCGTGACGAGGACGGGGCAGTCGGCATGGTGGATCACCTTGTGGGCGATGCTTCCAAGCAGCAGCCCCGAGAAGTCCGAGAGCCCTCTCGTGCCCATGACGATGAGATCCGAACCGAACGTCATCGCCCCGTCGAGGACGGTAATCGCGGTCGATCCGGTCCGCGCCGCGACCGTATCCCCGACCGCCTTCACGCCCGCGCCCAGCAGTTCGTCGACAACGCCGTCTACCAGAGCCTGCGACTCGCTCGAGGACTCGAGCGGAGCGAACGCGCCCACCTCGTGCACGTGGAGCACGTGCACCTCCCCCTCCGAACCCCGACCGATCTCGGCCGCAGCGGCAGCGGCCTTCTCGAGTGCTCTGAGCCATCCACCGCTAGCAGGATCGCTCGAACATCTTGGCCCCCTTTCAGCCATCACACACCATCGCATCGATGACACGCAGATATCGTTGCGCAGGCGGGGCGTGGTGTCCGGGGCCTGATGGCCCCATTCGAAGGGGACCTGTGTTCCGCCCATGACTTCGCGGCGCAGCCAGGCCCATCCTCGCTTGCCCTCGGCTGGTGCTGCCTGGGATCTAGGCTCTCGGCTCGCTCGAGGCGGCCCGCCAATCGTAGGGGCTCGTGTAGTTCACCACGGCGCGCATGTAGTTCGACCGCTCGAAGGCAACGGGATCGGGGCACGCCGCCTGGCTCACGCTGCCCTTGGCCTGCTCCACCGACTCGTACTCGTGCTCGTCGAGCCAGGTCCGGATCCCGTTCAGCACGGTCGTCACGTGCTCCGGGCCGTGCTTGAACAGCGCGGATGCCATCATGGTCACGTCGGCTCCCGCGAGCAGGAGCTTGACCGCGTCTTGCCAGGTGTGCACGCCCGTGGTCGCGGCAAGCGAGGTGTCCACCCTCCCGCGCAGGATCGCGATCCATCGCAGCGGCAGCCGGAGCTCCTCCGAGGTCGAGAGGTGCAGCGTGGGGTCGACGTCCAAGGTCTCGAGGTCGATGTCGGGCTGGAGGAACCGATTGAACAGCACGAGCCCATCGGCCCCGGCTTCGACCAGCCGCCGGGCCATGTTCGCCATCGAGCTGAAGAACGGACCGACTTTGACCGCCAGCGGGATCTCCACCGAGGACCGCACGGCCGCCACGAGGTCGATGTACAGCTGTTCGACCTCCGACGACGTCAGGTCCGGGTCGGCCGCCACGAAGTAGACGTTCAGCTCCAGGGCGTCGGCCCCCGCGTCCTCGATCAGCCTGGCGTGGCGGACCCAGCCACCCGGCGACGAGCCGTTCAGGGAGCCGATCACCGGGATCTCCAGCTCCCGCTTCGTGAGCTCCAGGTGCCTGAGGTACGCATCTGGCCCGATGTTGTAGTCCTCGAGCTCGGGGAGGTAGGTCAGCGCCTCGGCGAAGCTCTCGGTACCCCGCTCCAGCACGAGGTGGATCTCCAGCCCCTCGCGCTCGATCTGCTCCTCGAACAGCGACTGCATCACCACCGCCGACGCTCCGGCGTCCTGCAGACGCTTCAGCGTGTCGATCCGGGACGAGAGCGTCGAGGCCGACGGCACCACGGGGTTCGGCAGCTCCATCCCCAGGTAGCGGGTTCTCAGGTCGGCGCTCATGGTTCAACCTCCTCCTCTTCGGCGGGCGGCTCGGCCCTGCCCTCGTGTTCCTCCAGCCGGCCGGGAGGGTGACGTTCCACACCGGCGAGCTGCTCGTAGAAGTGCCATCGCTCTTCCGCGTCCGCCTGGGACAGCCTCTGGAGCTCAGCATGCTCGCGAGGCCGGGATCGCGCGAGCATGGCGAACCGCGCCTCCTTGGCTTGGAAGTCCCTGACTGGCATGCTGGGCGGCCTGCTGTCGAGCTGGAACGGCCGCTCGCCTTCCTTCTCGTGCCGCGGGTCATACCGGTACAGCGGCCAGAACCCGGACTTCACCGCCTCACCCTGGTGCGTCATCGACGTGGACATGTCGATGCCGTGCTCGATGCACGTGCTGTAGGCGATGACCACGGAGGGCCCGTGCCAGGACTCGGCCTCCGCGAGCGCCTTGACGGACTGGGCGTTGTCGGCTCCCATGGCCACCTGCCCCACGTAGACGTTGCCATACGCGGCCGCGATCATCCCCAGGTCCTTCCGCCCGATGGGCTTGCCGCCGGTGGCGAACTTGGCGACGGCGCCCCGAGGAGTGGCCTTCGAGGCCTGGCCTCCGGTGTTCGAGTACACCTGCGTGTCCAGGACCAAGATGTTGACGTCGCGCCCGGTGGCCAGGACGTGGTCTAGGCCGCCGAACCCGATGTCGTAGGCCCAGCCGTCGCCGCCCACGATCCACACGCTCTTTCGGACGAGCGCATCCGCCAGCGAGAGCAGTTCCCGGGCCGCGTACGACTCGAGCGGTTCCAGGCGCCGCTTCAGATCGGCCACTCGCTTCCGCTGGTCGTGGATGCCGGCCTCGGTGGACTGGTCGGCCGAACGGAGCTCCTCGGCCAAGTCGGGCCCCACCTCCGAGGCCAGCTCCGCGAGCACCTCGCGCGCGTGGGTGGCCTGGTGGTCGATGGCGAGGCGCATCCCCAGCCCGAACTCGGCGTTGTCCTCGAACAGCGAGTTCGACCAGGCCGGGCCGCGCCCGTCCCGCCCGACGCTCCACGGCGTCGTGGGGAGGTTCCCGCCGTAGATCGACGAGCATCCGGTGGCGTTCGCTATCAGGATCCGGTCCCCGAACATCTGCGACAGGAGCTTCAGGTACGGGGTCTCGCCACACCCCGCGCACGCTCCCGAGAACTCGAACAACGGCTCGAGCATCTGCGACCCCTTGATGGAAGCCACCTTGACGTCCCGCTTGTCGGGCGGCGCGATCCCCTGGAAGAACGCGAAGTTGGCCCGCTCAGCCTCGAGGTACTCGGCTTTGGGCTCCATGTTGATGGCCTTGTGCCTGACCTCCTCCTTGCTCTTGGCCGGGCAGACGTCCACGCACACGCCGCATCCCGTGCAGTCGTCGGGCGCGACCTGGATGGTCATCCACATGCCCGGGTTCTCCCGGTCGCGCCACTCCTTATGTTGGAACGATCCCGGCGCCTGATCGGCCGCGATGGGCTCGAACACCTTCATCAGGATGGCCGCGTGCGGGCACACCAGGGAACACTTGGCGCAGTCGATGCAGATGTCGGGATCCCAGATGGGGATATCGTGGGCGATGGACCGTTTCTCCCACTTCGCCGTGCCGGTGGGGAACGCCCCGCCCACCGGGAGCGCCGAGACCGGCAGGAGGTCCCCCTCTCCGGCGATCATCTTCGCCGTGACCCGTTGCAGGAAGTCGGGGGCCTCGGGTGAGACGGGGGGGAGCCTGTGGAGCTCGCCGGCCACGGTCTCGGGGACGTTCACCTCGTGGAGCCCTTCCAGGGCCTTGTCCACGGCCGCGTAGTTCATCTCCAGGACCGCCTTGCCTCGCTTGCCGTAGCTCTTCTCGATTGCCTGCTTGATCCGGGCGATGGCCTCCTCTTGGTCCAGGATTCCTGCCAGGGCGAAGAAGCACGTCTGGAGGACCGTGTTGATGCGCGCTCCCAGGCCGACCTCGTTCGCCACCTTCTGGGCGTCGACCACGTAGAGCCTGAGCTCCTTGTCGATGATCTGCCGCTGGGTCTCGACCGGGAGGTGCTCCCAGACCTTCTCAGGCCCGTACGGGCTGTTCAGCAGGCACGTGGCCCCCCGCCCAGCCACCTCCAGGATGTCCATCCCCTCCAGGAAGTGGAACTGGTGGCAGGCCACGAAATTGGCCCGCCTGACCAAATACGTGGACCGGATCGGGCGGGGCCCGAACCGGAGGTGCGAGACCGTCATGGCCCCGGCCTTCTTCGAATCGTAGACGAAGTATCCCTGGGCGAACAGGTCAGTCGCCTCGCCGATGATCTTGACCGAGCTCTTGTTTGCGCTCACGGTCCCGTCGGCGCCCAGGCCGTAGAACACCGCTCGCACCACGTCGTCCGGCTCGGTGGAGAACGACCGGTCGACTTCCAAGCTGGTGTGGCTCACGTCGTCGTAGATGCCCACCGTGAAGTGGTTCCTCGGCGCGGGCTTGGCCAGCTCGTCGAACACCGCCTTGGCCATGGAGGGGTCGAACTCCTTGGACGACAGGCCGTACCGACCGCCGATGACCCTGGGCATACCCGGGAACCTTCCGGCGGCCACCTCTTCCGTCAGGGCCGTGACGACGTCCTGATACATCGGCTCGCCGGGGGCACCGGGCTCCTTGGTCCGGTCCAGCACCGCCAGGGCCTTCAGCGTGCGCGGGAGCGCCGCCGCGAAGGCCTGAGTGGAGAAGGGCCGGAATAGCCGGACCTCCAGGACCCCGACCTTCTCGCCGGCTGCCATCAGGCGCTCGATCGTCTCCTGCACGGCTCCGACTCCCGAGCCCATCTGAACGATCACGCGCTCGGCCTCGGGGTGCCCGGAGTAGTCGAACAGGTGATAGCTGCGCCCGGTGAGCTCACCGAAGCGGTCCATCGTCCACTGCACGACCGCAGGGGTGATGGCGTAGAAGGGGTTCGCGGCCTCTCGGGCCTGGAAGAACACGTCGGGATTCTGGGCCGAGCCACGGAGTACGGGGTGGTCCGGGGACAGGGCCCGCTCCCGATGGGCCCTGACCAGGTGGTCGTCGATCATCGTCCGGAGGACGTCGTCGTCCACCGGCTCGATGACGTTGATCTCGTGCGAGGTGCGGAACCCGTCGAAGAAGTGCAGGAACGGAACCCGGGCCTCCAGCGTGGAGGCGTGCGCGACGACCGCCAGGTCCTGGGCCGCCTGCACCGAGGAGGAGGCCAGCATGGCCCAGCCTGTGGACCGGGCCGCCATCACGTCGCTGTGGTCCCCGAAGATCGACAGCG
>WNGB01001774.1_pt1 | contig 49945 bp, 47 predicted proteins | sample 5400681 | NCBI WGS metagenome assembly WNGB01 (sample SAMN13153367, study PRJNA577476) | soil metagenome | isolation source: 115 cm soil or saprolite under grassland replicate 2 | place: USA:California | collected 2016-06-15
CGTCGGTGAGGCGCACCCCGCCCATCACGTCGATCTGCCACAGCTCCATGGGACGTGATCGCTCCCACCGCTTGTAGTCCTCCCGCCGGCGCCGGCGGGGCTTGGGGGCGATCAGGCGATGACGCACCAGGCAGCGGTAAGATGGCCGAGCGGGACGGGGGCCCCTCGAGCTCGCGGCGGAGCCTGCTGAGGATGGTGCGGGGACCCCACCCGGAGTTGGACCTTCGGAGGGCGACGATCCGGGCCTCCACCTCCGGGGGGATCTGGTGGGGGCAGCGATCGGGTCTGGAACTGCGATCGGCCAGCGCGCCGAGGCCTCCGGTAGCGTAGCGAACCAGCCAGCGATGCACCGTCCTGCGGTCGACCCCGTAGCGACTGGCCACGTCGGTGATGGTGGCTCCCGAGTCGAGCGCTTCTCGCACGGCCAGGTAGCGCTGCTCAACCACCGAAAGCTCCACAAGCATGCCGGGATCCTCCTTGGCTCGGTTGAGCGCAAGTGAAGATCACCGGTGGGGCGGAAACCGGAGTTTGGGTGGGACACAGGTACCGAAGCCACCGTCGCCCAGGTCCCGGAGCCGGGTCGGGGAGTGAGACACACGTACCGGAGCCGATGTGGGACAGACCTGCCGGACTTTCACATGTTTTCCGGACTTCACAGGTCGGGGCTCGCGCGTTTGCAACCGGGTCCAAAGACGGGGGGCCGGTCTCCCCACCCCCTCTGACGTGCTCTTTTGCTTGTCGCGGGGACAGGATTTGAACCTGTGACCTCTGGGTTATGAGTGCGGTTTCGGGTGTCCTGAGGTCGTCTTCGCTGCTAACAGGTGTTCTGAGGGTCCCTGAGATCGCCTGAAGTCCGTTCAGTCGGGCAAAAGTCGGGCAAAAGTTCTGGCCGAGCGCTACGAGTTCTGTACATGACGCGCCTGCACGCGGGCGGCCATAGCTTGGCCAAAGTATCCGTTAGGCGGATGGCGAAGAACGGCTTATGGTCGAAGTCGGTTCTCAACGCCTACATGAGCCGTTTGGCGATCGGGTGGAATGTTCTGGTTGACACGGAAGAAGTTCGTCGGGTCGTACTTGTTCTTCAGCTCGACGAGTCGCTGGTACTTGCCCTCGCCGCAGGCTGCCTTGACGCGGTCGGGCCCTTCCTCGCCGAGGAAGTTGACGTAAACGCCACCCGTTGCGAACTGAGTCATCGATGCGTGGAGCTCACGGGCCCAGCCGACGTGCTGGTCCGACTCGCCCGGATTCGTCCAACGGGCGATGACGTTCAGCAGATAGGGCGCGTCGCGGTGCCCAAAGGCTGTCTCGTTCTCATCGAGGCGCCCCACAGCTCCGCCGAGGTGGTGTAGCTCAATCTGTGAGTCCTGGGACACCACCCGCTGGTGGGCTTGGAGGAGCATCTCGATCGCGTCGTCCTTCAAGCCACCGAGGTATCCGGACTTGAGGTAGTTGTGGGAGCCCGGCCGCCACATTTCATCGACGAAGGTCTGCAGGGCCGTGTAGGGCATCGGGGCGACGAGGTCGGCGCACGCTGAGCCGAGTTCCTTGAGCGGCCGAAAGGCCCTCAGCCCGTCCTCCGGCGCTCCCGCATAGCATCCGGTCACGATCGCCACCCGCTTCTCGTGAAGTTCCTCTGGCAGGAAGGGCGCAGGCGTCGCGGTAGCAAGGGTCACCGCGGTCGTCAGCTCGTCGGGGAGGTCCTGGACCCAGTCGCGGTAGAAGCGCAACAGGTCGCCCGCCTTCTCGGCGGGGAAGAAGAGCGCGCCCCCGGTGACGACTGGCCCGACGGGATGGAGCCGGAACTCGAGGGAGGTCGCGATCCCGAAGTTGCCTCCGCCCCCGCGCACGCCCCAGAACAGATCCTCGTTCTCGACGGCGCTCGCTCGCAGAATCCTGCGTGAGGCGGGGCGATCTCGGCCGCCATCAGGCTGTCGCACGCAAGCCCGTACTTGCGTGTGAGCCAGCCGAACCCTCCCCCGAGCGTGAAGCCAGCGACTCCTGTGGTTGAGACGAGTCCGCCGATGGTGGCCAGACCGAACGCCTGCGTCTCGTGGTCGACGTCACCCCAGGTGGCGCCGGCTTGCACTCTGATGATGCGTCGGGCGAGATCGATGCTCATGCCTCGCAGCGGCGAGAGGTCGATGACGATGCCTCCGTCGCACGTCGCGTGACCCGCGACGTTGTGCGCGCCGCCGCGGACCGCCACGAGGAGGTCGTGCTCGCCCGCGAACTCGACGGCCCGAACCACGACGACGACTCCCGAACAGCGCGCGATCAAGGCGGGACGCTTGTCTATGGAGCCATTCCACACACGGCGCGCGCTCTCGTACCTCTGGTCCCAGGGGAGGACGAGCTCCCCACGGAACGAAGAGCGGATCCTCTCCAGCGCCGACGCGTCGAGGGCGGGGCCGGACCCGTTCTCGAACCGCGCCGTGGTCGGGGGTCCCATCCACGCCCTCGATGGCGTCGATGCTATGTCGCGAGCCTACGCCTCCGTCGGCCGGAAGAAGTGCGTCACCACGTACCGGGCGATCTTCCGTCCGATCCACGCCCCCTCCATCGTTGAGTTGCGGAAGTGAAGGCCGGCCCACGTGCGGGCGTCGTAGACCTCCTTCGCCGCGTCGCTGAAGCGTTCGTAGTAGTGCGTGGTGCCGGTGCGGGTGCTGTCCATGGAGAACGCAACACTATCGGTGCCGAAGAAGGCCGACAGCGTCTCTGTGACCGCGGTCGTCCCGCAGCCGTGGGCCCCGGGGTACTCGGGGTGGTTGACGAACAGGAGGGGCATCCAAGTCGGGTCGGGCTCTGTCGCGGGATTGCCGTCGGTGTCGGCGCGCTGGATCGCGTGGATGGGCCTCCAGAAGAGGTAGTGGTATTTGGCGTCGAAGCAGGCGAGAAGCGCATCGGCCGTCGCCACCTGCGCCAGCGCGAGCATCCGAGCCGTCTCGGCGAGACTGAGTCCCTTCTCGAGGGAGAGCGCCCGCTGGGTGCGCGGCCACTGAATGGCAGTGTTCTCGGCCCAGAACAGCGCGATTTCAGTCTGCTCCGGCGTGCGGACAGCGCTGTCGACTCTGCCGTAGGCCTTGACCTCTTTGAAGTCCTCAGCGTACTCGGCACTTCTAAGAGGGTTCGGCCCATCGGGCCGGAACTGGCCGTTCGATGTGAAGGTGAGCGGGCGAACCTGCTTCAGCTTGACGTCGAGTGGGGTCGACCCAGGAGGTATGGGCTCGAAGACGCCGGGCCCCGGCGGCGGCTGCTCGTAGGGGATGTCGTTGTCGAAGCCGTCGCCGGTACGCCAATCGAGGATCGCCTGGGCGACCTCCTCGCCGACCGCGATCCCGTTCTCCTTCGCCGGCCCGTCCGGGATGTTTGCCAGATAGGCGACGTACTGGGCCTCGACGTACTCGGCCTGGCCGGGCACCCGGACGATCAGGATCCCCCGCGCGGCCGTGGCGACCGCGGCCGCCGTCGAGGCAGGGCGGGACACTCGAGGGGAGACGACGAACGGCTCGTAGCCGCCCTCGACCGCGATGGTCGCGTCGTAGATGGCCGCCTGGACGATTCCCTCAAGGACCAGAGAGCTCCCGACCGGTCGTCCGACGACGATCGCGTTTTGCGCGATCAGGTTCCAGTCGGTCACCGCGTTGCCCTGTGCTGCGGCAGTTGCGGACGTCCCCGATGTTGCCTGCGCCGTCGCGGCGACCGCGGCCACCGAAAGCGCGAGCGCCGCTGCTCTGATCAGCCAGCGGAAGGGCGAGCGAGTCTTCATGACGACACCTCCTCACGCCAACGGGTTTGAGGCGCATCGCCACGCTAGGGAACGCGTGCCCAGGCGACTTCCGTACAAGTACGGATTTCGGTTACTGATTCAGCCCCAACTCGGAGGCGCGCCGTACAAGCTCGGTCTTCGAGCGCACGCCGAGCTTCGCGTACACGTTTGCGAGGTGGGTCTCGACGGTGCGCTCGCTGATGAAGAGCCGCTCCGCGATCTCTCGGGCCGTCTGGCCTTCTGCCGCTACCCGCGCCACCTGTCGCTCTCGCCGACTGAGAGCAGCCGGGCCGAGCGAGGCCGAGGCGGCCCGTCGCGCCCGACCACCGAGGCTGCGAAGAAGGGCGCGCGCACGATCGCCGCGCCACACGGCCCCACACCCCTCGTGGGCGACAGTAGCCCCTTTCAACGCATCGACCGCTGCAGGGCGATCAGTCTCGAGAAGCGACCTGCCAAGCAGATCCAGGGCCCGTGCGTGAAATGCCTTGCAGCTGGACACGGAGAGGAAGTCGACTGCCTGCCGGGCGGCATCGGCATCACCCGTGGCCGCCAATCCCATCGCCGCCAACGCGCCGTAGAGGTCGCGGTCGATCCGTTGGGCGATCTCATCGAGCCGGCCCGCCGCCTCAGCCACCACTTCTAGCTGCTCACGCTCGCTTGCCACCTCGGCCAGATCGAGGAGGGCCAAGGCGCCGAATGGCAGGGCATCCGTCGCCAGGATTCTTGCGGCAGTCTCTTCCAAGATCCCCTGGGCGTCTGCTGGTCGGCCCTCCTGCCAGGCGAGGACCCCTTCCGCGTGGCCTAAGGCGTGACTGAAGAACTGCCAGTCACGGCCGCCGAAGGCGCGACGAGCCCTTTCCAGATGGCTGTGCGCTTCCTCGGCCCGCGCCGCCTCGGCCGCGGCCAGCGAGGCGAACACAACGCCGATCGCTCGCCTCTTGCTGAGTTCGCCAACCGCCCGGGCGGCGGCTTCCGCGGCGCAGCCGAGCGCTGCCGGGAAGTCCCCCCCGAACCAGTGGACGATCGTCTCCCACTCCGGGAGGATGCTGTCACGCCACGCGGGATTCACCGCCTTGGCTTCCTCGAGGAGCGGAAGGGCTTCCTCGACCCGTCCCTCGGTCGCGACCGAGCAGGCCAGTCCGTTGAGCCCCACGGTGAGGCGGTAGACCTTCCCCTCCTGTTGGGCCATCGCGTTGCTCAGCCGAAGGGGAGCCTCCGCTTCCGCGAACCGGCCTCGGACGAATGCGGCGAAACCCTTCGCGTGGAGTGCCTGGATCGCTGCGAAGCGCTCGCCCGTGGCGTCGGCGGCCTCGGCCACCCGCTCGGCGGCCGCTTGCATCCCGGGATAGTCTCCTCGCAAGCCGCGGATCCAGGCGAGCTCGTTCTTCGCAAGGAGCGCGCTGGAGCGATCTTTCGCCTCCTCGAAGAGCGAGCAGGCCTCGGCGCAGGCCACCTCCGCCTCGTCCAAGTCGCCCGTTCCCCAGCCGAGGAAGTTGGCGAGGCGAAATTTGACGGCTGCTCGTGACGCTGGATCCGGCGACCGCTCCAAGATGGAGTCGATCGCCCGCATGGCCTTGATCCCAAGCAGGGCGTGGATGTCCGCCCGGTGATCAACGACCCACTCGGCCTTCCAAGAGAGCGCGTCTACGACATCCATCCAACGCTTGTCCCCGGACGGGATGAGCTGGACCAGCGCATCCAGGATCGTGAGCGCTTCACGGTACGCCCCCCGCTCCTCGGCCTGACGGACGGCCTCGCGAAGGGCGCCGATCGCCTCGGCATCGCCAACCTCGGCCGCGCCCGCGTAGTGGGAAGCGGCTTCTGCCAACCGGCCCGCGGCGAGTAGCGCTCGGCCGACCAGGCGATGCAGCCCGCGCCGGCGGGCACCGCCGATGTTCCCGTAGATCGCCTCCTCAATGAGCGGATGGGCGATCTCGTAGGTGAGCTCCCGACCTCGTTCCTCCTCGGTGACCAGTCGCGACCGGACGAGCCGTTCCAGAGTGATGGGGAGGCGATCGATGGGCAGGCCGGTCAAGCCGACCAGGTCCCGCAGCTCAACGCGCCGGCCCAGGGTCGCCATCGCCTCCAAGGTGGCGAGCCCGGGCTCGTCGAGGCCCTTGACCCTGGCCCCCACACGCTCCACCAGGTCCTGGGGGAGAGAGCGAAGCTCGGGGGACGAGAGATCGGCGCCCTCGTCCAACAGGGCCTGGAGAAGGCCCAGAGCGAAGAGAGGGTTCCCCCGGGATCGCTCGACCAGCCAGTGGACCAGCGCCGGAGGAGGAGTCTCGTCGAGAACGGCCAGGGCAAGATCGCTCAAGTCGTCCGGGTCCAGCGGGCTCAGCTCCAACCTCCGGAGTACGCCGTCTTGCTCCAGACCGTGAAACACCTCCATAGCCGTCTCGTTCTCGGTGAGCTCAGCCGGCCTGGCCGCGGCGAGCACGAGCACGCGTTGATCTGGGACGTTGCGCCCGAGGTAGCTGAGACCCTCCAACGAGGAAGCATCGGCCGAGTGGGCGTCGTCCAAGAACGCGACGACGGGCAGCCGGCTGGCCAGGTTGGCGACCAACAGGGCGAGCCCCTCAAGGAGCCGCAGCCGCGGCGGCTCTCGGTCCGGAGCGGTCCCTCGGACGGCTGCGACGCTGCGAACAAGCGCGGCCAGGTCGTCGAGGAAGCCGCCGCAGAGATCAGTCACCTCTTGGGTGGTGAGGCCCCGCAGATGACGCTCGAGCGCCTCCGACCACACGCCAAAGGAAGCCGTCTCGCCCAGTGAGTAGGCGCGGGCTGACAGCGTGATGGTCTCGCCCCGTATTCGCGCGAGGAACTCGCGCGCGAGACGAGTCTTTCCGATCCCGGCATCCGCTAGGATCAGGACACAGCGGAACTGTCCGGCCGCAGCTTGCCGCCGCTCGCGGTTGAGCTCGAACATCTCGGCCGCGCGGCCGACCAGTCTCGTTGTCCAGGGCATGACCCTCCATTTTGGGCCCGCTGGTCCTTCCGAGCTAAGCGACGCAGCGAGCCGGAGCGCGAGGGTTTGGGGAAGCTGCCGGTCGCTTGGAGTGTGACGGGGCCTGGGAGGACACTGGAAACTAGGAAGGGACGGGGGAACCGGCATCCCCTCTTCTTTTGCCAAATCAGAGCTGTGTCGAAGGCTCGAGGCGAACGCGGCTGATTACGACGCCGCAGACGACGCATCCGAGCCTCTGGGTTCCAATGGCAGAAGTCCGTTGTGGTTGGCCCAGGTGCGCACGTTGGCCGGAAGCCTGGCAAAGCTTGCTCTGCCAGATCGAGGGAAACTGTTACTGACGTGCAGCGCTACTCGTCGCGGGGACCGGATTTGAACCCGTGACCTCTGGGGTTATGAGCTATGGCGAAGGGGGTCGCGTGAGGTCATCTTCGCTGGTCATAGGGCATGCGAGATCGTCCAAGGTTCTCTCAGGTCTCCTCAGGCGGGCAAAAGTTGGGCAAAAGTCCAGAGCCTGTGCGGTCGCCAGGCCGATCTGCGCGCTGCCCAAGTTGCTGATTATCTCCGTCTGGGGTCCGGGCTCAGACGTGGATCGCGTCGAGGGTAACCCGCCGTGCATGGATCCGGCAGATGACTCGCTTCTCCCGAGCCTGCTGCTCGACCGGGTAGACGTAGCCGTAGTAGGCGGGGTGGCGGGTGTACTTCCGAGTCAGCGCGTCGATGTGCTCGAGCGCGCCGTCGGTGACGAGCTCCGCGTGGCCGCGGATCTGGATGAAACGGGCGGTGTTGTCGGGGTCGACGACGAGCAGGCTGACCTTCGGGTTGGCGAGTAGGTTGCGACCCTTCTGCCGCTCGAGCGTCATGTTGACCCGGGCGCACCCGCCATCGGCGTCGACCCACACCAGGCTCGACTGGGGCTGGCCATCGCCACCCAGCGTCGAGAGCACTCCACAGATCGGTCTGGTCAGGAGGTCGAGGTGCGAGGCGGGGATCGGAAGCGTCTCGGCCGCGACGAGAGTGGTCATGCCCTTCCCTCTTTCCCCGTCGCGTCGAGTGCGATGACGTGGGTCGGCCGGATCCGGCACAGGACCGGGATCTCGGTCTCGGCGAAGCGGCTCGGGATGGCGTCGCCGAAGTAGCGGATCGGCCGGCCGGCGTACTTCGAGGCCAGGTTGTCCAGGTGCTCGGCCGCGCCCACCTCGGTCATCTCGACGACCGTGCCGCGGACCTCGAGATAGCGAAGGGGCTGGCGCGGGTCGTAGCAGAGGAGCGTGACCCGCCGATTGCGGCGCATGTTCCGCTCCTTGGCGAAGCCACGCATCGTGTTGACCCGCACGCACTCGCCGTCGAAGTCGCACCACACGGCCGAGGTCTGCGGATAGCCGTCGGGCATGACCGTGGTGAGGGCGGCAGCCGGCGGGCACTCGACCAGGTCGCGGTGGGACGCCGGGATCTCGTCGGACGACTGATCGCTGAGCAGGCCGATGGTTCGCACCGCCCTCACTTCCCCGCGGCCGGAGCCTCTGCTGCAGCCAAGATGGCCGCGTCGGTGGGGATGAAGTCCCTGAGGGCGTCCATGACCTCGGCGGGCCGCTCCGAGTGCGGGTTGTGGCCGGCGCGCTCGATGATCCGGAGGCGCGCGTTCGGTATGCCAGCCGCAAGTTCGATCTGATGCTCTGGCGGGAAGAGGAAGTCGTCACGCCCCGCCATCACCAGCGTCGGCACCTTGATCTCGCCGAGGCGATCCATGACAGTCCAGCCCTTGAGCAGGTGAGGGCCCGCGAAAATGAGCGCCTCGGGCCGGGGCTTCGCGCGCCACTCCCCCTGGAGCATCTCGCGCGCCAGCAGCAGGAGGCTCGGGTGGTGGTAGTACGCGCTTCCGAGCCTCATCAGGGCCGGGACGAATTCCCTTGGCGCAATCTGCCCGTTGTAGAAGCGCCGGGCCAGCTTCACGATCTTGGGGCTGTACCCGCGCATGGCGAGGATCTCCGGCGCCTTCTCCTGGGCCCAGCGACTGTCGCCGCCCGTATCGAGCAGGACGAGGTGCGACAGGCTGTCTGGATAGCGCAGCGCGTACTCCAGGGCGACCTTGCCGCCGAACGAATGGCCGAGCACGGCCCACCGTTCGAAACCCAGCCTCTGGCGCAGCGCGTCGGCGTCTGCGGTCAGGTTCTCCCAGGTCATGGACGAGACGGGAGCGCCCGTCGAGCGTCCGTTGCAGCGATGGTCGTAGAAGATCAGGGTGAACCGATCCGCGCAACGCCGGAACGGCAACATCGTCCAGTGATCTGCCCCAGGGCCGCCGTGCATGAGGACCAACGGGTGCCCGCGTCCGACGACTTCGACGAAGAGGGATACATCTCGAATCGACATGGTTGTCATGGCGCACTCCCTTGAGCGACTGAAGGGACGGGTGTGTCGGAGACCGATCCGCGAGGCGCTCGCAAGGCATCGGCACCAGGACGGTCCTCCGTCGGATAGGTCGACACGCCGAGTGTGTCCAGCTCCTCGCGCGCTCCCGCGACGAAGACGTCGAGATCCGGATAAGCGTCCCGGTCGGCGACGACACCGATGTTGAACGCTCCCGCATACGAGAGCGCACCCACGCCGAGGGGTTCGTTGGCGATGAGGGGCAGCACCGGGAACACCTCGAGCACCCGCGCCCCGGCAAGGTAGAGCGGCACTGTGGGACCAGGGATGCTCGCGCTGGTCACGTTGACGCGTTGGCGCATTACGGCCTTCAGCATCAGGCCCCTCGCGATCCGGCCGCGGAGCAGCGTCCCCAGGGACGTGCGGGTCCTCGCCTTCCTCTTCGCGGTCTCCGCGGCGATCTGTCGGAGCCGTTCCCCAGTGTCCGACCCTCCCAGTGGGAGTGGCACCGCCATCTGCGCGATCAGATTGCCCTGCTGCGGCCCTCGCACGCGCGGCCGCAACGAGACGGGGACGTAGGTCCGCACCGTGGTGCCCTCCACTGGTTCGCCACGGCTGCGGAGCAGCGTGCGTAAGCCGCCGGCTGTGAGCGCCAGGAGAGCATCGTTCACCGTCGCGCCGTGGGCATGCGAGACCTCCTTGACCCCGTCGAGGGTCGTTCGGATCAGGGCGAGGTTGCGGTCGGGACCGACCATGCGGTCGAGGCTCGTTTCGGTCGCGGGCTCTTCCGCGAGGAGCTCGCGCACGGCCGGCAACGCCCCCCGCACATGCCGCAGCGTTGTCAGAGGCCGGGCAAGGATCGAGAACGCACTGACGAGCCGCTCGACGTGGCGCACGAGGTTGTCGGCGAGGAGCTCACGTGCCGACGGCGATCGCGAGGGGGTCCACGGGCGTGCTGATGGAGCAGGCGCGTCGGGCGCGGTATCGAGGAACGCGCTGATCGTCGCCATCGCCGCCATGCCGTCGGCGATGGCGTGGTGCATCCTCACGAACAAGGCGATCCGTTCGTCCGGCAGGCCCGTCATGAACCACATCTCCCACAGGGGCCGAGACGGGTCCAGCCGGTGGCTTCGCAGTTGCTCGGTCGCAACGAGAAGGTCCGCTTCGCCGCTCCCGGCGGGAAGCGGAAGGACTCGGACGTGTTCGCTGAGATCGAAGTGCGGGGCATCCACCCACAGCGGTCCGCCGAGCCCTCGACGCGGTAGGTAGACGACTTGGCGGAACCGAGGGACGAGATGCAACCTGGACTGGATCGCCTCGAGTACGGCCTCGATCTGGAGGCGGCCGGTCGGTTCGAGCAGGTTGGTTCCGTCGAGCAGGGCGAGCGCACCGATGTCCTGTGGCCAGATCTTGCTGGCCCCCAGCATGAGCTGGTCCAATGCGGTCAGCCTGTCAATGCACCAAGGGTCGGTGGTCGTCGTGGTGCTCATGTCGACGCGCCCCTGTTTCGCCTGTTACGCCGCCGAACGGCGATCGCCGTCATCGCCACAGCGAGCGCGCCCTTGACCCACAGCCTCGGGTTCGTCGCGGCTGACCGCTTCTCGAGCGACGATAGGAAGAAATCGATGTGGACTTCGGATATCCCGCCGCCGGGTTCGCGGCTGAATACGACACGGGCCGTCCCGAGACCGAACTCGGACAGGTCCATCCGGAAGACGTAGGGATCATTGTCGTCATCCGGATGGAGCGGAAAGCCCTTGTACACGGCGGGTACCGGGTTCAGCCCTCGAAGCATGAGGCGGCCACCACGGACGAACACCTCGGCTCCGGCGCCGATCGTTAGCCTGGCACGTGCATCCGTGAGTCGGCCAGCGAGCCGATACCAACCGCAGATCTCGCCCCACACCTCGGGGTGGTGTGGAACATCGGTGCGGATCACTTCGTCCGGCAGGCCGAGCGCGTGCCTCAGCAGCCCCGCCACTTCACCGGGCAACCACAACATCGCGAGCCTCGCACCGTTCGTGAAGGCGATCACGCCGACTCCGTCCTCGGGAGCCACGAAGATCTGCGAGTTGAAGCCGGGAACGATCCCGCCGTGCTCGACGGCGAGATGCCCGCCGACGTCGTCGCGTGAGAACGCCAGTCCGATGCCGGGTATCCGCGGATCGGGCTGGTACTGCGGCTCGAACATCGTGGCGAGTGTCTCCAGCTTGAGCACAGAGCCGTGCTCGTTGGCGCCGCCGCCGAGAAGAGCCGCAACGTAGCGCGCCATGTCTCTCGGCGTGGAGAAGATCGCGCCTCCTCCTGCCGTGATCAGCTCACGACCATCCACGGCCTTGGCGCCCTTGGACCTCAGTTCGTATCCGGTCGCAAGGCGAGCCTTGACGCGGTCGGATCGGAGGAGATCGGTGTCGGCCATACCGAGCGGCTCGAAGATGTGCCCGCGGAGGTAGCGGTCGAACGGCTCGCCGCTCACGTCCTCGACGATCTGACTGAGCGTGGCGAAGCCGTCGTCCGAGTACGTGAACCGCGCGCCTGGCTCGGCCGCCAGACGGATACCGCCGCGGTAATGATCCGCGAGCGACGGCACCGGCCTCCCGAGCTTCACCATCTCGCCGAAGACCGGGCCGAGTATCCGCGAGGGGTACACGACTTCAGGGATCCCGGACGTGTGCGTCAGGAGATGCCGCACGGTTGCGGGCCGATGGGTGGTCTTGGCCGGGATCAGCTTGTAGGCGCGCAGGTAGTCGTTGGCGGGCCCGTCGAGATCGATCAACCCTTGCTCCCACAGCTGCATCACGGCCATCGCGGTGAAGGTTTTCGTGACCGAGCCGATCCGAAAGACGGTGTCCTCGGTGATAGGTGTGTTCGACGGGATGTCAGCGACCCCGTGTCCGTAGAAGAACTCGAGTGATCCGTTGCGTACCACGCCCACCGCCAGGCCGACGGCAGGCCATCGGTTCAGGAATCCGCCGATTCTGGCCTTCATCGCGAGCTCATCACTTCCAGCCCCGGGACCCGAAGGCCGAATCCTCGGGTCCGTGAGTGACGAGAGCATCGTGTCCTCCCCTCCTACGTCACCGGCACGCGTCCCCGAGCCGCGGCCGGATCGCGCATCTTCTTCAAGGAGACACCGAGGCCGTACGTCACGAACGCGCCCTCGGGGACGACCTCGATGATGGAGCCGGAGGCCTGTCTCTCTTTCGGGATGAGGGAAGCCAGCTCCCTGAGGAGTGAGCGAGCCTCCGGCGAGGCGGCCGGATACACGACGGCCGCCCCGTGGAAGCTGATGGTTGCGGGCGGGATGGGCGCCACGAGCGACAGGATCCCGCCCCGGCGCACCGGCACCGTGACCGCGACCCGACCTCTCGCCGCCACATGCTTCGCCTTCCAGCTGTCGGGCGCCACCGCCACGTACAGGCGGCGGCCGACGGTCTTGTACACGACGCCGCTGGATCGTGGCTCCCCTCGCGGGGTGACATAACTGATGACGGCGAACGACGTCTTGGCAAGCGCTTGCCAAACCTGCTCGCTCGTCAGGCGATGCCCAGTCGATCCGCCGTCGTTCTCGGGGACGGCGGCGGTCATCCGCTCGCTTCTTGTACCGACCTTTGCTCCCTCGTGACTCGTCCTTGTCGCCATGGCCGCACCTCCTTGCTTTGCCCGGCCACCCCAAACCGCCTCCGCACCCGGCGGCCACCTCCACCCTCTCACCCGAGGACATGGGGTACAGGGGTCGTCGGCCCCGCTCCGAGGGGGACCTCCGGGCCCTGATGGCAGGCGAGCCCATGAGTGGCGTTGATTGGTCGGCCGCCGCTCCCCGTCCGGACCGGGAGTCCTCCGGCCCCGAATCGGTAGGGCCTTCGGCCCCATGCAGTGAAGCCTGGCAGGGGCATGCTGATGATCGTTGGGACAGCCGGTCTCGCTTCTGGGGGACACGGTCGATCGGACCGGGCCGGAAGCCGGCTGGAGCCCGAGAGGAGGAGTCGCCATGGTTGGCGTCTTGCACGGACTGGGTGTCGGGATCGCGGTCCTGCTCCTGGCGTGGACCGGTCTGCTCTATCTGCCGTTCCGGTGGCGACCCGTCGGCCTCTACCTGTTCGTTCCCAAGGTGGCCGCCGGGGCGCTCACCCCGTTCATCGCCGCCGCCGGGCTAGTGCTCGCCCTCCTGGGCGTGCTGCGCGACTCGTGGTGGATGGCGGTGCCGGCCGGCCTCGCCAGCCTCGGAGCGACCATGGTGATCGCGCGTCTGGGCCTGGTGCGCGCCGACCTGGCCGCCGCCCTCGGCCCCGACTGGGCCAGGCGGATCCCCACCGAACGTCGGGCGAGGATGGTGAGCCGCTGGTGGCGCGGACGGCTGCCCACCGTCCCCGAGCCGCACCTGCGCCAGGACGTCGTGTTCGGGTTCGTGCCGGGCACCGGCCGGGCCCTGCTCTGCGACGTGTGGCAGCCCCCGGCTGATGTGCCCCCTTCCGGGCTGGCGGTCGTCTACCTGCACGGCAGCGCCTACTACATCCTGGACAAGGATTTCGGGACGCGGCCGCTGTTCCGTCACCTGGCGGCACAGGGCCACGTGATCGTGGACGTGGCCTATCGGCTGTTCCCCGAGACGGACGTCCCCGGGATGGTCGGGGACGCCAAACGGGCGGTGGCATGGGTGAAGACGCACGCCGCCGATCTCCAGATCCGACCCGACCAGATCGTGCTCGCCGGCGGATCGGCAGGGGGCCATCTCGCGCTGCTGGCCGCCTACGCACAGGAAGGCCCGACCCTGATGCCGGCCGAGCTAGCTGGGTCCGACCCGGAGGTCTGCGCAACCGTCTCGCTGTACGGGCAGGTCGACCTGGCGGCCATGTACGACCACCTTTCGCAGCAGAAGATCTGCCGGCCCGACGACCCTCAACCCGACTGGGACGCGCCGCCGCCACGGTGGATGCTGCGCCTGTTCGGCCCGAACGCCGGCCGACTGCGCCTGCAGCACATGGCGGTGGCCGGCCGATCTGACTGGCTGGTGGGCGGGACGCCCGGCGAAATCCCCGACCGCTACGATCAGGTGTCGGCGATGCACGCCGTCCACCCGGGCTGCCCCACCACGCTCCTGGTCCACGGCCTGCAGGACGAGATGGCCCCGGTCGCTGCCGTTCGCCAGCTCCACCAGCGACTCCGGCAGGCGGGCGTGCCCGTGACCGCGGTGTACCTGCCCCACACCGACCACGCCTTCGACTGGATCGCCACCGCGTGGTCACCGCCGGCCCGCGCGGCCATCCACGTCCTCGAGCGCTTCCTGGCCGTCCTCGCCGCCACCGGCCGGAGATCATCGGCGCAACCGGCCACCGGCTCACGCGCCGAGCCGGTGGGGCTGCCGGAAGCACTCCCCCTGTGACGCGAAAGGAGATGGCAACGAGATGACGAGAACCAGATCCGCAGAGGAGCTGGCCGCCCCGCTGGGCGCGGTGGATATGGGCCGCCTGGTGTTCACCCGAGGCGCCGCACACCTGACTCTCCGGGTGGACCCTTCCAGGGAGGACCTCTATCGGGCCCGGTTCGACGGGAGGGTGCCCGACATCCGGGTCGACGGAGGAACCGTGACCGTCAAGTACCGCCCCAGCTTCCGCCCCACCCGCGGCGAGATCACGCTCTCCGGGCGGGTCCCGTGGGCCATCAAGGCCGGCATGGGGATGTCCGATGTCGTGGCCGATCTCGAGGACCTGGAGGATGCCGTCCAGATCCGGATCGGTGGAGGCGCCAGCAACGTCGAGCTGATCCGGCCGGCCGGAGTGCCCGTCCGGGTCCGCATCGGGGGCGGAGCGTCGAAGCTGGCCATCGACGACTTCCGCGTCGGGGCCGCCGGGGGGAAGACCGACTGGCGGAGCCCCGACTACGACCTGGTCGAGGGCCGGTACGACATCGAGATTAGGGCCGGAGCCAGCAAGCTCACCGTCCGAACCTAAGACCATCGCAGCGCCAGGGGTTGCGGGTCATGTCGTCGGGGCCGCCCCGGCGACCACTTGGGCAAAAGTTGGGCAAAAGGTCGACACGGGGTGTCCTGTCGTCAGGCCGGAACCCGTTGTCGCAGGTGGCGGGGTCGCTTCCTCCGGTGACGGTGGCCTCTTCCGGACCTCTGGGTTTTGGGCCTCGGCAGTTGACGACAGACCGACAGGGCCCTGACCTGGGGTTTCTCTTCGACATCGAGCCCGGGCGACCTCTGGGTTATCGGGCAAAAGAAATGCAACGAGGGGTGCCGCTCCGACACCCCTCCTGACCTGCTACTTCTCTCGTCGCGGGGACAGGATTTGAACCTGTGACCTCTGGGTTATGAGCCCAGCGAGCTACCAGACTGCTCCACCCCGCAGATCGATGGTATCAGCGGGCCCTTCGGGCCAGCAACCGGAGCGAGCGAGCTCAGCCTGACGGCGAGGCGGACGGGGTGGGAGAGGGCGACGGGGTCGGCGTCTTGTTGGCAAGGGCCGATGCCTGCTGGATCAGCTGTCTGGCCTTGTTGATCTCCGCCTGGTAGGTGGCGAGATCCTGATCCTGCAGCGCCTTTTGCGCCTTCTGGAAATGGTCCACGGCCTGCTGGAGAAGCTTGGCCACGTCTCCCGTCGGAGGCGGCACTCCACCGCTCACGGGTGGAGTCAGTGTCTCTCCGAAGGACGCGGCGATGGCATCCGCGAGCGAGTTCGCGATCGAGACGTTGCCCCCGTGCACAACGATCACCCGCTTGAGCTCTGGAATGGGAGTCTGCCCGGAGGCGGTCAGGAAGATCGGCTGGACGTAGACGAACGAGTCCTCGACGGGCACGATCAGGAGATCGCCGAACAGAATCTCGGAACCCCGCTGGCTGAGGAGAGTGATCTGCTGGGATGAGGCCGGATCCTGGTTGATCAGGCTTCGGATCTGCTGCGGCCCGTCGATGTTCTCCCCTGTGGGGAACTGGACGACGGTGAGCTTGCCGTACTGTCCCGGGTCCGACCCCGCTGCCATGTACGCAACCATGTTCTGGCGGCCGGCAGGGGTGAACGGCTGGAACAGCACGAATTGTTCACGGTCGGTCCCGGGCAACTTGAGCAACACGTAATAGGGACGAAGGGTCCCGGTGGCTGTCACCCCGACCTTGCGTGGAAGGGCCGCCGGGATGGCCCATCGCTTGGTGTTGTTGAACAGGCTCGGCGCGTCCGTGACGTGGTACCGGGCGAACTCATATGCCTGCGTCTGCAAGAGGTCCTCCGGGTACCGGAAGTGCGCCACGAGGTCGGGTGAGGCCTTCGAAAGGGGCGTGAACAGGTGGGGAAAGGCCCGCATCCAGACCTTGATCAGCGGATCCGCCGGATTGGCGACGTAGTAGGTGACCGTACCATCGTAAGCATCCACGACCACCTTGACCGAATTGCGAATGTAGTTGACTCGTCCCGACAGGTCTCCGTTTGTGGCCCGGGCCAGTGGGACCAGGTCCGAGTACGGGTAAAGATCGCTGGTCGTGTAGGCATCCCAGATGAACACGGTGCGGCCATCGACGATCGCCGCGTACGGATCTTGGTCGTACTTCAGGAACGGGGCGGCCTTGCGGACCCTCGTCGCGAGGTTTCGGTTGATCAGGATCCTGCTGTCCTTGTCGATGAGCCCCGAGATCAGCAGGTTGATGTCCCGGTAGCGGTACGCGAACAACAGACGCCGGAAGAAACCCCCGAGGGGGATGCCGCCCTTCCCTTCGTAATTCGTCGAGATGAATCCGGCGCCGCTCGGATTGGGGAAGTTCAATTCCTGCTGCTTGGTGCGCACGATCACGTAGGGAACGTCTGCAACCTCGCCGTAGTAGACCTGCGCGCCATGATCGGCAGGGGGGGTGGCCTCGAGCCTGATGGCGTTTCCCACCGGTGGGACGTTCTGAAGGAGGAAGTCGGGAGCCCCGGACAGATCAGAGGTGTGGACCTGGCTGGCCACTGCCCCGTAACCGTGGGTGTAGATCAGGTGGGCCTGCTGCCAGCCGATGCGTCCCGGGATGCCGTTCTGGCTGACCTCGCGGACGGAGAGCATGACCATCCGCTCCTGCCCGCCGATCGAGTATCTGTCCACGTCCACATCTCTGAACTCGTAGTACTGCTGGATCCGCTGCAGGGCCTGGTACGTCTGAGCGAGGATGTCCGGCCGCCACAGCCGGATGTTCGAGATGGTGGCGTCGTTGGCACTCACCTGCTGCGAGGTCACATCAACGCTGGGGCTGGTGGACGAAGGTTGGACATCGATCCCGAACGCGTACCGCGTCGCCGCGATATTTCGCTCGATGAAGGGCGTTTCCTTCTGCAGTTCCTGAGGCGACACCCGGAACTTCTGGACGAACGCCGGGGCGACCGCGCCCACAACGATGGAGGCAAGGAACAACAAACCGACGCCGAAGCCAGGCAAGGCCCACCCTCGGAACCGGATGTTGACCAGGAACAGGATGGCGCAAGCGATGGCGATGAACGTGAGGACCCGTAGGGCGGGAAGCTGGGCGTGGACGTCTGTGTACGACGCCCCGGTCACCGCCCCTCTCGGCGAGACCAGGAGATCGAACTTTCCCAGGAAGTAGCCCCACGACTTGACCAGGACGATGAATCCCAACAGGACCGACAGGTGCGCCTTGACCTGGGGGGTGACCTTCTCGCCCACCGACTGCAACCGGATGCCGCCGGAGAGGTAATGGGCAATGGCGGCGATCACGGTGACTCCGACCAGGGCCGAGAAGAGCCACCCCTGGACGAACTTCTGGAACGGAAGGATGAAGATGTAGAACGAAGGGTCCCGATGGAACAGCGGGTCCGCCTTCCCGAACTGGACCGGCCCGGCCGATTTCCACAGCAGGAAGGTCTGCCACTGAGCGGATGCGGCGATCCCGACGAACAGCGCGATGACCGCGGAGAAGGCCAGGATGATGGGACGGGCGTAGGGCTCGAAGGCCATCCGGTACCGTTCGATCATCTCCTGCTCTGGTGAGAAGGGGCGGAACCGAGGGGTCAGGCGTCTGGCGATGAACAGGTTCGCCGCCAGGAGCAGGAAGAACAGAGCCCCGAAGATCACCCCAAGGACAACCTTCGACCAGTAGACGCTCCAGAAGACGCCGGCGAACCCGACCTCCCGGAACCACAAAAGATCCACATAGAACCCGGACAGGCCCGACAGCAGGATCCCAACGAAGACGACCACCGCGATGGCGCCGATCAGCCATCTTCGTCTGATCTGCCTGCCTGACTGTGCCAATCGAGACTCCGCCCCTCGGGAGGGCACAAGGGTAACCCACCGCGCGTCTCAGTGACGCTTTCAGCGCCTGGGCTCCGAGCGCCGAGGGCGGCCCCTCAGGCGTGCTGGTGCAGATACCTCACCGCGTCCATGAAGGTGGCGACGGGAACGACCACGATGTGGTCGGCCGCGCGCCGAGCCTCCGCTGCGTCCTGGAGGGGGACGAAGAAGACCTTGGCCCCCGCTCGCTCCGCGGCGATGACCTTCTCCGAGACTCCACCGATCGGACCTACCTTTCCTTCCAGGTCGATCGTTCCGGTCCCGGCGATGGTCTTGCCACCGGTCAGCTCCCCCGGAGTGAGGAGGTCGGCCACCCCCAGCGTCCACATCAGTCCGGCGGAGGGTCCTCCGATGTTGCCGCTGTCGATGGCCAGTGGGAAGGGGAAGTTCTCCACGCCTGACACGCCGATGATGGGGTGACCGATTCCCTTGACCCGGGCGGGACGGATCGACACGTCGTGGGTCTCGCCGCCCGCCCTGATCCTGACACTCACCGGCTTTCCCACGCCGGCCGCCCTGATCATGCTTCCCAGCTCCTCCGGGTCATTGACCGAATTTCCGTCCACCGACTCGATGAGGTCGCCGGCGAAGAGCTTGCCCGCGGCCGGCGTCCCGGGCAGAACGCTCTCCACGAGCACCCCCTTCCCATGCTGGGCGGGATAGCCCGCGTATGCGTGCAGGGCCACGTACGCGGCGTCGATCTTGCTGGTGTCCATCTCCGACAGCTGCCGCCGGGCCTCCTGCTGCTGGCTCTCCCCGGGGGCCAGGATGTCGCCCTCGGGCAGCACGGCCTGCGTGCTATCGAGCCACGCCCACAGTGCCTCGTAGATGTTCGGCTGCTGCAGGTTGACCGCGGTGAGGAGGAGGTGGCCGCTCGCCGGGTGCACTGTCCTGTGGTCGATATGGATCAACGGGAGCACATCCTGAGCTGGTCCGGGACCGATCACGAAGTACGGAATGTGAACGAAGTACAAGATCCAGGCGAGGGCGGCGATAGGGACGAAAGCGACGAACTTGCGCCAAGGAAGGAAGGGTTCCTCCTCCCGGGGGGCATCCGGAGGAGGCGGCTCCGACGATCGAAGGTCGGTGGAAGGGATCACAACCTGTTCACCGCGAGGAACGCCTCTCTTTCCTCAGGGCCATAGTCCAGGAGTCGCCCCGCTCCCACTACGACTGTGGCCATGGGGTGCTCGGTCAGATGGACGGGGACCTCACACTCCTGGGCCAGGCGCATGTCCAGGCCCTTCAGCAGTGCTCCCCCACCGGTGAGGAACAGACCGGTTTCCAGGACGTCGTGAGCGAGGTCCGGAGGGCTTTCGGCGAGGCAGCCCCTGGTCGCCTCTACGATGATGCGGACGGGCTCTGCCAGCACTTCCCTGATCTCCTCCGGCGACAGGATCACGGTCCTCGGTCTCCCCGTCGCCAGGTCACGTCCCCGGACCTCGGCCTGCCGGGCGTCGGCCGCGGGATAGGCGGACCCCAGCTCGATCTTGATCTGCTCGGCGATCCGGTCGCCCACCGCGACTCCGAACCGGTCTCGGAGGTATGTCTGGATGGCGCCGTCCATGTCCGATCCTCCTATCGGCACGGCCTTGCCGTTGACCAAAGCGCCGAGCGCCAGCATGGCCATGCCCGAGGTTCCACCGCCCACGTCCACCACCATGCTTCCCACCGGTTCCTGGATGGGCAAGCCGGCCCCGATGGCAGCTGCCAGCGGCTCGTCCACCAGGGACACCGACCGGGCTCCTGCTGCCATCGCGGCTTCTGCCACGGCCCGGCGCTCGACCTCGGTGAGGTCGGGAGGGACGCACACGAGCACCCGGGGCCGAGGGAACCTCGACGTGCCGAGTCTGCGCAGGATCAGGCGGAACATCTGCTCGGCCAGCTCGAAGCTCGTGATCACGCCCCTGTGCAGGGGACGGGACGGCGTGACGTCGGCCGGCGAGCGCTGGGCCAGCTCCCAGGCTTCCCGCCCCAGGGCCAGCACCTCCCCGGTTCGGGAGTTCATCGCGCACACGGTGGGTTCATTGAAGACCACCCCGCGCCCCTGCCGGTACACGAGAGTGTTGGCCGATCCGAGGTCGACTGCCAGGTCACGCCGGCTCATGGGCTCAAGAGCCCATGACCCACTGAGCGGTCCCGGTGGTGAGGCTCTCCTTCTTCCAGATCGGGACGTCCTGCTTGATCCGCTCGATCCCGTGCCGAGCGGCCTCGAACGCTTCAGCCCGATGTGGTGCCGAGCAGCACACGATCACGGATGTCTCTCCGACCTCGAGGTGACCGGTGCGATGGAGGATGGCCACGCGACAGACCGGCCAGCCGTGCAGGATCTCCTCACCTACCGCTTCCAATCGGGCAGTGGCTCGCTCTTCCCACGCCTCGTACTCGAGGGCTGTGACATGACCTGCCTTCGACTGGTCACGGACGGTCCCTGCGAACAGAACGGTCCCCCCCGCCCCGGGGCTGCCCACGAACGCCAGGGCCTCCGAAGCATCGAGGGGGGCATCGGTCAGACGGACCAGGAGCTCCTCACGCATCGCGTCTGATTGTAGGGGGGTCCAAACGGATGGCACCCCGTAGCGAGGAGGTGGAGGAGGCAACCATTTCGGGGTCCAAACCTACAATGGAGGCATGAGCGAGTCCCGACCCCCCGAGCCTCCCGACGTCCCGCTGGGGGACGTGCTGGGTGACGTCCCTCTCCTGCGGGAGATCCAGCGAGTCCTGTTGGCGTCGACGGGGCCCGTGAACTGGGAGCTGGCCAGGCAGATCGGCATCGCCATGTCCTCTTGGGGCGAGGAGGATCCTCCTCCCACGGAGCAGGACCGGCGGCTCCTCGAAGACACTGTGCGGGCGGCGGAGCTTGCGGTCGCGGACTTCACGGGCCTGCCGACACCGGGGGATCTGGCCGAGGTCCAGGCGTTCCGGCGCAGCCAGTGGGTGGAGGCGAACGTCCGCGGGCTCAGGGACCTTCTCGAGCCGCTGGCGGCACGACTGGCAAAGGCCATCGGTGAGGCCCAAGGAGAACTCTCCACCACCGCCGAAGCCGAAGGCTCCGCGAACCTCATGGAGATGGTGACTCGCCAGATGATGCCGCTCCTCTTGGGAGCCCAGGTCGGAGCGGTACTCGGCTACCTGGGGCAGCGGGTCCTGGGGCAATACGACCTCGCCGTCCCCCGGCCGGCCGGCGACCTCTACTTCGTGATCCCGAACATCGTCAGGTTCGAGAAGGAGTGGAGCCTCCGGCCGGTGGAGTTCCGGGCCTGGGTGGCGCTGCACGAAGTCACCCACCGGTTCGAGTTCGCCAGGCCCTGGGTCCGCGAGCACTTCCTGTCACTGGTCAGGGATCTCGTCGAGCACGCCGAGCTGGACCTGTCGGCTCTCGAGGGGCGCCTGGAGGGTCTCGATCTGGGGAATCCTGAGGCCCTCCAGGAAGCATTCGAGGGTGTGGGCAATTTCCTTGGGCATGCCTCCGATCCAGAGCAACGGCTTCGGATCGCCCGGGTCCAGGCATTCATGGCTGCCGGCGAAGGCTACGGGGACCACGTTATGGAAGCGCTGGGCCGCAGGATGCTCTCCACCTACCCTCAGATCGAGGAGGCTCTACGCCGCTACAGGGAGGACCGGCACGGCGATCAAGCCCTGGAACGACTCCTCGGCCTGGAGATGAAACGGGAACAGTACCGGCTGGGCAGCCAGTTCTGTGCGAAGGTCGCCGAGCTGACCGACGAGGCGACATTGGCCCGTATGTGGGAATCGCCCGAGTCGCTGCCCTCCATGCCGGAGTTGGAGGAGCCGAGCCTGTGGCTGGCGAGGATGGCCTGACCCTCCGGGCGAGATTCCACTATCCTGCCGCCCGATGCCAGCCGGAGAGCTGATCTTCGCGAACGTCCTGGACATCCGTCAGCGGGCGGCCGAAGGTCACATGGCAGACGGTCTCGTCTACCTGCTGTCACTGCCGGCTCGCGCCCTCCCATTCGCCGTGATCCGGGACTGGAAGGCTCCGACCGGGTATCTCCCTGAAGAGGTCCACCTGACCGCACCGTCCGGCAGGGTCGTTTTCCGGATCGGCCCCCAGCCCCGCTACCTGTACGGCTCCATGGACCTGACCCATTTCGAGACCATCGTCGAGGACGCGAGCTTCGAGGAACTGGGGATCTACCTGGCCTCCTTCCTCCTGGACGGCGAGGTGCTGGGCCAGACCGAGTTCCAGGTGGTGCTCCAGGCTGCGCCGGAGAAGTTCGACAAGGAGATCGAGGACGGGCTGAAGAAGTCGGACGTCATCTGGGTCGGCGTCGAGTACGAGGGGCGAGAGGTGACCATCCCGGCCTGGTTCGCCTACCGGAACGGCAAGATCTACGTGCTGTCCTCGAAGGAGCCGAGCCTGCAGGAGCAGACGGTTCCCGGCCTCCCCGAGGCCCAGGACCTGGTGGTCATCACCCGGCGGAAGTATCGAGACACTTCTCTGAGCCGATTCCACGCGGCGGCTCGGGTCCTGGAGGGCCAGGAGTGGGAGCAGGCGGCCGCCCTTCTGGCGGACAGGCGCCGGTCCAGAGTGGGTCCGCCCCAGGACTCGGTCAAGCGGTGGCGGGGAAGCTGTGCCATCGCCGAATTGACCCCCATCCTGGCCTCCTAGTCTCCTGGTTCGCACTGCCCGCTCGCTTCGCTCGCGCGTGCTACCCCCCTGGACCCCCAGGTCTCCTCCTCCTGAGAAGGGCTTGGCCCGAAGGAGGTACGGGCCGATACATCTAGGACGAACGAGAGAGACCGCCTCGTTCCCCGAAGCCCGACGAGGAGGGTGTTCATGACGGTCGCGGATGTCGCCCGCCGTATCCAGCACACGAATGTCCGGCCTGACGCCACCCAGGCCGACATCGAGCGGCTGCTGGCGGAATGCGTGGAGCACGACTTTCACGCCGCCGTGGTCAGCCCGATCTGGCTGGCCCGGGCCGTGAAGACTCTGGCGGGAACCGGCGTCCGCGTGTGCACCGCCCTGGACCTTCCGCTTGGTGGCGAGACCACGGCGACGGTCGTACGGGCGGCCGCCGAGGCCCGGCATGCCGGTGCCGAGGAGATCGACGTCATGGCCAAGGTGGGCTGGCTTCGCTCGGAGATGGACATCGCCTATCGGATGCATCTTGCCGCGGTGGTGGGAGCTGCCGACGGAGCACCGGTGAAGGCGGTCCTGGAGACGGCCATGCTCAGCAAGGGAGAGATAGCCCTGGCCGTGGAGCTCTGTGCGGACGCCGGCGTGAGCTACCTCAAGAACGCCAGCGGCCTGAACCGGGGCGAGGCTTCTCGCGAGGTCGTCCGAGACCTCGTCCGGCTGGCCCGCGGGAGGATGAAGGTTAAGGCGTCGGGCGGGATCAGGACCCTCGAGGAAGCGCAAGCCCTGTTTACGGCCGGTGCGGACCTGATCGGAACGAGCGCCGGAGTCGAGATCGTCTCCCCGCAGGCCGGAGCCAGTCGGGCGGACGCTGCGGTCGCCTCCTAGAGGAATCGATCGCTCAGCCGGTTAGGCAGCAGACAGGCGAAGCAGCCTGACGCTATTCCTTCACGTATGGCTTGCCGTCAGCCGCCGGCGGCCGGGCCCGCCGGACCAGACCAGCCACAACGGCGATTGTGACCAGGTACGGCGCCATCAGCAAGAACTGCGATGGGATGGGCACGCGCAGAATCGAGAGCTTGGTCTGGAGGGAATCGGCGAAGCCGAACACGAGTGCCGCCATGAATGCCCCCACGGGGTTCCAGCGCCCGAAGATCATGGCGGCAAGACCTATGAACCCCCGTCCAGACGTGGTGTCCTGGTCGAAGCGTCCGATCGCTCCCAGCGTGAAGAAGGCACCGCCTATGCCGGCCACGATGCCTCCGAGGATCACGTTGCGATACCTGGTGAACAGCACTCGGATCCCCACCGTGTCGGCCGCTTCCGGGTGTTCGCCGACCGCTCGGACGCGCAAGCCCCAGCGCGTATGGAACAGCCCGACATGAATTGCGACGATGATGATGAGGAGCAGGTACACGAAGATGTTCTGGTTGAACAGGATCGGTCCGAGGACCGGGATCTTCGACAGGAGAGGGACCTCGATCTTCGTGAACGTGCCCGGATCGTTCAGGTCAGGATGCGGCTCGAGGACTCTCACATAGAGATAGTTGGTCAGTCCGAGCGCCAACAGATTGATGAAGGTCCCGGCGATTATCTGGTCGACTCGGTATCGGATGGCGAGGATGGCCAGGATCCAGCCGAGGAATCCGCCGACCATGCCGGCCAGGACCAAGCCGAGCCACAAGTTGCTCGCAGCGCTGGCCACGATGCCGGCGATGAAGGCCGCCGTGAGGAGCATTCCCTCGATGCCAATGTTGATCACGCCCGACCGCTCGCAGAGCACGCCAGAGAGCGCCCCGAAGGCGATGGGGACCGACAGGAGGACCGTGCTCTGAAGCAGCCCGAGCACGTTCAGGGAGCGACCCCGGTCGGCCCACGTCAGGAAGTCGAACACCAGCAGGAAGACCACGACGCCCAGCACTGCGTTGGTGCGGAAACCGAACCCTCGAGTGAGCTGCACGCCAGCCAGCAACGCGCACACGAACGCCAGAACGAAGGCCGTCGCCCTCGACGGAACCACGAGATCCGGGACGTGCACGGCCGTGGGATTGGTCACCTGGTTGAGAACGAAGCGCGAATCGGTCCCACCCTCGGAGCCCAATCCGAATCCGAGCCCGATGAGAAGCGCGGCCCCCAGGAACACGATGCCCATCGCCCTCGCCCGGCGGACGGAGATCGGAGGGGCAGCCGAGGTCCCGGCGAGCGCGCTCATCCGCTCCACCCCTTCGTGAACACCTCTTGTCCAATGACTCGGCGAGCCCTGATCCGGTAGATCGCCCGAACCAGAGCAGGAGCGGCGACGAACACGATGACGAGTGCCTGGATCACCGTGATCAGGTCAACCGGGATGTCCGTGGCAGCCTGCATCGAGCGTGCCCCCACCCGGAGCACAGCGAACAGGAACGAAGCGGCTACCACACCTCCCGGTGTGGCCCGGCCAAGCAGCGCCAGCGCGATCGCGTCGAATCCGATCCCTGAAGAGAATCCCCGCTCCAGGCTGGGCGAGACGCTGGCCAATTGGGTTGCAGCGGCAAGGCCGGCGAGCCCTCCCGCCAGGGCCATGACCAGGACGTAGGTTCGAGTCGGGCTCATCCCCGCGGCCCGCGCAGCCGGCGGGTTGGCGCCAACGGCCCTGAACTCGAATCCTACCGTCGTCCGATTGAGCAACCACGCGACCGCGAACGCCGTCGCCAGGGCGAGCAGAATGCCGGCGTTCATCCGCAAGCTCGATCCGAACAGATGAGGGAAGGACGCAGTGACAGGCCTGGAGATGGGATTGGTCGTCCCGGCCGGGCGAAAGAACTGCTTGGAGAGTGCGTAGTCGGTAAGCTGGAGAGCGACGAAGTTGAGCATGATCGTCGTGATGACTTCGTGCGCCCCTGTCCTGGCCTTCAAGATCCCCGGGATCGCTCCCCACGCCGCTCCCCCGGCGAATCCGGCGACGACGATCAGCGCCAGGTGGACGGGCCCGGGCAGGCCGGTGAGGGAGAAACCCGCCACCACGCCGACCAAGGCGCCCATCGTGATCTGGCCTTCCGCGCCGATGTTGAACAGCCCTGCCCGGAACCCCAAGGCAACGGAGAGGCCGGCGAAGATCAGCGGGGTCGCCGTGACGACGGTCTCCGACAGCGGGTAGAAGGTCAGGGCGACCTGGTGGAGGTCGCCGCCGCGGATCGCGTCGAGGATCAGTCGGGGATTACCAAGCGCGCCGGTGAACAGCGCGCGGTAAGCGTCGGCCACCGCGCGCCCAGACAGACGGAAAGCGGCCGAAGGATCCGAGAAGAAGCTGCTCCATGCAGCGAGCGCCTCGCTGTTGGAGACGATGATGATGATCGCCCCGATGCTCAAGGCGGTGACGATTGCCAACATGGGGACCAGCAACGACCGACGGAACGACCACCGTCCCGTCTCCGGAATCAGTCCCTGGATCGGCCCACCGGGCTCGAGCGGGGGGGCACTCTCGGGTGGAGCCTCTTCTGGCTCTGGTGGAGCCGGCTCGACGACGTCCACCGGGTCGGTCGAAGGGACCCGTCCGGGTGACTGGTCGTCCTCAGCCAACCGCAGCCTCCCGGCTCGTCACGCCCGCCATCAGCAGGCCGAGCAGTTCGCGAGTCGCTTCTTCGGCGGCGAGCACATCGACAATTCGACCCCGATACATCACGGCGATGCGGTCGCCCAACGCAAGCACCTCGTCGAGTTCCGAGGAGACGATCAGTACCGCCACTCCCTGATCCCGTTTCTCGACCAAGCGTTCGTGGATGTACTCGATCGAGCCGACGTCGAGCCCTCGGGTGGGCTGGCTCGCCACGAGGAGTTGGATCGGCCGCGAGAACTCGCGGGCCACGATGACCTTCTGCTGGTTCCCGCCGGAGAGGGTCGCCGCGGCTCGCCGCACCGATGGCGTCCGGATGTCGAAGTCTCTCGCTCGCTGGTCTGCCGTTTCGAGGATTGCCTCCTCGTCCCGGACGATCCAACGGGCGAAGGGAGGCTTGTCGTACGTGTCGAGCACCAGGTTGTCCGCGATGGAGAAGTCCAGAACCAGACCGTCGTTCACCCGGTCCTCCGGGATGTGGCCGACGCCTGAATCGAGCACACGATGAACCGAGGCGCTGGTGACATCGCGCCCCAGGATCCCGATCCCTCCCGACGCGACTGGCCTGAGGGCGGTGATGGCCTCCACCAGCTCCGTTTGGCCGTTGCCCTGTACGCCGGCCACACACACGATCTCAGCCGATCGGACCTCTAGCGAAAGCCCGTTCACTGCCACATGCCCTCTGTCGTCGTAGACGACGAGGTCTTCGATGTCCAGGACGCGCTCCCCCGGTTTCGCCGGCGTCTTCTGCAACCGAAGCCGCACCGTGCGGCCCACCATCATGGAGGCGAGTTTCTCCTCCGTCGTCTCCCCCGCCGTTGTCGTCCCGACCATCTTTCCTCGCCGCATGACGGTGATGCGGTCCGCGACGGCCAGGACCTCCTTCAGCTTGTGAGTGATGAATATGATCGACTTCCCCGATTCCTTCAGCGAGCGCATGATCGCAAACAGCTCCTCAGTCTCCTGGGGCGTGAGCACGGCCGTGGGCTCGTCGAGGATCAGGACCTCCGCCTCTCGGTAGAGTGCCTTCACGATCTCGACGCGCTGCTGAACTCCTACGGGAAGCTCCTCGACTATGGCGTCGGGAGGGATGTGGAGTCCGAACCTCTGGCTGATCTCCTTCACGTGTCTCCCGGCCGCGCGGCGATCCAGAAAGCCGATCCGCCCGCGGGTGGACTCCACTCCGAGCATGATGTTCTCGGTCACCGTGAACACCGGAACCAGCATGAAGTGCTGGTGGACCATCCCCAAGCCTGCCGCAATGGCGTCCCCCGGGCTTGGGAATTTCACGGGTTGCTCATCGACGAGGATCTCGCCCTCGTCGGCGTGATACAGCCCGTACAGGATGTTCATGAGAGTGGTCTTCCCGGCGCCATTCTCGCCGAGGAGCGCGTGGATCTCGCCGGGCTCCACCGTGAGATCGACGTGATCATTGGCGACCACGCCGGGGAAGATCTTCGTGATCCCCCTCAGCTCGAGACGCACGGCGACTTCCTACCACAAACGGAAGAGAGGGAGTGCCGCCGCCGGCACCCCCTCTCACTCAACCCGTGGCGATCCTAGGAGGCGTAACTCTTCGGATCGACCGAGATGGTCCCGTCGATGATGCCCTTCTTCAGCTCGTCGAGTTTGCTCTTCAGGTCGGCCGGGATCTTGCTGTCCCACTCGTGGAACGGGGCCAGCCCGACGCCGTCGTTCTTGAGGGTCCCCAGGTAGCTGGTCCCCCCGGGGAACGATCCCTTGAGCATGTCTTCGATCCCTAGGAAGACCACCTTCTTCATGTGCTTCTCGACGGTGGTGAGGATCAGGGGGCAGATCTGGGGCACTGTGCCGCAGCCGTCCGCGTCCACCCAGATGAGGGCAGCATTTCCCCCCGCCTCCTGAATCGCGCGTGCGGTCCCCAGGCCCACGTCGCCGGCCACGGGCAGGATGACGTCCGCCCCCTCGGAGATGAGGTCCTCGCCGATCTGCTTCCCCTTGGCCTGGTTGGTGAAGTCGCCGCTGAACGTTCCGTTCTGCTTGACCGGATCCCACCCCAGCACCTGCACGTTCTTCCCGGTGTCCTGGTTGTACTTCAGTACTCCGGCCGCCAATCCATTCTCGAAGATCGTCACTGTCGGGATGTTGACTCCACCGAACGTCCCCACCTTGCCAGTCTTGCTCACGCCCGCGGCAAGATAGCCAGCCAGGAAGGCTGCGTCGTCGGTCTTGAACGTCAGGCCGAGGACGTTCGGGATGGCCGGAGAGTAGGCGAAGTCGACGATCTCGAAGTTGACGCTGGTGTTCGCCTTGGCCGCGTCGGACGTCGCCTTGTCCAGCCTGTACCCAACGGTCACGACCATCTTGGCACCTTGGCCGAGGCAGGCGGTGACGTTGGGCGTGTAGTCCTGGCTGGTCTTCGACTCCAGGTACTTGGCGGTCACCCCGTACTGCTGCACGGCTTGCTCGACGCCATTCTTGGCCGACTCGTTGAAGCTCTTGTCATCGAAGCCGGCCTCGTCGGAGACGACGCAGACGACGGTGCCTTCTCCCAGTTTCTTCTGCGGGCTGGTGGTCCCTCCGGCCGGCGTCTTCTTCTTGCTGCCGCAAGCGCCAGCGACAAGAACCAGCACCGCAAGCAGCGCCACCAGCTTGGATCCTCGTCTCATTCCCCCTCCCGTTCTCTCAACACACCGCAGGAAGATACGAGTCATCCGTCCCCGGTGGATGGCCCCCGACTCCCTTTGCAGTCGAGCGTACTTTGGTCGATTCGTCTCTGCGAGGTCAAACCATCGGAGCCTCGCTTCCTGACGGTCGTGATGTCGGCACGCGTCATCTGGAGCGAGGGTGCCGGACCAGCCGCTCGGAGCACCAGGTACCATACGCGCCGTCATGGCAATGACCGTGGTGGGTCATCCGCTGGCCCAGCATCTGCTGACCCAGCTTCGGGACGTGCAGACTCCGCCACCGGTGTTTCGGACGATCGCCAAGCGGCTGACCATCGCCATCGTCCTCGAGGCTGTTCGAGGTCTGCCCGCGGTGGAGGTCGAGGTCCAGACGCCCCTGGAGCGCACCACGGGGCGGCTTATCTTTCCCGACATCGTGGCGGTTCCGATCCTTCGGGCAGGCCTCGGGATGCTCGAGGCGGTGGCCGAGCTGTTCCCGGAGGTCTCAGTGGGCTACATCGGGCTGGAACGGGACGACGTCACGCTCCTGCCCACGTCGTATTACGAGAAGCTCCCCCCGATCGAGGGGCGCCATGTCCTGTTGCTCGACCCCATGCTCGCCACCGGAGGATCGGCAGCCGGAGCGTGCGCCAAGATCGAGGAGCGCCACCCGGCCGAGATCCGGTTCGTATGCGTGGTGGCCGCACCCCAGGGCGTGGACAAGATGCGGCGCGAGCACCCCAACGTGCCGGTGTTCACCGCAGCCCTGGACCGAGACCTGAACGATCGCGGGTACATCCTGCCCGGCCTGGGGGACTTCGGAGATCGACTGTTCGGCACCGGCTCGGACTCGGGCCTTCCTCCGTCACGCCGACCCTGACTCTCCCGCCTGGAGAGCATCGAGGTCTGCCAGCCGACGCTCGGCCTGCTCCACCAGACCCTGGTTGCCGATGGCCTGCGCCTCCTGCAGGGCTTGCGCCAGGTATTCGCGGGCCTGCCGGGCGCGCGCGGGGATCTTCTGCTCGGTGGCGTATTTCAGCGCGTCGTCGGCCTTGATGATCAGATCGAATATCTCGCTCGGTTCCATGCTCTCCTCCTCGGAGATCTGCCTGACGGCAGACCTTCGACGAGCCAGGGGTCCGCACTGCCCGCTCGCTCCGCTCGCGCGTGCTACCCGCCTGGACCCCCCCGTATTCTCCACCACGGAACACTCGGAGGGAGGGGGTCCCCTTGGATGAGGAGCTCGAAGGACCGGGACTGGACGAGCGTCACCTGGACGGGTTGAAAGAACGGGTCAGCAAGTCGCCGTTTCATCGATGGGCCGGCCTGGAGCTGATCTCGGTGGGAGACGGCCGGGCGGAACTGGCCATGGACCTTCGCCCGCACCACTTCAACCCCCAGGGGATCGTGCACGGAGGCATCATCACCGCCGTGGCCGACACCGCGATCGGGCTGGCCCTGCGCTCTCAGCTGAGCACCGGCCTCACCCACCGGACGGCACAGCTCAACGTCCATTTCCTGGCCAAAGGCGAAGGGAACCGACTGGTTGGCAGGGGGCGGGCCGTCCACCTCGGACAGCGGATGGGCTACGGTGAGAGCGAAGTGCTCGACGGGCAGGGGCGTCTGCTCGCCCGAGCCTCGGGAACGTTCATCGTGCTTCCCGCTCCCGGTGCCTTCTAGGTGGAACCTCGACCGACGGGTCGCCGATGTACCGGCTCAGTACTCGACGTCCAGATCCTTGAGGGCGGCCGGCATCTGGCCGAGCGCTCCCTGGAGCTGCATCAGTTTCATGAGGTCGCCCGAGACCCGGAGCTTCCCACTCATGTAAGCGGCCGTGCCGGAGAGCTCGTTCTTCGAAAGCGCTTTGGCCGTCTCGTAGTCCTGGGTGATCGTGGCGTCGACGGCGTCGGGCGAATCGCCCGTGCCCAGCGCCGCCTGGCCGCCTTCGAGCTTGAACCAGTACCTCTTCTCTCCTTCGGGACTGGTCACGACCTGTTGGACCTTGGCCGTCTGTGACCCGGCCGCGCTTTTGAAGGCGTCGCTCGAGTTGAGGGCATCCTGCACCGACTTGGTCCATTCATCTGAAAGGAACTTCACGCCCACTCGCCTCCTCTTTCTTTCCCTGGATCCTCACTGAAGCCCGAACCGGCCCGGCTTCGCCGCGGAGTATACCGACCCGTTGCTGTTCGGAACCCTCCCCTTGCTGTTGCATGAGTTGCGGATGTTACCTCTTGTCCACTCGTGGGGTCCAAGCCGGTCGAGGTCGTCGGGTTCATCACGTCCTGCGCCCGTCGGTCCTACGACGAGGCGACCGAGAACGAATCACGCATCCATACGAAGGCACGAAGGCGGCCTGAGGCCCACCGGCGGCTGCGTAGCCGCTTCGGCACCGGGTCTACGAGGGGCCGGCTCTCGCCGGCCCCTCCTTCGTTGCCGCGCGAGCGCCCGTTCCGGCCGGAGGCGTGAACACCGCAGGGTCGGTCAGGTGGCGAACGTCGTTCAGAAACTTGACTCGCCGCGATGTTCCCCCCGCGAGGACCGTGCTGATTGAGGCGTTGTCCGGCAGGAAGAACATGTCCTGGTCGATCCCCATCACGTGACCGAGATACGCGTTGATGACGCCGCCGTGCGTCACGATGACGATAGCTCCATCACCGGCTCGCTCGATCGCTGTTTCGACGGCAGGGATCACTCGGGCCCGCAGCCGCTCCCCGATCTCGCCACCGGGAGCCATACTGAACATCGCCTCTTGCTCCCGGAATCGTCGGGCCAGCTCCTCGTCACCCGACACGATGTCCTCGAACCGCATCCCTTCCCACGTCCCCACGAACACCTCTCCGAGGTCGTCCTCGACGTTGGCAGACAGTCCGGTTTCCTGGAGGTAGGGTTGGAGGGTCTGGCGGCAGCGCCGGAACGGCGAGACGTATACGCCCGCCGGTGGTTCCATGATGAGCAGCCGAGCCGTCAGTCTCCGCGCCTGCTCTTCGCCATGTTCACTGAGCCGAGGGTCCCACTGCCGACCTCGAAGAGTCTGCCGGAAATCCTGTGACTCGAAGTCGACCGTTCCGTGCCGGATCAGGAGTATCCGAACAGTCATCCCCTGAACGCTCCGACGCCAGGAGCTCTCACCCGGCCGCCTTTCGCCGTGACCGGGCGCCACGCCTCGAACGCCAGGCGTTCGCGTAGCGCTCGACATCGGCCCGAAGCCACACCCTCCCGGAAGCCAAGGCCTGGACGGGTTCGGGGAACCGCCCTCGATCGATGTAGGTGATCACGCGGCGCTTGTCCCAGCCCATGACCTCCGCGGCCTCGGCCACGCCGGCAAGCACGGGAAGGACCTCCACGATCAGGGTGAGGGGCCCGTTCGAGGGGCCGGCCCGCGGGGCACGGTCGAGGGCGCGGCGCAAGCCCAGCAGGCATCGGTCACGGGTGGCGGCCGACGCTCGAATCGAGGGGTCTCCGTCGACGCCGGCCACCCACCGGCCATCCCGCTGGCGCATCCACGCCCGGATCTCCACGGAGCGCCATGATACCGAGCGTATCCTTTGGATATTGTGCTCGAACGTATGTTCGAGCTAGGATTGGGCGAGCGAGATGCGCTGGGACAACCTTCGGCTGGTGGAGCCTCCTGGCAAGGGGACCATGACCGTCCCCCTCTTCGAGCAGGGGGCCGTCGTGCGCCGGTTCGACACCCCGGAGTTTCGAGGGATCACCTTCTACGAAGTGAGGGCGAAGTCGATCATCAACCGTGTCCCCGAGGCTTCCCGGGTGCCGTTCCGCTGGACCATCAACCCGTACAGGGGATGCAGTCATGCGTGCGCCTACTGTGGACACGGCGAAACGCCCGTCCTGATGGCAGATGGTCGCACCAAGAAGCTGGCCGACCTCCAAGTGGGAGATGTGGTCTACGGCACCCTTCGAGTGGGCCGCTATCGCCGCTACGTTGCGACCCCGGTACTCGCACATTGGGCGACCGTGAAACCTGCCTTCCGAATCGCCCTCGAAGACGAGACGGAGCTGATCTTCAGCGGCGATCATCGATTCCTGACCGAGCGTGGCTGGAAGTTCGTCACCGGCCGCGAGCAGGGCCATGAACGCAGGCCATTTCTGACCCCGGACAACAAGCTGATCGGAACGGGAAAGTTCGCCGAGCCACCAAAGGACAACACCGAATATCGGGCGGGCTATCTGTCCGGGATGATCCGAGGGGACGGATACCTTGGCTCCTACTCGTACTTCGACAGCACTGGACGTTACAGAATCACTCATCAGTTCCGTCTGGCCCGAGTCGACGTCGAAGCGCTGCAACGGACGCGCGAGTATCTGGCCGAATTCGGTGTCACGACGACTGAGTTCGTCTTCCAGCGAGCATCGGTCGGCAGGAAGGAAGTGACTGCAATCAGAGCCACATCTCGAGAGAACGCCCTAGCCATCGAGGAAACGATCCGCTGGCCTTCCTCTCCGACGGACGATTGGCGTAAGGGATTTCTCGCTGGCATCTTCGATGCAGAGGGAGGCTTCCGCTCCGTAGTTCGAATCTCGAATACGGATCCCGCGATCCTCGATCAGATCAAGTCATGCCTGCGTCGGTTGGGCTTCTCCTACACCGTCGAGCCTCCCCGCACCCCTGCGAACAAGCCCGTTGCGTGCATCCGACTGCTGGGCGGCCTTCGCGAGTGTCTACGGTTTTTCCATACGATCGATCCCGCGATCACGCGCAAGAGAACGATCGATGGGATTGCTCTCAAGAGCGACGAGCCGATCCGCGTCGTATCGATCGAACCGCTAGGCATGGAATTGCCCATGTTCGACATCACCACCGGGACAGGCGACTTCATCGCCAATGGTGTCGTGAGCCACAACTGTTTCGCTCGCAATACCCACACCTATCTCGATCTCGACTATGGCGAGGACTTCAACTCGCAGATCGTGGTGAAAGTGAACGCGCCGGAATTGATTCGAAAGGAGCTGGCGAGGAAATCGTGGAGCGGCGAGCACATCGCCATGGGGACGAACGTCGATCCCTACCAGCGGGCCGAGGGGCGCTACAAGCTGATGCGGGGGATCCTCGAGGCGCTCAGGGACTTCGCCAACCCCTTCTCCATCCTAACGAAGGGATCGCTCATCCTGCGGGATCTCGACCTGCTGCAGGAGTGCGCAGAGGTGGGCGAGGTCGGCACGAACGTGTCAGTCGGGTTCGTGGACAAAGAGATGTGGCGGCTGCTGGAGCCCGGCACACCAAGTCCCATCAAGCGCCTGGAGGTCTGTCGAAAGCTGAACGAGGCGGGCATTCCCTGTGGGGTGCTGATGGCGCCCATCATCCCCTTCCTGACGGACTCGCCCCAGCAGCTCGCCGCCACCGTGAAGCAGATCGCCGAGACCGGGGCCACCCACCTGGCGCCGATCGTTCTGCACCTGAGGACGGGAGCCCGTGAGTGGTACATGAAGTGGCTGTCGGAGAATCATCCGGACCTGGTCCCCCGCTACGAGCGGCTCTACGCGCGCGGAGCCTACGCGCCCAAGGCGTACCAGGACGAGATCACCGGCCGGGTCCACGAGCTGGCCGAGCGATACCGCATCGGGCAGTCCGGGCCGAAGGAGGCCCGGCGTGTACGGGACCACGACGAGCCACCCCCCGCCGAGCAGCTCTCGCTGCTGTAGACGCCTCCTCCCTACACGCGGTGCCCGCGGCGACGGAGCTCTTGCCGCCAGCAGGGCGTGTGCCAGTGACGGCGGCCTTCCACATCGTCGTGCTCGACCACCACCAGATGAGGCGTGCCGGGACGGATCTCTTGATGGCAGCCGGGGCAGCGGTACGTCTTTCCCTTCTCGCCGGAGACGGCTCGTACGGTGGTCCCCTCGATCTGTGCCCACACCGCGGCTAGCCCAAGCGGTCGTTCGACCGCCTCGAGACGCATGATTCGATCCCTGGCAGCCCGATGCTTGCGTGGCATCAGGCGAACACCTCGCGGATGAACTCGACCGCCACAGCCCCAAGCTCCTTCCCTGTCTGGTCGTTCGCCCTCCGCGCACCTCGCACTCGGAACGAGTGATCGCCGCCCATGATCGCGTGCAGCCGCCCCCGGGGGCCGAGTCGCAGGACGAGGTCCTCGATCAGGTCGAACCTGGCGAAGGGGTCATCGGTCCCCTGGATGAAGAGCATCGGGACCGTGACGTCGGGCAGATGGGCATCTCGAGGCTGGTCGGCCTTTCCGGGCGCGTGGAGCGGATAGCCGAAGAAGACCAGTGCTCCGGCGGCGAAGCGTTCCTTGTCCTCCGCGGCCACCGTCGACGCCATGCGTCCGCCCAATGACTTCCCTCCAGCGGCGATCGGGAGCCCACGCGACCGACGTTGAGCCTCGTCGAGCGCTCCTCGCCACGCTTGCAGGAGCACCGTCGGGCGGTCCGGAGCGCGCCTGCCCTCTTCCACGTAGGCGAAGTTGAATCGCATCGTGGCCACGCCGCCTTCGGCTAGGCCCTCGGTAGCGCCGGTCATGAACGGATGCTCCATGCCGGCGCCCGCCCCGTGGGCCAGGACCGCCACGGCGACTGGCGCCTCTGCCGGGGTCCACAGGCCGGAGAGCGTCCGCTCCCCCGCCCCAAAGGAGAATCGTTCTGCTACACCCATGTCATCGGCGATTATCCCTGAGTCATGCCTTCCGCCTGCTTCGAGTGGCAGAATCGCTGCCATGGCCGGCACGCTGTACTTGGGAACGTCCGGGTTCGCCTACGACGAGTGGAAAGGCCCGTTCTACCCGAGCGGACTGAAACAGAAGGACATGTTGCCCTTCTATGCGGGCAGGTTCAGCTCGGTCGAGGTCAACTACACGTTCCGCCAGCAGCCGGCCGAGAAGACCTTGACCACCTGGCGCGAGGCCACACCGGACGGGTTCCTCATCACCCTGAAGGCCCACCAGCGGATCACGCACTGGCTCCGGCTGGCCGACGCCGACGAGGCCGTGGCGAACTTCCTCGACCGGGCGAAGACGCTTGGCTCGCGTCTGGGAACGATCCTGTTCCAGTGCCCCCCGAACCTCCCGTTCGACAGGGGGCTGATCGAGAACTTCCTCGGATTTCTCCCTCCCATGTACAGATACGCCTTCGAGTTCCGGCACCCCTCCTGGGCGCAGGCCCGAGAGATCCTGGCCGAGCAGGGCTCCGCGTGGTGCCTCGCCGAGACCGACGAGAAACCAGCGCCCGACGAGCCCATCCCTGCCGAGCCATTCGCCTACCTCAGGCTTCGCAAGGAGGCCTACACAGACGACGAGCTCGAAGTCTGGGCCAAGCGGATCGCCCAGGCGTTCGACCAGGACCGCGACGTCTTCTGCTACTTCAAGCACGAGGAGAAAGGGGCGGGACCTATCTTCGCGGAGCGGCTGGCGGCGATCGTCGGAGCGGAAGGATCGTCGACGTAGGGTCGTAGTTCGACGCGATCAGCGCTCGGAAGCGGCCGTGACCAGGGAGCGCTCGAGGTCCGCGGCCCGTGCCGGGTCGTTGAGCTTCTGGCCGGCGGAGTCGCGAACATAGAAGATATCCACCACACGGGGACCATACGTGGCCACCTTGGCCACGTGGACGTCGAGGTCGTGCTCGGAGAGGGTCGACGCGAGATCGTAGAGGAGCCCCAATCGATCGGGCGCGTTCACCTCCACCACGGTGTAGAAGTCCGACGCTTCCTCCTCGATGTGCACTGACATCGGGATGTCTCGCCGAGTCCCCCGGTAATGCGCTCTGAGCGAGCGGACACGTTCCCGAAGGTCCAACGTTCCCTGTAGGGCCTCGTTGATCAGGGAGCCGAACCGCTGCCATCGATCCGCAGTCACCTCCTCTTCGAAGGCGCCTCTCACCTCGAAGACGTCGAGGGCCAATCCGTCTTCGGTAGTGAAGGCCTGAGCGGCAAGGATGGACAGTCCCGACAAGGTCATCGAGCCAGCCACTGCGGCCAAGAGCCCCAGGCGATCGATGGCTCCGAGCGAGAGCCGATACACGCCGGGCGCATCGGCTGGGCGGACCATCGTGCGGACCTCGGCCGGTCCCGGCGTGGGGATGACCAGCGCCAGATGATCGGCGGCGTCCTCTGGCGCGGCCCAAAGAACGTAGCCCGGCGGCACGGCTGCCATGAATGCTTCGGCGTCGTCCGAGGGCACGCCGGCGGAGGCCAGCGCTTCACGCAGCACGGATCCGCCCTGGGACAGCCGGCCGGCTCGATCCGGATCCATCAGCCCGCGCTGGAACGCGTGGCTCACCTTCGCCACGAGCTCGCGGACGAGGCCGAGTCGCCACGGACTCGAGGCGGTGGGGCCCGTGGCAAGAGCGTCCGCCACGGTGAGCAGGTAGAGCAGAGCCAATCGGCGTTCATCGCCGACCCCCGCCGCCACGTGCAGGACCAGGTCCTCATCCTCGAGGTTCCTCCTGGTGGCCGTGTCCGAGAGGAGGAGATGCTCACCTACCAGGAACAGGACGTCGTCTCGAAGCCGGCCACGCACCCCCATCCGCTCCAGCGCCCGACCCGCCACGTCGACCCCGGTTCGCACGTGCGATCCCTTTCCGATCTTCCCGATGTCGTGGAAGAGGGCTCCGAGGAGAAGGGGAGCAGGGCTGCCGATCGACGACGCCGCTTCCTCCGCGAACGGCTCGTCGGGTTGTCGCACGAGCCGGGCGGCCTCGCCCAGGGTCTCGAGCAGATGAACGTCGACCGGATAGAGGTGGTAAGGGTCCCGCTGGGGACGACCTCGGACCGCTTCCCACTCAGGGAGGAGCCGCTCCAGGCCTCCCGTTACATCTTCGGCTTGCAGGAGGGCCGGTCCGTCCGGCTGCGCGACCACTCGGATGAGTTCGTCGAGGGACATCGAGCCAGCTTGGTCAGCAGGCTGGGCGACCCCAAGCGACCCATCGGTCATGTGCTCGACCCATCGACCATGGCCGAATACTTCACGCATGAGCCAGTCTCGGGCCTCCCACCCCGGCCGGTCCTCGATTCCCAGCGCTGCGGCGACCGGCTGGTGATGCTCGGCCAGGAGCCTGTTGGGCCGAGAGGCCGAGATCCTGTGGAGCGCGGTGCGGACAAGAAGGAAGTGATCCAGCGCGTTGGCGAGTCGATCCTGGGACTGGCCTCTTCCAGCCCGTGTCGGACCCGTCCCAAGACCCAGGGCGGCCAGCCACTGCAGGATCTGGATGTCCCGGAGGCCCCCCAAACCCTCCTTGAGGTCAGGCTCGAGCATCCGCCCGACGGATCCGAACCTGCTTCTCCGATGCTGGCGAGAACGACGAAGCGTCTCGACAAATGCCTCGGCATCCGCCCCGGCGATCTTCGTCGCCGCCTCTCTCGCCTCCTCCACCAGCTCCCTCGATCCGGCCAGGGGCCGCGCATCGAGGAGAGCCGTCAGGGACTCGAGGCGTACCGACGCCTCCGCCTCACAGTCGGCCGCTGTTCGAACCGCATGGCTCACCGGTAAGCCCGAATCCCACAAGGGATACAGGACCTCATCGACCAGCTGCTGCGTGCTCGTCCCACCGTCAGGGAGATGAACGAACATGAGGTCGACGTCCGAGCCCGGGGAAAGCTCTCGTCGCCCGTAGCCCCCCACGGCAGCAACGGCGATGCTCGAAGGCAGTTCGCCGCACAGCGCTCGGATGACTTCGTCCACGAGGTCCGATCGCGCTCGGGCCAGCTCCCGGCCGCCCCTCCCCGCCAGCGGCTCGCGGTCGATCGCCGCCAGATCGGCCTTCAGGCGGGCGATCAGGCGAGAGGTCTCAGACGGCGTCGGGGCCCATCTCCCCGGTACGGATCCGGTAGACCTGCTCCGCGGGGACCACCCAGACCTTCCCGTCGCCGATCTTGCCGGTGCGAGCCGCCTTCAGGATCGTGTCCACGACGGTCTGGACGTCGTCGTCCTCGGCCATCACCTCGATCTGCACTTTGGGCACGAAGTCCACCTGGTACTCCGCGCCCCGATAGATCTCTGTGTGACCGCGTTGCCGGCCGAACCCTTGAGCCTCGATCGAGGTCAGCCCGCGAACGCCCACCTCCCGAAGCGCTTCCTTCACGTCGTCCAGGCGGTGGGGCTTTATGACGGCCATGATCAGCTTCAACTCCGGCCCCCTAGATGGATGACGCGTTCGGCTACCCGGAGCCTCGGCTAGGCGGATTTCCTTCTTCGCCGCTGCCCGCCCGCCGCGGCGGCCTTCTTCGGCGCCGCCTTCTTCTTCGTTGCCTCGACCGACGCCTTCAGCGCCTCCATCAGGTCGACGACCTTGGTGGGCTCGGGCTCGGGGACCACCTCGATCTCCTCGCCGGACACCTTCTTCTCGACTATGTCGAGGAGCGCCTCGCGATACTCATCCTTGAACTGTTCGGGCTTGAACGCATCCGTCAGGTTGTCGATCAGGCTCTTGGCCATCTGCACTTCCTGGTCTCGAATCTGAACTTTCTTGTCGAGGACCTCGAAGTCCGCCGCCCGGATCTCGTCCGGCCAGAACATGGTCTCCAACACGAAGACGTTGTCCTTGAACCGTAGTGCCGCAAGGTGCTCCTTCTCTCGGAACGCAACCTTGGCGATGGCCACGCGCCCGTCCTCCTCCATGGCTCGACGGAGCAGCGTGTAGGCCTTCAGTCCGGTCTCCTCGGGGACCAGGTAATAGGACTTCTGGAAATAGATCGGATCGATGTCGGCCAGATCGACGAACTGGACGATGTCGATGGCCTTGCTCGACTCGACGGGGACGGCGTCCAAGTCCTCGTCCGACAGCACGACGTACTTGTCCTTCTCGTACTCGTAGCCCTTGACGATGTGCTCGAAGTCGACCATCTCTCCGCATTTGGAGCAGACCCGCTGGTACTTGATCCGGCCGAAGTCCTCGTCGTGAAGCTGGTTGAAGTGGAGGGACTTCTCTTCGGTGGCCGTATACAAGCCGACCGGGACAGACACGAGGCCGAACGAGATGGCTCCTTTCCACATTGCTCTTGGCATCACACACCTCCAGGGAAGGCATCCCCCAACCGGTAAAGGACGGTCATTGTACTGCTGACCTGCGACGATTCCGACGAACGCCCTGGATGTGAACACTCGAGGTGTCCGTTGGCATTCCTTCCCGAACTACCATGGATGCATGCCTCGGAAGCACTCCCCCGGCCCCGCGTTCACGGTCGAGTTCCCCAAACCCCTCCCGGCAGAACGGGACGGCGAGCTCTGGTGGATGACCGTAGACGGTCGAGAGCTTCGTCTGTCCAACCTGGACAAGGTGTTCTGGCCCGAGGAGCGATACACGAAAGGCGACCTGATCGCCTACTACTTCAACGTGGCCGATCGCATCCTGGCGTATCTGGCCGAGCGGCCCCTCACCATGAAGCGGATGCCGAACGGCATCACTGGGCAGTTCTTCTATGAGAAGCAGGCACCGTCCCACACTCCCGACTGGATGCCCCGGTGCGCAGTGGAGAGCCAGGGATCGGATGGCCGGTGGGGTTCGGCCAAGCACGAGGTCATCGACTACCTCATGGTGGAAGACACCGCCGGTCTCTTGTTCATGGCCAACCTCGGCTGTATCGAGTTCCATCCCCTACATTCGCGGTGCGGCTCGATCGAGTCGCCCGATTACCTGTTCTTCGACCTGGATCCCTTCGAGCCCGCCACGTTCGAAGACGTCCTGGCCGTGGCTGCCCTGGTTCGAGTGGTCTGCGATCAGCTCGGGCTGACCTCGTACCCGAAGATCTCGGGAGCAACGGGGATGCAGGTGTACGTGCCGATCGTCCCGGGGTTCACGTACACGGACATCCGGGAGTTCGTGGGGAAGGTCGGCCACCTCCTGCGCCAGGCAGACCCGAAGCGGGTGACCATGCAATGGGAAGTCAAGCGCCGGTCGGGCAAGGTCTTCGTCGATCACAACATGAATCGGGTGGGGGCAAACATCGCCGCCGTGTACTCGGTCCGGCCGGAGCCTGGGGCCACGGTGTCCATGCCGGTCACATGGGAAGAGGTCGAGGCGGGCGAGGTCCGGCCGCAGGACTTCACCATCGCCACCGTTTGGCCGCGCCTCAAGCGGAGAAAGGATCCCTTCCGCGGCGTCCTGGACGCGCCACAGGACATCACCGCGGCCCTGGAAGCCGTCGGGGTCGAGCGTCAGCCAGAGACGCCCCACACGGAATCCCACCGGGTGGACGTTCGCGGTGACGGAGGGAAGGGAAACGCAGGGCGCCCGCCCGGGTCGCTGACAGCGAGGAGCCGCTCTGCGAAAGCGAAGGTTCGTACCAGCGAACCGGCAGGGAAGGGTGGCGCTCGCTCGGCCGCGACTGTGAAGACCGGCGGTCGCTCCGCAAAGAGCGAGGAAGCCATCGCTCGATCCCGCGACCCCAAGCTCGGCCAGTACCTGGAGATGCGCGACTTCAGGGCGACGCCGGAGCCAGCTGGTGGTGAGCCGACCGCGACCGGGAACAGCTTCGTGATCCAACGCCACGACGCCACGCGCCTTCACTACGACCTTCGGCTGGAGCGTGACGGGGTATTGGTCTCGTGGGCGGTTCCCAAAGGATTGCCCTTGGTCAAGGGCGAGAGGCACCTCGCGGTCCAGACCGAGGACCATCCCATCGAGTACGGCTCCTTCGCCGGGACCATTCCGAAGGGCCACTACGGGGCGGGAGAAGTTCGGATCTGGGATCGGGGAACGTACGACCTGCTCGAATGGACGGACAAGAAAGTGAGCTTCCGCCTGAACGGCGGGCGCCACCGCGGCGAGTATCACCTTGTCAAGACGGGCAGAGGCGAGAAGGATTGGCTGGTTCTTTTGGGCAAGGCCTCCGAGGAATCCCGTGTCGCGCGGCCGCCGCAGTTCTCGCCGATGCTCGCCACCCCCGGCTACGAACCGTTCGACCGGGCGGGGTGGTGGTTCGAGCCAAAGTTCGACGGTGTCAGGACGCTTCTGTACCTGGAGGGGGAGGACGTCCGCCTGATCTCCCGGACGGGTCGGGACCAGACCGCGACGTATCCGGAGCTGGGCCGCGTGTACCGTCGCATCAGCGCCGTGAACGCGGTCCTGGACGGCGAGATCGTTGCCACGGACGAGAGCGGGAAGACCTCCTTCGAGCTCCTCCAGCAGCGGATGAACCTGAGCGGTCGCTCCGAGATCGAGCGCATCCGGAAGAAGATCCCCGTCGAGCTGGTGGTGTTCGACCTGCTGTGGCTGGACGGCGAGGATCTGACCAAGCTTCCTCTTTCGGAGCGACGGGAGCGACTGCAGGCAGTTGTGCTCGAGGACAAGGGGATCCGACTGGTGTACTGGGCTCCCGAAGAGGGGAAGCGCTTCTACGAGGCTGCCACGAAGCTCGGGCTGGAAGGGGTGATCGCCAAGCGCGCGGCCAGCCGCTATCAGCCGGGCAGACGCTCGGAGGACTGGCGCAAGATCAAGATCCTCTCGACGCAGGACTGCGTGATCCTCGGTTGGACACCCGGCCAGCGGGGACGAAGTGAGGTTTTCGGTGCGCTCCTCGTGGGGGCGTACGACGACGGAAAGCTCAAATGGATCGGGCAGGTGGGCACGGGATTCACGGACCGGCTGCTCCACGACCTCATGGCCAGACTGAAGGAGATCCAGACCGATCGGCCCCCCATCGACGATCCCGAGCTGCGGAAGGTGAAAGGAGCCAAGTGGGTGCGCCCGGAGCTCGTGTGCACGGTGGAGTACCTGCAGATGACGGCGATCGGCAAGCTCCGCGCTCCGTCGTTCAAGGGGCTTCGTACCGACAAGCTTCCCGAGGACTGCATCCTGGAGCCCGCCTGAGCGCGCAAGCGATTCAGGAGAAGGGCTCGAAGCCGGCCCGGATGAGCAGGGCCCGGGCCTCCCGCTCGTCGATCCCCTTGTTCAGCAACTCCTGGTAGAGGCGGATGGCCGAGAGCGAACGGCCGCAGCGGGGACAGAAGGAAAAATGAGCTTCGACCGGCGTGTCACACCAGGCGCACGCCGTGACCTCCAGACGCGTCGCATTCTCCAGGCCGGCGTCGCTCAGTGCATCGACGTAGCCCTTGCCGTAATCCCACACGACGTATTCGTCTTCGCGGGGCTCGTAGGGCGGCTCGTGCATCCGCGGCTCGCCGGTCTCCAGCATGTGCTCCAGGCTTTCCCTGAGCAGCTCCCAGCCGTAGTAGTGGTTTGCTCCGCACTCCGTGCAGGCGATGACCACGCCCTTGGCCCCCTGCGGCTGGAACACCCCCCGCATCGACTCGAGGTCGGTGAGATCTGCCTCGACGCTCTCCCGCTCATCCCTGGACAGGGGCCGGGGAGGTTCTTCCTCTCCCTCGGGCTCCTCGCGGAAGGACTCCTCTTCCTCGTCGCTCATCGCTTCAGTCTTCCTCCCGCAGGCGGAACGTCCGGAACGACTCGGCGTATTCCAGGCCATGATCGGCTCCCCGCTCCTTGGCCCGCCTGCGGATCCACTCGTCCACCGGCCAGTCGTGGATCTGGCTCCTGTGGCAGCGCAGCGCCTCGATCTTCGTCTCGATCGTCTCCGTGATGTCGATGAAGGTATCGGCTTCACCCTCGTAGGTGGGGATCCACATGTAGCGGATCTCGAAGGGCTCCAGACCTTCGTCGAGGAGCTCCGGGAACATCGGTCGCGTGGAAGAGTCCGGGTTGACCACCGCCATGCACGCCTGCCCCACCGCCCTGTGGTCCGTATGGTTGATGTAGGAGCGCTGTTCGTCCCAGTACCGCTGAGGGTCCGGCGCGACCAGGATGTCCGGGCGGAACCGCCGAACCTCCCGGGTGATGGCCCTGCGAAGATCCAGCGTCACCTCGACGTACCCGTCGGGGATATCTAGGAAGGCACATCCGGCAACGCCGAGGACGTCGCAGGCGGCCAGCTGCTCCTGCTCTCGGACCTTGGCCAGCTCGTCGCGATCGACGCCTGGTTCGTTCGACCCGGCCGAACCGTCGGTGACGCAGACATAGGCCACCTCTGTCCCGGCCCTGGTCCACGATGCCACCGTTCCGGCGCTCCCGAACTCGGCATCGTCGGGATGGGCGAACACGACCATGGCACGAGCGAGTTCCATCCCAGCCAGATTAGCCGAAGCCCGCGACACCGCCAGGATCGACCTCGGATTCAGGCTTCCGGGTTCGCCAGGTCGAGGCCTCGCAGTTGGGCCTCGGTGGTCTCGATGACGTGGGCGAGCCACGCGGCGTCCTGCGGTCCGCGCTGATCCTCCACGGGGAACATGAAGGTGTTCAACGTTTCGCTGGATCCGAGCTGCATCCCTTTCTCCAGCAGATAGTCCGTGATGGCGAATTCCCACGTGAACAGGGCAGAACCGTCCTCGTACACGTGCACCCAGTACGTGAGGTAACGATTCGGCGAGGCCGAATACGTCTGCAGCCCCCTCGACGGACGGTCCTGGGACAGGTCGAACCCGAGATGAGCCAGCGCCTCGAAGAACTCCATGGAGCCGCCAGCATCGCGGAGGGGAGCTAAGGAGGCAAACCCACCAGGCTCGCCGTTTCTTCGACCTGGGCGCTTACCAAGGACACTCGCGATTCCACGGGCTCGAGCGACGCCGGGTCCTCCTGAGCCCGAGCCAGGGACCCACGGGCCTTCCCGACGTGGCCACGGAGGTCTTCGGCCGCATTGGCCAGCATGGCAGACGCCCTTGCCACCTTGTTCTCCAGCGTACCTTCCATCGCGTCGAGGACAGTGGCCAGGTCCGCCAGGCACGTCTGGACGTCGCCCGCTCTCCCGAAGCGCGAAACGAGGCTGTGGAGGAACAGGACGACCGGCAGGGCCATCGAGTAAGGAATGACGATCACGCTCTGCCGGTAGGCATCTGCGTGTGCCCGGCGAAGGACCGCGTAGGCCGCGTCGGGCACCGCCGCCACGCCGACAGGCGCGGTGACCGCAGGGTCGCGGTACCCGCAGACCTCGCGGGCTCGCTCGGCGACAGCCCGCTCGACCGCCCGAACCAACCGCTCCCGTTCGGCCGGCTCCGGTCCCTCCGCCAGGGCCTGCAGTTCCCGGTCGGCCGACCATTTCGAATCGATGGGCAGGCGTTTCCCATCCGGGAGCACCAGCCCGAATTCGACCACCCGCCCGTTGACCCGAAAGTCCGTCACGATCATGGACGGTGGAAGGTGGGCGAGGGACTCTCGCAGGACGTTCTCTCCTGCCTTTCCCGCCCGCTGTCCACCCGCCAGCACGGCCGCAACCCGATGGAGCGTGGCCCATCCCTGCTCCTCCCGAGCCCGGCGCTCCTCCTCTCGCGCCCGCATCTGGTCGATGGCGCTGCGGAACGTGGTGATCTCGTGTCTCATCTGATCGGCGCTCCGCTCGCGCCAAACGGTTGCGTCCCCCAGCCGACGGAGCTCGGCGTCGGTCGTGGCCAGGCGGGCGTTGAGGCTGCGGCGCAACGCGGAGACCCCAGCCCATAGTCCGGTCAGGGCGGCCACCGCCAGAACGGCGAGCCCCACCATCATCAGCATCAAATGGTTTCCTCCATGAGGGGACTGTACCGGGAGGGTCTGACAGTCCCTGACCTGCGACGATGCGCGCGAACCAGCAACCCTCTACCAGGCCCCAACCTCTGCTTCTCAGGCCGCCCCTGCCACGACCTCTCCGGCGCGCATCACCATGCGCGGAGCGAGGACCGCCGTGATGTCGTCCAGGGGATTGGCCTCCCACAGCACGAGGTCGGCTGCGCTCCCCTCCTCGATCGTCCCTACCTCCGGAACGCGCAGCAGATCGGCTGCGTTCGACGTGGTGGCCTGTAGCGCCTTGATCGGCGTCAGCCCCCACTCCACCATCCGGACCACCTCCCGGGGAGCGTTCCCGTGGGGATTGTGGGGCGTGCCCGCGCCGTCCCGCAGGCGAACCGAACCCCGAGCCGGACGTTGCGCCTGAACGTGTCGCGGAGCATGTCCACGATCTGCCGGCCCTTCTCAACGGCGTAGACGGGGACGTCCTCCGGGTGGTCCACGATGCCGAGGAGAGCGCTGATCGTGGGAACGTGGGAGATGCCCCGCTCCTTCATCTGCCGCGCGGTCTCGGCCGTGATCTGCGCTCCGTGTTCGATCGAGTCGATGCCGGCCCGCAAGCAGTGGTCGATCCCGGTCCTGCCGATGGAATGCGCGGCGATGGGCACGTCCCATTTGTGGGCCTCGTCCACAGCGGCGGCGACCTCCTCCGGCGTGAACGCGGTGAAGTCCACGGTGACACCGGGCGTGAGCACTCCCCCCGTGGCCACGATCTTGATCGACCACGCACCGTTCCGAAACTGCTGACGGCTGCCCGGACGCCGTCGGGTCCATCGCATTGGCGGGCGAAGGAGTTCCATCCGTGTCCCCCCGTGATGATCAGGGCCTGTCCCGAGGCCACCATCCTGGGCCCGGGAACCCGCCCCTCGCCGATGGCCTTCCCCACCTCGCACACCACTGCCCCGAGCCCGCCCAGGTCCCGGACAGTGGTAACGCCGGCTTCCAGCTCACGGCGAGCGTTCGCCACGCACTTGACGGCGGCGAAGGCCTCGGTCACGTTCGCCTCCGCCACGAAGTCCGGTGAGCCGTCGAAGCACAGGTGCACGTGGCAATCGATCAGTCCCGGAGTGAGGGTGCGCCCGCCTCCCTCCGCGGGCGTGGCCTCCTTGGCGTCCCGGGGTGCGCGGGCATGCGGACCGGTCCAGGCGATCCTGCCCTCGGAGATCAGAATCCCCTGCGACCTCTTCACGGCCCGGCCGTCGAACAGGGTGACGCCGCCGATTTAGTTGGCCATCAGGCTCGCCTCTCCCGTTCCTTTCCCTGGTCCCCTCCCGGGTCGCCGTCCGCAGGGGCGCCGTGCTCGATCCCCGCCACCATCCGCAGCGGGGATCGAGCGGGCGAGTACACGGTGGGCGTGTCCCCGAACAGTTCATCCATTCGACTCGCCAGCTCATCAGGTGTCCACCGTTCGCCTTTCTCGATCTCCGAGACCGGTTCCCATCCCCGGTAGAGCTGGACCAACCCGCCCTGCACGTAGAAGACCTGCCCGGTGATGTGCGCCGCCTGGTCGCTGGCCAGGTAGGTGACCATCGGCGCCACGTTCTCGGGCGCCAGCGGATCGAACTGACCCTCTGGCATCGACAGCTCGCCGAACGTCTTCTCGGTCAGGCGAGTCCTTGCGCCCGGAGCGATGGCGTTGACCGTGACCCCGTATCGCTGCATCTCCATGGCCACGATGTAGGTGAAGGCAGCGATACCGGCCTTGGCCGCCCCGTAATTCGACTGGCCGGCGTTGCCGAGGATCCCCGAGGTCGAGGATGTGTTGATGATGGCCCCCCGCACGGACTCACCGGCCTTGGCTCGATCCCGCCACTGCGCGCAGGCCGCCTTGGTGACCAGGAAGTGGCCTCGAAGGTGCACCTTGATCACCGAGTCCCACTCCTCGACCGACATGTTGAAGATCATTCGGTCCCTCAGGATCCCGGCGTTGTTCACAACTATGTCCAGGCGACCCCACGTGTCAAGGGCGAGCCGGATGAGAGAGCCCGCCCCGACGATCTCGGAGACGTCCTCGAAGTGCGCAACGGCCTCGCCCCCTGCTGCTGTGATCTCTTCGGCCACCTGAGAGGCCGCGCGAGGATCTGCCCCGGTCCCGTCCCATCCGCCCCCGAGATCGTTCACCACCACCCGGGCACCCTCCCCGGCGAACAGAAGGGCCTCCCCCCGGCCGATGCCACGGCCGGCCCCGGTGATCACGGCAACCTTCCCATCCAGGATCCCCACGGGCTTAGAACGGCTTGTAGACCATCAGCCAGAGGATCACCAGCAAGCCCCCGATCCCGAGGATCACGATCGACAGCGGCCGAGACGAATGCTGCAGGGGCTCCAGCTCCACGGTCTGTGCAGGCGCAGCAGCCCCGCCGCCTCGGCGCCTCTGGGTGTAGCTCTGCAAGCCCACCGCCTGTCGCAGGCGGTTGTAGTAGGGAGAGGCCAGGCCGTACATCGCGCCCATCATCACGATGAGCACTCCCAGGGCGGCCCAGATCCACCCCTGCCCCCACCAATGCCCCAGGAAGCCCGCGGTGATCCCTCCGGCAAGCAGCACCAGGAAGGAGATGTAGAAGCCGCTCAGCGTCCAGCTCGAAAGCTCGAGGAGGGCCCGCACTCTCTGCGGGTCGCGCTCTCGACGAAGGCTCAAGGCCACCGCCGCGGAGACGCCGTGGGCCAGGAGGAATCCGAACACCCCCGCCAGATGGACGAAGACCCAGAACTGATACATCTCCCCGGCTACCCCGCTGCCTCTGCCAGGGACCGCAGGGCCTCGACCTGGTATGTCCCGAGGATCAGGATGTCCACCCCCGCTTCCCGCCACAGCTCCAACCGGTCGGCGATCCGCTCCTTCGTCCCCACCAGCGCCACGTCATCCACGAGCCCGTCCGGGATCGCCCCCGCAGCCTCACCCTTACGGCCGTCCATGTACAGCTCCTGGATCTTCTCAGCTTCGGCCTCATATCCGTATCGTCGGACCAGGTCGTTGTAGAAGTTCCTCCCTTTCGCCCCCATCCCGCCCACGTAGAGGGCGAGCGCCGGCTTGACCATGTCCCTGCACGCCTGGAGGTCGCCCCCGAGGACGACCGGAGCAAATGGCGCCACGTCGAAGGCGCTCCGCTTGCGGCCGGACCGACGAAGACCTTCTTTCACAGGCCCCGCGAACAGGTCCGCATGGGCCGGCGCGTAGAACGTGGGCAGCCACCCGTCCGCGATCTCGGCGGCCAGCGCCACGTTCCTGGGGCCGATGGCCGCCAGATAGATCGGGAGGTCCGGTCGGAGGGGATGAACGATCGTCTTCAGCGGCCTTCCAAGACCGGTACCGCCTCGCACCGGAAGGTCGTAGTGCTCGCCGTGGAACTCGAGGGGCGCTTCCCGCCGGAGGATCGCCCGGATGATCTCCACGTACTCGCGGGTGCGCTCCAGCGGCTTGTCGAACGGCACGCCGTGCCATCCCTCGCTGACCTGCGGCCCGCTCACTCCAAGCCCGAGCCTGAACCGCCCGCCGGTCAGATGGTCCAGGGTGATCGCGGTCATGGCCGTGGCGGCCGGGGTCCGCGCCGGGATCTGCATGATGGCGGTCCCTACGCCGATCCGCTCTGTCCTCGCGGCCGCCCACGTGATCAAGCTGACGGCATCGGATCCGTACGCCTCGGCGCTCCACACCGAGTCAAAGCCGAGCCTCTCTGCCTCCAGGACGAGCGGCATCGTGTCCGTCGGCGTGGCGCCCCAGTATCCGATGGAGAATCCAAGCCTGATTCGTCAGCCCTCCCCTGCTAGCTAAGGGCGAAGCCTACGTCAAGCTGTTCGACGGTATCGCTGCACGGCCAGCCGTACGAACACCACCAGGATCCCGGCGATCCACGCCACAGCCTGCCCCACCCCTATTCCCTCCGCCGTCCAACGTGGGCGGACTGGTAGGCTTCCGCGGATCTCGAGTCTTCCTTGAGGAGGTGTGCATTGCTCGACCTCGCCAACCAGGCCGTGGAGGCGGCCCACAGGGCCGGTGCCGACTACGCCGATGCCAGGTTCGTCAGCGAGGAATCCGAATCGCTGCTGGTCAAGAACCAAGAGATGGAAGGGATCGATAGATCTCTCTCTCAGGGGGTCGGCATCCGCGTCCTGGCCGGCGGTTACTGGGGCTTCGCCGCGACCGCCAGAGCCACCTCTGAGGACCTCGACCGCACGGCCGAACTGGCGGTCGGGATCGCCCGCGCCGCATCCCGACTAC